>Ga0164298_10000362_pt1 | contig 12600 bp, 11 predicted proteins | sample Whisoiple_216_MG_FD_109713 | JGI IMG/M metagenome (GOLD analysis project Ga0164298, IMG submission 109713) | Unamended control soil microbial communities from upstate New York, USA - Whitman soil sample_216_MG | ecosystem: Environmental > Terrestrial > Soil > Agricultural land ... | reverse complement strand
ATCGGCTGATCACTCTGCCCCCGGGTGCCCTCGCCGGCGCCGACGCCGACGCACGACGTAGGTGCCGCCGGCGAGCCAGTCGTGGAAGCCTTGGCGTGTCGGGCTCTTGGAGACGGTGATGCCGATCGCGACGTAGACGGCGAGGGTCACGATACAAACCTCGCGCACACTGCCCTTAGCCAGTCCTAAAGCGCCCTACAACTGCGACCGGTGTGGGCGTCCTGCCCACCCGACGTGGTTGCGCTTCGACGGGCTCGGGTTCATCTGCCCGCCGTGCATGGATCCTCCGTAGCCCGCCTCTCGTGTGCATGCGGCAAGCACGCGATGAGGATTACCGCAGTGCGAAGCGCTTGCTAGGTGGCGGGCAGGGAGGCCCGGACCACGCCCAAAGGGGCCCTTACCAGCCCGCAGTTTGTTGTGTTGCGGGCAGTAGTAAAGGGCAGGCTTACGAAGGAAGGTGTCGGTAGCCGCGTTTGGGTTGTATTGGCTGAGCCAGGCGACCACATTGTATTTGTTCGCCCCCTGGTTCAATTGGTCGCGCGCCCAATGTGCCCATGCCACTACCCCGGCCGGGTCACCGGTGGGAACTATGCCATCGCGTTCCAGGGCATGTATAAAGGCGTCGTCGTGTTCGTCCGCGTGAGCTATCACCGATAGGGCTGCCAACACCCGCTGGGTTTTGCTGTTGTTGGCTGACATGAAGCCAACTATCCCCCGTTGCACGAGGGTCGGCGTGAGTATTGCAGCACTCGCATTGTCCTGCCGATGATATTGCAGTACTCCTATTGTGCTGCCGATGCAAAATGGAATCGCGGTCATTTGCAGGCCGAGGCCCCGGCACAATCACCGGGGCCGCTTGGCCTATTCAGTGTTCACTTGTCGCCGCTTGGATTAGGCGGCGTTGTAGCCACGGATTACGCCGGCCTCGTTCAGGAAGGCCAGGCCGTGGTGTCGGGGGCGGTCGACCCCGCAGGGTCTGATTCACCGCTCTTGATCGCAGACCACTGCTTGGCGGTGTACCCCTGCTCGAAAGCCAGCCTGTACATCCGCGTCTCTAGACGCTGCAGGTGTGTTAGGACATCGCCCAGTTCCGTCACCGCGACCCAGAGATCGGTGTTAGTAGGGCAGGGTCCTACCGCGCGACACATCCGCTCGGCTTGGTCGATGCGGTCGGTGACGACGTTGCACAAATACGAGCAGCAACGGTACCGGTCGCGGACACCGCGCTTACAGCCTTCCCTCGCACATCTGCGCTTACGCCTCGGCTTGGGCTTGGGGGTATCGATGGGGTCTCCTGGTGTGGTGCGGGGTGTCCACCCGAAAACGAGTAGTCGACTACTTGTTTCAACTCTGAATAAGGGGGACGATTACAACGACTGCGACGGCCGGGGGCTGACTACCAAGTCCGCCAAGTCCCTGTTGGCGGAGCCGTGACGACGCCTATTGGTGGCGTGCAAAACCGTCTACGGCGAATCCCCCGGTCATAGCGGGCCCGAAGGCCCCGGCCTTGTTACGGGGGGCCGGGACCTCCGGGGTTGAACTCAGATCAGGCGGCGTCGTACAGACGCACCACACCGGCGGGTTTCGAGAATCCCCACGAGATGCGGCCGGTGCCGCGGACCTGAACGGCGTCGTAATCGAACGCTGCGTCAACCGAGCAGGTGATCTGGGTACCGGTGCGCTGCACGACCAGCACCTGTGAGCTGTCCAGGCCCCACGCGTTGCCCGCGGCAACGTCGGTGCTGACCAGAACCGGAACGCCCGCGAGGGTCGTGCCATCCGCGACGCCTGTCGCGTCCAGCAGACCGACGTTCGATCCCGTGTCGAGGTGCTTGGCCTTGGACAGGGTCAGCGCCACGTCGGGCGCCAGAACGAACACCGACATAGCCCCGCGAACGCGTCCTTCGCGTCCTCGGGGTGGTAGTAGTCCAACCTGATCCCATTGTCCGCGAGGATGAGGATCTTGTGGTGCTCCCGGCACCACTCGGCCAGCTTCACGCAATCGGCAGCGGAGGGGAAAACGCGGTTGGTCTTGGCGAAGATCAGAGCATCCCACTCGCCGGCCTGGTCGGTCAGCCACGCCTTGAGGTCCGGGCGTTGCCACGGGGAGAGTTTGATCGCGGACACGTCCAAGTCCTCGAAAGCGCCGACTACAGTCCAACCCTGCGACTCGGCGTATGGCTCGCCATTGCTCGTTGGGTGATATGCGATGTCTTCTCATCGCACTGGACATTCGACACACGCGCCCCGACCACGGCGCGGACCTTACTTTGATCCATGTACGGGGTGTCTCATAGTACCTGTACTTCAAGCGGCGGATCACCTATGACATCACCTGACCGGGTCGTCTCCGGTACCGTCATCTATCCCGGGCTGGCGACCGGGGCAGTGATCACATTGACGCCGTTCGCCTTGGGCTTGCTGACGTCATTCACCTCAGCGCAGCAGTTCGCCACCGAGTCGCGGCTGTCGTTGCCAAGCCCGCCGACCATCGAGAATTACACCGGACTCGCCGACGCCGGGTTCGGTCGAGCGTTCATCGTGACCGCATTGATGACAGCAGTCATCCTGCTCGGACAGATGACGTTCTCGGTGCTGGCGGCCTATGCCTTTGCACGGCTGCGGTTTCCGGGCCGAGACGTGCTGTTCTGGGTGTACATCGCCACACTGATGGTGCCCGCGACGGTGACGGTTGTCCCGCTGTACCTGATGATGGCCGAGGCGGGTTTGCGTAACACGTTCTGGGCGTTGGTGTTACCGTTCATGTTCGGCTCGCCGTATGCGATCTTCCTGCTGCGGGAGTACTTTCGCACGATCCCGGCCGACCTGATCAACGCCGCCCGCGTCGACGGAGCGAACACGCTGGACGTCATCGTGCATGTCGTGGTGCCGGCCAGCCGGCCGATCCTAGTGACGCTGGCGTTGATCACCGTGGTGTCGCAGTGGAACAACTTCATGTGGCCGCTCGTCATCACCAGCGGAAGCAAATGGCAGGTGCTGACCGTGGCGACGGCGGGCCTGCAGTCGCGCTACAACGCGCAGTGGACGCTGGTGATGGCGGCGACAACGGTGGCGATCGTGCCGCTGATCGTGTTGTTCGTCACGTTGGGCCGCCACATCGTTCGTTCGATCGTCGTGACGGGGCTGAAATGAGTTTCCGCCCACGTGTTTCCACGCTCGTCTTCGGCGGACTGGCGCTCACGCTGGCTGTCCTGCTCGTTGTCGCGATGCTGCTGGGCCGATCCGACGAACCCGGCGGTCGGACCGTGGTCACGGTGCGGTTGTGGGACGAACAGGTCGCGGCGGCGTATCGGGAGTCGTTCGCCGCGTTCACCCGTGAGCACCCCGACATTGAGGTACGGGTCAACGTCGTCGCCTACTCGAGCTACTTCGACACGCTGCGCACCGACGTGGCCGGCGGCGGCGCCGACGACATCTTCTGGCTGTCCAACGCCTACTCCTCTGGTTACGCCGACAGCGGCAGGCTGATGAACATAGCAGAGACGCTGGGCGCCGCTGCCTCTCAGGCATGGGAACGCTCGGTGGTCAATCAATTCACTCGCAACGGTGCGCTGTGGGCCGTGCCGCAGCTGACCGACGCGGGCATCGCTCTGTACTTCAATGCGGATCTGCTGGACGCGGCGGGCGTGGAACTGCGCGAACTGCTGTCGCTGCACTGGTCATTAGACGGTGACGACACACTGCGACCACTGCTGTCCCGGCTGACGTTCGACGCCGGCGGCCGAGCAGCGGGCACACCGGGATTCGACGCGTCGCGGATCCGCCAGTGGGGCTACAACGCGGCCAACGATCTTCAGGGCATCTACCTCAACTACATCGGGTCAGCAGGCGGAGTGTTCTCGGTCGGCGACCGGTTCGCGTTCGACAACCCACAGACGGCCGAGGCGTTCGCATACCTGGTGCGGCTGATCAACACCGATCACGTCGCGCCGCCCGCGTCAGATACCAACGACAACGGCGACTTCTCCCGCAATCAATTCCTGCAGGGCCGGATGGCGTTGTTCCAGTCCGGCACCTACAACCTGGCCGCAGTCGCCGACCAGGCTCCGTTCCGGTGGGGCGTGGCGATGCTGCCCTCCGGACCAAAGGGCCGAGTCAGCGTCACGAACGGCATTGCCGCCGCTGGAAATTCGGCCACCAAGCACCCCGATGCAGTGCGGCAGGTGCTTGCCTGGATGGGCAGTCGCCCCGGCAACGAATTTCTCGGCGCCCGCGGCGCCGCCATCCCTGCCGTGCTCGCGGCTCAGCCGGTTTACTACAAGTACTGGAAGTCACGCGGTGTCGATGTGAGCCCGTTCTTCAGAGTGCTCGACGGTCCTCGCATCCCGGCGCCAGGCGGTGCCGGGTTCGCCGCAGGGTTCGATGCCCTCAAGCCGTATTTCGACGAGATGTTCCTGGGCCGCAGTGACGTTCCCACCAGCCTTTCCGATGCGCAGCGCGCGGCGAACTCGGCCGCCGAGCGCTGACACAGCGCAGGCTCAATGGGTTCGACGTAGCGCGATCATGCCATCGCGTCGACCATTGCCAAGTGCCCTTCGAAGCCAAGCGATTTCGCCATGATGCGATAGCGCTCGACGAACCCACGGTAGGCCGCCGGGTCCTGACGGGCACGCGAAAGTAGAGCTCGCATGCGCAAGAGCATGACCTCGCCGAGAACGAAGTCATCACCCATCTCGGCCGTCAATCTGTCGATGGCTGCCTCGGCTTCGTCCGCAGCACGTTCGACGCCGTGCTCAAGCAGCGTCTCCACCAGCACGGCTGTTGCCGAAACAGCCCATGGGATCTGTGCCCGTGTGAAGAACTCGTTTACGGCTGCCCGTAGTGGCGGTAGTGCACGATGAAGGTCTCCATGCCTCGCTTCCTCCCGCGCCGCGTACACGTCAGCGAGCGGCAGCTCCAACGAGGAGTAACGCTGCTGTAGCCCCATTTCTCGGACACGCCGCAGCAGATCCAAACCGCGCTTGTAGTCCGGGTTTGGCCGATGCACCAGCGCGAGCCCCATAGCGATCTGGGCGTTGCCGAGGGTGTCATCGTCGCTGATCTTCTCGGCAATCTGTAACGCTTCATCGATTTCGCGCAGCGCCATCTCGTCGGCGACGAGCACACCACCGGGGATCAGCGGAACGTACTTGTACGCAACAACGAGAACATGCGTCAGCGGGTCGGTTCTGCGCGCCATAGCGACGCCTCGGTCGAGGTCTTCGCGCCAGCCAGGATGGCCTAGGAAGCATCGGGCCAGTCCACGCAGTGCGATCACCGCCGCCAACGGTGATCCCATGATGATATTTCCCACGGTCGGATCACCGTCGGCCAGATCAATAGCTGTCTGCGCCCAGCGAAGCGCGTCGGCCAGCTGGCCTACCTCGAGCTTGGCAAAGATAGCCACGACTGAGAGCCCCACCGTGAGCGTCGGATCGCGGATCTCCTCCAGGAGCTCCATGTATGCCGATGCCAGCCGTGACGCCTCTTCCACTTTGGCGTACAGCATCTGCGACGCCACCATTCCGGCCATACCGATGGCAAGTGACGCCTTGTCGCCAACTGCGGCACACAACTCTTGCAATTCCTCGAAGCGGACGAATACGTCTGGATACACGCCTTGCCACGCGCTCCCACATAGCAGCGTGCGGGACGCAATACGCATCGTGGTGCTGTCCGATCCGTCGGTGTCAAGTACATCGGCAATGTGGCGAGCGCGCTCCCAACTCAACCGCGCCGCACCGATATCCCGGCTGGCCGCCCATGCGCCAGCGCGCATGTGCCAGCCCAATGCTGTGTTGGAGTCGCCAGCGGCCTCTAGATGCTCGGCGATCAACGCCGCGTTCTCGTCGACCGATTCCGGGTTACTCTCCTCGATCGCGGCGGCCAGACGGCGGTGCGTCTCGGCGCGGTCGGATTTCAGCTGCGATTCGTAGGCCACCGTGCGTACCAAGGGATGCCGGAACGCATATACCGCTGATGGCGTGAACTCCACCTGGTCGATGAGCTCTGCCATGATCGGCTCGTCGAGTGCCACATCAATTCCCAGGCTGGTCAACAGATCGGGACCGAAGTGCGATCCGATCACGGCCGCGGCGCTGACAGTTCGCTTGGCCGCAAGATGCAGGCGATCGATGCGCGCTGCGATGGTCGCCTGCAGTGTCGCGGGCACGCTTAACTCGGCGTGAGCCGAGCCACATACGTAACCGCCGCGGTCGCCAGTGAGTACTCCCCGTTCCGCGAGCTCGCGGACCATCTCCTCGGCGAAGAACGGGTTGCCGGCCGCGCGAGCGCCGATCAGCGCTGCGACTCCCTCGACCGTCGGATCTGCGCCGAGCAGCTGCCCGAGCAGGGCCCAAGTCTCCGAATCAGTCAATGGTGCAAGCGAAATCGTCCGCCCTCCAGATACCCTCGACAGTGCGCCGTGGTACTCGGGGCGATAGGTGATCAGGACCATGGAGGGAGTATCCGCGATTACCGCGATGAAGTCGGCGAGCATTGACTCGCTTACCTCATCAATCCAATGTGCATCTTCAATTACGAAGAGAACCGCCTCGCTACGCGCCAATTGGACACTATTGATCAAAGCAGCCAATCGACGCCGCCGCGCGTCAGCCTCGATATTGGGCTGCGGGACAGCCGGATCGGCGATGCCCAGCAGATCGTCGAGCAGAAACAAATCCTGCGGGTCACCTTGTGGAATCTGCGCACGGATACGTGTCCGCGCGGTTTTATCGTCAAGACCACTGACCCCTGCGAGCGCGGACATCATGCGGGCCACTACACCGAACGGGATTTCTGTGGCGTGGGACTCACAGAATGTTGAGAACACTTCAACGCCATGGTTCTTCGCGAAGTTTGCCGCCTCGCGCACAAGTCGGGTCTTCCCGATTCCTGCGAGTCCGACCACACCAACTACGCACCCACGGCCGCTGGTCGATTGGTCGACAAGACGCTCGATCGTGTCGACCTCGACTCGACGACCCACCAGGGCCGACTGTGGGATTCCGGCCGACTCGCGTGCCGCCACGGCGACTAATCGACGCGCGGGAATCGGGTCCTCAGCGCCTTTGATGTGTACCAACTCGGGTTCGCCCAGCACCGCGATGTTCTGCGTGAGCCGTACGGTGGATTCGCTGAGCATTACGCCGCCCGGCGGTGCGACGGACTCCATGCGCTGTGCCATTCCCACCTGCTCACCGACCGCGGTGTAAACCAATGAACCCGCAGCGACGTCGCCCGCGATCACCTGACCCGAATTCAGCCCAATGCGCAATTGCAGATCGATAGCGTCGCGAGCATCGACTTCACAGGCAAGACGGGAAGCCTCGTCCTGAATACCGAGCGCCGCTAGGCATGAGCGAATTGCATGGTCCTCCAATGCAACTGGTGCACCGAAAACTGCCATGATCCCGTCACCGGTGAACTGGTTAACAGTTCCGCCGTAACGTCGCACAACCGCGGTCGAGCGTTTGACCAATTCGGCCATCATTTCGCGAAAGCGCTCGGCGCCCACCGCGACCGCGATATCCATCGACCGCACAACATCGGCGAACAACACGGTCACCTGCTTGTACTCAGCGGGTTCGCGCCCCGCGTTGATCGGAGCACCGCAGGCATCGCAGAACCGAGCGCCGTCCCGCGGTTCGGTGCCACACGACTCGCATACCGCCGATGCCGCCGTCATCCGAACACACCCGTTTCAAGCACTGCGGATCGTCATAGCCAGTGAACGGAGCCGAGCCTCACCACGTTCGAGAACACCGAGATCCACGTCGGCCGGACCGGGCAGCCCGCCACGGTACTCGAACGGGTTGTCGATGTCGCGGATCAACGCCAGCATGTAGACGATCAGGTAGGTGATCACGCCGACCACCAGGATCGTGGGCGCGAGCGGTCCAATCTCGGTGATCATCAGCAGGATCATGATCATCAGGGCGGTGACTTCGGCGATGAGATACCCGGCCGAGACGTACGAAGTACGCCGCATCGTATCCATCCGGATCACGAGCCTGCGGATGTTGCCTTGCTCGGATTTCAACCGGGTCGTGAAGCCAGCCTGGATCTTCGGGGCGAACACCATGAAGAGCGGGTTCAGCCGGCGCAGTTCGGCGAGGACGTCGTCGAGATCCGTGTCATCCATCAGCCAGAGGCGGACGGACCCGCCGATCTCTGCCAGCAGCGAAAGGCACTCACGGGCTTCCGGCAGATGGAGCTCGGCGTCCATGATCAGGCACTCATCCGCGATGGTCTCCAGGCTCGCCGCCAGTTCGCCGGGGAGGCGCTCGGCCTCCTTGAAATCAGCCGAAGTGCCGCTCAGGATGAAGCCGACCAGGAATACCTCGGCAGCGATGACGCCCGTGAGCAGCGGGCTGAAGTCGAGGTGCTTGAGCTCCCCCTCGTCGTAGAGCCACTTCAGCAGCACCATGCCGACGGCGACCGGCAGCGCTAGCAATAGCAGCCTTGGGTTGCCGCGGAAGAACCTGGTCACATTAAGAGACTGGCGCGTCAGGGGTCCGAAATCAGGAAATTGACGGAACTAATAATTTTCCCTGCATGCCGTTGAACATTCTCTTGCATTCGAGAGCAATTCGCGATTGCTCCACGGGACCGGTTCCGTGCCGGCTAAAAGGTGCCCAGCACCGTCAGTTCCAGTGCCAGCGCGACAGCACACACCAGGACCACGATCGAAAGCGCCACCCAGTCGGCCCGTTTCGGCCGCGACGGCGCCGCCGAGATTTGACCGGCACCCCCGCGGGCGGTGATCGCATCGCCCATTTCGTCGGCCCGGCGCAGCGCGACGGTGATGCCCGCGGCGAGCAGGTCGACGACCTCCAGCGCCCACCGCCGGCGGCGCGCCCGCCGAGTGGTGGGTACCAGTTTGGGCCGCAGTCGACGCGCCGCGTAGAGCACACGGAACTCGTCGACCAGCATCGGGAATGCCCGCAACGCCAAGGCCAGCGCCACTGACCAGTCGTCGACCGGTATCCGCAGCGGCCGAAGCGGCCGGCCCAATGTGGCCACCGCGGGAGCGATTTCGGCGACGTTGGTGGTCCACGAGACCATCGCGCCGAGTCCGAGCAACACGATCGACACCGCGGTGATGCGCAGGAAGGTGAGCAGCCCACCCAGTGCGAGTTCCACTGAGCCCAAATCGATGACCGGGCTGCCGCCCGCGAATGTCGCGGTGGCACCGCCGAGGAAGAGCAATATCCACAGCCAGCGCGGAATCGACGGCAACGCCCCCCGCTGAATATGCGCCAGGCGCGCAGTCGTCAGTACCAGACCGGCCACCAAGCCGATCGGCACCCAGCCCGGGTAGAACGTCAACAGCACCCCGATGCCCGCCACGGCGATGAGTTTCGTTCCGGCCCACAGTCGGTGGATGACGCTGTCGCCCGGCACCGGACGCAACAGCACCACCGGCGTGCGCTGTCGGGTCGCCGCGGCCGTCATGACATGCCTCCCGCCGCCGTAGGCGTCGCCGCCAACTCGCCGTCGTGCAAGTTCAGCGTGCGCGGGCACAGGTCCTCCAGGCCCGAAAAGTCGTGGGAGATCACGACAACGGTCACCCCCGCGGTGCGTCGCAGGTCTTCCAGCAGCCACAGCAGGCCGCGCTGACTGGCCGCGTCAAGGCCGGCCAAAGGCTCATCGAGGATGAGCGCGCGCGGTGAGCGAGCCAGCAGCCCCGCCAGCACGACGCGGCGCATCTGGCCCCCGCTGAGCTGGTCGATGCGCCGCTTCGCCAGTGCGGGGTCCAGTCCCACGGTGGCCAATGCGTCCACCACGCGGCCGTGGTCACGGTGCGAAAACCCAGCCGCCGAGGCCACTTCCAGGTCGACGCGGCTGCGCATCAGCTGCAGCCTGGCCGCCTGGAACGAGATCGCGACCCCACCAACTTGATCAGAGACCGGCTTACCGTCGAGCAGACAGCTGCCGACGGTCGGCACCGTCAGGCCCGCCATGATCCACGCCAACGTCGATTTGCCCGAGCCGTTAAGACCGTGAATCAGCAGACCGTCGCCCTCGTGGACGGCGAAGTTGATGTCGCGCAGAGCGGTTGTCGCCCACGGTGTTCCGCTGGCGTATTCATGTCCAACACCGTTGAGTTCGAGCACGGGCGCATCGGAGTGGTGCGCCGTCGGCACCGTGGCGGCAGGCGCTGCAGCCGTCTCCACCATCTCGGTATTGTCGGCGGCACCACCGTTTCCGGTCAGGTTGATCACGCGGTCGGCGGCGTCGGCCTCACTGTTGTAGTGGGTGATGTGGACCAGTGACATGCGGTGGTGCTGGGTCAACCCGGACAGCACCGACATCAGCGCGTCGCGCCCGTCCTGGTCGACCATGCTGGTGACCTCATCGGCGATCAGCAGCGACGGCTCGCGCGCCAGCGCCGCCGCCACCGCGAGGCGCTGCAGCTCCCCGCCGGACAGGCCGCCGGTGTCACGCTCGGCGAGCCCGTCAAGGCCGACCTCGGTGAGCAGTTGGTGCACGTCGGTGGTCTCGCCGGTCGGCAGGCCCCACACCACGTCGTCGGCGACGCGGGTGCCCAGCACCTGACTTTCCGGGTGCTGCATGATCACCGCGGTGCCGCCGAGCCTGCCGAGTCCGACTGCTCCGGGGCGCTCGATGGTCCCCGAGCTGGGTTCGCGGCCTGCGAGCATCAGCATCAGCGTCGTTTTGCCCGAGCCGTTTGCGCCCGTCACGGCGAGGTGCTCGCCGGGTTCCACCCTCACCGACACCGGGCCGAGGGCGTCGTGGTCGCCCGTGGGGTAGCGGAACCGAACGTCGTGCAGCCGCGCTGGCACGGGGGCGACCGGTCCGGCGTCGGCCGACGATTCGAGCTTGTGGACGTCGGGAATCCCAAGGAGGCGGCTCATCACCCGCGACAGCGCCCACCAGCCGATGAACGTGACCATGACGATGGACAGCACCGACATGCCGAAGAACAGGTACGGCCAGTAATGCAGCGCGGTGGCGAAGTCGTGCTTGAGCCGCTCGCCGGCGGGCTCCATGTTGGGAATGCGGGCGATCACCGCGGCGAGCCCGTTGATGTTGGCGGTCACGGAATCGAACATCAGGTGGCGCAGCCGCACCAGGATCGCCAGTGATGCCACCGTGACGGCGCCGAACAGCGCCCCGGCGACCAGCGCCGCGCCGAACACCGTCAGGATGCCGCGGCCGCGCCGCTTGACGATGCCGGTCAACCCCCCGATGTAGGCGCAGTTGACGACGGTCATGAATCCGCCCATCCCGGCGATCAGAAAAGCGATCACAGCGCCGGCGACGGTCGCGGCGATCAGCACCCGAAGCCGGTACCGGTAGGCGAGCAGCCCCATCGGCACGGTGCCCAGCAGCGACACCCCGGCGGCGAACGGGACGACGACGGCGACGATCGCCGTGGCCGCGCACAACGCCGCCATCACCGAGGCTTGTGCGAGTTCGACCGGATGAAGCGAGCCGGCGCGTCGGGCGGCGCTCGGCTCGGTCGCGGTCATTGCACGATTCTGCCAGTCGCCGCGTAAGAGCCCTCCCCACCACGCTGTGAGCAGGGACGTTGGGCAGGGCATTTGAAACGCATAGCAAGCCTATGTAATCATGTCTTCATGACCCCGACGCTCGGAGCCGATCTGCTGTCCGTGGTGGCCCGGATCAATCGACTGGCCACGCAACGGGTCCGCATGCCGCTGGGATATGCCCAGGCGCGGCTGCTGTCCACGATCGAAGATCAAGGCGCGGCCCGGATATCCGACCTGGCCGCCCTCGACCACTGCTCGCAGCCGACGATGACCACCCAGGTCCGCCGGCTCGAAGACGCGGGCATGGTATCGCGCACCGTCGACCCGGACGATGCGCGGGCGGTGCTGATCCGCATCACCCCGAAAGGCGTCGACACCTTGCGGCAAGTGCGTGTCGACCGTGGTGCGGCCATCGACCCGTATCTGGAGCGGCTGGATGCCGCGGACCGCGAAGCGCTCAGCGACGCCGTGCGTGTGCTGCGCCGACTTCTCGCGGATGCGGCCGCCCCCACCCCCACCAAGTAACAACAAAAAAGGAGTAGCCGCACCGTATGTGGCGCCAACCCAAGGCCGTTTGGGCCGTTGCCTTCGCGTCTGTCGTCGCTTTCATGGGTATCGGTCTCGTCGACCCCATCCTCAAGCCGATCGCCGACAATCTGAACGCGTCCCCATCGCAGGTGTCGCTGTTGTTCACCAGCTACATGGCGGTGATGGGCGTGGCCATGCTCATCACCGGTGTGGTGGCCAGCCGGATCGGCGCCAAACGCACGCTGCTGTTCGGCCTGGTGATCATCATCGCCGGTGCCGGCCTGGCCGGCATGTCCGACACGGTGGCCGAAATCGTTGGCTGGCGGGCACTCTGGGGCCTCGGCAACGCATTGTTCATCGCCACAGCGCTGGCCACCATCGTCAGCTCCGCGCGCGGATCGGTGGCCCAGGCGATCATTCTCTATGAGGCGGCGCTGGGTCTTGGCATCGCGGTCGGCCCGCTAGTCGGCGGCGTCCTCGGTTCGATCTCGTGGCGGGGCCCGTTCTTCGGAGTGTCGGCGTTGATGGCGTTCGCGCTCATCGTCACCGCGTT
>Ga0164298_10000359_pt1 | contig 12636 bp, 11 predicted proteins | sample Whisoiple_216_MG_FD_109713 | JGI IMG/M metagenome (GOLD analysis project Ga0164298, IMG submission 109713) | Unamended control soil microbial communities from upstate New York, USA - Whitman soil sample_216_MG | ecosystem: Environmental > Terrestrial > Soil > Agricultural land ... | reverse complement strand
GCGACGGCGCGGGCGGCTGCCTCCGACTATCGCCTTGTCCTGGCGGCGCGGCGGTTGGAGCCGCTTGAAGAGCTGGTTGACGAGCTTGGCGGGGACGATCGGGCGCTGGCTGTGCGCTGCGACGTGACCGAGTGGGATCAGGTCGAGGGGATGGCGGCGGCTGCGCTCGAGCGCTTCGGTCGCATCGACGCCGTCTTCGCCAACGCCGGCTTCGGCGCCAGCCGCGGCTTCCTCGAGGAGTCGCCAGAGCACTGGCGCTCGATGGTCCTGACCAACGTCTACGGCGTGGCGCTGACGATCCGCGCCACCCTCCCCCACCTGCTCGAGCGCGGCGACGGGCACTTCCTCGTCACCAGCTCCGTCGCCGGCCGCCGCGCCCTGCCGGGCTCGCTCTACTCGGCGACCAAGTGGGCGGCGACGGCGATCGGCGAGGCGCTGCGCGCCGAGCTACGCCAGATGCACGAGAACCGCGAGATCAAGGTGACCCTGATCGAGCCCGGCATGACTGATACCCCCTTCTTCGACAGCCGCCCCGGCGATTGGGCGCTGCGGGACGACGACATCGCCAAGGCCGTGATCTACGCGCTCGAGCAGCGCCCCGGCGTGGACGTCAACGAGATCCTGATCCGCCCCACCAGCCAGCCGATCTAGGGTCCGGCTGGCTGGCACCGACCGGCGCTAGCGTTTCGCGCCGTTCTTGCCCTTGCCGTTCTTGCCGCGCTTCTTGCACGGCACCCGCAGCTTCGGCCTCATGTTGGCCTTCTTGCCGTTCTGGCCGGTGAAGCGAGCGATCGCCCTGTACTTGCGGCCGCAGAGGCTGCGCGTGTTGACCAGCAGGCCGCGCTTCTTGCCGCCGCGCACGGTCAGGGCGAACTTCGAGACCGGCACGTCGGGAACGGTGTCGAAGGTGGTCCGCAGGCGACCCTTGGTGCTGTCGATGCGGCCGTCGAGGACGACGTCGACCTGGCCGTTCAGCGCCGCGACCATGTCGGGCAGTTCGTTGTCGGAGGAGCGCAGGTAGACCGGGCCCTGCAGGGGGCCGTCGAGCAGCGGCGTCTCCGCCGTCGCGTAGCCGTAGATCGAGTCCTGCGGGCATTTGTGGGCGGCGAACTGGACCCGTGTGCAGACGTTGGCGAGGCTCGACTGTTCCAGCGCCAGTGCCTTGGGCAGCGTCACCGCGGCGCGGCCGATGTTGGCATCGCCGTCGCGGGCGACCAGGATGGCCCGCAGCTTCGGGCTCTTGGCGCGGCGGGTGCCGCCGAAGAGCCGCATGTAGAGCTTCGGCTTGAAGTCGAGCTTGTCGCAGTCGTTGACTTTGAACGGCGCCGAGACCGGGAAGGAGCTGAACGCCGCCGGGTCGAGCGGGTTGGCGCCGCCGCCGCGCAGCGCTCCCCGCGTCGCGAAGGCCGAGCAGTTGGTCGGGTTGAGCGCGAACTTCGGCCGGTCGAGCTTGACCGCGATCGCGCGGATGTCGAGCAGGGCGCCGCCGAACACGTGCGGAATCGGATCCGAGACCGCGTGCACCCGGGCCGTTTCGGGATCGACGAACAGCGCCACCCTCACCACGACCGTGCCGAGATCGAACGGCCCGGCCGTGGCGGGGGTGATCACTGCCAGGGAGAGGGGAGCCCCGTGATAGGGCCCTGCGAGGAAGGCTTTGCCGGTCGTCTGGAAGGGGTGAGGACCGCTGCCGGCGCTAACGGCGGCAGAGCCGACCAGGCTCTGACTCGGACAGCTCGAGCGCGCCGCCTCGGCGGCGCCGCTGGCGTTGGCCGCGGCGGCGATCGCGGAGGCCGGGCAGTAGCGAACGCCGGCCAGCTTGGCGGTCAGGCCCGGCGGCATGGTCACATCCACGCCCTTGAGCTCCTGGTTGCCGTCGTTGCGGACGGTGCTGAGGGCGAACTGGGTGAAGGCGCCCCCCTTGGGGTTGCTGTCGTTGGTGGCGAAGCTCGGCGCGAAGGGCCGCTCGGCGAGCGTTTTCGCGCAGGGACCGCCGCCGGGCGCGGAGGTCAGGGTGAAGCCTTTGTCGGCGGGCCCGCCGTCGGGCGTTCCCGACCAGGCGGTCATCGCGTGGCTGGTCTTGCTCGGGCCGCAGATCGGCGGGCTGGTCAGGGTGCCCTTGGCAGCGTCGAGCGCGACCCGGACCGACGTGAACGGCAGCTGCGGCGCTTCGTGGACCTGCGCCGTCAGCTGGCCGGTCTGGGGATTGGCGCTGACGTTGCCGAGCAGGCGGATCGAGAGGCCGCGGCTGGCCGACTCGGCGTCGATGAAGATCCGGTACTCGTTGCCGGAGGCGGGGTCACGGCTCTGCTGAGTGCCGAGGTAGACGTTGCCGGTCAGGGTCCCGTCGGGCAGCGGCGGCGTGTCGATCGCGACCGTGCCGATCTTGGAGCCGGGGGGACAGCTGACCGGGTTGCGGGTGCCCCTGCCGAACTGCGCGTCGGTGCAGGCCTGCAGCCCGCTCGCGGCGGAGGGGTTCAGGCCCATCCCCTGCGGCAGCGAGACGTCGGCGTTGCGCACGTTCGACTGGTAGATCGGGGCCGGCGGGCTGAAGGGGGTCGTCACCTCGACCGTGCCGCCCATCGGCGAGTCGGTCTGGCTCGTTCCCGGCGCCTGCGAGGTCCCCGGTTTGAAGGGGATGCTGTTGCAGCCCGTCGGCCTCAGGCGCTGACCGTCTCCGCCTTTTGGCAGGGGAGATTCAACCCGCTCGGAGCCGGCGAGGAAGGCCGGCGGCGGGATCGCCGGACCGGCGACGTCGTATTCGTCTTGCGGAGCTTTTTCCTCTTGCGAGTCGGCGTGGAGGATCGTGTTGTAGACGGTCGCGAAAGCCGGTTCGTTGGGGTTGAGGCAGGTGCTGGGCGTGGTCAGGAAGGCGCCGCCCTCTTCGCCGGGCAGGCCGTGGTTGCCGATCGTGCCGTCGAAGACCAGGCGGTTGGTGTGGATTTTCGCGTTGACGAGCGGTACTTCGGGGACGTGGATCGTGAAGTACTCGTGGTAGTTGCCGTCCCAGTTGACGCCGGCGTTGAGGAAGACTTCGCCGAGGCCGAGCGGCAGCGTGAAGCCGAACCGCGCCGGTTCGCCCGGGCGCGGCACGAGGTTGTAGACGTCCACGGTGACCGGCGTCAGCGGCACGACAAGCCACGGCGTCACTTCGCTGTAGCCGACTTTGGTGTTGATCGGGCAGCCAGAAATCGGAAATTTGCCGCCGACCAATTCGCACTTGGGAGTCGCCTCGGGATTGACGCTCATCCCCTGCGGAAGGTCGACCAGCACCGTCTTGATGTGCCCGACCGGGTCCTGGGCGAGGTCCTGGGAGTGCTTGACGATGATCTGGGTGAAGCCCACCGGTGGGTGCCCAGCTGCCTGGGTAAAGAACTGGCTCGGCGTATCGACGCTGCAATGGGGCGCATCGAGCGTGCAGGTGCCCGCCTGCCAGCCCGCTTCCACGGTTTCCGGCTTGTCTTCGATGATGTCGACCGCCGCCGCGGGCGATGCCGCCAGCAACGCGATCAGAACAACCGAAACCCCAGTTCCAAGCCAAATCCGTGCGCGCTGCCGCATCTGATGTCTCCTCCCGTCGTCAATCATCTGCCTACCTCTACCCGATTTTAATGATTTAGATCATCATTTTTTGGTATCTATATACCTAGAAGTTGGTAAACCAATTGAAAATCGGAGGAAGCATGAACTGGCAGCTCCTGGCCCGGGCCAATACACACCCCCTGCGGATCTCAATCCTGGAAGTGCTGGGGATGGACGGCGGCCGCACCCTCTCCCCCAGCGACCTCAGCTACGAGCTGCGCACACCGCTGAGCAACGTCAACTACCACGTCACCGAGCTGCGCCGCACGGGCCTGGTCGAGCTGGCCGGCGAACGCCCGGTGCGTGGCGCCACCGAGCACTTCTACCGCGAGGCGAAGGTCAATCACTCCAACGGCAACGGCAGCTCCGCCAACGGCAGCGCCCGCAAGAGAAAGGCCGCCGCCGTTTGATCGAGGCCCACATGCGCCACGCCTTCCAGAAGCTCGACATCGGCCGGCGGACGGAGCTGGTGAGCGTGCTCGAACCGGGCTAGCCCGTGGCGGGGGCAGGCGCCGGAGCGTTCGAGCAACGACTGGTCACGTAGCCCGGGGCGCAAACCGTGCGGGCTTTCCACCGCACTTCGTATTCGGAGATGAACTCATTGAAGGCCTTGCGTTGCCCAGCCTTGCTGGGGATCCCCGCCACGATCCTTTCTTGGATTCGTTCGGCGAACAGCTGGATTTCGACTTGCTCTTCGACGTCGCGACGGGTGAGGTGGGATTCCCGTAGGAAACGGCGGTATTCGGCCCCGTTCTCGAAAGCTTCCCGCCTGATGAAAGCGAGGTAACGGGCGACCTCCCGAGGCCTCACGCCGATACCCATTTCCGCTGCCTGGCCCCTGATCCAGGAGTCGTCGAGCAGTTCCCCGATCGCGGTCTTCTTCAGCTTTCCGTACCGATTGCTCCCTGGCTTGGGAGCGGATCTGAGACCGGCTCGAGCAGCCGCTTGGGCCAGGGCAAGGTGGAACTCCTTCGCCGTCGTCACCCCGCCGACCTCGCCACCGCGATCTGGAACCCGGGCAACGATGGCGACGACGTTCGCCGGCAGTTCCGTGGGGGGTGGTGGAATTGGAATCAAGAGCGGACGACGAGGTTCGAACTCGCGACCTCGAGCTTGGGAAGCTCGCGCTCTACCAACTGAGCTACGTCCGCGTGCGGCTGATTCTAGGGCTGGCGCGGAGTTGCCGGGGGCGAGCGCGATCTAGAGTTCGGCGTTCGTGGGCACCCGTTCCTTCCTCGCCGTCCTTGCCGTGCTGGCCATCGTCGGCCTGCTCGCCTTCGGCCTGCTCAACAAGGGGGCGGCCAAGATCGCGGTCGGCGAGCCGGTGCCGGACGAGGTCCTGCCGCGGCTGCCGGGCCCGGGCAGCGGCTCGATCGCCGACCACCGAGGCGAATGGGTCCTGGTCAACCTCTGGGCATCCTGGTGCATCCCCTGCCGCGAGGAGGCACCGGTGCTGCAGCGCTTCTACGAGGAAAATCACCAGCGCGACACGACCGTGGTTGGGATCAACGTGCAGGACAACGAAGATGACGCCGTCGCCTTCCTGCGCGAGCACCCGACCGGTTACCCCCAGTTGCGCTCGGTCGGCGATGAGCGCTCCGACGCCTTCGGCTCCACCGGCGTGCCGGAGAACTTCCTGGTCGAACCCGACGGCGACCTGGCGCTGATCTGGCGCGGTCCGGTCGACGACCAGTTCCTCGCCGAACGGGTCGAACCGCTGATTGAAGGCAGCTCATGAGCTTCCGCTGCGCTTTTTCCGCGCTATTCCCAGATAAAGCACAGCGGAAGGTGGTGTGTGCCTGGATTGCGGCATTGGCGCTGATTGCCCCAGCGCCGGCGGCGGCAGACACGACACAACCCTCCCAACCCACGCCGCAAACCACCGTCAACGACATCGAAGACGAAGTGATGTGCCCGATCTGCGGCACCCTGCTCGAGCTGGCCGACTCGCCGCAGGCGCGGCGCGAGAAGGTCTTCGTCGCCAAGCTCGTCGCCGCCGGCAAGAGCAAGGCCGAGATCAAGGACGCCCTGGTCGCCCAGTACGGCTCCGAGGTCCTCGCCCAACCGGAAGCCTCGGGCTTCGACCTCTCCGCCTACCTGGTGCCGATCCTCGCCTTCCTGGTCGCGGCGGCGGCGGTCGCCTTCAGCGTCCTGCGCTGGCGCCGCGGCAGTCGCGAGGAGGGACCGCGGCCGGGCGGCCCTTCCGCGGCGCCCCGCGGCGAGGACGCGGAGCGGCTCGAGGCCGACCTCTCACGCTACGACCTCTAGCCAGGTCAGCCGAAGACGGCCAGGCCGGTGACCGGCACCGGCATCCGCTTCGGCAGCTGCCCGCGCTCGCCGCAGGCGATCGTGACGGCGGTGTGTTCGGTGAGAGCGCGCAGCGCGTCCGCCTCTTCGCTCAGCGGCGGCCCGTCGATGACGAGCAGGTCGTAGGCGCGGCGCAGCCGCTCGATCGCGTGATCGCAGCGCTCGGAGTCGAGCAGTGCAACCGGTTCGGGCTCGGGCTCACCGGCGACGATGCAGGCGAGCGGCTCGGTGGCCCGGCCCGAGGCGGGGCCGGCGAGAACCAGAGGCTGCAGGATCTCGCTCGCCTCGGCCTGCTCGAGCAGGTATTCGTGCAGCCCCGGGCCGGAGGCCAAGCCAAGCTTGCTCGCCAGGGCCGGCGCGGCGAGATCGCACTCGAGCAGGGCGACCCGGCGGCCTTCGGCGGTCGCGGCGGCGGCGAGGCCCAGCGCCACCTCCCCCTTCGACGGGCCGGTCGTGAACACGGATCCCGTCTTCGCCAACTTCGTCGCCAGGTCCGCGTAGGCCTGCAGCTGATCGCGACCGAGCGCTCCGGGCCGGCTCGAGTTGTTGCTCGAGGCCGGAATCTCCGCCAGCACCGGCTGCTTGTTGCGGCGACCGAGCATCACATCCGCTCCGGGGCGGAGATGCCAAGTAGGCCAAGTGAGCCGGCGATCGTGCGCATCGTCAGCAGGGAGAGTGCCAGCCGCGAGCTCTCCACGCCCTCCCCCTCCGCGCCGATCACCTGACAGTCGCGATAGAAGCCGTGGAAATCGGCGGCGACGGCCGTCGAGTAGGTGCAGATCCGGTGCGGCGCCCGCCGCGCCGCCGCCTCGCGCACCTCGTCGGGGAACTCGAGCAGGCGCTTGATCAGCGCGCGCTCGGTCGGCTCGAGCGCGGTGCCGGGGGTCTGCGCGCCGGCTCCGGCGGCGGCCGCGTCTGGCACCTGCTCGGCCTTGCTCAGGATGCTGGCGATGCGCGCGTGGGCGTACTGGACGTAGTAGACGGGGTTGTCGTTCGACTGGCGACGGGCGAGCTCGAGGTCGAGGTCGAGGGTGGTGTCGTGGCTGCGCCAGAGCATGAACCAGCGCGTCGCGTCGACGCCGATGTCGTCGAGCAGCTCGTCGAGCGCGACGAAATCGCCGCTGCGCTTCGACATCTGCGCCCGCTCACCGCTTTCGACGATGTGGACGAGGCGCATGATCAAGGCCTCGAAGCGTTCCGGATCGGCGCCGAGGGCCTCGATCGCGGCGCGCACGCGGGGGACGTAGCCATGGTGGTCGGCACCGAGGATGTTGATCAGCCGGCCGAAGCCGCGCTCGAGCTTGTCCCAGTGGTAGGCGACGTCGGCGGCGAGGTAGGTCGGTTCGCCGTTGGCGCGGATCAGCACCCGGTCCTTGTCATCGCCGAAGGTCGTAGTGCGCAGCCAGAGCGCCTCGTCGCTGCGGTAGGTGTGGCCGGCCTCGTCGAGCTGGGCGAGGGCTGTCTCGACCTCGCCGCGGCTGTAGAGGTCGCGCTCGGAGAACCAGGTGTCGAAGCGGACGCCGAAGCGGTCGAGCGTGCCGCGCACGTTGTCGAGGATCAGCTCGACGCCGCGGCTGCCGATCGCGCCTTGGTCGTCGGGCCCGATCCCCTCGGCGGCGATCCGCTCGCCCAGCCCGATCACGTAGTCGCCCCCGTAGCCGTCCTCGGGCGGCTCCTCGCCCTTCATGCGAGCGGCGATCGAGGCGGCGAAGCGGTCGATCTGACCGCCGGCGTCGTTGACGTAGAACTCGCGCTGCACCTCGTGCCCGGCCGCCTCCAGCAGGCGGACCAGGGCATCGCCGTAGGCGGCGTGGCGACCGCCGCCGACGTGCAGCGGGCCGGTCGGGTTGGCGGAGACGAACTCGACCAGGATCCGCTCCGGCGAAGCGGTCGGCGCCGGCCCGAGCCGCTCGCCGGCGGCGGCAAGGCTGACCATCGCCTGCCGGTACCACTCGTCGGCGAGGAAGAAGTTGATGAAGCCGGGGCCGGCCACCTCGATCCGCTCGACCGTCTCTTCCCCCAGCTCGGCGGCGAGCCGCTCGGCCAGGCGGGCGGCGACATCGCGCGGGTTTTCGCCCAGCGGCGCGGCCAGCAGCATCGCCGCGTTGGAGCTGTAGTCGCCCAGCTCGGCCTTGGGCGGGCGCTCCAGGGTGGGTTCAGGGCCCGTTGCCTCTCCCTCGCGCAGGGCACGTGAAGCGGCGTCGACTGCGCTGCGCAGCTCGGCGATCGGATCGGCGGTTGCCATCGTCGCGGCCCATCGTATGGAGAGCCGGCAGCGGTTGCGCTCTGTCCTCGCGAGCGGGGGCACTGAGTACGCTGGCCGGCGTGCGGATCGCGGCGATCACCGACATCCACGCCAATCTGCCGGCACTCGAAGCCGTGCTCGAGGCGCTCGACGAGGCCGGGGTCGAAGAGACCTGGTGCCTCGGCGACGTGCTCGGCTACGGGGCCGAGCCCGATGCCTGCGCGGCGCTGATCCGCGAGCGCTGCGCGATCTCCCTGGTCGGCAACCACGACCTGGCGGTGCTGGGCGCGCTCGACATCGCCGCCTTCTCCGAGGCGGCCGCGGTCGCGGTCGAGTGGACGCGGGCCAGGGTCGGCGAGGAGACGCTCGCCTTCCTGCGCGAGCTGGAGCCCCAGGGCGAGCGGCAGGGCATCGGCCTCTTCCACGCCTCGCCGCGGGATCCGGTCTGGGAGTACGTGCTCTCCAACGAGCAGGCCGACCTGGGCATGGACGCCAGCGGCCAGCGCCTCGGCCTGATCGGCCACTCCCACGTCGCCCTCTTCTTCAACCGGCCCGAGCAGGGCTCCAGGGACGAGACGCGCGGCGCCCAAGCGAGCGATGGCGCCCTGCTCGATCTCGACGGCGGCGAGTGGCTGATCAATCCCGGCAGCGTCGGCCAGCCGCGCGACGGCGATCCGCGCGCCTCCTGGTTGGAGCTCGACACCGAGGAGGAAACGGCCCTCTTTCACCGCGTGCCCTACGAGATCGAGCGGGCCGCGGCATCGATCGTGGCGGCCGGCCTGCCAAGCCGCCTCGCGGATCGCCTCCACACCGGCCAGTGACGTTCAAATGCAGGGTAAATATGCGCCATAGGTCGTTCTCTAGACTCGCAACGGTGCGGCAGTCAGCCATATCCACGCTCGCCCTCGCGCTGGGCGTCGCGGCGGCGTTCGCCCTCGCCTCCTGCGGCGGTGGCGAAGACGCCAAGCTCCTACCGGGCAACACGGCTGCCGAAATCACCGAAAACCTCGACCGCGTCAAGCAGTACGCCGAAGAAGACGAATGCATCGGCGCCGAAGACGCGGTCAGCGAAGTCAACTCCCAGGTGGAGGGCCTGGCCGGGGTCGACCCCAAGCTGGTCGAAGCGCTGAAGCGGGGTGCCGCCCGGCTGAGCGAAGTCATCGCCAGCTGCGAAGAAGAAGAGACCGAAGCCGTGACCCCTTCGAGTGAAGAGACGATCACCGAAGAAACGGAAAAGATCCCGCCGGGCCTGGAAAAGAAGGAAGAAAAGGAACGGGAGAAGGAAGAAAAAGAGCTCGAAAAGGAAGCAGAGAAGGCGGAAAAGAAGGAACCGCCGGAAACCGAAACCACGCCCGAGGAAACGCCGACCACGACCACTCCCCCAGCCGCTGAAGATGGCGGCACTGGTGCGTCGGGTGGCGTCAGCCCGGGCGCGCCCGCGGCGCCTGAAGAGGGGGGCGAGTGATGGCCTCGGGAGTCCTTTCCGGGCGCTATGAGATCGGCGACCGGCTCGGCTCAGGCGGCATGTCGAGCGTGCACCAGGCGACCGACCTGATCCTCGAGCGCACGGTCGCGGTCAAGATCCTCGCCGAGCACCTCTCCGACGACGAGCGCTTCGTCGCCCGCTTCCGCCGCGAGGCGCTGGCGGTGGCGAAGCTGATCCACCCCAACATCGTCCAGGTCTACGACACCGGCATCGACGAGGGCCGCCACTACATCGTCATGGAGTACGTGCAGGGCCGCTCGGGGGCGCAGATCCTGCAGCGCCAGGGCCCGCTCGACGCCGAGACCACGGCCGAGATCGGCGCCCAGGCCTGCGCCGGCCTCGACTACGCCCACCGCCGCGGGATCATCCACCGCGACGTCAAGCCCGGCAACCTGATGGTCACCGGCGGCCCGGCCGGCGGCGGCGAGATGACGATCAAGCTGACCGACTTCGGCATCGCCCGCGCGGTCGAACAGACCCGGATCACCCAGGTCGGCTCCGTCGTCGGCACCGCCGCCTACCTCTCGCCCGAGCAAGTGCGCGGTGAGGAGGCGACGCCGGCCACCGACGTCTACGCGCTCGGCGTCGTCCTCTACCAGTTTCTCACCGGGCGACTGCCCTACGAGGGATCGACCCTGGCCGAGCTGGCGGTGCGCCAGCAGAACGAGAAGCCATTGCCGCCCAGCACCTACAACGACGAGGTGCCGGAGACGCTCGGCGCGGCGGTGCTGCGCGCTCTCGAGGGCGACCCCAACCGCCGCTACGCCAGCGCCAGCGAGCTCGCCGGCGGCCTCGTGCTCGGGCTGCAGGGCGAGGACGTGACGCTGCCGCTGGAAGAGGGAACAGCCGCGACCAATGTGCTCGGCGGCGAGGCCGCGACCCGCCGCCTCGACCAGACCGCGCAAACCGAGTACCGCCCGGCCCGGCCCTCGCCGACCCGTCGTCCCGCCCCGCGCGCGCCGCGGCAGCGCCCCGCCCCGCCCCCGGTTGCGGTCCCGGCGCAGGCAAAGCGCAAGCGCAGCGCCTTCTCCCGCTTCGCCCGCTTCGTCATGGCCCTGATCGCCCTGGTCCTGATCGCCGCGGCCGTCGCCGCGGCGGTGATCTACACGACCGACAAGGCGACCGGGATCAAGGCGACCGAAGTGGCCGGCAACACGGTCGACAAGGTCGTCGAAGAATTCAAGGAACTGGTCAAGAAGAACTCTGAATGACGCTGGGGGGAGGAGGTCGGGTGCGACCTCCTCAACCGGCCCCCCACGGAGCTCTTCCCGCCAGGATGCCATTGCTGTAGCTGCTGAAGGTGCCGGCGGCGATCGCGGCGCGGGCGTGGGTCATCAGCTCGTGCAGGTAGGTGAGGTTGTGCAGGCAGAGCAGGCGGACGGCGGTCAGCTCCTCGGCGCGGGAGAGGTAGCTGATGTAGTCGCGATCGTGGTTGCGGCAGGCCGGGCAGGGGCAGCCCGCGGCGATCGGCTCGCGGTCGCCTTCGTGGCCTGACTTGCGCAGGTCGAGGCGGAAGCGGTTGTCGGGGTCGGGGACGAGGGCGACGCCGTGGCGGGCGAGGCGGGTCGGCACGGCGCAGTCGAAGACGTCGAGGCCGAGGGCGATGCCGGCCATCAGGTCGTCGACCTCGCCGATGCCGAGCAGGTGCTTGGGCGCCTCCTCCGGCAGCAGCGGCGCGGTCATCGCCAGCACCTCGCGCATCTCGGTCTTGTCGCGGCCGAGGGTGCCGCCGATCGCGAGGCCGTCGACGCCGGCGGCCGAGACCGCCTCGGCCGACTCGCGCCGCAGGTCCTCGTAGACGCCGCCCTGGACGATGCCGAAGACCGCCTGACGCGCCGGGCCCTCGCGCTCGTGCCACTCGAGGCAGCGGCCGAGCCAGCGGTGGGTGCGCTCGGTCGAGCGCGCGGTGTAGTCGCGGTCGGCGTGGAAGGGCGTGCACTCGTCGAAGACCAATGCGATGTCGGAGCCGAGCGCGGCCTGGACCTGCATCGAGACCTCCGGCGAGATGAACAGCTCGGTGCCGTCGCGGTAGGAGCGGAAGTGGACTCCCTCCTCCTCGATCGAGACCACCGAGCCCTGCGCCCCGCCCTGGCGACCGCTGCCCTTGACCTCGTTGGCGACCCCTCCATGGGCGAGCGAGAAGACCTGGAAACCGCCGGAGTCGGTGATCAGCGCCCGCTCCCAGCCCATGAAGCCATGCAGCCCCCCGGCGTTCGCGATCCGCTCGGGGCCCGGCGAGACGAAGAGGTGGTAGGTGTTGCCGAGGACCATCTCGTAGCCGAGCGCGGCGACCTCATGTGATTCGAGGCCCCGCACGGTGCCCTTCGTGGCCAACGGGATGAAGGCCGGCGTCTTCACTGGTCCGTGCGGCGTGTGCAGCACGCCCGTGCGCGCGGCCCCGTCCCGCGCCCCGATCTCGAACCTCAGTCGCTCCGACTCAACTCGCATTGCGCCTATCCGACCTTGACCACACTAGGGCGTGGTCAATCCCGGCCGCGCGATCAGCGAGCGGCCGGTCATCGGCGCCGGCTGGGGGATTCCGAGCAGCTCCAGGGCGGTCGGGGCGACGTCGGCGAGGATGCCGTGGTCGCGCAGCGCCAGACCATCGGCGGTGACGATCAGCGGCACCGGATTCAGCGAGTGGGCGGTGTTGGGCGAGCCGTCGGGCTCGAGCATGTGGTCGCAGTTGCCGTGGTCGGCGGTGACGATGCAGGCACCGCCCTTGGCGGTGACCGCCCCGATCACGTCGCCGAGGCAGCCGTCGACCTCCTCGACCGCGGCGACGGCGGCGGGGATCACGCCGGTGTGGCCGACCATGTCGGGGTTGGCGAAGTTGATGATGCCGAAGCGGTAATCCTCCGCGCCCCAGTGGCTGACGAAGGTGTCGGCGGCGGCGCGGGCGCTCATCTCCGGCTTGTGGTCGTAGGTCGGCACGTCGCGGGGCGAGTCGACCAGGTGGCGCTCCTCCCCCTCCCACTCCTGCTCGCGGCCGCCGTTGAAGAAGTAGGTGACGTGG
>Ga0164298_10000357_pt1 | contig 12683 bp, 10 predicted proteins | sample Whisoiple_216_MG_FD_109713 | JGI IMG/M metagenome (GOLD analysis project Ga0164298, IMG submission 109713) | Unamended control soil microbial communities from upstate New York, USA - Whitman soil sample_216_MG | ecosystem: Environmental > Terrestrial > Soil > Agricultural land ... | reverse complement strand
GGCCCACCCCTGCCCCGCACCCCGGAACCCCGGAACCCCGGCCCGGCCCGGCACCCACCCCGGCCAAGCCACGCAGCCAGAATCAGGCGTCCACCGTCACACCAGGAATCGCCTTGATCTCACCCAGAAAAGCCGGCGTCACCTTGATCGGATAGTCGTCCAAGGCCAACGTCACGCCGTTTTCCTTGTGGGCGAACCGCAGATGGACCGGAGTGTCACCCCGATGAGCGGTCAGGGTGTTCTTCAACTCCCCCACCACCTCGTCGTTCAGCTTGACCGGGTTGCACAGCAGGACGAAAGGGGTTTCCTCCTCCTCCGCCGCCGCTGACAGGTCAGCCTCGGAGAACTCGAGCGGGATCAGGCCAGAGCCGAAGACGGACATCTTGTCCTCGCGCCAGTTGACCCGGCCCTTCACCGCTACCGCCGCGTCCTCCACCAGGTCCTGCGACAGCACGGAGTAGCTCTTCGCGAAGAACAGGACCTCGATCGACGCGTCCAGGTCCTCGATCGTGCAGATGCACCACGGTTCGCCCTGCTTGTTCACGCGGCGTTCCATCGCGGAGATCATTCCCGAGAGGACCAGCTCGCCTTCCTTCGGCGGGTCGGCCAGGATTTCCGCGATCGGCTTCGGCGCGTGTTTGCGGAGTAGGCGTTGGGCGCCGTCCAGGGGGTGGGCCGACACGTACAGGCCCAGCATCTCCCGTTCGTACGCGAGGAGTTGCTTGCGTGGCCACTCCTCCTCGGTGAACTTCAGGTGTGCCAACGGGCTCGAGTCGCTCGACGGTGCAGAACCCTCGTCGTCGCCGAAGCCGAACAGGTCGAACTGGCCCATCGCCTCCTGGCGCTTCAGGCCGACGACCGCCTCCACCGCTTCTTCGTGCGCCTGGACCAGGGACAGGCGGGTGTGCTTCATCGAGTCGAACGCGCCCGCCTTCACGAGTGACTCGATCACCCGCTTGTTGCAGACCACCAGCTCCGACTTGTCCAGGAAGTCGGTGAAACTCGTGTAGTTGCCCTTTGCCTCGCGCGTCTTGATGATCGAGTCGACCACGTTCGCGCCGACGTTGCGGACCGCGCCCATGCCGAAGCGGATGTCGGTGCCGACCGCGGCGAAGCGCAGGCCGGACTCGTTGACGTCCGGGGGCAGCACCTTGATGCCGGAGCGGCGGCACTCGGACAGGTAGACCGCGCTCTTGTCCTTGTTGTCCGCCACCGACGTCAGCAGCGCGGCCATGTACTCGGCCGGGTAGTTGGCCTTGAGGTACGCGGTCCAGTACGACACCAGGCCGTAGGCGGCCGCGTGTGACTTGTTGAACGCGTAGCCCGCGAACGGGAGGATCGTGTCCCACAGCGCCTTGATCGCCGCGTCGGAGAAGCCGCCGGGGCGCAGGTCGCTCGCCTTCATGCCGGCCTGGAAGCGCTCGAACTCGGCGTCCAGCACCTCCTGCTTCTTCTTGCCCATGGCCTTGCGGAGCACGTCCGCCTGTCCCATGGAGTAGCCCGCGACCTTCTGGGCGATGAACATGATCTGCTCTTGGTAGACGATCAGACCATAGGTCTCGGACAGGATGTCCTTGAGCGGTTCCTGCAGCTCGGGGTGGATCGGCTTGATCTGCTGCCGCTTGTTCTTGCGGTCCGCGTAGTCGTTGTGGGCGTTCATGCCCATCGGGCCGGGGCGGTACAGGGCGCCGACCGCGACGATGTCCTCGAAGCCCGTCGGCTGCATGCGGCGCAGCAGGTCCCGCATGGGGCCACCGTCCAGCTGGAACACGCCGAGCGTGTCGCCCTTGGACAGCAGCTTGTACGTGTTCTTGTCGTCCAGGCCGAGGGTGTCGAGGTCGACGTCCTCGCCGCGGTTGCTGTTGATGTTGTCGATCGCGTCGCCGATGACCGTCAGGTTGCGCAGGCCGAGGAAGTCCATCTTCAGCAGGCCGATGGCCTCGCAGGACGGGTAGTCCCAGCCGGTGATGATCGAGCCGTCGTCACGCTGCCACAGTGGGATCGACTGCATCAGCGGCTGCGACGACAGAATCACGGCACATGCGTGCACACCCGCGTTGCGGATCAGGCCCTCGAGGCCACGGGCGGTCTCGAAGATCTTGCCGACCTCGGTGTCGGTCTCGATCAGCGTGCGGACCTCGGCGGCCTCGGCGTAGCGCTCGTGCTTCGGGTCCACGATGCCGGACAGCGGGATGTCCTTGGCCATGATCGGCGGCGGCAGCGCCTTCGAGATCCGGTCGGCGATCGCGAAGCCCGGCTGGCCGTGCAGGACCCGGGCCGAGTCCTTCAGCGCGGCCTTGGTCTTGATGGTGCCGAACGTGATGACCTGGGCGACCTTGTCCTGGCCGTACTTGTCCGTGGCGTAGGTGATCATCTCGCCACGCCTGCGGTCGTCGAAGTCGATGTCGATGTCGGGCATGGCCGTGCGTTCCGGGTTGAGGAACCGCTCGAACAGCAGGCCGTGCGGGATCGGGTCGAGGTTGGTGATGCCCAGCGCGTACGCGACCAGCGAGCCCGCCGCGGACCCACGGCCGGGACCCACCCGGATGCCCACCCGCCGCGCGTAGGACACCAGGTCGGCGACCACGAGGAAGTACGCCGGGAAGCCCTTCTGGATGATCACGTTCAGCTCGAACTCGGCCCGCTCGACGTACCCGTCGGGAATGCCGTCCGGGAAGCGCCAGTTGAGGCCGCGCATGACCTCCTTGTGCAGCCAGCTGGGCTGGTCCTCGCCCGCCGGCACGTCGAACACCGGCATCCGGTCGGCGAAGGCCCAGACGTCCTCGTAGGACTCGACACGCTCGGCGATCAGCAGCGTGGAGTCGGCCGCGCCGGGGACCTCCTTGTCCCAGTACTCACGCATGTCCTCGGCGGACTTCAGGTAGTAGCCGTCGCCGTCGAACTTGAAGCGGTTCGGGTCGGACAGCGTCTTGCCGGACTGCACGCAGAGCAGGGCGGCGTGGTCGTCGGCCTGGTCCTTGGTGACGTAGTGCGAGTCGTTGGTGGCCAGTGGCCGCAGGTCGAGCTTCCTGCCGATGTCCAGCAGGCCCTCACGCACCGACCGCTCGATCGGCAGCCCGTGGTCCATCAGCTCCAGGAAGAAGTTCTCATGGCCGAAGATGTCCCGGTAGTCGGACGCGGCCTGGATCGCCTCGGCGGTCTGACCAAGACGCAGCCGGGTCTGGACCTCGCCGGACGGGCAGCCCGTGGTCGCGACGATGCCCCTCGCGTGCTCGGCGATCAGCTCGCGGTCCATGCGGGGCTTGCGGTAGTAGCCCTGGATGGAGGCGAGCGAGGACAGCGTGAACAGGTTGCGCAGACCCGTCGCGTCGGCGGCGAGCATGGTCATGTGCGTGTACGCGCCGCCACCCGAGACGTCACCGCCCACGCCCTCGTCGTCGGAGCTGCGCTGGCGGGCCTCGCCCCAGAAGACCGGCTTCTTGTGGTAGCGGCTGTTGGGCGCGACGTAGGCCTCGATGCCGATGATCGGCTTGACGCCGATCTTCTTGGCCGACTGGTAGAACTCGTCGGCCCCGTACATGTTGCCGTGGTCGGTCATGCCGACCGCGGGCATGCCGAGCCGCGCGGCCTCCTTGATCAGCGGCGCGACCTTGGCGGCGCCGTCGAGCATCGAGTACTCGGTGTGCACATGGAGATGAACGAACGAGTCAGCCGCCACGAGGCACCACCCTACGACGCGGTGACGCGGGGTTGAACGACCGGCTCATGGTGTGTCTTCATGCGGGGTGTTGTACCTCGGACCACCGACAACGAGCGAAGCCCACGGCGCGGATCAGCGGGCACCGCCGCGCGAAAGGCATGATCGACGGCATGCGCTTCCGGCCCATCTCGCCCGATCTGCTGGTCACCGAAGTGGCCGAGATGATCATCACCCGATCGGGCACGGACTGGACCAGGGTGGCGGTCGACGGGGCGCCGCCGGCCGCACCCGGGGAGCTCGCCGACCGGCTCGCCGACGAGCTGCGGGTGCGCGGGCGGGCGGTGCAGCGGGTGTCCGCCGCGGACTTCCTGCGGCCGGCGTCGCTGCGGTTCGAGCGTGGCCGGACCGACCCGGACGCCCGGTACGACGACTGGCTCGACGTGGGCGCGCTGACCCGCGAGGTGTTCACGCCGCTCGGCCCCGGCGGGTCCGGGCGGGTGCTGCCCTCGTTCTGGAACGCGGCGACCGACCGCGCCACGCGGGCGGACTACGTGGACCTGCCGCGCCCCGGCGTGCTCGTGCTCGACGGCGAGCTGCTGCTCGGCCGCGGCCTGCCGTTGGACTGTGCCGTTCATCTGTGGATCTCCCCTGCCGCCCTGCGGCGGAGGTTGTCCGACGCATGGGCGTTGCCTGCCTTCGAGCGCTACCACTCGACCGTGCGGCCGCTCGACCACGCCGACTTCGCGGTACGAGTGGACGATCCGGCGCACCCGGCGCTGCTCGACGGGTAGTTTATCGAACATTCGAGCGAACGCACCTCGGGGCCGGCCGGACAGGTCACGTCGAAGCGCGGCCGCCGAACGGGTGCGGCAGACTCTTGCCCGGCAGTCGACTGAGGAGGACTTACATGGCAACCATCCGCACCGCCAACGCGCACTGGGAGGGCTCGCTGCTCGAGGGCGCCGGCACCGTCTCGCTGGACTCGTCCGGCATCGGTTCCTACGAGGTGTCCTGGGCGTCCCGGGCGAACGACGCCAACGGGAAGACCAGCCCGGAGGAGCTCATCGCGGCGGCCCACTCGACCTGCTACTCGATGGCGCTCTCGCACGCCCTCGCCGGCGCGGGCACGCCGCCGCAGACGGTCGACACGAAGGCCGACGTCACGTTCCAGCCCGGGGAGGGGATCACGGGGATCCACCTCACCGTGCGGGCCTCGATTCCGGGGATCTCCTCGGAGGACTTCGCGAAGACCGCCGAGGAGGCCAAGGCGAACTGCCCGGTGTCGAAGGCGCTTGCCGGGACGACGATCACGCTGGATGCGGCGTTGGTCTGAGGGTCTCTGCCGTTTCTGGCCGTTTGCGGGCGGGCCGGGCGGCCGGGGGCCGGGGGCGCGTTGGGAGGCGGGGCTGGGCCGGGGGTCGATCCGGTCCGGCTGCTTGACGCTTGAGGGCCTTCGCTGGTTGGGAGGAGACGGCCGGGAGGTTGGGGCGTTTGGGAGGGCACCGCTGAGCCTCCGGCGTCTTGGCCTGGCCGGTTGAAGCACGGACTCCTCACTGGCCTGGACCGCCGCGGCGGGAAGGAGCCGGCCGCTCGGCCGCCTCCCGCTTGGGAAGAGTCGGCCGCGAGGTTGGGACGTTCGGGAGAGCATCTCTCAGCCTCCGGCTTGGCCCGGCTGGTCGAAGCCTGTGGTGGGAAGGACACGTCCAGGCTTGGCCCCGCCAAGGGGGCGGGCGAGGCGGAACGCGCACTCGCGGTGTCGTGGGGGTGCCTCTTGGGACGCTCTACGTCGCGAAGGGCACCCCCGCCAACCTGGTGAAAGGGCGCGACTCCCCCGGTTTTTCCGCGTAGCGTGCTGGCATGATCGAGGGGTTGCGGTTGCGGCCGGTGGCCGAGTCGGATCTTGACTCGTTGGATGCCATGTTCAACGATCCGGCCGCCATCGGGGAGTTCAACTGGGGTGGGTTCGTCGGCGGGGGGCAGTGGCGGCGGCGGTTCGCGGAGAACGGGCTTCTCTCCGACGACAAGAGCGTGCTGATGGTCGCGCTGGATGACGAGACGCTCGGGTTCGTGTCGTGGTTTCGGGTGATGACGGGGAACGTGACCTACTGCCTCGAGTTCGGGATCAGCCTGTGGCCGGACGCTCGTGGCAAGGGGTACGGAGCGGCCGCCCAACACCTTCTCGCCCGCTACCTGTTCGCGCATGCGCCGATCAACCGGGTGCAGGCCGTCACCGAGGTCGACAACCTGGCCGAGCAGCGGGCCCTGGAGAAGGCCGGTTTCACGCGTGAGGCCGTGATGAAGGGGCGCACGTTCCGGGACGGCGCGTGGCGGGACGAGGTCCTCTACCGCATGGTGCGCACCGAACTCACAGGCGGAGACACCACTCCAGCGGGCTGACCAGGATCCTCGTGTTCGCCCTGCCGTTCCACACCGTCGGGGCGCCGGCGGAGTTCAGGGCCGTCACCACCTCCTTGGCCACCGTCGTGGGGTCCGTGCCGTCGAAGGTTCCGTAGGACAGGTACAGGCCGGCGCCGGATGCGGCTGCCTCGGTGTCCTGCTGGTGGAAGAAGACGTAGCCGTGGTCGCCTTCCCGTGCCGCCGCGCCGATCTCGGCCGTGCCGCAGGTGCCGCAGCAGGTGAAGTTGGCCCTGGCCACGATGCCGGGCATGGACTCCAGCACGGCCAGCACCCGCTCCGCATCGGTCTCCGCCGGCCAGGTCGCCTGCTCGGCCACGCGGGCCTGCCACAGCCGATCGACCCGCGCCGCCAGGTCCGCCTCCGCGTACTGGTCCTCGAAGTACTCGACGGCGACCGCCACGACCTCGTCCCGGCCGGTGAAGCCGCCGTGGACCAGGGGGCGGGCGAACTCCTCGATCTCCTCGACCTCTTGGGGCTCGAGCACGGTCAAATCTCCTCGGGGAAGGCGATCAGGTGGGACCCGGTGTCGGTGTGGGCCGAACCCATCTCGTGGCCGCCAGGGTCCGCACTGGGTGGCCACGGTCGAGAGCGAGCATGCGCGGCAGTGTTCCACCATCCGGACGGGCGACGAAAATCCCCGAGACGAACGGGCATGCCTTGTTTCAGGATGCGGGGATGGACTTCTCGATCGTGCTGGCGTTCGCCGTCGCCTGTGTCGTGATCAGTGTCGTGCCCGGGCCGGACATGATGTTCATCATGGCCAACGGGATCGCGCGGGGGCGGGCCGCGGGGGTGGTCGCCGCCGCGGGCATGTCCAGTGGGATCGTCGGGCACACCGTCGCCGCCGCGCTCGGGCTCGGTGCGTTGCTGCAGGCGGCGCCCGTCGCGCTCGATGCCGTGCGGATCGCGGGGGCGGTCTTCCTCGTCTACCTCGCGATCATCACCCTGCGGTCGGCCAAGGACGTGGCCCGTACGGCGCCGACCAGGTTCGGGCAGCGATCGCTGCGCCGCACCTACCTGATGGCCATGCTCGTCAACCTCTCCAACCCCAAGGTCGTGCTGTTCTACGTCGCGTTCCTCCCGCAGTTCGTCACCGAGGGCGGGTGGCCGGTGCCGGTCCAGTTCCTCGCCATGGGCGCGATCCTCATCGTCATCGGGTTCTCCGTGGACGCGACCGTGGGGCTCGCCGCCGGAACGCTCGCCAGGGTGCTCCTGCGCAGGCCGGGCATCCAGCGCTGGCTGAACCGGGTGTCGGCGGCCATCTTCGGCGGGCTCGCCGTGCGGCTGGTGGCCGATCGGTAGACTCCGAACGGTCCAGCAAGGGGGAAATCGTGACGCGGCGTTCCTCTGTTGTCGCACTCTCGGCCGTCGTGGCCGTGTTGATCGTCCTACTGCTGCTGGTCGACTTCCGGAACTTCATGGACCTGCGGGTCTACCGCGCGGGTGGGCAGGCCTGGCTGGACCGCTTCTCGCTCTACTCCGACGCGTTCGCCCACCGCTACCACACCAAGGGCCTGCCGTTCACCTACCCGCCGGTCTCCGCGCTGCTGTTCACCGGGTTCGCGCTGGTGCCGTGGGACGTGGCCGTCGCGCTGGTGACCGTCCTGTCGCTGCTCGCCATCGTCGGCGTGGCGATGCTCGTCGTCCCGCGCCGGACGGCCGCCGCCGTCGCCACGGTGGTCGTCGGCGGAGTGCTGCTCGAACCGGTCCGCCTGACGCTCGGGTTCGGCCAGATCAACCTGATCCTGATGGTGCTGGTCGTCGCCGACTGTCTGCTGCCGCGCACGCGGTGGCCACGTGGGCTGCTGATCGGGCTCGCGGCCGCCGTCAAGCTGACGCCGCTCGCGTGCCTGCTCTTCTTCGCGACGCGGCGGGAGTGGCGGCCGGTGGTGACCGCGGTCGCCGCGTTCGTCGTGGCGACGCTGGTGGCGTGGGTCCTGTCCCCCGGCGACACCCCGGCGTACCTGTCCGCGGTGCTGGACGACCCGGCCCGGATCGGCGGGCTGACCTACACCGGCAACCAGTCGCTCAACGGGTTCTGGCACCGGCTCGGGCTCGGCGGCACGCTCACCACGGGGCTGTGGCTCGCGTCCTCGCTGGTCGTCGTCGCGGTGGCGTGGTACGGCGCACGGCGCGCGCATGCCGAGGGCGACAGGCTGGGCGCCCTGCTCGCGGCCGCCATCGCCGGGCTGCTGGTCTCGCCGGTCTCCTGGTCGCACCACTGGGTGTGGATCGTCCTCGCCGGCGTCTGGGTGGCGCCCCGGCTGCGCGAGTGGCGCTGGCCGGCCCGGATCGTGGCCGGCGTCGGCGCGGTGCTGTTCGCCGCGCCGCTGCACTGGGTGCTGCCCAACCGGTTCGACCGGGAGCTGCACTGGGCGTGGTGGCAGCACATCGTGGGCAACGAGTTCTCCTGGTACGGCCTGGCGATCCTGGTCGTGCTGGCTAGGCCGTCAGTAGCTCGCTGGTCTCGCCGTCGTACACCAGAAGACGTCCAGGCGCCGGAGCCGCGGTCATAGTCGTGCCGACCGCCGGTTCCTCGTGTTCCGGCACGGTCAGGCCGACCAGCACCTCGCCGGGGCACTCCAGGGTCACGAGCGACGTCACGCCCAGGTTCTCGACGATCGACACCACCCCGGTGATGCCCTCGGCGCCGGGCTGGAGGTACTCGGGGCGGATGCCGGCCACGACCGGGGTGCCGTCGGCCAGGGTCAGGTCACCCGGCGGGGCAAGCATCGCCCCCGCGACCTCGACCCGACCGTCACGGACCGTGCCGGACAGCAGGTTCATCGGGGTCGAGCCGATGAAGTTCGCCACGAACGTGTCCGCCGGGCGCTGGAAGACGTCCTTCGGTGTGCCCAGCTGGCGGATCCGGCCCTCGGCCATCACCGCGATGCGGTCGGCCAGCGCCAGGGCCTCCGCCTGGTCGTGGGTCACGAACACCGTGGTCAGGCCCAGGTCGTGCTGCAGGCGCTTGAGGAACGTCCTCGCCTCCAACCGCAGCCGGGCGTCCAGGTTCGACAGTGGCTCGTCGAGCAGCAGCACGTCCGCGGACATGGCGATCGCGCGGGCCAGCGCCACCCGCTGCTGCTGGCCACCGGACAGCTGCCCGGGGCGCCGCGCCAGCAGTGCCGACAGACCGAGACCAGCGGAGGTCGACGTGGCCGCGTCCTGCTGCGCCTGCTTCGACGCCCGCCGCACACGCAGCGGGTAGGCGATGTTCTGGGCGACGGTCATGTGTGGGAACAGGGCGTAGTCCTGGAACACCATGGCGACACCGCGCTTGCCGGCGTCGACGCGGGTGACGTCGCGATCGCCCAGCGAGATCGTGCCGGCCGACGACTCCTCCAGGCCGGCGATCGTGCGCAGCAGGGTCGTCTTGCCGCAGCCGGACGGGCCGAGAAGCGCGAAGAACTCGCCGTCCGCGACGGACAGGTCCAGGCCGTCGACCGCACGCACCCCGTTCGGGTACACAGTGGACAGTCCGGTCAGCTCGATGGCCGCCATCGGCACACCCCCTCGTCCGCTCCGTGGACCGCTCCGCAAGCTCCACTCATGCCTTGATCCCTCCGTGGAAGCGGAACCCGTACCGCTTGCTGACGAACAGGTACAACGCCACCACCGGGACCGCGTAGAGCAGCGAGAACACCGGGATCACCGTGAGGTTCGCGCTGCCGCCCTCGTCCTTGAGCGTGCGCAGCAGCACGGCGGCCGGCTGCTCGGACACGTCGCGCAGCAGCAGGAACGGCAGTAGGAAGTTGCCCCAGGCCTGCACGAACGCCCACACCGTGATCGTCGCGATGCCCGGCCGCGCGACCGGCAGGACCACGTGCCGCAGCACCTGGCCCGGCGACGCGCCGAACACCCGCGCGGACTCCTCGTACGAGCGCGGCACCGAGTCGATGAAGTCCTTCAGGATGAAGATCGCCGCCGGCAGCATGCCGCCCGCGATCACCAGGCCGGTCGCGTACTGCGAGTTGATCAGGCCGAGCTGGAGCATCATCACGAAGATCGGCACCATCGCCGCGGTGCCGGTGACCACGCTGGACAGCAGCAACAGCACGTACAGCAGGGCGTCCCGGCCCGGGATGCGGACGCGGGACAGGGCATAGGCCGCAAGGGTGCCCAGTGCCGTGGTCACGATCGTCGCCACCGCGCACAGGAGGACCGAGTTGAGCAGCGAGCCCAGCGCGTACGGGTGGGAGAAGGTGACGCGCCAGTTGTCGAGCGTCCAGTCCGGCCAGCGCAGGCCGACGCCCGGGTCGCTGTCGAACGGCGCGGACGCCAGCCACAGCATGGGGACCGCGAAGAACGCCAGCAGGGCCGCGATCAGGACGGTGTAGAGGGAACGGCGCAGCATCGCGTTGAAGCTCACGCGCGCCTCCGTAGCAGGAGCAGGTACCCCAGCGACACCAGCAGGTTCACGATCAGCAGCAGGAACGAGATCGCCGCCGAGTAGCCGAGCTCCCCGTTCGCGATGGCCTGCTGGTAGATGAAGACCGGCAGCGTCTCCGACTCGTGGTTCGGGCCGCCCGCGGTGAGCAGGAACGGCGTGAAGTCGTTGGCGGTCCACAGGGAGATGAGCAGCGTGTTGGTGAGCACGTGCCCGCGGATGTGCGGGAACACGACGTCCCGCACGGTCTGCCAGCCGCTCGCGCCGATGGTCTTCGCCGTCTCCAGCTGTGAGGGCGGCACCGCGGCCAGCGCCGAGCCGTACAGCATCATCGAGAACGCGGTGCCCCGCCAGGTGTTGAACACGATCAGCGAGGCCATCGGGTACTCGACGAGCCACGCCGTGGAACCGTCGCCCAGCAGGGTGTTCAGTGTGCCGCCGTCGCGGTCGAGCACCGCGGTCCACAGGTACGCGACGACCACGCTGGGCAGGATCCACGCCAGCAGGACGAAGGTCTCGACCGTGCGGCGGACGACCGGACGGGCCGACCGCAGCACCCACGCGAGCGCGAAGCCGAGGAGGTTCTGGCCCAGCACCGCGGAGCCGGCGACGAACAGCAGCGTCAGCCAGACCGCGTTGCCGAACAGCGCGTCGTCCAGGCCGGCCATGAAGTTCGACAGGCCCACGAACGACGGCGCGACCGAGTTCGGCCCGGTCAGCGTGTAGTTCGTCAGTCCTATGTAGATGGTCCAGAGGGCCGGGAAGACCAGGAACAGGCCGATGAGCAGCAGCGCGGGCGACACGAACCCGACCGCCCGCGCCACGCCGAGGCCGGAGGCGTCCCGCTGTGTTGGATGGGTCGCTCCGCTCATCCGCGGGCCGCCTCCCTCCCTCGTCGCAGAGCTCGACGCTCGTTCCTCGCTCCCGAGCCCTGCTCCTCGCTCAGTCCGGCGGCGGCTCCTTCGCTTCTCTCCCTACTTCGCAACTTTGTCCTCGCCAACGGCCTTGATCAGCGCGTCCTGGTAGGCGGCGGCCGCCTCGTCGGCGCTCTTGCCGGCGATGATGTCGGCGGTCGCCTGCTGCAGGGCGGTCGACACCTTGGGGTAATCCGCGAGCCCCGGCCGGTAGCGGGTGATCGGCAGGACCTTCTCGGCGATGAAGCCCAGCATCGGGTCGTTTTTCAGCACCTCTTCGTTGACGTCCTGGCGCTGCGTGATCTGCGCGGTGTCGCCGAGCCGCTCCTTGGTGGCCTTGGCGGAGTTGATGAACTGGAGCAGCTCCCACGCCTGCTGCGGGTACTTCGTCTTCGGGTTGATCACGCGGATCGAGCCGCCGGACATGCTGACGTAGTCCTGACCGCCGACACCCGCGCCCGGGTTCATGGCGGGGATCTTGGCCCAGCCGACGGCGGTGTCCCGGTCGGCCATCTTCGCGACGCCGACGGTCGGGTCGACGACCGAACGCCAGAAGTAGTCGCTCTCGAACAGGATGCCGATCTTGTTCTGGGCGAACTCCTCGAACGACTTGTCGCGGCCCTTGGCCTCCTGCGCGAGCACCGGGTCGCCGAGGTTGCCGCGGTAGACCTGCTGGTAGAGGTTGAGGACCTCCCTGATCTCCTTGGTGGCGCCCTGCCACCTGCCGCCCTGGTAGATCTCGGTGCCGGTGCCGGCGAGCAGCGGGAGGACGCCCTGCATGGTCGTCGCCTCTGTCATGGCGGTGCCGGCGTTGAGCTGGATCGGGGTGACGCCGGGGAGCTGCTTGAGGCTGACGGCCGCGGCGGTGATGTCGTCCCAGCTCGTCGGCTGCCAGTCGGCCGGCAGACCGACCTGCGCGAAGAGCTTCTTGTTGAAGAAGATCACGCGTCCGTCGGTGCCGACGGGGATGCCGTACCGCTTGCCGCCCAACTCGCCGAGCTTCTGCACCGCGTCGGGGATCTGCGGCCAGCCGTCCCACGCGTCGACCTTGCCCTTGCCGACGAGGTCGTCGAGGGGCCTGACCTGGCCGCCCTCCGCGAACTCGCCGAGCCAGATGCCGTCGATCTCGACGACGTCACCGCCGACGTCGGTGTTGAAGTCGAGGGCGATCTTGGCCTTGTACTCGCCGTCGTCCACGCCGCTGCCGTCGAACTTGACCGTGGCGTTGACACCCTTGGCCTTCTGCTGCCTGGTGAACTCCGGGATCACCCAGTCGGTGATCCACTTCGCCATGAGGTCG
>Ga0164298_10000356_pt1 | contig 12689 bp, 8 predicted proteins | sample Whisoiple_216_MG_FD_109713 | JGI IMG/M metagenome (GOLD analysis project Ga0164298, IMG submission 109713) | Unamended control soil microbial communities from upstate New York, USA - Whitman soil sample_216_MG | ecosystem: Environmental > Terrestrial > Soil > Agricultural land ... | reverse complement strand
GTGCCGCCCGTGCCGCCCGCGCCCCCCGCGTCGATGGCGTCGATGGCCGGGATGCCGCCGATCATGACTACCTCGGCTGCTCCGGTGTCCACTGTGTCCGGACCGCCGGAGCCGGTTCGGTCGCCGGAGCCGGTGGGCGCGGTGCGGGAGGAACCGGTTCGTCGGGACGCGATGCCGGTCGAGAACTCGCGGCCTCCCGTGGGCGACGTGGCGCGGGCGCCGGAGGAACAGGCCGTGCCCCGGGAGGTTCCCGAGGTGGTCCCGGAACCGCGGGTTCCGGCACCGGCGGGCAAGGCGCTCGTCGTGCCGGGGCGGAACAGCACCGCGGGCGAGCAGGCGCGGTTCGTCTCGGCGGCGGGGGAGTACTTCTCCGAGGCCCTGGCCACCGTGAACGCCGCCATGGCCACCTGGCCGTCCATGCGGGTCGACGACTCGCCGGGGGTCAAGGCCGACTACGTCGCCGTGTGCCTGTTCCTCGGGCGAGGTGAGGGCAGCGCGCTGCCGATCAACGGTGCCCTCCGCGTCGGGCAGGCCGGGGCGTTGGACGGGCAGGTGCCCTGTCTGATGTCCGGGATCCGCCGGCTGCCGACACATCGGCGTGCCGTGCTGCGGCAGGGCCGGGTGAACGAGTCGCTCGAACACCAGAGCACGCCCGGCACGGTGCTCACCGAGCCGGGGTTCCTCGCCGGGAGCGTCGACCTCGACGTCACGGCCCCCGGCGCCGACCTGGACGTCCTGATCTGGCCCAGCTCGGCCCGGCGGACCTCCGAGCTGATGATCGGGCGGTCCGTCGACGAGGCGGTGTTCGTCGCCGGGGCCCGGTTCAAGGCGCTCGCCGTGCGGACAGCAGAAGAGGACGACGAGGAGACCGAGGACGACGGCTCGCCCCAGGCGCCTCGGATCGCCGTGCTCTACCGGGAGCTGGCGCCGGGGGAGACACCGACCACCACTGAGCTGGACGAGCGGGACCTCGCCGTGCTGGCCAAGCTCGACAGCGTGCTCGCCCGGCGGCACCAGGGACAGCTGCGGCTCGTCGAGGACCCCGAGGTGGCCGCGCGGCTCACCACCTCCATGGTGGTCTGGCAGCAGGAGGCGGCCGCGGCGGTGGCCTCGTGAACGGGCCCGCGGGCAGGCTCGCCGGGGTGCTGGTCGCCGGGGTGCTCGGGATCGTCCCGGCCGTGCCCGCCGCCGCGCAGCCGTCGTCACCAGGGGGCACCACCACGACGGAGCAGGAGCCCTGCCTGCCGCCGCCGCAGAGCGTCGATCCGTCCGTGCCCTGGGCGCAGCGGCAGCTGGCACCGGAACAGGCCTGGCCGCTGACCGACGGGTCGGGCATCACCGTCGGCGTGGTCGACACCGGGGTCGACGGCCATGTGCCGCAGCTACAAGGGGTCGTGCTGCCGGGGGTCGACACGACCAAGCCCGGGCACGCGCCGGGCGACACCGACTGCTTCGGACACGGCACGTTCGTCGCCGGGATCATCGCGGCCAAGCCCACCCAGGGGACGGGGTACGTCGGCGTGGCGCCGGGCGTGCGGATCCTGCCGGTCCGGTGCGCCACCACCGACACCCCGAACGCGCCGGGGGCGCTGACCCCGGAAGGGATGGCGCTCGGCATCCGGGCCGCGGTCGACGCGGGCGCACAGGTGATCAACGTGTCGGCCAGTACGACCGAGCAGAACCCCACGCTCGCCGACGCCATCCGGTACGCGGCCGAGCACGACGTCGTCGTGGTCGCCTCGGCCGCCAACAGCGGGAACGAGGGCGATCCGGTCACCTACCCCGCCGCCTTCCCCACGGTGATCGCGGTCGGCGCGGTGAACGAGACCGGGCAGCACGCGGACTTCTCGCAGACCGGGCCGTTCGTGTCGCTCGTGGCGCCGGGGGTCGACATCCTCGGGCTGGGGCCGGGTGGTCCCGGGCACTGGAAGGGCAACGGCACCAGCTACTCCGCGCCCTTCGTCGCCGGGGTCGCCGCGCTCGTCCGCGCGTACCGGCCCGGGCTCTCCGCCGAACAGGTCAAGCACCGGCTGCTGGCCACGGCGACCCATCCGGCCGTCGCGCTGCCCGACCCGGCGCTCGGGTGGGGCATGGTGAACCCCCTGGCCGCGGTGACCACCGTGCTGCCGGAGGAGAACGGCGTGGAACCGCGAAGTGTCGCGCCGCCGGGCGCCACCGCCGCGCCCGTCGTCCCGCACGACGAGATGGGGCCGGTGCTCGCCATGGCCGGCATGATCGGCGCCGTGGTCCTCGTGCTGGCCGCGCTGCTGCTTGGCCGGTTGTTCAGTGCCGGCCGCAAGCGCGGCTTCCGGCCGGCACGGGTGATCGAGATGTCCACACCGGACGGTCCCGCGACGCGCTGACTCGGGGCCAAACCTACAAAGGCTGGTGCACGGCCTGCCACCGGATCGCCGCCGGCGCCTGCCCGAGGGCACAACTGTCGCGGCAGTGCTGGGGGTTTTAGCTGTTCTGTCACCGGCGAGGGCAGGTCGGGCCGTTGGTCCACTTCCGATCCCGTGGACCAACGGCCCGGTACCTCAGCCCTTGTCCGACTTCACGAAGCCTTCGACGATCGGGGTCTGGACCAGCCGCACCGCCCGGCGGCGGTTGACGAACTGGCCGCGGCCGACCGGCAGCACCCTCGGCTTGAGGTTGCCGAGGAACGACCCCTCGCCCTTCGGGCAGGACAGCAGCAGCGCGGGCGTGCCCAGCTCCCACATCTTCCGGATCGCCTGGTTCATCATCGAGCGGCTCGCACCGGACGTGCTGCGGGCGATGATCACGTGCACGCCCACGTCCGCGGCCTGCGGCAGCACCGGGATGAGCGAGTCGAGCGGACTGGACGACTCGGCGAGCTCGTAGTCGTCGATGATGATGTACAGGCGGCCGCCCTCCCACCAGTCCCGTTTGGGCAGCCGGCTCGGGCTGATCTCCGGGCCGGGCAGGCGGTTCTTGATGACCTGCGCGGCGCCGGCGATCGACTTCGCCAGTGCCTCGGCACCCACCGCGTACTCGAGCTGGTGGGTCGCGGGGACCGAGTCGTGCAGCTCGCGACGGAAGTCGCCGAACATGATCCGCGCCTCGGTGTTGGTGTGGTGCGCGGCCACGGCGCGGGCGATGTGGCGGAGCAGGTTCGTCTTGCCCGTCTCCGCGTCGCCGTAGATCAGCAGGTGCGGGCTCGCGTCGAAGTCGTGCCACAGCGGGGCCAGCTCGACGTCGTCGATGCCCAGTGGGACACGCATCTCCGCGGTCGGGTTCGGGGACTTCGGGCCGGGCAGCTCCCGCACGAACAACTCGTGCGGCAGCAGCTTGACCTTCGGTGCCACCGGGGCCGTCGGCAGTGCCAGCGACTCCGCCAGCTCGACCGTCGCCTCCGCCAGGTCGTCCGTCTCGGACGTACCGTCGATGCGGGGGAGTGCGGCCAGGAAGTGCAGGCGGTCGGGGGTGATGCCGCGGCCGGGGATGGACGGCACGGTCGCGGCGAAGCGGCTGTTGACCTCCGAGTCGACCGGGTCACCCAGTTTCAGCTCGAACCTGGTGCCCAGCACGTCGCGCAGCCACGGCCGCATCTCCGACCACCGGTTGGTCGCGACGACCATGTGGATGCCGAAGCTCAGGCCGCGCGCGGCGAGCTCGGTGAAGTTCGGCTCGATGTCGTCGAAGTCCTGGCGGATGGTGTACCAGCCGTCGACCACGAGGAAGACGTCGCCGTACGGGTCGACGTCGGTGAACCTGCCCGCCCGGCGGGCTCGCCGGTAGCTGGACATCGAGTCGATGTTGTGGTCGGCGAAGATCTTCTCCCGGCGGGCCATCAGGTTGGTGACCTCGAGCACGGTCCGCGTGACGCGGTCGCGGTCGAGGCGGTTCGCCACACTGCCGACGTGCGGCAGCTTGGCGAGCGCGGTGAGCGTGCCGCCGAAGTCGAGGCAGTAGAACTGGACCTCGGCCGCGGTGTGGGTGAGCGCGAGCGCCGAGATCAGCGTGCGCAGCATGGTGCTCTTGCCGCTCTGCACACCGCCGACGACGGCGACGTTGCCCTTGCTGCCGGACAGGTCCGTGATCAACAGCTCGCGCTTCTGCTGCGCGGGCAGGTCGATCAGGCCGACCGGCACGGTGAGGGTCCCCGTGCCGTACCCGCCGACCGGGCGGGGGCCGAGGTCGGGGTCGTCCACCAGCGGCGGCAGCAGCTGGTCGAGCGTCGCCGCCTGCTTCAGCGGCGGCAGCCACACCTGGTGCGCACGCGGGCCGACGCCCTTCAGCCGGGTCAGCAGCACGTCGAGCACCGTGTCCAGGCTGTCCTTCTCGTCCGGCTCGGGCTCCGGCTCGGGCTCCGGCTGGTGCTGCGGCTCGATGTAGCGCATGCCGAACGGCACGACCCGCTGGTCGGCCGACTTGTCCATGGCGGCGCGCCGCTTGGGCCGGTACAGCGAGGAGGAGTACGCGCCCTTGAAGCGGATGAGCGTCTGGGTGTCCGGCCGCAGGTAGCCGTTGCCGGGGCTGTTCGGCAGCTCGTAGGCGTCCGGCACGCCGATGACGCTGCGGCTCTCCATCGCGGAGAACGTGCGCAGGCCGATCCGGTACGACAGGTGCGTCTCCACCTTGTGGATCCGGCCCTCGTCGAGGCGCTGGGACGCCAGCAGCAGGTGCACGCCCAGCGACCGGCCCAACCGGCCGATCATGGCGAACACGTCGATGAACTCCGGCTTGCTCGACAGCATCTCGGAGAACTCGTCGACCACGATGAACAGCGCGGGCATCGGCTCCAGCGGCACGCCCTGCTGCCGCGCGGCCTCGTAGTCGCGGCGGGACGCGTAGTTGCCGGCCGCCCGCAGGTACTCCTGGCGCCGGTTCATCTCGCCGGTCAGCGCGTCCTGCATGCGGTCGACCAGCTCGAGCTCCTCGGACAGGTTCGTGATCACCGCCGAGGTGTGCGGCAGCTGGTCGAACCCGAGGAACGCCGCGCCGCCCTTGAAGTCCACCAGCACGAAGTTCAGGTCCTCAGGCGAGTGCGTGGTGGCCAGCGCGAGCACGAGCGTGCGGAGCAGCTCGCTCTTGCCGGAGCCGGTGGCGCCGACGCACAGGCCGTGCGGGCCCATGCCGTCCTCCGCGGCCTCCTTGATGTCCAGCTCCAGCGGTGTGCCGTTCGCCGCGATGCCGATGGGCACCCGCAGCCGCCGCTTGGCGGTCATCCGCTCCCGGCGGTAGCGGGTCGGCTCGAAGTGGGCGACGTCGCCGATGCCCAACATCTTGGCCAGGTCGTAGTCGGCGGCCATCGGCTCCTCGGTCTCGTTCACCTCGCCGACCCGGTAGCGGGACATGGTCCTGGCCAGCGCGGCGGCCGCCACGTGACTGAAGGTGTCCGGGGTGCAGAGCGGCCTGGTCTGCGCCCTGCCGAGCCGGTCGAAGCTCACGGTGCTCGCCGCGCCGGCGACGACCTCGAGGAACAGCACGCCGGCCCGCTGGTGCCACGGCAGGCTGCCGGACACGTCGAGGACCACCGCGTTGCGGTAGCCCTCGTCAGCGGCGCGGTGGTCGCCGGGGATCTGCGGACCGTCCACGATGAGCACCACGTACGGTTCGGACGCGGTGACCGGCGTGTCGGCCTCGAACCGCGGCCTGCCGGTGAAGGCGGGGCCGCCGAGCAGCAGCTCGATCTCGTTGATGCCTTCGCCCACCAGCCTGCGCGCGCCCGCGGCGTCCCGGCTCTCCAGGTCCTGGTTGTGCGGCAGCCACTTCAGCCAGTCCCAGCGCTCGAGCCGGTCGTCGGTGGCGCACAGTGCGATGCGGACGTCGCCGGGCGCGTGCGCGGTGGCGAGCTGGCCCAGCATCGCGCGCACGAGGTCCATCACCGCGACGTCCTCGCCGCTGAACTGGATCTGCCCGAACCCCCGCAGGTACACCGCGATCGGCGCGTTCGGGAGGGTCGAGTAGGCGCGGAGGAAGCGGCGCAGGGCGTGCGCGGCGAGCGGTTCGAGGTCCTCGATGGGCTTGGTGTCCGGCGGGAGGAGCTTGAGCGCGGACCGCTGCGTGCCGACGCCGATGCGGACCTCGCCGAAGTCGTCCTGCGCGGGGCGGCGTTCCCACAGGCGGTAGCCCAGCGCGATCGACCACAGCGCGCGGGGGTCCGGGTGGATCCACCGGGCGGCCCGCTGCTGCGCGGCGAGCGCCTTGCGGACCCGGCCGCGGAGCTGGGTGAGGTAGCGGATGTAGTCGCGCCGGTGGCCGTGCAGCTTCTGCTTGTGGGTCACCGAGCTGCGCACCAGCTGCACGATCAGCATGCCGATGACGGACACGAGCATCATGCCGCCGCCGATGTAGGACATCAGCCCGGAGCCCGGCCGCACGAACATCATCACCATCGCGATGGAGCCGAGGCCCATCGGGGCGTACATCAGGACCGAGCTGATCCCGCCGCCCGTGTCCTCCGGCACGGCGGGCGGTTCCTGGACCTGGATCTCGTCAGCCGGCACGCCCGGCTTCGGCCGCCGCGCCCGGCGCGCGAAGAGCACCGTGCTCATGACGCCGCTCCGCCCGCTCCGCTGCACCGGCCCCGCCCACGGTCATGACGGTGTCCTCGGTGTGGTCGACTCGCTGCGCAAGCTGCGCTCATGGCTCTCCCTCGGTGGTGAGTGGACTTCCCCTATTTCGCGCTCGCGGGGCTGTCTACACAGATCACGCGTGCCGCGCGGCATTAGGTTCGGGCCTGGTTCACGGTCTGGGATCCCTGGCAGGAAGGACCTGACACCAGATGGAAGAGCAGACACAGCATCGCACAACGACGTCGGCGAGGCTACGGTTCGTCCTCGGGAAACGGGCGACGGAGGTGGCGTTGCCGACGGAGGCGACGCTGACCGACCTCCTGCCCGCGGTGCTGCCCCAGTTCGGCGCGGACTGGATCGAGCAGGGGGCCGACCACGAGGGCTGGGTCGTGCAGCGGGTCGGTGAGGCGCCGCTGGACGAGGACCGGACGCTCGCCGAGCTCAACCTGCTCGACGGCGAGACCGTCTACCTGCGACCGCGGGCGGACCAGCTCGCGCCGATCGACTACGACGACCTCGTCGACGGCGTCGGTGAGCAGGTGCGCGAGCACCCCGGCGCGTGGCAACCGAAGCACACCCGCACGCTGTTCCGGATCGGCACGGCCGTCGCCTTCCTGCTCGGGCTCGTCGTGTTGCCCGGCGCCGGCTCGACGCTCGCCCAGGCGGTGCTGGCACTGGCCGGCGCCGTGGTCCTCCTGCTCGGCGCCGCGTTGGTGGCGCGGGGGGTGGCCGACCCGACCGGGGCGATGGTCCTGGCCGGCGTCTCGGTCTGCTACGCCGTGGTGGGTGGGGTGCTGCTCACGAAGGAACTCGCGCCGCTGGCCACGTTCACGGTCGAGGTGACCGTCGGGCTCGTCATCGCGTTCCTGGTGTTGTGCGGCGGGGTGCTACTGGTCGCCGACGCGGCGCTGCTGTTCGCCGGGGGCATCCTCTTCGTGTTCGCGCTCGGGGTCACCGGGCTCATCGCGTCGGTCGCGGACGTGAACCTGCAGCAGGCGGTGGGCATCGGGCTCGCGATCTGCCTGATCGTCGGGGTCTACCTGCCCGCCACGGCGTTCCGGCTGTCCGGGTTGACCCTGCCGATGCTGCCGACCGACGCACCGGAGCTGTCCGAGGACATCGACCCGGTGCCCGCCAAGGTCGTCGTCGAGCGGGGCGCGGTGACCGTGGGCTACTCGACGGCACTGCACGTCGGGCTCGGCGCCGCGGTGGCGATCATGCTGCCCGTCCTGGCCATCGACGGCAACGGCTGGACCGAGGTGCTGTCGCTGGTGATCGCGTTCCTGCTGTTCCTGCGGACCCGCCATCCCAGCGGGGTGGTGCAGCGGTGGGCGGTCATGCTGCCCGCGATCGTCTGCGTTGCCGCGAACTTCTACCAGCTCGCCGGTGAGCAGGACGAGGCCGGCCGGCTGCTCGCGGTGTTCCTGCCGCTGTTCGCGGGCGGGATCGTCCTGCTGTTGTGCAGCAAGGTGATGCCGGGCAAGCGGCAGCGGCCGTACTGGGGCCGCGCGGTGGAGATCCTCGAGTCGGTCGCCGCCGTCGCCGTGATCCCCATTCTGTTGCAGGTACTGGGTGTGTACGCCTGGATGCGTGGATTGGCAGGCTGATGCAGTCCAAGAGGGACCAGGTACAGGCCTACTTCTTCGTGGTGGGCAGGCTCGTCTCCGCCGTGGTGCACGGCAAGCCGGACGTGCTGGCGCAGCCGAACAGGAGGCTGAACACCGGTACGTTCCTCGGGGTGATCCTCGGCGGCGTCCTCATGGGAGTCTTCGGCATCATCGGACTGTTCGTCCCCGGCGGCAACACGACGTGGCGCCAGCCGGGGGCGATCGTGATGAACGAGGACACCGGCGCCCGGTACGTCTTCCTCGAGAACCAGCTCCGGCCGGTGCTCAACTACTCGTCGGCGCGGCTGGCGGCCGGGAAGAGCGGTGGCACGGTCTACAAGGTGTCGCAGAAGTCCCTCGCCGGCACGCCGGTGGGGCAGCCGATCGGCATCCCGGGCGCGCCGGACGCGCTGCCGGGGGCGAACGCGCTCTCGGCCGGCCCGTGGACGGTGTGCGCGCAGCAGGCGGGTACCGGCACCCAGGACACCGGGCCGACGACGACCCTCCTCATCGGACAGTCGTTCGAGATGACGGTGGCCGACTCGCAGGCCCTGCTGGTAAGTGCCCCGGACGAGGCGCTGTACCTGATCTGGGAGGGCAGGCGGCACCGGATCCCCGGCAGGGCGGAGGCGACCGCGCTGGGCTACGGTGACGTCGCGCCGGTGGCGGTCACCGCCGCCTGGCTCAACCCGATCCCGCAGGGCCGGGACTTCGAGGCGAAGAGGACACCGGGCACCGGGGAACCGGGGCCGGACATCGACGGCGGCCCGAGCGTGGTCGGCCAGATCTACCTCGTCCACAACCCGGCGATCGGCGCCGACCAGCTCTACCTGATGCGCTCGGACGGGCTGGCGCCGTTGTCCCCGACCACTGCCGCGCTGCTGCTCGCCGCGCCGTTCACCAGGGACGCCTACAACGGCGAGTCCGTGACACCCATCGAGGTGGGGCCGGGCGCGTTGTCCGGTGTGCCGACGTCGGACGGCGGCGACGACCTCGTCGGCGGCCTGCCGCAGCGGCCACCGGAGATCGTGGTGCCCGGCCAGGACGACGCGGCGTGCGCGGCGTTCTTCCCGGTCGGCAAGGGAGAGGTGCGGGTCATCACCGGCTTCGTCTCCGCGGACGTCCACAAGAGGGCCATGCCGATGGCCGTGCACGAGGCCGGTGTGACGGCCGACCGCGTGCTGATACCGGCCGGCGCCGGGGTGCTGGTCAGGGAACAGCAGTCCCCCGAGGCGGCGCTCAACGCGGTCTACCTCATCACCGAGACGGGGATGAAGTACCCGCTCGCGGACGGGTCCGTGGTGGAGGCGCTGGGGTACTCCGCGCAGTCCGCCGTGGCGATGTCCGGCGAGATGCTCGCGTTGCTGCCGTCCGGGCCGGTGCTGAGCACCCAGGCCGCGCTGAGCGTCCAGGCGGGGTGACCGACTCATGAGGGGAGTCCCGCTTGTTCGTCCCCCCGGACGCGAAGCCGGATTCTCCCGCGGGTTCCGAAACTAACGTTTGAGTGGTGGCCGGGCTGTTCTCAGGGCTGCCAGGGCTGACAGGAAGAAACGGAAACAAGGAGATCTCATGGCGCACACAACTCAGCTCGACCCGGACGAGATCCGCAAGCAGGCGGACAACCACGACTCCACCCGTGAGGCCATCGTCGGCCAGCTCACGCAGCTGAAGTCCGACGTGGACAACGTCCTGCAGGCGAGCACCAGCGCCGCGACGCGCGCGCTGAGCACCTCGACCGACACCTGGATCGAGAACGTCAAGAAGTCGGTCATCGCGCACATGCAGGCCATGGCGGAGAACATCCGGCGCGAGTCGAACAACCAGGAGGGCACCGACGAGGACCTCAACCAGCAGATCATGAACATCCCGCTGGAGACCGGCTCCTTCCTCGGCGCCTGAGCGAACGACCCCTGACGACATCCTCAACAGGAGAGAACAGCGATGATCACATACGACTACGCCGCCATCGACGAGGCCATCGACATGATGACCAAGAAGGCCACGGAGATCGCGAACCAGACCGACGAGCAGCAGCAGCAGGTCAAGGCGATCATGGGCAACTGGACCGGTACCACGGCCGACGCCTACAACAAGCTGTGCGACGACCTCGAGTCCGACCTGCGTGCGAACGTGGAGATCCTCAACAACCTGAAGGCCACCTTCGGCCAGGGTGCGGACGACATGAAGCAGCAGGACGCCAAGGGCGGGCAGAACGTCGCCGGCAGCTGATGCCCGCGCGGTGCTGTGTGCCGGGCGCCATCCCGCCCGGCACACAACACACCGCAACCAGTAGTACCGCGAGACATGTGTCCACCGTCCTTCCTGGAGTGATGAGATGACCACCAGCACGAACATGAATGTCGAGGCCGTCAAGGACTCGGCGGCCAACCTCGGGCGGATCATGGACGACATGTCCGCCTTCAACTCGCTGCGGACGACCTGGCCGTCGATCGGCAACTTCGACCTGGCACAGCAGCTTCAGGCCATCATCGACGACCGCCGCAACGGTGTCGTCGCGCACGCCGACCAGCTGAAGATCTCGCTCGGCGAGATCTCGAAGGCGCTGATGAAGGTCGCGACCGACGTCGAGAACATCGACGAGGGCAACGCCGAGCGGATCAGGGCGGTCGTCGCCGCGCTGCAGACCCGGGTGCACGAGGACCTCGTGGCGCTCGGCGAGCCGGCGAACTGAGGTACCGGACATGGCCGATACCACGGCGTACAACGCCGAGAACGTGAAGAACGCGTCGATCAACATCGGCAAGATCCTCGACGACATGGCGCCGTTCAACGACCTGAAGCCGCACTGGCCGAACGCGGGCAAGTTCGAGCTCGCGCAGTGGCTGGAGCGCATCGTGGACGACCGGCGCAACGCGATCGTGGCGCACGCCGAGCACCTGCGGATGACGTTCGACAGCCTCGAGACCACGCTGACCCAGATCGCCAAGGACTTCGCGAACACCGACGGCGGCAACGCCGAGAAGATCAAGGCCGCGCTCGGCGACTGGCACTCCAGGCTCGAGGGCCAGTGGGACACCTGGGACACGAACACCGAGAAGGCCCAGACGAACTACACGGACGACCCGAACAACAAGAACAACTCGCACGACGGCGACGGGTACAACGACAACCTGAGCGTCCCCATCGGCAAGTAAGTCCCGCGCAGCGCACCGGTCTCGACGAACACATCGACAAGGGTTGGAAAAATGGCCGATTCGGAAATCCAGGACGTTGGTATTTACAACGCCTCGGCACCGCCTCTGGATCCCATGGGGTACAGCACCCTCGGAGCCCTGGTCGACGTGACCTCGGGACTGGTGGTCACCGGCGGTGGCAATGACGCGGCGAGCCTGTCCTCGAACACCACGGCCGAGGCGTGGTACCGCCTCGAGACCCAGATGAACTCCGCCACGAAGAAGCTCGGCGAGGTGAACGACGCGTTCGCCAGGGAGATCAAGTCGCTGAACGACAACCTCAAGGGTGTCGCGGGCGACGAGTTCAACAAGGTCGCCACCGACCTGCTGAAGAAGAGCCAGGACCTCTACAACACCCTGGACACCAAGAAGTACGGCCTGATGGTCGGCAACATCGGGCACTGCATCCAGTGGTTCGCCAACCGCTGGTGGGAGATCGTCGACGCCAACGACAAGAAGAAGACCGACGCCCAGCTCAAGCTGAGGACGCTCGCCGCGGCCCAGGCGGAGGTGGCGACGACCACGTCGGACCTCCAGAGTGTGCTGGACCAGCTGCAAACCGCGTTCAAGAACCTCGACGACGACGCCGAGAAGGCGCTCATCAAGGACCTCCAGGACCTCCTCGGCGAGATGGGCAGGCAGTACAACGCCCGTGGCCAGGACCTCGCCCCCATCTACATCGCCGGTGGCCACGAGACCACCAACAACGGCAACGGCAACGGCAACAACCAGGGCTACCAGCAGGGCCAGCGGATGCAAGCCCTCAAGGGCAGGACGCTCGCGCCGCTGGAGCAGCAAGGCCAGTACGCCCCCGGGGAGGAAACCGAGGGCGGCGCGACCGGCCCGGGCAACAGCCAGCTCGACGCGGCCAAGAAGGCGGCCGAGGACGCCATCGACGGCGTCAAGGCCAAGACGACCGACCCCGAGGCCCAGAAGGCGCTCGACGACGCGAAGAAGGCCGTCGGCGACGCCATCGACGGTCTCGGCGGCGGTGCGGGCGGTGGCGAGTCCGCCGGCGGTGCGCCGGGTACGGGCTCCGGTGGGGGTTCCCCGGGCAGCGGTGCGCTCGACGCGGCCAAGAAGGCGGCGGGCGACGCGATCGACGGCCTCAAGGGCGGCACCACCGATCCCGCGGCGCAGAAGGCGCTCGACGACGCGAAGAAGGCGGCCAGCGACGCCATTGACGGTCTCACCGGCGGTTCCGGCGGCGGCGAGGGCAGCGGTGCCGGTGGCGGCGGCATGCCGGGGATGGGCACGCCGGGCGGCGGTTCCGGCAGCGGTTCTGGCGGCGGCCGGTCGAAGGCCCTGGACGACGCGAAGAAGGCGGCGCAGGACGCGATCGACGGCCT
>Ga0164298_10000353_pt1 | contig 12717 bp, 12 predicted proteins | sample Whisoiple_216_MG_FD_109713 | JGI IMG/M metagenome (GOLD analysis project Ga0164298, IMG submission 109713) | Unamended control soil microbial communities from upstate New York, USA - Whitman soil sample_216_MG | ecosystem: Environmental > Terrestrial > Soil > Agricultural land ... | reverse complement strand
GCGAACGTCAGCTATGCAACGACCTGACTGGTCGCTGGCGGCCGGCCACCCGGTCAAACAACCCTCGGTCGTGGCCTGCGGGCTACGCCGCAACGGCCTGACGGCGATCGTCAGCTGTGCAACGACGTGGCCGCCGCGCCGGCGACGGCGGTCGCCACCGCGGACAGGGCCGGGAGGTCGAGTTTCCACTGCTGCCAGTACAACGGCACCTCCACGACCCGTGGCGGAGCCAGCGCCGTCAGCGCACCGGACCGCAACCGCTGCGCGGCCTGCTCCGCCGGCACCATGCCCCACCCGAGCCCTTCCGCGACCGCCGCCACGAACACGTCCGACGCCGGGACGTAGTGCCGCAGCTCGCTCGCCCGTTCTCCGCCCAGTGAGCGGATGAACCTGTCCTGCAGGTCGTCGCGGCGGTCGAACATCACGACCGGGGCCCTGGCCAGGTCCTCCAGCAGCGAGCCGGTCAGCCAACGGGACGCGAACGCGGGGCTCGCCAGCGGCAGGTACCGCAGGTGCCCGAGCGGGCGGACCGAACAACCCTGCACCGCCGTCGCCGACGATGTCACCGCCGCCATCACCGTGCCCTCGCGCAACAGCGTCGTCGTGTGGTCCTGGTCCTCGCGGTGCAGTTCGAAACACACGTCCGGCACCCGCGCCAGCGCCGCCAGGAACCACGTCGCCAGCGAGTCGGCGTTGACCGCGATCGGCACCCGCACCGGCTCACCCGCGCCGCTCAGTTCCGCTCGCGCGTCCTGTTCCAACGCCGCCAGCCGCCGCGCGAACCGGACCACGACCTGGCCGGACTCGGTCAGGCCCACCGGCTTCGTGCGCGTGACCAGCACGCTGCCCGTGCGCTGCTCCAGCGCCTTCACCCGCTGGCTCACCGCCGACGGGGTCACGTGCAGCACGGCCGCCGCGGCGTCGAACGTGCCCTCGTCGACCACCGTGAGCAGCGTGCGGACCTGGTCCAGCGGCAACTCCATCACAATCACTAATGTTACGTTAAAATCTTTAGCTGTACTGATGAGGGTCGCGAACCTAGCCTCGGCCACATGAGGGATCTCCTGCTCGCGGCGGTCGCCGGGTTCGGCACCGGCCTCTCGCTGATCATGGCCATCGGCGCGCAGAACGCGTTCGTGCTGCGGCAAGGGATCCGTCGCAACGCCGTGCTGGCCGTCGTCGTCATCTGCGCCGCGTCGGACGCGGTGTTGATCGCGCTCGGCGTCGGCGGGGTCGGCGCCCTGGTGCTCGCCTTCCCGGCGGTGCTGACGGTCGTCGGGTTCGCGGGCGGCGCCTTCCTGCTGTGCTACGGGTTTCTGGCCGCGCGCCGCGCCCTGCGGCCCTCGGCTATGCACCTCGACAACGCGCCGGCCGCCAACCGGGTGGTGCTCACCTGTCTCGCGCTGACCTGGCTCAACCCGCACGTCTACCTGGACACGGTCCTGCTGCTCGGCACGGTGGCCGCCCACCGCGGTGACCTGCGGTGGGCGTTCGGGGCGGGCGCCGCGCTCGCGAGCCTGTGCTGGTTCACGGCTCTCGGGTTCGGCGCCCGCCTCCTCACCGGCGTGTTCGCCCGCCCGTCGTCGTGGCGGGTGCTGGACGGGCTGGTCGCCGCCACGATGGTCACCATCGGGGTGACCCTCGTGGCGGGCGCCGGCTGACTACCTCACCCGATAGGCCCGCAGGACCGTCTGCCTCACCGTGTTCCCGTGGTGGTCGGACGCGCTCGCCCGCAGTGACACGAACCCGCCGGCCGGGTTGGGCACCGTCACCTCCCAGTGCCCGTCCTTCTTGCGGGGCTTGACCTTCACCCAGGTGGCGCCGTCGTCGACGGAGTACTCCACGGAGTCCGCGGTGGCCCGCCCACCGGTGGCGCCGGTCTGCCGGTCGACGGTCACCGGGATGGCGATCCGCCGGCCGGCCGGCGCGTGGTTGAGCGCGTCCACCGGCGGCGCGAAACCGACGGTCAGCAACGGCAGCGGCGTCGCCGCGGCGGCGTGCCCCGAGCGGAACGTCCACTCCGCGTCGACCTGTGTGGACACCGGCCACGCCGGGTGGCTCCGCGTCACCGACGACACGAGCCGGTACGTCGCGTCACCCGCCGGCACCGTGAACACACCGGCGCCGGGAACCCCACTGCTGCCCACGAGAACGTCACCCGCGTACAGCGACGTGTCACCCTTGTCGGCGAAGCCGTAGTCCTCCGGCGCCGGGTACCCGGAGTGCCGGCCGGCGTCGGACAGCAGCGGCAGCGTCGCGCGAACCGTGTCGCCCGCGCGGGCCACCAGGTACGGCCGCCCGGTGTACTTCCGGTCGTCCACCGCGAGGCTCGGCCCGAACACCGCCGAGCCCCAGTCCACGGTCTGCCGCGAGCCGGCCCGGTAGGTGACCGTCGGCCCCTGGACGTGCCACTCGGGTCCCTCCCCGACCTTCGCCGCGCCACGCACCGACAGGTCCCACGTCACCGGGTCGGGCGTGTAGTACTCGGTGCGCTCGGCCGGCAGCGGCAGCGTCGCCGACCACAGGTTGCCGCCGAGATCGAACCCGTAGGCGTCCGTGCCGTAGTCCAGGTAGCCGATCCCGCCGGGCACCATCGCGTGGTACCTCGCGTGCACGGTCGCGAGCCGCCGGTCCCGGACCCGGTAGTCCACGGTGGCGGGCACCGCGCCCGGGTGCGCGAAGACCAGCTCGTAGCGGTAGGGGCTGAACGCGATCCCCGACAGCGTCACCGGCGCGGTGCCGAGCGCCGCCAGCCGCGCGCCCTCGCCGCCCATCGTGTACACGGCCGGGATCGGCGGTGTGTCGGCGAACACGCTCATCGACTCGGAGAACCGGAACAGCGCGACGGCCGCGCCGGCCCGCGCGATCGCCGCCACCCGAGCGTCGAACTCCTCCGCCTCGGCGGCCGTGAGCGTGAACACCGCGAGCTTGCCGGTCAGGTCGTGCGCCGCGAGCTCCTCGGGACGGGCACGGCCGACGTCGACCGCGGTGTAGGACCTGTTCTCGTGGAACTCCGGCGAGGAGGGCACCCACCTGACCGGCACGTCGAACGGCTCCGCCCCGCCGACCGCCAACCGCACCAGCGGCCGCTCGGCCTGCAGACGGTTGTAGTACAGGAACCCGTCACCGGACCCGGTGGTCGGCACGGCGTAGAGGTCGTCGGACCAGCCGGCGACGAAACCACTCCGCGCGACGCCCGTGCGGACCAGCATGCCGCTGATGCCGGACTCGACCGCCGCGTCCGGCTTGTCGACGTGCAACCCGACCTTGTTGCCCTTCCTGGCATCCAGCGACAGGGTCAGGTCGCGGTCCAGGGTGACCTCCGGCACCGGCACCAGCGTGGTCGACGGGAACTGCCCCGCGACGGGCGTGTTCACGATGCTCAGCACGGCGTAGCGGCCGGGCGGCAGCCGCACCGGCTGGCCCGAGAACACCGGGAACTCCCCGACACCGGGATCGTCAAGGCTCTGCACCATCGCCACCCCCGCCGTGTCGCCGGCCGGCAGCTCCCGGCCGTCCCGGTCGGTGATCTTCGGTGTGAGCTCGTGGCGCTCCGGCTCCTTGTAGCCGCCGATCGTGGTCTGGACCACCGTGTCGCCGGCGGTGGCGACGAGCCGGCCCCCGTACGTGCCGACCGGGCCGGCCGCGGGATCGAACGTGACGGTCACGGTCGCCGTACCGCCCGCGGGAACGGTCACCGACGACCGGTCGGCGCGGAACATGCCCTCCGGTGCCGGCTGGCCGTCCTCGTTCCACGCGGTGAGGGCGAGGTCGAGCATCACGCCGGCGGCGCCGGTGTTGCGGTAGGTGACGGTCTCCGGCTCCGGCGCCGGGCCGTCGTGCGGCCAGCGCACGTAGCCGAGGCTCAGGCTCGCCGGGTTCGCGGTGACCGGCTGGCGGACCGCGCGTGCGACGTCGACCCGGCCGGCGCCCGCCTCGTACACGCCCGCGTCGATCGGGTGCGCGGTGCTCATGAGCGCGGACTTGAGCTGCTCCCCGGACCAGTCCGGGTGCTGCGCGGCGAGGATGGCGGCCGCGCCCGCGACGTGCGGGGTGGCCATGGAGGTGCCGTCCAGCCGGGCGTAGTGGTCGTCGACGGCGTACTCGGGCAGCGTGCCCGCGGCACGGGCGGCGACGATCGACTCACCGGGTGCGGCGATGTCCGGCTTCAACGCGGAGTCGCCGTACCGGGGGCCGCGTGAGGAGAACGGGCTGAGCACGTCCTGCTTGGACACGCTCGCCACGGCGAGCGCGGCGTCCGCGGAAGCCGGGGTGCTGACCGGGGAGTCGAACTCCCCGTCGTTGCCGGCCGCGACCACGAACAGCGTGCCGTACCGTGCCGACAGCCGGTTCAGCTCGGTCTCGATCGGGTCGGTGCCGTCGCCGGGACCGCCGCCGAGGCTCATGTTGACCACGCGGACGCCACTCTCGGCGGCCCACTGCATGCCGGCGAGGATCGCGTCGTACGGGCAGCCGCCGACGTCACACACCTTGCCGATCACGAGGTGCGCGCCCTTCGCGACGCCGGTGAACCTCCCGCCGGACGCGGTGCCCCGGCCCGCCGCGATGGACGCGACGTGCGTGCCGTGACCGACCTCGTCACGGATCCCGCTCGGCGTGCCGATGAAGTCGTGCTCGCCGGTGACCACGCCGGCGAGGTCGGGGTGGTCGGGGTCGTAGCCACTGTCGAGGATGGCGATGGTCGCGCCGGCACCGGTCTGCCCCGCCGCCCACGCGTCCGGGGCGCCGATCTGCGGGACGCTCTGGTCGAGGGTCGGGAACGCCTTGCCGTTGAGCCAGATCTTCGTGCCGGACCGGGCGGTGTCGAGCACGTCGGTCGCGGCGGGCTCGGCCGGCTTGGGCACGTTCACCGCCGTGAGCCGGGCCCCGGGCAGGTCGCGGGTGACGGCGCCGAGCGCGGTGACCGCGCGGCGGTCGGTGGACTGGACGAGCAGCGGGACGTTCTTCGTGTGCGCGTCGTCGTAGCCTTGACGGATCAGGCCCTCGACGTCGAACAGCGCGTCGTCGAGCCGGCCGTCACGCAACAGCGGCACGGCGTCGCGCGGGATGACGGTGACGCCGGACGGGCCGGCGTACTGCAGGAAGTCCCCGCTGTGACCGAGCCGGCGTGCCGGCTCGACGCCACGGATCTCCCAGGTCCTGCTGGTGTGTGCCACGGTGACCCGGTCGCCGGTGACCAGCGTGACCGAGTAGACGGTGCCGTGCTCGGCAGATGATGCCGGCGGCGCCGCCTGGGTCGCCGGCGCCGACAGCACGCTCCCCACGACCGCGGTGATGACCACCGGGCCGACGAGTCGTCTGGTTCTCACATGACCGCCCTTCAGTTGGACAAATCCCTCCTGTCCGTTGTTTCCCGAAGCCGCCGGGCGCGTTCGCCGAGGCCGGTGAACCCCGGCGCTATAGGGTCAGCTGCCGTGGAACCCATGCCCGATCATCTGCTGACCGACCCGACCGACGCGCTCTCCGCCGTGCCAGCGGCCGGCTCGCGGCGGGCCACACCCGTGGTGGGGCACCTGCGCTTCTACTACGGGCCGATGGACTGCGGGAAGTCCACGCTCGCCCTGCAGGTCGACCACAACCAGGCGCGGCAGGGGCGTCGGGGACTGCTGCTCGTCCACCATGACCGGTCCGGAAAACCGCAGATCAGCAGCCGGATCGGGATCACCCGGCAGGCGTTGGAGGTGCAGGGCGACGTGGACCTGCGCAACCTGGTCCGGGCCCGGTGGGCCGAGGGGGTGCGGGTCGACTACCTGATCGTCGACGAGGCGCAGTTCCTCACCCCCGACCAGGTCGACCAGCTCGCCGAGCTCGCCGACGACGTGCAGGTGGACGTGTACTGCTTCGGCATCGCGACCGACTTCCGCAGCCGGATGTTCCCCGGGTCGGCCCGGCTGTTCGAGCTCGCCGACGAGCTGGAGCCGGTGCAGGTGGACGTGCTGTGCTGGTGCGGGCTGCCGGCGCGGTTCAACGCACGGGTGTCTGACGGTGTGGTCATCCGGGCCGGCGACACAGTGCTCGTGGCGGATACGGAACGTGAAACACCCGATCCCACCTCGCCGGCTACTGTGCGTTATCAAGTGCTGTGTCGGCGACACTTCCGCGTCGGCGATCTGGGGCCGGCGGTCGCGGGGCGCGGCCAGCTCAGCTTCGCCTGACGGCCATCCTGGGGAACGCCCTAACCCAAGTGGGCGACGTCAGATAGCAATCCGGAGAGTCTCGCGTCACGAACGGGTTTAAGCAGCATCTCTACGGTGGAAGCTATAGATGCAGGGGTTGCCGCGGGTCACCGTGCGCGACGGAGTGTGGTAGGTGGGAACGTTTTGGCACGCTCTGACGTTGCACAAGGTGAGCACCACCCTGGCTTCAGCCTGAGTGCTGTGAGCCGAACGAAAGGACGTCGCCATGGCCGACCGTGTACTCCGTGGAAGCCGACTTGGCGCGGTCAGCTACGAGACAGATCGTAACCACGACCTCGCCCCACGGCGGACGATCCGCTACGCATGCCCGAAGGACCACGAGTTCGAGGTCCCCTTCTCCGACGACGCCGAGGTGCCGGCGATGTGGGAATGCCGGTTGCACGGTACCCCATCGAAGCTCATCGACGGGACCGAGCCCGAGACCAAGAAGGTCAAGCCCCCGCGTACTCACTGGGACATGCTCCTCGAGCGCCGGACCATTCCGGAGCTGGAGGACCTGCTGACCGAGCGACTGCAGGAACTGAAGGTGCGCCGCAGCCGCTCAGCATGAGCCTCGCTCGCGGGCGGGGTCTGCTCGTGGCGAGCGCTCGCCCGCCACAGGACCCGCCCCCCGCGGATGACATACCGGATGCCACGTCGGCTCGCCGACGTGGCATCCGGCTGTTTCAGCTGATCAGGGCCACCGGGTAGTCCTTGACGGGCATCGAGTCGTGCATGCGGACACCCTTGTCGTTCAGCTTGGCCAGCGCCCTGCTGACACCGGCGGGCAGCGCCGACACCAGCCGCGCGCCCTGCGTCAGCCCCCACACCCCGAGCCTCGTGGCCGGGACCAGCGTCTTCGCCGCGCCCAGCGCGAACGCCCGGCTCTGCCGCACGATGTCGATCATCTCCCGCTCGTAGGCCGGGAACGCCGTCGTGTGGTCGCCACCCGCCTCGGCCAGCTCACCGGCCAGGACGTACGCGCCGAGCACGGCCAGGCTCGTGCTGCCGCCCACCGCCGGGCCGGGGCAGAAGCCGGCGTCGCCGACGAGCGTCACCCGGCCGCGGGACCAGGTGTCCATGCGCAACTGGGTGATCTCGTCGAAGTAGAACGCCGGGGTGCGGTCGAGCTCGGTGAGCCAGCCGTCGACCTGCGGGTGCATGCCGGTGAAGGCCGACCGCACGATCTCCTTGTGCCGGTCGGTGTCCCGGTGGTCGACGTCGAGTCGATGCTCGCTGCGGAACAGGAAGAGGATCCGCTCGTCGGACAGTGACCGCGCGCCGTACCGGCCGACCATGCGCCCGGGCGTCATGTGCAGGACGAACTCCCCGTCGAGCACGCCCTTGGGTGCGGTCAGCACGGCCAGGTACCCGCCGATGAAGTGCTCCGGCTGCGCGCCGAAGACGAGCTGCCGGACGCCCGAGTGCAGCCCGTCGGCGCCGACCACGAGGTCGAACCGCCGCGGCGGGTGGTGCTCGAACTCGACGAGATCGTCGTCGATCCGCGTGATCGAGTCGCCGAACAGGTACTCGACGCCCTTCGTCGCGTCGTAGTAGATCTCGCTGAGGTCGTCGCGCATGATCTCGACGTGCCGGTCGGACACGGCGCCGAAGACCTTGGTCATGTCGACGGTGAGCGGCGCGCGCTTCCCCTTGCGGTAGGCGGTCACCCTGGTCGTGCCGGTGGCCTTCGCCTCGATGCGCGGTAGGACGTCCATGCGCTCGGAGATGTCCATGGCGGGACGGAACAGGTCGACGGCGTGACCGCCGGTCTTGCGCAGCGCAGGCGCGCGCTCGACCACCGTGACCTCGAAGCCGTACCGGTTGAGCCAGTAAGCGAGCACCGGACCCGCGATGCTGGCACCGGAGATGAGCACCTTCATGACCCCTCCTTACTTATCGGTAAGTAAGATTAACACGCGCACTTACCTTCTGGTAAGTCAGATAGTCTTGAGGGATGGCGTCGGACACGAAGGAACGGATCCTGGAGGCAGCGCGCGAGCTGTTCGCGCGGAAGGGCGTGCAGAAGACCAGCCTGCAGGAGATCGCGGACAAGCTGGGGATCACGAAACCGGCGCTGTACTACCACTTCGCGTCACGCGAGGACCTGCTGCGCAGCATCGTGCAGCCGCTGATCGACGCCGGTCAGCGGTTCCTGGAGGAGCAGGAGCGGGCAGCTTCGGTCGACGCGCGGGCGGTGTTCGAGGGGTACTTCGACTTCCACTACGCACACCGCGGCGACATCCTGATCCTGCTCTACGAGCTCGGCACGCTCGCGGAGCTCGGCCTGGTCGAGATCGTGTTCGCGTGGCGGGCGCGGATCGCCGTGCTGCTGTGCGGCGCCAACCCACCGCTCAACCAGGCCGTCCGCGTGACGGTCGCGCTCGGCGGGATCCAGGACAGCACGATCGAGTTCCAGGACGCGCCGGCCGACGAGCTGCGCACGGCCGCCGTGGACGCGGCGATGGCGACCCTCGGGTAAGCCTGGGCCAGGCCTCACCGACAGGTCGAGAACGACGCCCCGACGGGTGCCGCGGAGAAGGGTGCGGGGAGCGTCGGCTCCCCGCGGCTCAGCGCGTGAACAGGGTCTTGAGCTGGTTGCCCCGGCGACGCAGGCCCCACTTGGTCACCCGGATGAGGGCCTCACGGATGACGTCGACACCCATCTTGGAGACGCCGAACTCGCGCTCGGTGAACGTGATCGGGACCTCGACGACCGTGAAGCCGGCCTCGATCGTGCGCCAGCCCAGGTCGATCTGGAAGCAGTAACCGCGGGACGCGACGTTGTCCAGGCGGAGCTTCTGCAGCACCTCGCGACGGTAGGCGCGGAAGCCCGCCGTCATGTCCTTGACGCGGGAGCCCAGGGCGACACGGGTGTAGGTGTTGGCGCCCCAGGAGAACAGGTACCGGTGCTTGGGCCAGTTCACGACCCGGCCGCCGGGGACGTAGCGGGAGCCGATGGCCAGGTCGGCGTCGCTCAGGGCGTCCAGCATCCGCGGCAGGTCCTCGGGCGCGTGGGAGCCGTCGGCGTCCATCTCGACCAGCACCGCGTAGTCGCGTTCCAGGCCCCAGCCGAAGCCGGCGACGTAGGCCGCGCCGAGGCCGTTCTTCTCGGTGCGGTGCATGACGTGCACGTGCCCGTCGGACTCGGCCGCGAGCCGGTCCGCGATCTCACCCGTGCCGTCCGGGCTGCCGTCGTCCACGATCAGAGCGTGCACGTCGGGCATCGCGGCGCGTAGCCGGCTCACGATTCGCTCGATGTTGTCCCGCTCGTTGTACGTCGGGATAACCACGAGCACCGGCTCGAGCTGCTCCGCCATTCGTCACCCTCCTCGCCGGCACGCCTGCCGCGCCGGTCGCTTCTCTTCTCGTACCGTCAGTTGCCTGCCCGGCCGCGCCGCCGGACCATGATCGCGATGCCGATCGCGACGAGCCCCGCGGCCGCCATCAGCCATTCGGGGACCGGACCCAGTTGGTCCGACAGCGTAGTCGCCGACCGCAGGGGTACCCGCTCGACCAGCGCGGCGGGCGTGAAAAGGCCGGTGGATTGGGTCACCGAGCCGTCCGGGCGGATGAACGCGCTCACACCGCTCGTCGCCGCGACGGCCACGGTCCGGCCGTGCTCGACGGCGCGGACGCGGTCCATCGCGAGCTGCTGGTAGGTCATCTCGGTGTAGCCGAACGTGGCGTTGTTCGTCGGCACGGCCAGGATGTTCGAGCCCTCGACCGACTCCCGCACCACGTCGTCGAACGCGACCTCGTAGCAGGTCGCGAGGCCGACGCGGGCGTTGCCCATCCTGAAGACCACCGGCTTGTCGCCGGGGACGAACTGGCCGGCACGGTCCACCGCCGAGGTGAAGATCCGGAAGAACGAGCGCCACGGCATGGTCTCGCCGAAGGGCTGGAGCTTGCGCTTGGTGTACTGGTCGACCGGACCGCGCTGCGGGTCCCACAGCAGCACCGTGTTGCGTGGCAGGCCGTCGTCGCCGACGAGGACCGTGCCGATCGCGATGGGGGCGTCGATCGCGTGGGCCGCGTCCTCGATGCGCGACCAGGCGTCCGAGTTGCGATACGGGTCGATGTCCGAGGCGTTCTCCGGCCAGATCACGAGGTCGGGCTGCTTGGCGCGGCCGGCCCGGATGTCGCGTGCGAGCTGCTCGGTCCGGGCGACGTGGTTGTCGAGTACCGCCCGGCGCTGCGAGTTGAAGTCGAGCCCGGCGCGGGGCACGTTGCCCTGGATCACGGCGACGGTCGCCTGGCCGTCGTTGGGGTCGGTGCCGACCAGCGGCAACGCGCCGAAGGCGGCGACGACCGGCAGTGCGACCGCGAGCACGGGCGCCACGAGCCGGCGCGGCTGGCGGTCGACGAGCAGCTGCCGGACCAGCGTGGCCAGGCCGAACCCGGTCATGGCGACCGCGAGCGCGATCAGCGGGGTGCCGGCGACCGCGGCGAGCGGCAGGTAGATGCCGTCGGGCTGGGAGAACGCGAGCCGGCCCCAGGGGAAGCCGCCGAAGGGGAACAGCGAGCGCAGGTACTCCCCCGTCACCCAGACGAAGGCCGCCCAGACCGGCCAGGCCGGCAGGACGCTCACGGCCGCGATGCCCGCGCCGGCGAGGCCGAGGAGCGCGGCCTCGGCGAGGCTCAACGGCAGCCAGGCGACGACGCCGACGAACTCGCCGGTCCACGCGAGGAGCGGGACGAAGTAGCCGATGCCGGCGCACAGCGTGTAGCCGAAGCCCGCGCGGGCGCGGCGGCCGTAGATCACCGCACCGAGGACCGCGATGCCGATGGGGGCGAGCCACCAGAGCGTGCGGGGCGGGTTACTGAGGAAGATCAACACCCCGGCGCCGGCCGACAGGACGACACGCAACAGCACGTTTCGCCAGGCAGGTGCCCGTAAGTCCGATTTGTCGGACACTGCCGGCTCCTCCGGCGAGACTGCGGGTGCGATCACCCGACAAGCGTACGGCGTCGCGTGTGTACTACGCGTTGCAGCCGGCGGTCGTGCCGGGGCGGGCGCCCCGGCTCTCGCAAGATCAACGTCGGGGTCGGCGCCGGCGTCAGGGCGTCGAGCGGAAGGCGGCGTTGTAGCGGGCCTGCTCAGCGGCTTCCTTGTCGCCGTTGCGGGCCTCGCGGGTGGCGCGGGCGACGCCGTGCTCGTAGCCGTGCTTCACCGCACGGAGCTCGCAGCTCTCGTCCACGTACGAGAGGGAGAAGTAGACGCCGACGATGGCCACCAGCAGCACCATGGCGAGTCGTAGGACCAGCGGGCCCGGGAACAGCAGGCAGGCGGCCGCGATCGGGGCGAGGATGACGCAGCCGCGGGCGGCATGGCGCAGCGCCCACGTCCGCGCCGTGACGTCGTGCAGGACCCAGGGGGCGAGGCTGGCGGGCAGCCGGCCCCCGACCGCGTACCAGAGCCACTGGGCGGGGTTCGGTCGTTTCATACTTAGTACTCTAATCATTAGTACACTAACTGTCAGGGGTGATGTGAGCCATGTCCTCGATCGATCTCGGACCCGACCCGCTGGCGCTGGACCGGCAGGTCTGCTTCGCGCTGTCGCTGGCCTCGCGCAGCGTGATCGCGATCTACCGGCCGCTGCTGGAGCCGCACGGGCTCACGCATCCGCAGTACCTCGTGCTGCTGGCCCTGTGGGATCGCTCGCCGCGGACGGTTCGCGACCTCGGGGAGACGCTGCGCCACGAGCCTGCGACGCTCTCGCCGATGCTCAAACGGCTGGAGGCGCTCGGGTACCTCACGCGGGCCCGCAGCGAGCGCGACGAACGGGCGTTGTCGGTCGAACTGACGGACAAGGGGCGTGCGCTGCGCACGGAGGCGGAGAAGATCCCGTACCGGGTGGTCGAGAAGCTGGGGATGGAGCTGTCGGAGCTGTCGGCACTGCACGCGGCGCTCTCCCGGGTGCTGGCCGCGACGGGCCCAGTCTCGTAGCCGCCGAAGTCGTCGTACCGAGGTTCGAGAAGAATGGCCGGCATGCTGCGACTGGGTTCGACGGTGCTGGGCGCGTCCGACGTACGGCGTGCGGTGGAGTTCTGGGGACGCGCGCTCGGCTACGTTCCGCGCGACGGCGTCGCCGACGGCACGTTCGTCGTCCTCACCTCGCCCGACGGCGCGAGCGAGAACATCTCCGTGATGCTGAGCGAGACCCCGGTCCAGGAGAAGCCACGCGTCCACCTCGACCTCTACACCGCCGAGCCGGCCAGGGAGATCGAGCGGCTGCTCGCGCTCGGCGCGTCCCACGTGGACTGGCAGGACTATCCGCCCGACGCCGACTTCACCGTCCTGGCCGACACCGAGGGCAACCGGTTCTGCGTGATCGACAAGGCCTAGCGACGCGGGACGCGAGCAGCGTGTCGGTCGCTAGTGTCCCGCGCCGGAAATGCGGTGATTAAGTCGGTGGATCCAGGTTTCTGCTGGCAAGACGCCGGTTCGCCCTCGTACTGGGTCGTACTTGGGCGAACCGGCAACGCCGCCAGCAGGAAGCTGGGCCGCCGAATTAGT
>Ga0164298_10000352_pt1 | contig 12732 bp, 9 predicted proteins | sample Whisoiple_216_MG_FD_109713 | JGI IMG/M metagenome (GOLD analysis project Ga0164298, IMG submission 109713) | Unamended control soil microbial communities from upstate New York, USA - Whitman soil sample_216_MG | ecosystem: Environmental > Terrestrial > Soil > Agricultural land ... | reverse complement strand
GTGGCTAAAAAAGACTATGACATTCTTGATTTTATGATTAATAATATGTCATATTCTACCATGCTGTGCCTAGATTGTGAACCTTCTTTTTTTACTGTTACCCCGATTTATTGAGCGGATACATTATTTCGTTCAATCAATTGGGCCAAAATGAGTAGTTGCTCCGCATTCAGTTTGCCTTTGACTCCACATCGGTCAGTTCTGAGAGTAATGTTTTTTGTTTCACGATATTGTTTAAGCAATTTTTGTACAAAGCTCAAGGCTACAGAAAAACCCTTAGCTATTGCTTTTTGTGAAATGGGTTCAGCATGATAAGTATCAAGAATTTTTTGCCTAAAATCAATCGAATAAGCTTTCATTTTTAACAATGTATGAAGTTTGGTACAAGTAAACGGGTTGTGAGTCAAGCATCGCGTGCTGTCAAAAAAATGCTAAACAGCTTATCTTATCTTCTCTGTTTAACCCTCACAAGTGAGTGTCAGTAACATAATACCTCATCTTTCTGAGAAAGACTATAATTGTATCATAGTCTTGATAATGATTTAGGATTGCTATAGAACGCCTCTATCTTGCCGGCATCGCCCGTCCCCTCAAGGTTTCGGAGCAATGGCTCCAAGATTATGTTAACCAGAAATACGCCCTCTTTACCCCGAACCGTACAGGTGTCATCAAAAAAAAAAGGAAAGCTAACGATTCAATGTGATGAATTATGGTCATTTGTAGACAATAAAGGCAATAAACAGTGGATCTGGTTAGCCTTAGACGCCAAGACCCGTGAAATTGTCGGGGTTTACATTGGGGCAAGAGACTCTGCTGCCACGAGTGAAGTATGGAAATCCTTACCGCCGGTTTATCGACAATGTGCGGTCGCCTACACGGATTTCTGGGCGGCTTACTCGAAGGTGTTACCCAACAAGCGACATCAGGCGGTCGTCCAAGAGACGGGTAAAACCAGTTATATCGAGCGCTTCAATAACACTCTCCGACAACGGGTGTCTCGTTTGGTCCGAAAGACCTTATCTTTTTCCAAGTCGTTAAATAATCACATCGGTGCGATTTGGTATTTTATCCATCACTACAATTTATCATTACTTGTTTAGGACTACCTGTGCCATTTGGGGGGTGCGGAATGTGGGTTAGATGGGTCTGAAAAACTTCTGCGTAGGTGATTGCCGACACAGTGGTTGCCAGTAGGGGGTATCATACTGACCGTATAGGTAAGTAATCGGCTTCATGTACAAGGCAAGACACCAGTAATTCCGCCTAAGCCCAAGCGATGTAACCCTCGTACTCACGATCTGGACTTCTACAAGGCTCGCCAACGGAATTGAAAACTGATGATCCCAACTGAAGCAGTATCGGGCGATTACCATACGTTCGTCTAACCTGTAACCAACTTTCTCGGTGCGATTTACCTTGGTGCTTCCGTTATCTGGTTGAATTGATGACGTGCTCTAGGAACGGTGAAAGAAGAAATATTTGTACAATGGCCTTGTCCGTGTCGGATGATATAACATAGGGAGAGTATTATGAAAGTTGCATTAGTCCATGATTACTTGACACAACCCGGTGGGGCAGAGCGGGTATTTGAATTGTTGTGTAAACACTACCCTAATGCTGACATTTTTACGTCTCTGTACGACCCCGAAAAAACCATTAATTTAGGGGATCGCGAAGTTCGGACCACGGTACTTCAGAAGGTTCCAGGCGCAAGTAAGAATTTTAGGCTAATGGCTCCATTTTATTTTTCAGCCTTTCGAGCCTTGGATCTACAAGATTATGATCTAATTATCAGCAGTACCACCAGCTTTGCTAAAGCTGTGCGAAAAAAACCAGGAGCAAAACATATTTGTTTTTGTCATAATGTCACCCGTTTTTTGTGGGATACCAACACATATCTTCGAGACTATGCTACCTATCGAAATATGGCTGGTATGCTCGGACCAATTTTTAAGCAGATGAGAAAAGCCGATTTAGATTCGGCTCAGGAGCCAGACTTTTACATTGCTAATTCCAGCACAGTTGCCAGTCGTATCCAGCAATTTTATGGAAAGCAATCAGTTGTGATTAACTATCCCATTGACATCAAAAAATTTATTTTTTCCAAAGATAAGGAGGACTTTTACTTAACCTCAGCTCGTCTTCTTGGTTACAAACGCATCGATATAATTATTGAAGCATTCAATTGGCTGGGATGGCCACTATTGATCACCGGCGATGGCCCAGAGCGAGAGCGTCTTGAGTCTAGAGCTTTAAAAAATATTAAATTTCTAGGTCATGTCAAGGATGAAAAACGTAGTCGGTTGATGTCTAAAGCTCGTGGTATGATTGTTGCAGCATTGGAAGATTATGGCTTAGTTCCAGTGGAAGCCAATGCTAGTGGAACACCCGTCATTGCCTATGGTAAAGGTGGTGTATTGGATACTCAGATTCCAGGTGAGACTGGGCTTTTTTTCAATGAACAAGCACCTCAATCTCTTCAAGAAGCACTAATTAAGTCCAGGAAAATTGCCTGGGATTATGAGAAAATTCGAGATCATGCGATCGGTAACTTTTCCGAAGATGCTTTCTTTAAAAAAGTAGACAAGGTGATTCGGGAAGTTTGCGGCTATCATCAGCCATAAATATATTTGGTTTAATAGATTTATGATCGAGGCATAGAAGTGACTGAAAATAATATCAACTCAATTGATGAAACAGAAGCGGGCTATGGAGAACTATTTGGAGTTTTAATCCGTAGACGCTTTTGGTTGCTAAGTGTTTTGTGTGTTGCCTTGGCTGGTGCCACTGCAATAGCATTGAAGGAAAAGCCTACCTATACAAGCTCCATGCAGCTCCTGGTAGAATCTAATTATCAAGGCAAAAAAAACAGTAAAACAGATAATCAATTTGCTGATTCTAATGTTGAGATAGACAATGCTACTCAGCTTAGTCTCATGCAAGGTTCTGAGCTCCTCCAAAAAGCCGTGAAATTGCTTCGTCCTCAATACCCAGGGATCGATGTAGAGCAGATTAAAAAATCCTTAGTCGTCACTCAAGTGGCGGATGAGAAGGCAAAAGCCCAGACTAAAATTTTTGAAGTAACTTACACGGCTAATAATCCGACTGAAACCCAGAAAGTGCTACAAATAATGCAACGGGTTTATCTAGATTACAACCGAGAACAACAAAGACTACGTTTAACTAAAGGTCTTGCCTTCATTGATGAACAATTACCAAATGTTCGTGCGAAAGTTGCTCAAGTTGAGGGGAATTTAGAACAGTTTCGCAAAAATCAAAATCTGATTGAGCCGGAAGGACAAGCAAAAGCTCTGACTGATGCAATTAACGCCATTCAGCAGGAGCGACGGGCAAACCAGGCGAGCAGAAAAGAGCTTCAAGCTCAATACGAATCTTCGCAACGGCAACTTGCTAGTTCTCCGCAGGAAGCGCTCTTTTCAGCAAGGCTGAGTCAGTCTTCTCGTTATCAAGCCTTACTCAATGAAATCCAAAAAACAGATTTAGCCATCGCCCAGCAACGAATACGTTTCACTGACAGAAACCCGGTTATGCAAAAGCTGCTCTCCGAGCGAAACAAACAACTAAGTCTCTTGGAAGCAGAAGGGCAACGTGCTACACCAGAAGTGTCTGGTCAGATATCGGGTACGAAAGAAAGCCTTTTGCAAGCAAGGCAACTAGGTCCAACTGACTTAACTATCGCTACTAAGCTTATCGATATTCAGACTAATTTAAAAGGCTTAATTGCGCGGGACGAAGCACTTGCCAGAAAAGAGGATCAACTCCGTGTAGAACTCGATCGATTTCCTAATCTATTGGCTAAGTATACTCGTTTACAAACAGAGATACTACTTAAGCGTGAAACATTTCAACAGTTAGAGAAAGCACGACAGGACTTAAGTCTGGAAATTGCCAGAGGTGGATTTGATTGGCAAGTTGTCGAAATACCGCAGCCTGGTAAAAAGAGTATTTCCAAAAAACAACAGAACATTATGCTGGGTGTCGTAGTTGGGTTGTTCTTGGGTGTTGCTGTAGCTTTTGCTCGCGATATGTTGGATGATTCTATTCATAGCTCGGATCAGTTAACAAAAGTGGTTCCTCTGCCTCTACTAGGAATGACTCCACAGCTACCTCTAGCCAAGAAGAACAAACTAATCATTCAGCTACCGTTCGGCAAGAAGCGTCAAGTTTCTCCTAGTTCGGCAACCGAACCAATCATCAAGCTACCTTTCGGCAAGCCTGAAGGTGCCGAGCCTTGCACGATTGAAGTAATTCATAGTCCACCAGCTTGGAAATCCTTTGACTTAATTTATAAGAACATTCAACTTCAAAATTTTGGTTCGAGCTTCAGTCCTTTAATCATTACTTCAGCATTGGATGGTGAGGGAACATCAACGATCGCATTAGGTTTAGCCATTAGTGCTGCGCGTCTACATCAACGGGTACTGCTAATTGATGCTGATTTCCATCAGCCGATGCTGCATAAACAGCTCAATCTCCCTAATGAGTATGGGCTTTCAACTCTGCTGGAAAGTAACGCTACGATGCCCATACGCAGTCATATTCCAGGATCAGACCTATATATTGATATTTTGACTTCCGGGTCAATACCCCATGATTCAGTGAATCTGTTAAGTTCTCCTCAAATGCAAAGATTAATGACAGGGTTTGAGCAGGCCTATGATTTAGTTCTGGTGAGTGCACCTCCTGTTTTAGGGATGGTAGATAGTCTGTTGCTTGCATCCTGTTGCCGGGGGGTAGTGTTGGTGGCACGTATTGACCTGGTAACAAAAACCGCGCTGACTGAGACTACGGCTATGCTGAAGAAGTTAAATGCGATCGGGATGATCGCAAATGGGGGTAAGCTGTTTAGCATTTAAACTGGGTGTTTCAGATGCTGAAACCCTTTACTGGTTTAGATAGTCTCGAAAATTTAAATGGTGAACAGCTTATTAGTCTCAAAAAGGGCAACATACCCAGTGTCAAGTCATAGAAACTTTCTAAATCATGTATTCTGTAATTTGTCAAGATGCAAATCCTATGTTGTTGAAAAAAATATAAAACATCAAAGTATTGTAAAACTTTATTAAAACTATCCGCATCAGTAAGTAATAGCAGTATCATGCAGTCATATAGATGACTGTACTTTTACCAACTCTTAACTTAGGATTAAGATGTGTTGGAACAGAAAAATAATTCTACTTAAGTAATCTGTGTAGGAAAATTTTGAGTGATAAGTCATCTTGCCGACAGAAAATAATTTAGTAACATTCGCGTCAGGTAATAAGAACCATGACCATTTCAGCAGTGTCCAATTTAAACATCTATTCTTCTGTAGAGCAACAGCATTCAAACAATTACTTACCTCACTGCATTCTGAAGTGGCGACAGGGAAAGTTATTCGTCAGTCTCGGACAACAGACCACACAGCTTTATATCTCTGCGTTTGAGACTGAGCAACAGCTAGTAGAATGCTTGAAACCATCTCCGGTACGGCTGGTTAGCCTCCATTCAAATCTCGGTGAGGCAACGCTGAAGCTCTGGGCAGATGCCTGCGAGCAAGCGAACAAACCCGTGTTTATACGTGGGAGGATTCAAAAAACATTTCAAAAGCCAAGCCAACTTAGTGTCCAGCGCCAGCAATCGATTGACTCAATTGCCACCTTTTTTCTACTGGTATTTGTCAGCCCAGTTTTACTGGTGACAGCTATACTTATGTACTTTTATTCACGGGAGCCGATTTGCCCTAAGCAATGGTATATTGGCACAGGAGGCAAGTTGTTCCGGCTGGTGAAGTTTCCCACAAGATTAGCTAATCAGAATTCGGGTACTACACCTTTAATTCGTTGGATGTGTAAGTACAACCTGGATAAGTTACCACAGTTGTTGAATGTGCTGCGGGGTGATATTAGCTTGAGTAATTCATTCCATCCTGTGACTATATCTGAGGGAGTATCGAGTGAAATTAGCTTGAGGAATTCATCCTGTCTTTTGACTATATCTGAGGTAATACCGACTGAGATTAACTTGATGAATTTATCTAGTCCTTTGACTATATCTGAGGTATTGCGGAGCGGCTCTGAGGCTCAACAACAGCTAAGTGAATTTATCTCCTAATTAAACTGGCAACGATCAAACTGAAGTTGTCTTGTTGAAGTAAGCGATTTGAGCATTTACAATGCTATGGCTAGTAACATTCTGATCACGGGTATAGCGGGTTTTATGGAAAATACGTCTCCAGTGTGGCGGTTTATGAAAACGCAGAGTCCCTCATCAGCGGAACTCAAACGCCTGCACCAGTCAGAATCGCCCTAGGGATTCCACAAGTTACCATCCGAGTTACTCTGTGGGGAATTTACATGGGTATATGGCCATGGCTGTTTCATTCTCAAGAAAACGATGATTTTGTAGGGTAGTGCTTCCGTGCCTACCCTCCCCATCCACCATTTTATAGGTGTTTCAGGGATGGGGGCAGCCACGGGGGGCAGCCCCTACAAAAGAATGAAACAGCCCTGGGTATATGGCTGGGCAACGGCAAGTGTAAGAATTTTTTCAGCTTATGGCTTTGGTCTGCGTCGATTGACCAGTATCTGAGTTTATCCCTATTGCCTAGAAAAACTTATGTCCTTTAAACTTCCCACTCCAGTTCGCAGTCTCCTGAAGGCTACGAAGTTTTGGCAGGAGAACTATATGTTCCTACGAGAGTTCAAACACTTTCGTAAGGTTGCGATCTTGGCTTTAGTGTTCTCTGTTATAGCTGCAACGTTTGAAGGAGTAAGTATTGGTTTCTTGCTTTCCTTCTTACAAAGCTTGACCAATCCAAATGCGAAACCGATTCAGACAGGAATTAGCTGGTTTGACATTTCGATTCTAGGAGTAAATACATCTGCCACTAGTCGCCTCTACCGCATATCCGCTCTGATTTTACTAAGTACATGGATTCGTTCAGCCTTTAATTACTTAGCAAACCTTTATACCGAAATTTCTCAACTCCATCTCCTAGATAGGCTCCGAAAACAGATTTTTGAACAACTTCAGGCTGTGAGCTTAAGTTTCTTCTCGAAGACAAAATCTGGTGAACTCATTAACACGATCACAACTGAGGTTGAAAAAATTAAGCAAGCCTTTGGAGGAGCTGCTTTCTTAATTAGTCGCAGCCTGACTATTATCACCTATCTGCTTTCAATGCTTTTGCTTTCGTGGCAGTTGACAGTTGTTTCATTATTGCTGTTTAGTTTGATGGCAGTGGGTTTATCAACATTAATTGCGAAAGCACGAGAAAAAAGTTTTGCGGTAACTACAGCTAACGGTCATTTGATCTCAACAGCAATCGAATTCATTAATGGGATTCGCACTGTTCAGGCGTTTGGCACTCAAGATTTCGAGCGTCAGCGGTACTACAAAGCAAGTTCTAATGTCATTCAATCTACCACTGAACTTGCCATTGCTTGGACGAGTGTAAAACCTATTGCAGAAGGAATAGCAACAACTATTTTAGTGGGAATGATTATTTTTGCTTTCACTGGTGCTTTAACTAATGGAGCGCTTAATGTAGCTTCATTGTTAACTTTTTTCTTTGTCTTATTTCGCCTTGTACCCATTGTGCAAGACATCAATGGTACGAGGGCAATTCTTAGTACCATTGAAGGCTCAACGCAAAATATAAAAGATCTTTTGAGAAGTGATAATAAGCAATATTTTAAAAATGGGTGTATTGAGTTTTTATGTTTAAAATCCTCAATTGATTTTGTGTCGGTGGATTTTGGGTACGGTGACAGTAAGCTTGTTCTAAATAACATTACATTGACGATCGAGCGAGGACAGATGACAGCGCTGGTGGGGGCTTCCGGTGCTGGCAAAACAACTCTGGCTGACCTGGTTGCAAGATTTTATGACCCAACGGCTGGTCAAGTTCTGATCGATGGTGTTGATCTGCGGCAGATAGAGATTAACTCGCTGCGACACAAGCTAGCTGTGGTAAGTCAGGATACTTTCATCTTTAATACTTCTATCCGGAACAATCTTGTCTATGGAAAAGAAAGCGCGACAGAAGAGGAAATTCAAGAAGCAGCTCGACAAGCGAATGCTCTAGAATTCATCCAAGATATGCCTGAAGGATTTGAGACTCAACTCGGAGACCGGGGGGTACGATTGTCGGGTGGTCAACGTCAACGGCTAGCGATCGCACGTGCTTTGTTACGCAATCCAGAAATTTTAATATTAGATGAAGCAACCAGTGCCTTAGACTCTGTATCAGAGCGATTGATTCAGGAGTCTCTAGAAAAGCTGTCTGTAGGTCGTACGGTAATTGCGATCGCTCACCGTCTATCCACAATTGTCCGAGCCGATCAAGTAATTGTACTTGAGCAAGGTCGCATTGTTGAACAAGGAGGCTATCAAGAATTACTCCAACAACGCGGTCACCTCTGGAAATATCACCAGATCCAAAGTGAAGCGGGTCAAGTGAGCTAAAGCTTTTTGAATTCTGTTGCTGGAATCTTTTAGACCCTGCTGAATGAATGTAATTCAAGCTACTGGGGGTATATCCCCAGTCAATAAAGTGCCAATGATTAACGATTTATTATACCGAGTATTTGACCGTTTTCTTCGAGGCTATGAAGATTTCAAAGTCAGGAGAATGAAACGTTCGTTCAAGTCTTGTGGGGAAAGAGTTTATATTAGCCCTAAATGCTTTATTTGGTCCGAAGATTGCCTAGAAGTAGGAAATGATGTTTGCATTCATGCTTTTACTTATATCTTTGCTGTAGGAGGAGTCAAGATTGGAAACGGTGCTATGATATCTAGTAATTGTTCTATTACTAGCACTACCCACCCAATTGAGTCGGCAAAACGGTTTGCCGAAGATGAAATTACTAAACCTGTCATCATTGGTAAAAATACCTGGTTGGGCATGGGAGCAGTTTTGCTTCCCGGAATCACAATTGGTGATGATTCTATCGTTGGTGCTGGTTCTGTAGTAACTAAAAATGTGCCGCCGAAAAGCATCGTAGTGGGTAATCCAGCAAAAGTTTTGAGGAAGATAGAACTATGAAAACGAAGAGTAGAGCAATTCCAGCGTCAGAAGGTTTAGATACTAACTTGACTAAGGAGCAAGTGATTAAAGTTTTTATCATTTGCTCAGGCCTGGGTCACATTAAGCGGGGTTATGAGTCTTTTACTCAAGAATGCTTTGAGGCTTTATCTCAAGAGCCTTTGCTTGACGTTACCCTTTTCAAAGGTGGTGGCAAGTCTTCTGAAAAAGAAATTGCTTTGTGGAATTTTCCCCGGAATGCTCCGTTGACTCACCAAATCGGTCGGATTACTGAACCAGTATTTGGCAGGGGTGACTATGCTATAGAGCAGGGATCCTTTTTTGTGAGCCTCTTGCCACACCTTTACTTCAAAAAACCAGATGTTGTTTACTTCAGTGATGAAAATTTAGGGAATCTGCTGTGGCATTGGCGGCGTTTGACTAAACAAAGATATAAGTTTTTATTTTCCAATGGTGGTCCAATCTTGCCATCTTTTTTAGTCCGTCCCGATTATGTCCAACAATTGGTTCCTGTTCACTTAGAAACAGCTTTAAAAGCTGGTGTACCTGCTGAAAAACAAAGTTTAGTTCCTTACGCTGTTGATATTGCTTCTGAACTCCAAATTTTGATACCCAATGAACGGGCAGCCTTGCGAAATCAACTAGGGCTGCCAGAGCAACAACCCTTGCTACTTTCAGTAGGAGCAATTAACCGAGGTCACAAGCGTATGGATTATGTAATTCGTGAGGTGTCTAGACTAGCTGAACCGCGTCCTTATCTATTGTTATTAGGTCAACAAGATGCGGAATCACCAGAAATTATTAAACTAGGTAATGAACTATTAGGATCTGATAATTTTCAAACTCGCTCAGTTGCTCTCAATGAAGTAAAAAATTACTACAAGATTGCTGATGCTTTTATCCTGGCTTCTCTCAGTGAAGGGTTTGGGCGCGTATTTTTAGAAGCCATGTGCTATGGCTTACCTTGTTTAGCTCATGATTATGAAGTGACCCGTTTTATTTTAGAACCAGAGGGGTATTTAGCGAATTTTGAATTGCCCGGGAGTTTGGCAAATCTAATTCCTCAAGTCTTAGCAGAAGCTGATAATATTTCAAACCGTTATCGGATTCATCAGCAAGCTTACAACCGCTTTAGCTGGGAAAAACTTCTCCCGGATTATGTAAATTTAATTCAACAGTGTGCTAATTCGTAGAGTTCTTAATTTATTTTTGGAGAAAGATGCATCATGAACAAGCCAAGAATCAGCGTTATTATTCCCACCTACCACCGCAATGAATTGCTGAGAAAATGTTTGGATTGCCTAAATCCTGGGGTTCAGACATTACCAGCAGATCTGTATGAAATAATAGTTACTGATGATGGCTCTAAGACAACTGCAGAAGAGATGATTCGTGAAGATTATCCTTGGGTAAAATGGGTTGCTGCTCCTCGTAAAGGACCAGCAGCAAATAGAAATAATGGAGCAGGATATGCTCAAGGCGAGTGGCTAGTTTTCACAGATGATGATTGTCTGCCCCAGCCAAATTGGCTGAATGCTTTTGCACAAGCCACTCAGGGAGAGGCTTTGGCTCTAGAGGGAGCAATTCATCCCTTAGGTGACATTGAACAGGATATGGCTGAATGTCCAACAAATCTTACTGGTGGACGCTTTTGGTCTGCAAATGTTGCAATTGAGCGATCGCTTTTTGAAAAGATTGAGGGATTTGATGTCAACTATCCTCTTGCTTTACATGAAGATGTAGATATCAAAGAGCGCCTTTATGTATTTACAACAATCTCCTTCGTTCCTGAAGCGTGTGTTTTCCATCCTGTACGATTAATTTCTCTAAAATCTGCTATCTCTCGCATTTCCAAAAATAGTGTTGCTACAGCCTATCATATGAACAAACATCGTAAAGCCTATGGTCATCAAGATGTACTCGGCTTAACCTTTTTTCAATTTAAATATCATCTTGGGGATTTTCTGGATGGACTTCGGAAGCGACAATTTAAATTTGCCTGCGTATCGTTTTTGACTGTAATAATTGGTGTGCCAGTAATTTTTTGGTATCTGCTGCGTACTGGACATCTAGGGAATCAAGTTCAAAAAACCTAAGTCAAATGGAGATGCAAAGTGAAGTCGAACAAGTGAGGTAAAGCGCTCTAGTTTTTGTAGGTTAAATCTTGTATACCTACACAGTGAACGCAATTTAAGCTATAGACCGAGCAAATTTATCAAATGCTAACTCTGAATAAATCTTCTTACCAACTCTCGCCCATGCAGCAAGGTATGCTGTTCGAGAACCTCAAGTTTGAGCAACGTGGAGTGAATATTGAGCAGATCATTTGTTCCCTGCTGCAGGAAACGTTGAATGTCTTAACCTTCACACAAGCATGGCAACGGGTTATAGAACGGCATCCAGTCTTGAGAACCAGCTTCGGTTGGCAAGGTCTAGATGTACCATTGCAAACGGTGCATCCAGAGGTTCAACTGCCCTTAGAACAACAAGATTGGCGTCATTTGTCTGCTAGCGAACAAGAAAACAAACTCCAAGCCTATTTGCAAGCGGATGGAGAGTGTGGCTTCGATTTGACAAAGGCACCACTGATGCGCTTGGCGCTATTTCAGCTCACGGAGAGCGATTACAAATTAGTTTGGACGTTTCACCACATACTGTTAGATGGTTGGTCTTTGCTAATTTTGTTGAAGGAAGTCTTTGCTTTTTATGAAGCCTTTTGTCAGGGTGAGGACTTACAGTTGGAACAGCCTCGTCCTGATTCAGGTTACATTGAATGGCTACAGCAGCAGGATTTTTCCAAAGCCGAAGCATTCTGGAAGCAAACGCTGAGAGGTTTTAGTGCGCCTACCCCTCTAGTTTTAGATCGATCGGCTCGTGGAGGGCATAGTCAGGAATTAGGACATGGACAAGAACAATTCCAACTCTCGGAGGCAGTAACCTCAGCATTAAAGTCTCTAGCACAAGAGCATGAATTGACACTCAATACCCTGATAAATGGCGCGTGGGCTTTGCTCCTGAGCCGTTATAGCGGTGAGGAAGATGTGGTATTTGGAGCGAGAGCGTGCCTTCGGTCGGCTCTGGAGGGGGGGGAGTCTATGGTTGGACTCTCGATCAATACCCTGCCATTACGAGTTTGCGTATCTCCTGAACAGTCGGTACTGTCATTGCTTAAAGAACTTCGGTCTCAGTGGATGGCGCTGCGAGACTACGAGCATATTCCACTAGGCCAGGTGCAGACATGGAGTGATATCGCTCCAGGCACATCTTTGTTTCAAAGCATTGTGGTGTTTGAGAATTACCAGCTAAATTTTGTTTTGCAAGAGCAGGGTGGCAGTTGGGAAAAGCGAGAGTTTGAGCTTGTGGAACAAACTAGCTTTGCTCTGGCAGTCGCTGGCTATGATGGAACAGAGTTGTTATTGAAAATTAAATACGATCGCGATCGCTTTGAGCAGGCAACAATTACTCGGATGCTAGGGCATCTTCAGACAATGCTTGTGGGCATGGTAGCCAATCCCCAGCAGCGCCTTGCAGACATATCGCTTTTAACAGAAACTGAACAGCATCAGCTACTGGTGAAGTGGAACGACACTCAAACGGATTACCCCAAAGATTTAGGTATCCATCAATTGTTTGAAGCTCAGGTAGAGCGATCGCCCGACGCCATTGCCGTGGTCTTTGAAGAC
>Ga0164298_10000351_pt1 | contig 12777 bp, 7 predicted proteins | sample Whisoiple_216_MG_FD_109713 | JGI IMG/M metagenome (GOLD analysis project Ga0164298, IMG submission 109713) | Unamended control soil microbial communities from upstate New York, USA - Whitman soil sample_216_MG | ecosystem: Environmental > Terrestrial > Soil > Agricultural land ... | reverse complement strand
TGGCAGGAAGGTGATCGGGCGGCAGACCCGGTCGCGCAGCGCCTGCGGGTAACCGTAGGCGTAGTCGGCCTGGCTGAGGCCGTCCTCGTCGTAGGCGACCCAGGGAATCGCCGAGTTGTCGGAGCGGAAGGGCGTGCCCGAGAGCAGCAGCCGGAAGCGGGCGCCGTCGAAGGCCTTACGGGCTTGCAGGCCCCAGGCGGCCTGATCGCCCATGTGGTGCGGCTCGTCGGCTATCAGCAGGGTCGGCCGGCGGCCAGCCGCCAGTCGGTGCGTATCCGGCTCGGCCGCGATCGTCTGGTAGGTGACGGCGACGCCGTGGAAGTCGGCCGACTCCGGCCCGTCCGCGTTTGGCCTGTTCGGCTCGAGGTCGATGCCGTAGCGGCCCGCGTCGGCGGCCCACTGGCGGCAGATGTGGGTGGTCGGGCCGGCCACGACAACGCGCGAGACGAACCGCGCTCCCAGCATGCGGTGGGCGATGTGCAGGCCGAAGGTGGTCTTGCCGGCCGCCGGCGTGGCCGAGGCCAAGAAGCTGGTAGCCGAGTGCGCCCGCACGGCCTCGGTCGCCTCCTCCTGCCAGGAGCGCAGGGGTCGGGCGTCGGGCCAATCCGGAAGCGATCGGGCGCGCGTCCCGCCGCCGATCGGTTGCTGAGAGGCGTCGTACAAGGGCGCGCCACAATAAGGTCGCCTGCGGTCGGAGGACGGCCGACTTCGCACGGGCTCGATCAGATCGTGCCCTGGCCGGGTGCCGGCGCGGGTCCGAATTCGGCTCCGAACGCCGAAATGTCCAATGTGGCGGAAAGTCTCTTGACTATTCGGCATTTTCTATGTTATGAATTTACGGCGTGCCAATGATCAAGTGGGGGTGTAGGGAGGTCAGTCGCCCTTGTCCCTTCCGGCTTCGGGCTCTCGGGATAGTCCTCGAGAGACCCGGCGATCTGACGCATCCGTAACACAGATCCCCGGCGGCCTCTCGTCGGGATACCAAAGGAGAAATAGTGAGACTCATCAAGATGCTCGGCATCGCTGCGATGCTGGCGTTTGCCTTGACGGCATTCGTCGGCGCCAACGCAGCGTCGGCGGCCAAAATCAAAACGGTCCTCTGCAAAAAAAATGAAAAATTATGTTCCGCAGCAAACTTATGGACCTCAAACGGTGAGATAACCATCAAAGCGGAATCGCAGAAAGCAGTGCTGTTAGGGACGTTGGCAGTGACATGCAAATCTACGGTAACCGTCTTAGCCGAAACAAGCGATTCGGATCGAATCTTAGGAAAAATCACCTCCTTGACTTGGTCGAACTGTTCCGGCTGCAGCAATGTTGAAACGACGACACTGCCAAGTGGATCCCTTTTCCCGACCAGCGCCGGGAATGGCAAACTCGAAACCACCTCCACCACGACGGTGTTACTCAAAGGCTGCACCATCTTCGGCGTTGAGTGCACCGCAACGGCCAGCAAAGCAGCGCTGGAATTCAAAGGTGGAACGATCGGCGGAACCGCACAGTCTGTGGCGAATAAAGTGCCAACCAGCCTCAGCGGTGGATTCTGCGGAACATCCGGCGAATGGGATGCTGGCTCCGAAGGCAGTTCGCCGTACGTCGTCACCGAAGTAGGCGGAAGCAAAACGGGCGAAATCTGGATTTCCCCGGAATCGCATGCGTAAGTAGACAATTGCCGGAATAACTCGGCATGTGATGGGTGTATGAGCAGGGGCCGTTGGCGGCCCCTGCTCATTGCCGTGGAATGCAGACTCGTACACAGGAGGAGCAAATGAGGCTTATCAAGGCACTTGGCGTCGCTGTGGCTCTGGGGACGGTAGGTCTGACTTTGGTTGGCTCGACTCCGGCAGCAGCATCCAAAGTTAAAACAGTACTTTGCAAAACCAATCAGTCGTTATGTCTTGCGGCGAACTTATGGGGCGAGCACGTCAGCATCAAAGCCGAATCGCAAAAAACGGTTCTATTAGGCTCCTTGTCGGTTACGTGTAAATCTGCGGTGACCGTCTTAGCCGAGAAAAGCGATTCGGATCGAGTGTTAGGAAAAATTACATCGCTGTCTTGGAGCAATTGCTCAGGTTGCGCGGCGGTTGAGACAACGACGCTCCCAAATATATCGCTGTTCCCGGTGGCCGGTAGGAATGGAAAACTCGAAACCACCTCGACTGCTACAGTTTTACTTTTAAACTGCACTATTATTAATTTTGAGTGTACGGCCACCGTCAGCAAAGCTACGCTGGCATTTACTGGTGGGACAATTGGTGGGACCGCAAACGCATCTGCCAGTAAAGTCCCGGTAGCTCTGAGCGGAAGTCCTTTGTGCGGGGCAAGCGGCGAATGGGACGCGGGCTCACTGGACAGTTCGCCATACGTTGTCACGGAAGTAAATGGTTTTAAATCCGGTGAAATCTGGGTTTCCCCGGAAGCCCATGCGTAGGTTGGCTCTACCCCGAGGGGGGTTCCCGATGCAGACCTTCCTCGGGGCTTGGTGCTGGCAAGCGCAATTTGGCAGCGCTAAAAAGGCACTAGCGTTCCTTGTCAAAGATTCATGAGTTCCTTAACTTTCGAAGCACTGGGGGACGTTGGGACGGTTTTTGGGATGGAAGATTTGAGCGTGAGTCGAAGGGGGAAGATGGGTCGGGGCAGTCGTAATGGAATGGTGATTGCGTGCGCGCTGGCGGTGGCTGCATCGCTCTTGGCGACGTCGGCCGCTTCGGCCGCCCAGGTTCACACGGTCGACCCGGTACTGTCGTTGACGGGTGGAACGGGGACGTCGAGTCTCGATCCCGTTCCCGATCCGGGGCCCACGCATCCAGCCAAACCTTTCGAGAATCCCTGCGGCGTCGCGACGGATGACTACGGCGACATCTACCTTGCCAGTGCGCCTGCGGAAGGCGAAGGGAGGATCTACGTCTTTGGGCCGGATGGCGGCTTCATCACCGAAGTTCCGAGCAAACTGAGGTCCTGCACGCTCGCCGTGGATTCGGCCGGCAGGATCTTCGCCTTCCGCGCCGGATCCTTTGAGATCGTCCGCTACGACGCCATCAGCTATGACCCCGCCACCGGCGATATCGCCTACGAACCGGAACCCACCCTCCTGGTCGACGCCTCGCAAGGACTGGTCGAAGGCATGGCGATCGATCCGTCTAACGATCATCTCTACCTCAGCTACGGCAACTTCGAATCGAGCTTTCGATTTCAGGACTTCACCGCGGGGGAGAGCTTCACCGAGGATGCCTTCGGGGATCCTCGCAGTCTGGCGGTTTGGGGTCAGACACACGACATCGTCTCCTCGGGAGACCCGTGGACGCCGTCTTACGAACCTAAAAAAGCGAGAGTTTCGGTAATCGATGGGACCAGTCATGAAGTCAAGCTGACACTGGATGGGTCGGGCACGCCGAGTGGCAGCTTCCAGTTCGAATTCGGCCGCGGCGGCGTGGCCGTCGATCAGGCCAACGGAGATATTTACGTCGCGGACATTCCCGTCCACCACGTCGTCGATCAGTTCGATTCGGAAGGTAACTTCATCGAACAGCTCGCGCTAGAAGGCAACGGGCTGAAGTCTTCGGAGCTCTTTTCCAGTGTGGCCGTGGACGCGGGTGAAAACAGCCCGAACAAAGGCTACGTATACGTCACCTCGGGATCAACGGCGTCGAATGCTCATCTCTACGCCTTCGCTCTGCGCGACGTCGGCCCTCCCGAAGTCGAGAATGCAAACGCGGAAAGCGTCGGGGAAACCGAAGCGGTCCTCGCGGCTCAGTTGAACCCCCACGGGGCCCCAACGACATACCATTTCGAGTACGGCACGACCGATTGTGCGGCTGGCCCTTGTCAGAGCGTTCCCGTGCCTGCGGCCAACGGCGGCTCAGGCGGGACCCTTCATCCCGTCTCCGTGCCGATCGCCGGGCTTGCGCCGGGCGTCACTTACCACTTTCGCATTGTGGCCTCGAGTAGCTGCAATCCGAGCGAGCCCAGCGTGGCATGCGTTGCCGAGACCCCCGATGCGACCTTCTCTACATTCCCATCGCCGATCGATCAGGCGTGCCCTAATGCCGGTTTGCGGGTCGGAGCCTCGGCCAGCCTCGCCGATTGCCGAGCCTACGAGCTGGTGACACCGCCGGATACGAACGGGAGAATCCCGACCTCGACGGTTTTCGGCACGGGCCCGGCTTTCTCGGCACCGACACTTTTCGCGGCGCCCGACGGTGAAAGCGCCCTCTTCGGCACCGAAGGTGGGACTCTGCCCGGCGGAGAGGGAAGCGGTCTCTACGACGTCTATAGGTCAACTCGTGGGGCCAGCGGATGGGGCACCGAGTTCAGCGGCCTCAATGGCCAGCAGGCGGCCGAACCCTATCCCGTCAGCGCCTCGCCGGACACCGCTTACACATCGTGGCTGGTGCTCGGCAGCCAAGGCGAGCTCGCCAACCCCACGGGCGGCATCGCCTCCTATCTGCGAGCGCCTGGGGGGCTCATCGAGCCAGTCGGGATGGGGAGCTTGAAAACGGCAGCAGGGGCCGAGGCCCGTTGGCTTTCGGCTAACGCCGAGCACGTGATTTTCACCACCCCCGTTCGCCTTGAGACCGCGTCCCCGCCGAGCGGCACCAGGGCGGTCTATGACCGCAGCGTGGGGGGTCCGACACACGTGGTCTCGCTTCTCCCGGGCAACGCTACCCCCCTCGCGAATGAAGACGCCACTTACCTTGGGAGCGCGGCACAAGGCACAGCTGTCGCATTTCGAATCGGCAGCGCCATCTACGAGCGCCTCGACAATTCCAAAACGGTGAAGGTCACCGACGGGCCAGCGACCTTTGGCGGCATCTCCGCCGACGGAGGCCGACTCTTCTACGTGATGGGCGGCGATATCTTCGCCTTCGATTCCGCGACTGGGACGACGAGCCCGGTGGGCGCGGGCGGCGAATCGACGATGGTCAACGCCTCGGCCGGTGGGTCCAGTGCCTACTTCGTTTCACCCCTTGTGCTCACTGGCACCGAAGCAAACAGCCAGGGTGACAAAGCAGTCGCGGCGGCCGAGAATCTCTATCGGTGGGAGGCTGGCTCGGCGATCGAGTTCATCGCCACGGTAGAGGAAGCGGACGTGACCGGGGAAGAGCCCCCGAAAGGCGGGGCCGATGGGCCGGTCGGCGGGTTGGGTTTGTGGACCAGCGATGCCGTTGCTCCCGACCAGTCGCGGTTCGTCGGCGTCGCCAACGATCCGTCGCGCGCGAGTTCCGATGGTCGGGTCCTCGTCTTCGAGTCGCGCGCCCGCCTGACCGATTACGACAACGAGGGGCGTTCGGAGATCTATCGCTACGACGCGGATGAAGGCGAGCTGAGCTGTGTTTCCTGTAATCCGACCGGAGTTTCTCCGTCGGCCGATGCTCGACTGGAGTCGCGCTACGCGCCGCTGCTCAGCTCGATTCCACCGGTCAGCGCCATCTCTCGGATCGACAACATCGCGGCCGGCGGCGATGTTGTCTTTTTCCAGAGCGCCGAACGCCTCGCGTCCGGCGATACCGACGGCAAGATCGACGTTTATGAGTGGCTGGTTCAGGGAGTGGGTGGCTGCGCTCGCGATAGCGGCTGCATTCAGCTCATCTCCGGTGGTAAGAGCGCTGGCGACGACTACCTCTATGGGACTACGCCGGATGGCGGGAGTGTCTTCTTCCTTAGCAGCGACCTGCTGGTAGAGCAGGACCGCGACAAAGCTCCATCGATCTACGTCGCCCGGGTCGACGGTGGCTTTCCGCCCCCACCCTCGCAGCCCGCCGAGTGCGTGGGAGAAGTGTGTCAGGGCCCCGCTGTCGATCCCCCTGCGGACATAGCGCCGGGAAGTTCGCTCTTCGTCGGCCCCCGTAACCCTCGCTCCAGGGCAAAGCAACGCTGCACCAAGGGCAAGCACAGAGCCAGGGCCAAAGCGGGCAAGGATTGCGCCAAGCACCGGGCCAAGCATCACCGACAGCAAGGGAAGTCCCGCACGGAGGTTGGTCGATGAAGCGTTTCGCCGCGGCCCTGCTTGCGGCAATGTCGGTAGTCGCGTTTGCTTCATTGGCTCAGGCTGACCCCAGCAACTATGGGATCGCGTCGGTCGAAGCCGTGACCTCGACCAGTCAGGCGGGCGGACATCCGAATTTCACGATCAGCATCGCGCTGAAAAGGGAACCCAACAACGAACTCCCGGCGGCGACGCGCGACACCATCTTCGAACTTCCCCCTGGTTTGCTCGCGAATCCGACGGCGGTACCGGTGTGCAGTATCGCCCAGTTCATCTCGACGGATGTCAACAGCAACAGCAATGCCACGGGATGTCCGCAGGGTTCCCAGGTAGGTGTCACCGAAATCGAGATCTTCAACAAAGGCGGCTCGGTGAGATTCACCGAGCCGGTCTACAACCTCGAACCTCGATCGGGCGAGCCGGCGCGCCTCGGTTTCATTGCTACCTCCTACCCCATCCTCATCGACACCCGGCTTCGCTCGGACGGCGACTACGGGGCCACCGCGGCCGCGGAAGGAGTCAGTGCGCTCGTTCCCCTGCTCTCGGCCAGCACGGCGATTTGGGCGGTGCCAGCCGACGAAAGCCACGACGCCCAGCGCATCACCCCTTACGAGGCGGTGCACAACAGCGGCGCCCCGGAAACGCCAAGCGGAAAACGTCCCAGCGGCCTGGTCCCCAGGCCGTTCATGGTCAATCCCACGCGGTGCGGGGTGGCGCAGGGAGTAAGCGTAGCGGCCGACTCCTACGCGGCACCCGGCCTCTTCTCCGAGGCCTTCGCGCCCTTGGGGGCGAACTCAGGCTGCGACTCCCTCGATTTCTCGCCGACGCTGTCGGTGGTGCCGACCAGTCCCCAGGTCGAAAGCGGCTCGGGTCTGGACGTCAAGCTCACCTTCCCCACCGGCGGCCTCGAACACGAGAACCTGGACGCCGAGGCAGGGCAGCGAAGGGTGAAGGTGACCCTGCCCGCCGGGGTCGCGATCAATCCCTCGCAGGCGGTCGGTCTCGGCGCCTGCTCGCTGGATGCCTTCGCTCGCGAGACGAGCAGCTCGCTGCCGGGGCAGGGCTGTCCCCAGGATTCGAAGATCGGCAGCGTCACAGCCAGGAGCCCGTTGGTCGACGAGACCGCCGAAGGCTCGCTCTTCGCGGCCCGGCCCTACCAAAACCCATTTGGGACCCTGATTGCGCTCTACCTCGTGCTGAAGATTCCCGATCGGGGGGTGAGCGTGAGACTTGCCGGCAAGGTCGTTGCCGATCCGCAGACAGGGCAGCTGGTGACCACGTTCGGAGAAGCCCCGTACGAGATCCCGCAGCTGCCGGTCTCATCCTTCGAACTGCACTTCCGCGAAGGCGCGAGGAGTCCGTTGGTCATGCCAGCGAGCTGCGGCACCTACACGTCCAGCGCGACCTTTACCTCCTGGGCGGGCCAGGAGGTCACGACTCAGCCGACATTCCAGATATCGCGTGGAGTTGGAGGCGGAGTCTGTCCCGGCGGCGGTAGCCGACCCTTCGGGCCCGGCTTCGCGGCGGGCACGCTCAACAACAACGCTGGCTCCTACTCGCCTTTCTATATGCGCTTCACCCGCCGGGACGGCGATCAGGAGCTGAGCAGGTTCTCCTCCACTTTGCCACGGGGTGTTGCCGCCAGGCTGGCGGGGGTGGCCTATTGCCCGCAGGCGGCGATCGACTCGGCGAGGACCAAGTCGGGTGCGGCGGAGCTGGCGGTGCCGAGTTGTCCATCCACGTCTCGCGTTGCCCATGCGCAAGTTGGCGCGGGGGTTGGCTCGGTTCTCACTTACGCCGGTGGCAATATTTACCTCGCGGGCCCGTATCGAGAGGCCCCGCTCTCGCTCGTGGCGATTGTTCCCGCAGTGGCGGGGCCGTTTGATCTGGGCACGGTGGTGATCAGGATTCCGCTGCGCGTCAATCCGCGAACGGCGGTCGTCACGGCCGATGGTGCCAGCTCGGAGCCGATCCCCCGCATCCTCGCCGGCATCCCGTTGAGGGTGCGGGATGTGAGGGTCTATGCCGATCGATCGAATTTCACCTTCAACCCCACCTCCTGCGACCCGTTGCAGACGACGGCGGAGCTCTGGGCGAGTGGTGCCGATGTCCTCAGTGTTGGGGACGACTCTCGGGTGTCCCTGTCCGCTCGCTTCCAGGCTGCCAACTGCTCGCGACTCCGCTTCAAGCCACGGCTTGCATTGCGACTGAGGGGAGCGGTCGAGCGTGGCGGCAATCCTGCGCTGCGCGGCGTGTTCATCCCGCGCCCCGGCGACGCGAACCTCGCTGGCGCGGTGCTGCGCCTGCCTCACTCGGCCTTCCTCGACCAGGGGCACATCCGAACGATCTGCACCCGCGTCCAGTTTGCCGCCAACGCTTGCCCAAAGGGGGCCGTCTACGGACACGCCACGGCCTCCACGCCGCTGCTCGACGAGCCCTTGCGGGGACCGGTGTATCTGCGCTCTTCCAGTCACGAACTTCCTGACCTCGTCGCTGATCTGCACGGCACGGTTGAGGTCGAAGCCGTGGCCAAGATCGACTCGGTCGACGGTGCTCTGCGCGCGACCTTCACCAAGGTTCCCGATGTACCGGTAAGCAAGGTCGTCGTCTCGATGCAGGGCGCGGGCAAGGGGCTTATCGAAAACTCGACCAACCTCTGTCGCGGCGAGCACCCCGCCGAGGCGAGGCTCAGGGCACACAACGCAAGTCGGCGCGTTGCCCGCCCGGTTATCGAGGCCGACTGTGGCCGCAAACGCCCAGCCGGGAGAAAAGGCCACCACTAACCATGCACAAATCCACCTAGAGAGGGAATTAAAATGCTTTCCACACTCAGGAATCGCTTTGGCATCCCGGGGGTGATCTCTGTGATCGCACTGGTGTTCGCGATGATCGGGGGCGCTTACGCGGCCAACCACAAGGGCGGTGCCAGCGCATCGGCCAAGGCCAAGACCAAGGTCGGTCCCCGGGGGCCGCGCGGCAAGCCGGGCCCGGCAGGGCCTCAGGGCCAGCCCGGTCCCAAGGGCGAGACTGGCGCCACCGGGCCGGAAGGGAAAGCCGGGCCTCCCGGCAAAGACGGAGCAACGGGCTTTGCCCAAGTGCTTCCTTCTGGGGAAACGCTGACTGGAGTGTGGGGGACGTCGGGTGGCCCCAATACCGGCGAAGGTGATGTTTCAATGGTCTCGATCTCCTTCCCGTTCCTCGTTGGGGCGAGCCCGACCGTCTACCAGGTCTGGGAATCCGGAACCATCGGCGTCAAGATCCCGCCGAGCGGAACTCCGGCGCCTGCCGAAGAAACGGAGATCGGCGAAAACTGTCCGGGCAGTGCGGCGACGCCTGAAGCCGAACCCGGCATTCTCTGTGTGTACACCACGACCGAAACCGGGGCGAGCATCAATCTCTCCGGCTCCTTCGAAGGTGCTCGCCCGTATGGCGCGGTGCTGCCCTTCCGCGTCTTCGGCTCTGCCGGCTACGCAAAGGGCACTTGGGCGGTAACCGCCGAATAGGTCGTCTGCTGTCGATCACCGCCACGGCCGCTTTGCGCAAGAATGCGGCCGTGGCGGTGGAGCGGCAATATGACTTGGCTCTTTTCGGCGCCACCGGGTTCACCGGCGGGCTGACCGCCAGCTATCTCGCCAAGAACGGGCCGGAGGGACTGCGCTGGGCCCTGGTGGGGCGTAACCGCGGCAAGCTGGAGGCAGTTCGATCCTCGCTCGAGACCGAGCTCGCCCCCGGCGCTCCGACGCCTGATCTGTTGATTGCGGACGCCGCCGACTCCGCCGCGCTGAAGGAGGTCGCCGAGGCGGCCAAGGTCGTCGTCACCACGGTCGGGCCCTACGCGCTCTACGGCGAGCCGCTGGTCGCCGCCTGCGCCGCGGCGGGAACCGATTACGTCGACCTCACCGGCGAGCCGGAATTCGTCGACCGGATGTGGCTCGGCTACCACCGCAAGGCGCTCGAGAGCGGCGCCCGCCTGGTGCACTGCTGCGGCTTCGACTCGATCCCGCACGATCTCGGCGCCTACTTCACCGTCAAGCATCTGCCCGAGGGCGTGCCGCTGACCGTCAACGGCTACGTGCAGATGGGCGCGGAGTTCTCCGGCGGGACCTTCCAGTCGGCGATCAACGGCTTCGGCCGCGCGCGCCAGACGCTCGGCGCCGCCAAGCAGCGCCGCCAAGCGGAGCAGCGGCCGGCGGGGAGGAAGATCCACTCCGCGCCGCCGCGCCCGCGCCGCGACGCCGACCTCGGTGGCTGGGTGGTGCCGCTGCCGACGATCGACGGTCCGGTCGTGCGCCGCTCGGCGGCGGCGCTCGAGCGCTACGGACCGGACTTCAGCTACGGCCACAACGTCGTCGCAAAGCACCTCAGCTCGGTGGCCGCGACCGCCGGTGGGGTGGGGGTGGCCCTGGTTCTCGCTCAGCTGCCGCCGACGCGCAAGCTCCTGCTCAAGACCCAGCGTTCCCCCGGCGAGGGGCCGAGCGAGGAGACTCGCGCCAAGAGCTGGTTCAAGGTCACCTTCGTCGGCGAGGGGGGCGGCGAGCGGGTGGTCGCCGAGGTCAGCGGCGGAGACCCCGGCTACGGCGAGACCTCGAAGATGCTGGCCGAGTCCGGGCTCTGTCTCGCCTTCGACGAGTTGCCGCGGACCGCCGGCCAGGTGACGACCGCGACGGCGATGGGCGATGCCCTGCAGTCGCGGCTGCAGGGCGCGGGGATTGGCTTTCACCTGCTCGAGCCGGCCCCGGCCTAGGTTCTTTGCGCCGCTAAACTGGCGAGCGCAGTTCCCGGGGCTGTAGCTCAGCTGGAAGAGCGTCGCGCTGGCAGCGCGAAGGTCAGGGGTTCGAGCCCCCTCAGCTCCACTGCTCAATTCATCGCGCCCGGCTGCCGATGCAGCAGCGATGAGCACGGCTAACGAGCACGTCCTCTCGCACGGGATGCGGGACACGCGCTTGGCGCTCGAGGATTGGCGCGAGCGCGACTGGGTGGTGCTGCGGGCCTGGCTGGCGCTCAGCCTGGCGATCGCGCTGGCCCTGCTGGCGGCGGTCTGGGTCGTTGCCGGGCTGCTGACGCCGGACATCACCCCGATTCACCTGCCTGGCCTGACGGAACCTTCCGAGCCGGGCGACCTGCTGCCGATCCTCTGGCGCAACTCGCTGGTCCTCGCTCTGCACGCGACCGCCTGCGTCGCCGGCTTCATCGCCGGTGCCTCGATGCCGATCGCCGCCGCCCAGCGCAGTGGCTTCTCTCGCTGGGTCCACGTCAAGGCCGGCGAGCTGGCGATCCTCTTCGTCTGCGCCGTCACCCTCTTCTCGCTCTTGACCCAGGCCCTCTACCTCGGCTTCCAGGGATCGACGATCTCCTACCAGCTCGACATCTCGATCGCGACGCTGCTGCTCAGCGTGCTGCCGCACGCGATCCCCGAGCTGACCGCGCTCTTCCTGCCCCTGGCCGCCTGGCTGATCGCCAGCCGCCGCGCCGAGTGGAACCAGCTGCTCGCCGCGACCCTGATCACGGTGCTGATCGCGATCCCCGTCCTCGTCGTTGCAGCGACAATCGAGGTCTACGTCTGGCCCCACATCCTCGAAGCCCTCTCGCCGGTCGTCTGAGAAGATCGCCGCTCCGATGAGCGGCTCTTACGATCCCAAGGCAATCGAGCGCAAGTGGCAGCAGGTTTGGGCCGAGGAGAAGACCTGGGAGGTCGCCAATCCCGGCCAGCCGGGCTTCGACGACTCGAAGCCGAAGTCCTACGTGCTGGAGATGTTGCCCTACCCCTCCGGTGAACCCCACGTCGGCCACCTCAAGTGCTACGCCGTCGGCGACGCGATCGCCCACTTCCGCCGCCGCCGCGGCTTCCAGGTGATCCACCCGATGGGCTACGACTCCTTTGGCCTGCCGGCGGAGAACAACGCGATCAAAACCGGCGAGCCGCCGCGGGTCGCGACCGAGCGCTCGATCGAGTCCTTCCAGCGCCAGTTCCGCGAGTGGGGGATCTCGATCGACTGGTCGCGCGAACTGGCGACCCACACGCCCGAGTACTACCGCTGGACCCAGTGGATCTTCCTGCAGCTGCTCGAGCACGGGCTCGCCTACCGAACCGAGGCGCCGGTGCAGTGGTGTCCCAAGGACGCCACCGTGCTCGCCAACGAGCAGGTCGTCGACGGTCGCTGCGAGCGCTGCGGCACCGAGGTCGTGCAGCGCAAGCTCGAGCAGTGGTTCTTCAAGACCACCGACTACGCCGAGCGCCTGCTCGCCGACTTCGAGCTGCTCGAGTCCTGGCCCGAGCACGTGATCACGATGCAGCGCAACTGGATCGGTCGCTCCGAGGGGGCCGAGGTCGTCTTCCGCTGCGAGGAGCTGGGCCTCGACTTCCCCGTCTTCACCACCCGTCCCGACACGCTCTTCGGCGCCACCTTCTTCGTCCTCGCCCCGGAGCACCCGGAGCTCGAGCGGCTCGTCGCCGGCACGCCGGCCGAGGCCGCGGTGCGCGAGTACGTCGACCAAGCGGCGCGCGAGTCGAGCGAGGACCGCGGCGCCGAGGACCGCGAGAAGACCGGCGTGCCGCTCGGGCGCAGCGTCGTCAACCCGGTCAACGGCGAGGAGATCCCGATGTTCGTCGCCGACTACGTGCTGATGGAGTACGGCACCGGCGCGATCATGGCGGTGCCCGGCCACTTCTCCCGCGACTACGAAGTCGCCCATAAGTTCGGCTTGCCGGTGGTTTGGTTTATTGAGGGCGGCGCCCCCGAGACGGCCCGCGACGAGGCGGGGCTGCCCTATCCGGGCGACGGGCCGATGGT
>Ga0164298_10000349_pt1 | contig 12827 bp, 9 predicted proteins | sample Whisoiple_216_MG_FD_109713 | JGI IMG/M metagenome (GOLD analysis project Ga0164298, IMG submission 109713) | Unamended control soil microbial communities from upstate New York, USA - Whitman soil sample_216_MG | ecosystem: Environmental > Terrestrial > Soil > Agricultural land ... | reverse complement strand
GCGATCGCAACTGCAAAAATTGCTGCCACAAAAATAGGTTTAGATGTGACAACTCGCATTTTTGAAGTAATGGGGGCGCGTGCTACCACCAGTAAATATGGTTTCGATCGCTACTGGCGTAATCTGAGAACGTTTACGCTACATGATTCTGTGGACTATAAAATTCACGATCTGGGTAACTGGGTACTCAACGAGCAGCTCCCCAATCCCAGCTTTTATACGTAAAAAACATCTAATAATTGATACATTCTGTCATCTATAAACTTGCAATCTATGGTACTTTTGCCTAGATTTTTTAAGTTCCTTTGTCTATCAAGTATTAGGTAGAAAAAGACGATAGGATTCACTGTCTATCAGAATTCTGAAACCTAGCCACATCAGCACGAAGGGGAAAAACTTGCTCGCATAACGGCTAAGTACCAAAGCAATACCAGGTAGATGGGTCAGAGTATAGGACATAAACAGCCAGCACGAAACAATGAGATAGCAAACGGGTATAATTACGGACAGATTTTGGATTGAGCTACTCGCAAACAAAGGGATATAAATCCCTAGATTGTTGCTGCCGTTAGCAATCGTGACCGAGGAGACGCGATAGGTCTGCGGATCGCGGATTACATCCCAGAGCGATGGTTTTCTAGAATCAAATCCTCGGAATTTAGAGTTTCTTTTCAGATTGGCTGACTTATCTTCGGCTGAATCATCCTTATTAAGATTGAGCAAATTGTTCAAGCCAATCAGTATCGGCAGAATCCCCAGTAGACCAGTCCAAGTGGACGGAATCACTAGCCCCAGTAAGAAACCAACCAAACTTAGTATCACCAATACCGTGAACCCTAAAAGCTCACCAACCACAACGTGCTGAGGGCGAAAAGTACGATTAACCTCACTGAAGAAGGCAGTCAGATAAATATTGTCGTCAAACGTTGTTGCCACAGCAGCAGCTAGCCCGATCTTAAGTGTTGCAATTAACCAATCCATTACCATTCCTCACTTAACACCTATCCGATCGCCGAAACGAGCGATCGCTCAACCATTGTACAAATTACCACAATGTCAGTAGGATAATGTGGGTATCCCCTATTTGGGTGTAACGAGCTAGCCAATCTGGTAGTTTATGTATCAAGCGGTGCTTTGACTCGATCCCCCATCTTCAATCGATCCAGCGTCCATCACCTGTGTTTATCAAAAGAGTCATTATGATTAGCCGTTTGATTCACCTTCTGCCTAGAGGCGCAGGTCAAAATATCTTACGATCGCTCAGATCGGTTATTCCCAGATCGCTTGCCTATCGGTTTGCAGTGCGATTTTGCCTCAGTCTTGCCACGATTTTGGTCTTGAGTCTGGCTTTTGAGAGTCATGCTGTTGCCACTTCTGCCTCTGGGAATGTACTCTCCCCTCTAGTCAGTCAGGTAAATCAGACCACACTACCTAAAGACTCAACAACTCGGGTACTGGAAACTGTGGGACTGTTTGTGGGAGGCATCATTTTCTGTATAGTTTTGGATCGCTGGTTTTCTAAACGTTCTGCTCAATCGGGCAACACACCCTTAGCTGAGCAAGCGCGGCGGCTCAAGCAACTTAAAATCGGTTATCCAGAGGGTATGACAAATCTGGAAGTCCTGCGTGCTAAAGGTTGGCTCGAAAGCCGTTTGCGACCATTTGGGCTGAGTGTTACTTGGACAAGCTTCTTATCAGCTTCTGCTCTGATAGAAGCATTAAGCAATGGGACGATCGATTTCTGCGGCGGCGGTGGTACGGCCAGCATCTTCTCGCAAGCAGCGGATCATGTGTTTGTGCGGGTGGCTAAAGAAAAATATACTGCTCCCAAAGGTCAAGCGATTCTGGTACCTGAAGATTCGCCGATTCAGACGCTTGCTGACCTGAAGGGTAAGAAGATTGTTTTTGACAAAGGCTCAAGCGCCCATTACATACTTGTGCGAGCATTGGCAAAAGTGGGGCTAGAGTTTAGTGACATTGAGCCAATTTATCTGACCCAGCCACAGGCGCTGCCCCTATTCCGCGCGGGTGAGGTCGATGCTTGGGTGATTTGGGTTCCCTACACAACAACTCAAGTCCGAAGTGCTTATCCAGGGCGATCGATTGCCGACTTAGAGAGCATCTTTGGTGACAAAGCCTCTTTAGAAGTTCCCACCTATTACTACGCGATTCCAGAGTTGGTACGCGACTATCCCGACTTGCTCAAGGTGATTTTAGAAGAGGTAAATGAAGCGGGAGCTTGGGCTAAGAAACAGGAATTAGAAGCTGCTGTGCGATTGGCAGAGCACCATGAAATAGATCCATCCATTGTAGAAATTTTACAGCAACGTAGTGCCGAACGCGCTATTATCCCGATCGACGACCAATCGCTCACGGCCCTACAGCACCAGGCAAATATATTTAAAGATTTAGATCTGATTCCTGAGCGGGTGAATGTGAAAGATGGAACCTATAGCTTGCAGACTAAGCAAAACTGGACTTATTAATCTGACACTACCACCACTAAAAAGGGTGGAATTTCTGGCTTATTAGCGGGAATTTCTAGAGGAACTAAGAAAGAAAAATGGGACACTTTCATCTTTCTTTCTTATGGATTCTTTTTTCAACCTAAGCTGGCTGATAATTGGGATGCCAAGCAAGCCATTTCTCTTCTAACTTTCTGGCGATCGCATCTGCAAACTTACCCAACAAAGCATACATGATAATGCTCAATACCACCACATCAGTTTGCAAGAACTCGCGAGCATTCATTGCCATATAACCAATACCAGAATCCGCAGCAATTGTTTCTGCGACAATCAGCGTCAGCCACATAATCCCCAAGGAATATCGCACGCCTACCAAAATCGAAGGCAAAGCCCCAGGCAGAATAACTTGCCACAAAAGAGATCTCGGACTCAAACCATAGACTTTTCCCATTTCAATCAACCCGGCATCGACGCTGCGGATGCCATGAAATGTATTGATATACATGGGGAAAAACACACCCAAAGCTACCAAAAATAACCGAGCTACATCGCCAATTCCAAACCACAAAATCACTAGAGGAATTAAGGCGAGGTGGGGAACATTACGAACCATTTGTATAGAAGTATCCAGAAGCTTTTCGGCGATTGGAGAAAGACCATTGAGGAAACCAAGAGTTAAACCAATTCCTCCGCCGATGATGAAACCAACGACGGCACGCCAAGCACTAATTCCGATATGGTGAAACAGTTCCCCGGTAATTGCCAATCTAATTCCTGCACTTAAAACACCTGTTGGTGCTGGTAAAACTCTTGTGGAAAGCCAACCCACCTGCACCAATAATTGCCAGCTAACAATCAGCAGCATTGGTACAATCCAGGGGATTACCTGCGAAAAATAGGGGTTGTTGAGCCATTTTTTATTCATGACGCACTCGTAGGAATAACTTGTTTTTGTGTGGGAAACTTATCGTTGGCAACAATTTCGCCAAAAGGACTAAACATTTGCGGTTGATGTACCGTCGGTTGGTTTTTCAGCGGCAAGCGGGGGAATAGCAATTCAGCCACTCGATATGCTTCTTCTAAGTGGGGATAACCGGAAAAAATGAAAGTTTCAATCCCCAATTCGGAATATTCCAATATTCGCTCTACAACGGTATCGGGATCTCCGACTAAAGCAGTACCAGCACCGCCTCTTACTAACCCAATTCCCGCCCACAAATTCGGGCTAATTTCTAGGGATTCGCGGTTGCCTGCGTGCAGTTGAGTCATCCGCTTTTGCCCTTCAGAGTCCATTCTGGCATAAGCTTTTTGGGCGGCAGCGATCGCATCTTCATCGACATATTTAATCAATCGATTTGCATCCTCCCAAGCCTCGCTTTCAGTTTCGCGTACAATGACGTGAAGGCGAATCCCAAACCGCACAGTTCTACCCTGTTCTGCTGCTAATTTTTTCACAGCTTCAATTTTTTTGGCCACTTGTTGCGGCGGTTCTCCCCAAGTCAGATAAACATCAATATGTTTTGCTGCAATTTGTTGTGCGATCGGCGACGAACCGCCAAACCATAACGGAGGATAAGGAGTTTGTACAGGTGGAAATAAAACTTTACCGCCCTTAACTTGGAGATATTCACCGCTAAAATCGACTTCTTGCTCTCGCACATTAGTCGAGTTACTTCCTTCAAGCATTGCCCTCCAAACAGTCAAGAATTCATCAGTCAATTCATAACGTGCGTCGTGACTCAGATGCACTCCATCTCCAGCTAATTCAACCGGATCGCCGCCCGTAACCACATTAATCAACAAGCGCCCGTTAGATAATCTGTCAAAGGTTGCTGCCATCCGTGCTGCTACCCCAGGAGACATTAATCCCGGACGAATTGCTACTAGAAAACGCATTTTTTCCGTTACAGACATGAGGGAAGAAGCCACTACCCATGCGTCTTCGCAAGAGCGTCCCGTCGGAAGTAGAGCGCCCGTAAATCCTAAATGGTCAATGGCTTGGGCGATTTGCTTTAAGTAGGACAAACTGCCAGATCGCCCTCCAATTCCGCTCGCTAAATACCGTCCGTCTCCGTGAGTTGGGATAAACCAAAATAATTCCATTTGCCTTAGTCTCCATCACTATTTATTGTTTAGTTACCTGAGCCACTTCGCTAATTTTGATTGGTTTTGGAAGTAACTTCAAATCCAAGAAAGTATCAGCAACTTTTTGTTGATAAGTGATGACTTCCGCTGTAATGGGCTGCACGCCGTAAGGCCGTCTCCGTGCCACTTCCTCTAAAGTTGGAACGTCAATACCAAGAGCGGGAGATAGCAGTTTTGCCACCTCAGTTGGTTGAGTCGCCGCCCATTCATCGATTTTTTGAAGTTCCTCTAAAATTGCCTTAGTCCGGTCAGAATATTGGTCGTTAAAAGGTTTAGCAGCTAGATAGAATTCCCGATTAGCTACAAGCCCTTCTCCATCCTTAAGAACGCGAGCGTCAGTAGCTCGTTTCGCTACTGTAAAAAACGGATCCCAAATCGCCCAAGCATCAACACTACCTTGTTCAAAAGCTGCCCGCGCCTCTGCTGGCGGCAAGTAAATAGGCTGAATGTCGCTATATTTTAATCCGGCTGCTCTTAATGCTTCTACTACTAGGTAGTGCACGTTTGAACCCTTATTAAATACAACTTTTTTGCCTTTCAACCCAGCGACATCTTGAATGGGAGAATCTTTCGGTACTAAGATAGCTTCGCCTTTAGGATTAGGAGGCTCGTTAGCAACATATACCAATGGTGCGCCAGCGGCTTGTGCGAAAATAGGCGGTGCTTCTCCTGTATGACCAAAGTCAATACTGCCTGCATTCAAAGCTTCTAGTAATGGAGGACTAGCGGGAAATTGAAGCCACTGTATAGAAATGTTTTGGGAGGCCAAACGCTTCTCTAAACTTCCCCGTGATTTAAGGATGCTTAGAGTTCCATATTTTTGATAGCCAATCCGAATTACATTGCTCTGTTGTGAGTTAGAACTAGCCACCGATGTGGCAGCAGAAGTTGGGGCTGTAGTTGTATTTGTTTGCTGAGTAGGAGCACAGGCTGAGACTGTCAAACTCAAACTGAAGCCAAATGCAAAAAGTAAAGCAAAGGTCTTGATAGAACTCGGTTTGAGTTTGCTCCCAAAATGCCTCAATTTAGCTAAAAATTGGCTCTCTATTAATCGGGTTAACACTGTTCCTTCCTAAGTTTCAAGTATTGAAAACCACAAAACGCCATAGCTATGTAAAAGCTGAGCTAATCATTATTGATAAAAAAGCTACGATAAACCGACCGATATACCGTAGTTTACGCTAATAAGCTCCTATTATTCCACAAAGGACTTCAAAAATGCAAGCACATTGTGTAAATTTTTGCTTGTCTGACTTATCTAGTTAGTTAAATGATTAATATTCAGGGGTAATGTATCAGTTGCACGCACCGGAGAAAAAGTAGCATCTAGCGCTGCTGCTATCTGCATAAAAACCTGAGATACCGCCGAGTTCGGATCTGCAATTGTTAGGGGTTTTCCTGTATCACCTCCCGCACAGATACGCGGATCTATAGGAATTTGGGCCAGGAGGGGTGCTTGAAGTTCTTCTGCTAACTGTTTGCCCCCACCACTACCAAAAATTTGGATCGGTTCTTCATGGCGATCGCAGATTAAATAACTCATATTTTCAATAATCCCAAGCACTGGAACCCCTACTTGGCGAAACATATAAATATTGCGACGGACATCGGAAATAGATATTTGTTGCGGCGTAGTAACGAGAATCACTCCACAAATAGGACTTTCTTGCACAATGGTAATTTGAGCATCTCCGGTACCGGGGGGTAAATCAATGAGTAAATAATCTAATTCGCCCCATTCTACATCTTGAATAAACTGCGTAATAATTTTGTGGAGAACTGGGCCTCGCCATGCTAAAGGACGTTCGGGTTCGGCTAATAAACCCACTGACATCACTTTAATTCCCTGTGCTTCCAGGGGTAAAAACTTTTCACCTTTAGCAGTATTAATTGTCTCAACATCGGCTTGTCCTAAGCCTAACATTTGAGGAATATTAGGGCCGTAAACATCAGCATCTAGCAAGCCTACCTTGGCTCCCTGTAATTTTAACGCTGTTGCTAAATTCACAGCCGTTGTAGATTTACCCACCCCACCTTTGCCGCTAGAAATAGCCAAGGTAGTTCGCACGTTGGCTATGGTGCAAGTTTGAATATAAGTTTTTTTACACCAGCTTACAGGCGATAAAACAGATTCAATTATTTTTGGCAATTCTTGCTGATGCGATCCAATATAAAGGCGCAAATAAATGTAATTTTCAACAATTCGCAAATTTCGCACCATTCCCAAACTGATGATATCATTTTTGAGTGTGGGTTCAATGACTTGTTTGAGATAGTTGACAACTTCTTGCTGTCGTAATTTTTCCACAGGATTGGGATTGTCCGAGGGTAGATGTGAGTTGGTTTTTGGTAAAGAGGAAGAATTAACCATTTTGGGAATTTTGCAGTAATGCTTGAATTTTCTGAATCGCTTTTTGAGCGAAAATAGTAACCTCTTTATCGGGATCGTCCAGAGATTGTTGCAGCGCAGGCATCGCGGCAGGATTGCTGAGATTACCGAGGGCGATCGCAGCTTCTTTCCGCACATCTGAATATTCATCAGCTAAGGCTTTAATCAAAGCAGGCATGACTCGTTCATCGGGAATTTTTTGCAACGCTTGTAGCGCGAATTTGCGAACTTGCCAGTGTTCGTCACTTACCGCTGTTTCCAGTGCCAAAATTGCCGCACTATCGGCATGGATTGTCAAAGATTTAGCTGCATTTCGTCGCACTTGCCAGTCAGTATCGCTTTTGAGTGCTTGACACAAAATTGAGATGACTTCTGGATCTGTTAAATGTCCTAAACTTAAAGCCGTAGCACGGCGAACATTTAAATCTGCATCAGATATTAAGGCCAAAGCTTGGGGACATTTTTCCACCTGATTGAGATAGCTGAGAGTGGTTACTGCTGTTGCTCTCAATTCAGGAACATCGGATTTAAAAAATGGTAAAATATCAGGTAAAGACTGAGCATCGTGAATCTTCCGCAACAATGTTAAGATATTGAGTTGGATATTAACATTGTCGCGGTGGAGTGCATCTAGTAGTTGCTGTAAGTCAGTTGGTGAAACTAATTCATTTAATGCAGATAATGCTTCTTGGCGAATATCGGCATCGGCGGAACCCAGGCACTCAATAAAAGCAGGAATAGCCACAGGATTGCCAATTTCCCAAAGGGCAGATATGGCAATTTTTTGAACGGCACTACTCTCATCTGACAGGGCGAGAAGTAGGGCGTTTGTAGCTTCTTCATCACCCAAATACTGTAAATTTTTAACGGCAACAAGGCGATCGCTTAGTTCTGGCGCTCGCAGCATTTCTAGCCATTGATTTAATTCACTATCCTTCTCAGCAATCATGAATTTTTACACTCTCTACAAAATAGAAAAACTTAGCGCAACAAGAAGGGAATTTTAACCGTTATGGCATTGGTGGGACATTCTTTTTCACAAGGCAAACAAAACCAACATTCATCGTATTTCATGTAAGCTTTCCCTGTTTCTGGATTTTTGGCCAGTACATCCAAAGGACAAACATCAATGCATACCTGGCACTTCTCCAAACACTTAGACTCATCTACGGTGACTGGAACATCAACTCGTTGTGTAATTAAAGCCATAGTTAGGTGCGATGGTTAATGGTGAATAGAGTTATCCGATTGTCAAGTGGGATGGAGTGAGTTTATGGATATGATAGTGAGAAATCAAAGATAGTGACGAGAACTCACCTCTACAATAAGCTGTCTAGCATTTAAACAACTTATTATAGGAGCCTGGTGCGTTAGATCCAAAGTTTTGTAGAACTCACAACTTATTTAGAACTGACGCACTCTACAATATCTTCTCTATCTACAAATCAATCAACTCGACAATATCTTACATCCCACTTGACTGTATAGTAATCTTAGTGTTATTGATCCAAATGACGGGAACAAATACCCTAATCTTGCTATAACTCAACGCGCTACAACATTATAATCCTCTTTATGTAAATCAACCTCCACAATATAAGGTTCAACTGGACGCTTAAACAAGCTCATTTCTCCTGATTCCCCTTTTTTCAAATTAACATGGCAAAACCACTCTTCATTATTTTTATCAGGGTAATCTAGCCGATAATGATAAAGCCCCCAACGAGTTTCACAGCGATACAAAGAAGCCCTCGCCGCCATCTCCGCACAGTCTCGAATAAAGTGAACCTCCATGCAGCGCATTAACTCATGAGGATCGCGAGCGCCCATTTCTTGTAGAGTTTCTTGATAACGGACAAAATTTTTCAGTCCAATCTCCATTTTGTTTCCTACTTTGGGTGGTTGTAAATAATCATTCACTAAACGCCGTAACTTATATTCTACTTGCGTGTGAGGGATTCCATTGGGAAGGTTTAAAGGTGCATAAACCCGCGCTTTTTCTGCTTCCAAAAAATCAGCGTCAGGCTCGACATAATCTAAACTTTGGATGTAGTCAATGGCATTAGTTCCTGCTATTCTACCGAACACAAAAGCCCCGATCATATAATTATGAGGAACGCTTGCCATATCTCCCGCTGCGTAGAGTCCGGGCACTGTTGTTTCTGCCTTTTCATTCACCCAAACACCAGAGGCGCTGTGACCGCTGCATAGCCCAATTTCAGAAATGTGCATTTCAACGCCGTGATCGCGATAGTTTTCCCCTCTACCCTCGTGAAATCGACCTCGACTCGGCCGCTCATTTGACCAAAGAATTGACTCAATTTCAGCGATAGTATCTTCATCGAGATGAGTCATTTTTAATTGAATTGGGCCTTTACCAGAGTGTAATTCATGCCAGATTTCCAGCATCATTTGACCGCTCCAATAATCGCAACTAATGAAGCGATGGCCTTCGGCATTAGCAGTATGAGCACCGAAAGGGCCGGCGACATAAGCACAAGCTGGGCCGTTATAATCTTTAATTAGCGGGTTGACTTGAAAACACTCAATGTTAGTGAGTTCTGCTCCAGCGTGGTAAGCCATTGAATAGCCATCTCCGGCATTAGTCGGATTTTCATAGGTGCCATAAAGATAGCCGGAATCGGGTAGTCCTAAACGACCACAAGCACCTGTAGAAAGAATGACAGCTTTCGCTTGAATTACTACAAAATCTCCACTTCGCACGTCAAAGCCAACGGCTCCTGTAGCGCGTCCTGCTTGCACTAAAACGCGGGTTGCCATCACTCGATTGGTAACTTTAACTTTGTGGCGTTTTACCTGTCTGGTTAAAATTTGTTTTAGGTCTTTGCCTTCGGGCATTGGCAACACATATTTGCCGACGCGATGAACTTGTTTTAAGTCGTAGTTACCTTGGGCATCTTTCTGAAATTTTACTCCCCAAGTTTCTAATTCTTGGATGACTTCATAGCCTAATTTTCCAGTTTGATAAACGGCTTTTTGGTTGAGGATGCCGTCATTAGCAAGGGTAATTTCGCGAACGTACTGTTCTGGTGTAGAATGGCCGGGAATGACGGCAGTGTTTACACCGTCCATTCCCATTGCGATCGCACCACTTCTGCGAATATTTGCCTTTTCTAAAATCAGCACTTCGCTGTCAGGATTTGCCTGTTTAGCTTTGATACCAGCCATGGTTCCAGCCGTACCGCCACCAATTACAAGCACATCAGTTTTTATCCATTGAGTATTCACGTTAATTTCTCCTGGCTAATGACGCTACTTACCATCTTTCAAAACGATTTCTTTAATTTGGACGGGCTTAGGAATAAGTTGCAGTTTTTGGAAGGTATCAGCAATTTGCTGCTGTCCGGCAATCTCTTCATCGCTGAGGGGAAAAAGGCCATAGTTGCGTCGCTTTTCAGACACTTCTAACACGGAGGCTTCTATCCCTAATTGCGTCTCCAGAAATTTAGCAACTTCTACGGGATTGCCCGCCGCCCATCGATCGACCTTTTTGACTTCATCTAAAATGAGTTTCAAAATCTCAGGATGTTCGTCCACAAAACCCTTGCGGGCAAGATAATAACCTCGATTGGCAGCGATTCCTGTTGCATCTGTTATAAGTCTCGCGCCTGCGGATTTTTCTGCTGCGGCTAAGTACGGGTCCCAAATTGCCCAAGCATCCACATTTCCCCCTTCAAAAGCGGCGCGGGCTTCTGCTGGTTTGAGGAAAGCTGGGTTGATGTCGCTATATTGAAGTCCACCCGCTTCTAAGGCTTTAACTAGGAAGTAGTTTGTGTTAGAACCTTTGGCAAAAGCTACTTTTTTGCCTTTAAGATCGGCAACAGTTTTTATAGGTGAATCCTTGGGAACTAGGATACCTTCCGACTTAGGATTTGAAGTTTCGTAAGCAACATAAACTAATGGGGTTCCAGCAGCTTGAGCAAAAACTGGCGGTCCTTCTCCTGTGTAGCCAAAGTCAATACTGCCTGCGTTGATTCCTTCTAATAGAGGAGTCCCAGCAGGAAATTCTACAAATTTTACAGAAGATTTGGAGGTTGCTAAGGCTTTTTCTAAGTCGCCTTTGGTTTTGAGAGCGTTGAGAACGGTAGCTGATTTTTGATAGCCGATGCTAACTGTAACGCTTTTGGTAGGTGCGGAAGTGCTCGCAGTGGCTGTGTTCTGTGTGGTAGCGGTAGGAGAACAAGCTGCCACTACCAAACTCAAGCCGAGTCCGGTTGCAAATAGCAGGGAAAGACTGCGAACTCTCCGAAAAAGGAAAATTTGGCGGCAGTAGCTCAAAATGCCTAAGAGGTGGGTTTCTGCGAGCTTAATCAACATAAATGCCAACAAGAAAGGGATTGAGAGTAACTTTACTGGCAGTATACCACTGTATATCGATAAATTTACCGGAGTTAATAATTAAGCAGAGAGCAAGTAATTTTATTTTTATAATAATTATTAAAAATGGTCGTATTAGAGGAAATATACGCTAATTTTATCGATTTACCGTATTTAAAGATTTTGGGGTACGATCGCGCATTATTATGCGGTAATGGTTGGTCATGCTCTCAATTGACCAGTAGTATGCCCTTATTGCCCAGCAAAGTTATTTAAACGCCCCCTTTTCCCTTCTCCCCTTTTGCACCTTGCAAAGCAAAAATCGGAGTTTGAGCAGATTTCCCCTTCAGAGCAACAGATCCCAAAGCCTCGCAAATGAAGTGCGGCCCGATCGACTCAAACACCCTTTCACCAATCAAAATTTGGTTTTCCCCCGCCTTGCTCATCAACCGAGCCGCCGTATTCACCGTATCGCCGAGGATATTAAACTCCCTGCGCCCTCGCGGTTCCCCAACCTCAGCAGCAAACACTGGCCCACGGGAAAGCCCAATTTGACACCTTACTTTTACTTCTTCACCCGCGATAATTACCAGAGGCAAACGTGCAATGATATCTCGGATCGCAATTGCCGCACTAGCCGCGCGGCTGGCGTCATCCGTGTGAGCGTCGGGCACGCCAAAATAAATCAGCATATCCGAACCGTCCAAGTGCGCCGTTACTTTTTGCAACACGCCACCTTTAGCTGAGACTACAGCATCGATCGACGCAAACACCCGAGAAAAACCCGCTACCAAATTGACTTCTTCCTCCAGCGAAGCTTTGTCCACAGACTCCGGTAAACCAATCAAGTTGACAAACATCACCGTCGGTTCAGGAAAATCCGGCGGAATTTTTCGCTGATCAGCATTTTCAACCAGCAGTCTCAGGATAGCTTTGGGAATATAACTAGCAAGGGGTTCAAGCCGCTTCACAGATTCCCCGATTTCGCTTACCAAGCCCGAAACGCTGCGATCGAGCAATACCGAACTCGGCATCCGCCGCCCAGTCAAAGTGATATCATACTCTCCGAGTCGATCGTCCGTTAAATCGTCCGCCACCAAAAAATAACCCGGTGTCCCGGGTTCAAAACGAAATTGCTCTCCCAAAGACTCTCTAGCAGCTTCTGTCAAACATACTCGCCCCACAGTCCCCGAACCCTCAGCTTGCTTGGCTTGCTGGACTGAATGCCCCAGCAGTACGTGAGCCATTCGCAGTGGCGTACCGATGTCAGCACTAATATAGCGACCACAGTGTATGCCCACCCGCATCCTCAAAGACAAAACACCCCGCGCCGTTTCAATATTGGCAAATTCAGCCATCGCCCGCTGCATCCGCAAACCCGCCCGCACCGCCCTCGCTGTATCCTCTTGGTAAACCCCTGACAGAAACTGCACCAGCATCGCATCTCCGGTAAACTCCAGCAAATCCCCGCCCGATTTGCTGACAAT
>Ga0164298_10000348_pt1 | contig 12831 bp, 12 predicted proteins | sample Whisoiple_216_MG_FD_109713 | JGI IMG/M metagenome (GOLD analysis project Ga0164298, IMG submission 109713) | Unamended control soil microbial communities from upstate New York, USA - Whitman soil sample_216_MG | ecosystem: Environmental > Terrestrial > Soil > Agricultural land ... | reverse complement strand
GAACGTGGCCGCCGACGATGTCGTTCTCAGTGCCCACCAGATGAAGCGGCTGGACGATCTGACGCCGGCATCGGGCGGTCACCACACCGATACGCAGATGGAGCTGATCGGGCGCTGACGTCGACTCGGTTCACTCGATCATCCTGCGGCGCTGAGCATCTCATCGAACGAGCTCTGCATACAGTCGGCGTAATGACCCGGATCGGGTAGCGCACTGCGATCCGCCGTCACGCCGATCGAGACGGCACCGTTGTAGCTCGCCACGATGTGGAAGAGGTTCATGCCGCCGATCAGCGGACCCAGGCCGGTGACCTTCACCAGGCGAGCACCCGCGAAATAGATCGGATCCGCTGGACCCGGCACGTTGCTCACCGTGGTGTTGGCGACCGCAGGACCGGAAAAGGGCACCGCATTAGCGGCTTTGACCGTCAGCCCCAACAACGTCGTGGGCACGGTGCCCACCAGCTCCATCAGCCGGGAGCTGCCGGCGGTATCGGACGACTCGCGGAACGCGGAGGCTTCGTCGACGATCGCCGTTAACCGTTCCATCGGGTCAGCGAACGTGGTTTCCAACGCCTGCAACCGGCCGAAGAGTCGGTTGCCACCGCTGCCGCTTTCGCTGTTGGACCGGATGGACATCGGGCACGCGGCAACGAGAGTCTCCTCTGGCAGCTCGCCGCGGCCATCCAGATATCGGCGAAGTGCACCCCCGACATACGCGAGTGCCACGTCGTTGATGGTCGCGCCGGGCACGCAAGCCTTGATCCGCTGGAAATCGCTGAGGTCGTGAAAACGTGCTTCGAACGCCCTCTGCGGTGTGGGGGTGCCGTTGAATCGCGTGCTCGGCGCAAACAGCGAGCCCGACTCGGGGCCCAGTGCCGCCGCCAGTCCGCCGACAACCTTGGCCGGCAACTCCGTGATCTGCCGCAGTGCGCCTAGAGCGCCAAGAGCGCCGGGAATCAACACCTTGCCCGCCCGCAGCGGGTGTAGCACACCGTTGATCGCAGTCCGCGAGACGAGGTCTGCCGTCGACGGCAGCGCGGGTGGATTCCACGGCTTGTCCGGCGGGGCGGGACGCGCGCTGTCGTGCGCAAGGTCGTGCATGGCCGCCATCAACTCAACGCTTTCCATTCCGTCAACGACACAGTGGTGCAGCTTGATGGAGACCGCGAACGATCCCTCCGGCACGCCGGGCACAGAGTTCAGACCCTCGATCACCGTCATCTCCCACGGTGGCCTTCGGAGATCGAGTTGGCGCCCGTGGATCCGCGCGATCTGTATGCATAGCTGGCGCCAGTCCCCCGGCTGAGGCAATGCGATGTGACGCACGTGGTACTCGAGGTCGAAGTTCGGATCATCGACCCAGTAGGGCATGTGCAGGCTGCCGGGTAGGTCGGTCAGCCGCCGGCGGAACGTGGGCGCCAAGTGCAGTCGGGCATCGATCTCTTCGAGAATGCGCTTGAAGGTGACCTTGCCGTCGGGGGCCGTCGACTGGTCGTAGATCAACAGCATCTGGATCTGCATCGGAGTCTCGGGCCTCTCGGCGCGTAGCATCATGTCGTCGGTCCAGCTCAACTGCTCCATTTGATCGTTGGTTCCCTTCGGTTCCCCACGCCACACGCGAGGCGCTATCGGCGCCTGATCAATGTCTTACGGCGAGACCATTACCGTAGTTAAATATGGCCGCCGGGCCTACGCTGCAGCAATGTCGGGATTAGACGCTGGGCAGGCAGTCCGCACTGTCCGGTCCTATCTCCGCTGGATGACGCGGGCAAAGCCCGGCGACTACTTGATCGCGCTCAGTGCCCTATCGGCGTCGACCCCGGTGATCGGACGACATATCCAGCCAATCAGCGGCATGGCCGCCCTCGGCGTCTGCGGCAGGACGTATCTGCCCGGCATCGTCTCGTCGATGGCCAGAGCCCGGTTCGACCCCGGCGGCCACCAGCTCCGACGCCAGCAACTGGCGCTGACGCCGTCGGTGCTGACGGAGGCGTTGCAGGGCATCGTCAGCGCCGACGATCTCGCACATCCATGGCCGTCGCATCCGCAGCGGGCGCCGCTGTGGAAGGCGGCCGGGCAGCGCCGGTATGTGCACCGGTCGACGGTGCACTACGGCGATCATCCCAGCCAGGTTCTGGATGTCTGGCGGAGCCAGGAACACCCCGGCGTTCCCGCTCCGGTACTCATCTACATACCGGGCGGCGCATGGGTTTTCGGGAGCCGGACGCTGCAGGGACACGCGTTGATGGCCCACCTCGTCAGACGAGGCTGGGTCTGCCTCTCCCTCGAGTACCGGACCAGTCCGCAACATCGTTGGCCGCGCCAGATGACCGATGTCAAGGCGGCGATCGCCTGGGCACGCGCCCACGTCGGCGAGTTCGGCGGAGATCCCGAATTCATTGTCGCCGCAGGATGTTCGGCAGGCGGCCACTTGGCAACGCTGGCCGGACTGACCGCCAACGACCCGCAATGGCAAACCGAACTACCCGCTGACGCCGACACGTCCGTCGATGCAGTCGTCAGCCTGTACGGCCTCTATGACTGGCAGGACCGCTCCACTATCCAGCGCGCACGATTCATGGAATTCCTCGAACGCGTGGTCGTCAAGCGCTCGCAGGCCCGCCACCCCGAAATGTTCGACGCAGCTTCACCGGTGGGTCGGATCCACGAGGCGGCGCCACCGTTTCTCGTCGTGCACGGCAGCCGCGACAGCCTCATCCCTGTCGGCGAAGCGCGCGCGTTCGTCGGCAAGCTGCGATCGGTGTCGGCCGCGACGGTCGGCTATGTCGAGCTGCCAGGTGTCGGTCACGGATTCGACCTGATCGACGGCTCACGCACCGGAGCAGTTGTCGCCGCCATAGGCCGATTCCTTCGCCAGATCCACCAGGATCGACCGGCAGCAAAAGCCGGCGCGGCGATCTGACACGGCCCTCCGTGTCAGGTAGTGCCGGATACCAACGTCTCTGCAGCGCCGGCCATGTGACCGAGAACTGCTGCGGCCGCCTTGTCACCGTCGCCCGACTCGATCGCGTCGACGATGTCGTGGTGACGTTTGGCGTTCATGTTCTTGATCGCCCTGTCGACCCCTGCGAACATGATGGACATCCGGATGCTGCCCTCCAGCGACGACCACTGGTGAAGCAGCGTTTCGTTGCCGCTGAGTCGGCACATGGTGCGGTGGAAGCGCAGGTCAGCTTCGATGCGGTCCTCCAGGTTGGACGCCGCCCAGGTGTCCATATCGTCGACTGCACTGCGCAGTGCAGTGACTGTCTGCGCCCGGTCGGGCTGCGCCGCCAGCTCACGGGCCGCCAACGACTCGAGCGCGGCGCGAACGTTGAAGATGTCCCGTATTTCCTTGGTATCGAGGTGACGCACCGATAGCCGGCCCCGGGCACCCGCCGAGATCAGGCCCTCCTGCTGAAGCTGACGCATCGCCTCCCGAAGGGTGCCGCGACTGATCTGCAGCGCTTCCGACAGTTCGGTTTCCACCAGGTGCGTGCTGGGCGGCAACTGCCCGGTGGTGATCGCTTTGCGCAGCGCGGTCAACGCCTGCTCACGCAGGCTGGTCTTCTCCAGCCGCAACAGCGACGTCGCATCGACCGACATGAAATCCCCTCGATTGTCAACACTTGCCTGTCAACAGCTAACCTTACAGTCGGTCGAGCACCGTGGCGACGATCCGCGCCCTCGACAGGCCGTAGCGTTCGTGCAGTGTCGGCAGGGCACCCGCGGCCAGAAACTCGTCGGGCAACCCGATCGGGGTGATTTGCTTGGCGATTCCGCGACGCACCACGGCCGATGCCACCGTCTCGAACAAGCCGCCGACCACCGTGTGGTTCTCACAAGTCAACACAAGGCGGTCCGAATCAACTTGAGCCAGCACGGTTTCCGCGTCGAACGGCTTAATGGTCGGGGCGTGCACCACGGCAACGTCCACACGGTGAGCAGCCAATTCTTCTGCGGCCTGCAATGCCCGCATCGTCATCAAGCCCGAAGAGACCAGCACCACGTCGGCGCCGTCGCGCAACACCTTGGCCTTGCCGAGTTCGAAGCGGTAGTCGTACTCATCGAGCACAGTCGGCACATTTCCGCGCAGCAGGCGAAGGTAGGTAGGTCCGGCGTGCGCGGCCAGTTGAGGCACGGCCTGCTCGATGTCCACCGAATCGCACGGGTCGACGATCGTCAGGTTGGGCATCCCGCGGAAGATGGCGATGTCTTCGGTGGCCTGGTGCGACGGACCGTATCCCGTGGTCAGCCCGGGAAGACCCCCGACGACGTTCACGTTCAGGTTGGGTTCGGCGATGTCGAGGCAGATGAAGTCGTATGCGCGACGTGCCGCGAAAACGGAGTAGGTGGACGCAAACGGCACCAGGCCGGTCTCTGCCATCCCTGCGGCCGCACCAAACAACAACTGCTCGGCCATGCCCATCTGGAAGAACCGGTCGGGATACTCCCGAGCAAAGATGTGCATGTCGGTGTACTTGCCGAGATCTGCGGTCATTCCGACGATGCGCTCGTCCGCCCGCGCGGCCTGCACGAGAGCGTGCCCGAACGGTGCAGCTGTGGTCTTCTGGCCAGGGTCGGCGAAAGACGCGATCATCGCCGAAGTCTTCAATGGTGCAACGGATGTCATACGAGTGCCCCTTCGTGGCCCGCGGTGAGCTGATCGCGACAGATCTGCCACTCGTCGGCGTCGATGCGCATGAAGTGCGCCTTCTCGCGGTTCTCCAGCAGTGGGACGCCTCGGCCAACCCGGGTGTCGCACAGGATCACCGACGGCACGCCAACGGATTCCGAGTCCACGTTGTCGAAGGCGTCGAGCAGCGCCGCGACGTCGTTTCCGTCAACGCGTTGGGCGTGCCAGCCGCACGCCGCCCACTTGTCGGTGACTGGTTCGGTGCGCAGGACGCCGGCGGTGGCGCCGTCGGCTTGCAGCGCGTTGATGTCGACCATTGCGATGAGGTTGCCAAGCCCGTGATGGGAGGCGCCCATCGCCGCCTCCCACGTCGAACCCTCGTCCAGTTCGCCGTCGGACAGGAAGTTGATGACCCTCGCGCCGGATCCCTGGTGACGCAGCCCGAGCGCCATTCCGACAGCCACGGCGAGCCCGTGGCCCAGTGATCCGCCGGAGATCTCCATTCCCGGTGTGTAGCTTGCCATTCCCGACATCGGCAACCGGGAGCCGTCGGATCCGTAGCTGTCGAGTTCGGTGACTTCGATGATGTCCGCTTCAGCCAGTGCGGCATACAGCCCGATGGCGTAGTGGCCGGTTGACAGCAGGAACCTGTCGCGTTCGGCCCAGTGCGGATCGTCGGCGCGGTACCGCAGTTGGTCGGCGTAGACCGCGGCCAGCATGTCCGCGGCGCCGAGGGCCTGACCGACGTAGCCTTGGCCTTGGGCCTCACCCATGTTCAGCGCATGGTGCCGCATGCGATAAGCGGCTTCGCGCACGTTGTCGTGACGCATCAGGCGACCAGCGCATGTGGGTCGGCGGTCTCAGACGCGGCCTTGTCGGCCAACTGACGCTCGCGCGGCCCCCACGTTTCACGGGTCAGCAGCGCGGCGATCAGGCCGATGGCCATGTAGCCGCTGAACAGCAGGGCCGGGCCCCACCATCCGTAGGCCTCGAACAGCAGCGTGGTGATGAACGGGGTGAAACCCGAAGCGATGGCTGAGATCTGGTAGGCCAGCGATGCACCCGAGGAGCGGGTGTTCGCGTTGAACAGTTCGGGGAACCACCCGCCCTGTGAACCTGCGAGCGCGTTCTGGAAGACGCAGTAGGCGATCACGAACGTCGCGATGATGAGGACGAACAGACCGGTGTTCACCGTGACGAACATCAGCACGCCGAACGGGATGCCCAATGCGCACACCCAGAGGTACAGCGGGCGACGGCCGATCCTGTCGGTGAGCTTCGCCCAGCCGAAGGTGGCGAAGATGCCGATCGCAGCGGCGATGCACAGCGCGCCGATGGTCTGGGACCTGGTCGCCAGTTCCGCGCCCTTCAGGTAGGACAGCATGTAGGTGATGGACACTGCGTAGCCGGCCGTCTCCGCGATGCGAAGACCGATGCCGCGCAAGATGTTTCGCCAATCCTTCTTGACCACCTCGACGATCGGCGACTTGACGATGTCGCCTTGCTCCTTGACGTCTTCAAAGACCGGCGACTCCGGCACCTTCGCCCGGATGATCAGGCCGACGATGACCAGGACGATGCTGGCGAGGAACGGCACCCGCCAGGCCCAGTCACCACCGAGGTGGATGCTGACGAAGAACACCAGGTTGGCGATGAGCAGACCGACGGGGAAGCCCGCCTGGACGATGCCGGTGTAGCGGCCCTTCTTCTTCCAAGGGGCGTGCTCGTAGCTCATCAGGATGGCGCCACCCCACTCGGCGCCGAACGCCAAGCCTTGAATGATGCGCACGGTCACCAAGAGAATCGGCGCCAGCACGCCGACGGCGGCGTAGGTGGGCAGCAGCCCGATCGCGAACGTGGCCAGCCCCATCAGGAGCAGCGAGGCAACCAGGACCGGCTTGCGACCGAGCTTGTCGCCGAGGTGTCCGCCGATGACGCCACCGAGTGGTCGGGCGACGAACCCGACACCGAGCGTCGCAAACGACAGCAGTGTGCCGGCCAGCGGACTGGAGTTCGGGAAGAACGCGTGGCCGAAGTAGAGCGCGGCGGCCGTGCCGAACCCGATGAAGTCGTAGGTTTCGATGACAGCCCCAACGCCGGAACCGATCGCGACCCGTTTGGCGTCCTTGGTGCCGTGTACCGGACCCCTCATCTTCAGAGCGTCGTCGCTCATGACGGTCATCCTTTCAATCCTGATCTAGCTGGGCAATCAAAGTCACTGTTGACGGTCAACAGTGCGCTGCGTCACCAAGTGTGACTACGCCCACAGCCATTGTCAACAGTCAACATCATACTGCCGTTATCCGTTGACTGTTAACAGTCGACTGGCTAATGTGGTGCTCACCACAGGCCCCACAAGGAGCGGAAATGCCGCGTTTTCACAGCCGACTCGGTTGCTCAACCATCAGCTTCAGGCACCAACCGCTGCCTGAAGCTTTGGCGACCATCGCCGGCCTCGGCTTCACCGAAATCGACCTCGGGGCTCTGCCTGGCGTCTGCGACCACGTCCCTTACGTCCTCGACCAGCCCGCCGTCGAGAACGTCGCTCGTACCGTGATCGCGTCCGGCCTGCAGGTCCGCTCGATCAATTGCGACATCGGTGACCTCAACGTCCCCCTCAGCGCGGACGGCCGAGCTCGCCGCCGTGCCCACCTGAACATGCTCGTCGCGCTCCCCGTCGCCACCGACGCTCGCGCGCTCGTGCTGCCCTGCGGCGCCATCGATCACACCCCGGTCGAAACGCTCGAGGCCGACATCGCACGGGTCGCCGACGAACTGGCGTCAGCAGCCGACGTCGCCGCCTCGCGCGGCGTGCGCCTGTGGACCGAATCGCTACACCTTCACCGTCTGTGCTTCAACCTCGAGCGTGCACAGCTGCTCACCGAGCGTCTACCCGTCGGTGTCGGAGTCGTCATGGATTTCAGCCATGTTGTGGCGTCTGGCGGAGACCCGACCGAGTTCGTAGCCCGGTTCGCGACCCGCATCGAGCACGTCCACATTCGTGACGCCGCCCCGGGCAACATCAATATCTCGGTCGGCCGGGGCACGGTCGATTTCAGTACCGGACTGAAGGTCCTCGCGGATGCCGGATTCGCAGGCCACTTCTCGCTGGAACTCGAAACGCGTGACGTCACCCACGACAAACGACCCGCGGCCGCCGCCGATGCGGGGCGCTTGATTTCCGACCTGATCTGATTTCCGACCTCACCAGATGGAGAACCATGAACCCCTCACGCACCGCCGTCATCACCGGCGCCACCTCCGACCGCGGCATCGGCATGACGGTCGCCCAGCGGTATGCGCGCGAAGGTTGGGCCGTTGTCATCCTCGACCTGGACGGCGAGAAGTCGGCGAAGGTTGCAGCAGACATCGGTAACCAGTTCGCCGTCCCGGCTTTCGGCCACGTCGTCGACGTAACCTCCGAGGAGTCGGTGAGCGCCGCATATGACGCCGTCGCGGCGGAGGTCGCCACTGGAAACCTGCCTCCCGTAGGCGCATTGGCCAACATCGCGGGCATGACGTCACCGGTGCCATTCCTGGAGACCACGCTCGACCTGTGGAACACGGTGATCGCAGTCAACGCCACTGGCACCTACCTCGTCACCAAGGCCTTCCTGCCCGACATGATCGAGCACGGCTTCGGTCGCATCGTCAACATGTCGTCGGTGTCCGCGCAACGCGGTGGCGGCGTATTCGGCAAGGTGCCCTACTCGTCGGCCAAGGCCGCCATCCTCGGCTTCACCAAGGCCCTCGCCCGCGAGATCGCCGACACAGGCGTCACGGTCAACGCCGTCACACCGGGCGCGGTCGACACCAACATCCGAGTCGGCACCACACCCGAAAAGGAAGCCAAGCTGGCCGCAGACATCCCGGTCGGCCGCATCGCTTCGACGGACGAGATCGCCGCCGTCATCACCTTTCTGTCCAGCCAGGATGCCAGCTACCTGACCGGGACAACTGTCGACATCAACGGCGGCAGCCACATGCACTAGGCGCTTAGGGCGTACCGACTCACACGCGAGATATCCGTTATGGGGCCGCACGTAATAAAACTCTCGATCTGCGGTACCGTTTTTCGGTGACCACGGCACCTCAACCCCTGCCGGGGCGGCCGCGAGATCCGCAGAAGGACATCGACGTGCTTGCCGCAACCAGGGAGCTACTGGTCGAGGAGGGCTATCAGGCGACGACGATTGTTGCCATCGCACGCCGTGCCGGCGTTGGCGCACCGACGATCTACCGCCGCTGGCCCCGTCGCGAGGCGATCATCGAGGATGCGGTGTTCGGCGAGATCGGGCCGACGGCCATTCCCACGTCGACGGGTGAGCTTCGCAAGGACCTGCACGCCTGGACTCTGGCATTCGTCCGGCAGTTCGCCGACCCCGTGACCCGGGCGGCGATACCGGGACTGCTGATGGCCTACGAGCACGACGTCGACCTGTACGAACGACTGGTCAATCGCACGGAACACGATGTCCGCGAACAGTTCAGCGACTTGCTGCGCGGCTACCTGACCGACCTGTCGCCGACGGAACTGCGGACCCGAACAGACGCGATATTCGATTTCCTCGTCGCGACCACCGTCATTCGTGCGCTGACCTTCGGCCTCGTCGACTACGAGAACTTCTGCACGCGAACCGCCGACGCCCTCACCGCATTGGCCAACTCGACGTGGAAGACGCCGCGGCGTCGCCGTTCGGTCAAGTCACCGAGGTCGGCGCGTCGGTGATCTTGACGAACTGAACCTCGGGGCGCGCGGGTACCTTGTCGGCCAGGAACCAGCGGAACGCCAGATTGCCGCGCGGATAGTCCAGCGTGGTCAGCGAATTGGGATGGCTCGTCATGCCGCGGGACACCACGACCGTCACCGAACCGTCGGCATTCGGTACCGCCGTGAAGCCGTTGACCGAACTTCGCGCGTCGCGCACACCGGGCACGGCCATGAACTGATTCCACACCACCAGATTCCAGAATCGGCAGGTGGGGGGCCGGTGCGTGATCACCAACGCCTCGTCATCGGCGAGGTCGAAGCTCCCGTAGGCGTAGCAGGCGTCTCGGGCGGACCATCCGAAGTTCGCGTCTGGCACCTGGTATGGATCGGCGAATTCGTTGGCCGACACCGCCGTCGAGTGCCCGAGTTCGTGTTCTGCTGCGCTCTTCACACCGACCGCAAGCGGCAGAATGGCGAACATGGTGCGCAGCCACGCGGCGCTGGCCCGCAGTGCGGCCGCGGTTTCCGCCTCCCCGTGGCTGAAGGGGTCGGGCGCGTCGAGCGCCTCGATCTTCCACCTCACGGGCGTGCCGATGTGAGGGTCGGCCTGATAGTCGCGAGTCATCAGAACTGCTGCGTCGGCCGCCGGACCGAAGTCGAAGCTGAAGTTTCCGTCGTCGTCGATGTCGAGATCGTCGTCGCGAACGATCTTCACGATCTTGTCCGACCACGCCCCCGGTGACGGCTCGTTGTAGGCGGTAACCGAAAAGTACACGCTGTCACCGCGATTGCCACTGATTCGGTAGCGCCGCTGCGGGTCGACGGGGCACATGAAATAAATGGCGTCGGTGTTGTCGCCACCCCATCGCCGATCCGGGCGCCACGGCGAGTTGACCTCGACCCACAACGGCCGGCTGGGATCGGCGAAAAGGTAGGTATCCAGCGCGACACCGAGTGTGGTGGCCAGCATGCGGTAGCCGTCGGCGATGTGACGGTCGTCGGTGACCGCCTTGTCGCCCTCCATGAAGGAGCGATCGAGTTGGCGGAGGGTGTCGAGCAGTTCGCGCCAGGCATCGGTGGCCTCGTGGGCGGTGGTCATGCGCCGTTCCTCGCCTCCGGGACGGTTTCACCGCCCCTTCCGTCATTACGTAACGGACTGTAACATAATTGATCGTGACCGATGCCACGACGCGAGTCGTCCATCTCGACGACCTCGCTAAACCCCGCTATAGCAGTGAGGCACAACAGATTCGGGACATGATGTCGGCTGTCGCGCCGCAGTGCCCGCTCGATGCCGCCGTGATGCACGACCGCGCGCGAGCCGACACCGGCCTCGACGACTTCGGAGCCGACGATTACCGCGAGCGGCTGGATCTCTACCTGTCCGACCTTCGCGGCATCGACATGCACGGCCCGGGAATCGTGAACTTCCACTCGCAACTCGTGCAGTGGCTCAAGAATCGGCTGCTGCTGACCGAGCTACTGAAGCGGCACCCCGAAATACCCGACGTAGAACTGCTTCCCCCGGTGGTGATCGCCGGGTTGCCCAGGACGGGCACCACCCACCTGCACAACATGCTGTCGGCGGCCCCGACCTTCCGCAGCCTGCCGTACTGGGAGAGCGTCGAGCCGTTTCCCTTGGCCGCCGAGGCGGGGCTGGAGCCCGATCCGCGCATCGGCCGGATGGACATGGCCGTCGAAATGATGGACATCCTGATGCCTCATTTCTCTCTGATGCACGAGATGACCACCGATCACGCACACGAAGAGATCCATCTGCTGGCCAATGACTTCTCGACGATGTTGATGGACACCCTCGCCCACGCTCCCCGCTGGACCGAGTACTACTGGGCTACCGACCAGACCTCGTCATATGAGTATCTGGCCACTGAACTCAAGGCCCTGCAGTTCTTGCGCGGAGGCCGGCGGTGGGTGCTCAAGTCACCGCAACACCTCGGTCAACTGCCGGTGCTCGAGCGCGTGTTCCCCGGTGTGATCGTCGCGTTCACCCATCGCGACCCGATTCCGGTGGCGCTGTCGATGATCACGATGATCACGTACTCCGAGCGGATGCACCGCGACGAGGTCGACGTCGGGCTGATCGCCGAGGCCTGGGTGGACAATTTGGACCGGCTGCTCGAATCGTGTGTGCGCGATCGCGACGTGATACCGGCTGACCACTCGGTCGACATCCGCTTCGACGACTTCATGACCGACGAACTGGGTACCGCGGAACGGTTGTACGCGCTCGCGGGCGAAACCTTCGACGTCCCGGTCCGCAGCGCGATCACCGACTACTTGACCGCTCACCCGCGCGGCAGGCTCGGCCGGATCGCAACGTCATGGGACGTATTCGGAATCGACGAAGTGGATCTACGCTCCCGGTTCGCTTCCTACATCGACCGATTCCTGAATTGATCGGCCGCGATCAACGCTGCTTTCGGTGAACCGAAAGCGGCGGCGGTCGAAGTAGTCGGGTGAGACGGGCGAACCGACGGGGCGCTCACCGCGAACCCCTCAACAGGGTGGCAACGTAGTCGTCGACGTAGGTGGACAGCTCACGCGGCGGTCGATCATAGTTGCCGGTCCGCACGGGGCGCTCCGGCAGGTCCACCACCGGAACCTCGACGTCTTCGTAATAAATGCTGGACAGCAGGTGGGCCATCATGTTCAGCCGGGCGTGCTTCTTGACGTCGGATTCCACCACGTACCACGGGCTCACCGGGACGTCGGTGTGGACCATCATCTCGTCCTTTGCGCGCGAGTAGTCCTCCCACCGGAAGATCGAGTCGAGATCCATCGGCGAGAGCTTCCACTGCCGAACCGGATCGCTGCGCCGGGCCTTGAACCGTCGCAGTTGCTCTTCGTCGGACACCGAGAACCAGTACTTGCGCAAGATGATGCCGTCGTCGATGAGCATCTGTTCGAAGATGGGCGTCTGCCTGAGGAACAACGCATGCTGCTGGGGCGTACAGAATCCCATCACCCTCTCGACACCCGCCCTGTTGTACCAGGACCTGTCGAACAGGACGATCTCACCCGGTGCAGGCAGGTGGGCGATATAGCGCTGGTGATACCACTGCCCTCGTTCCCTCTCGGTGGTCGCCGTATCCTTGAAAAAAAACACAATGCGAGGGCTAAGGTACTCGGTGATGCGCTTGATGGTGCCACCCTTGCCCGCGCCGTCGCGGCCTTCGAAGATGATCACGATCCGGGCCCCGGTCTCTCGAGCCCACTCCTGGAGCCTGACGAATTCGGTTTGAAGGCGAAAAAGTTCGGATCGGTAGATCTTGTCGGGGATCTTTCGAGCGGATTTCTCGCCCGATTTCTTCCCGCCGCCCTTGGCCATCGCCGCATCGTACTGCCAACGCGATACCGCCCGGACCGTAGCGTTACGGTCCGGGCGGATCGGGTTACGGCGGAGCTGCGGCTCAGAAGTAGGTCGTCGCCGTCGTGCTGGTGCCGTTGTCGCACGTGACCG
>Ga0164298_10000346_pt1 | contig 12860 bp, 11 predicted proteins | sample Whisoiple_216_MG_FD_109713 | JGI IMG/M metagenome (GOLD analysis project Ga0164298, IMG submission 109713) | Unamended control soil microbial communities from upstate New York, USA - Whitman soil sample_216_MG | ecosystem: Environmental > Terrestrial > Soil > Agricultural land ... | reverse complement strand
GTGGTTGACGTAGTGCTCGATCACCTCCTTGAGACCGAGCGACTTCGGCACCCCGTCGACGAGGGCGACCATGTTGATGCCGAAGGTGCTCTGCATCGGCGTCCGCTTGTAGAGCTGGTTGAGCACCACCTCAGGCGGGTCACCGCCGCGCTTGGTCTCGATCACCAGGCGCATGCCGGAGCGATCGGACTCGTCGCGCAGGTCGGAGATCCCGGTGATCTTTTTGTCGCGGACGAGATCGGCGATCTTCGTGATCAGGCCGCCGTCGCCGCCCTTCTTGACCATGAACGGAAGCTCGGTGACGATGATCGCGTCGCGTCCGCCCTTGAGCGGCTCGACGTGGGCGCGGGCGCGGATCCGCACCGAGGCGCGACCGGAGGCATAGGCGTCCGCGACTCCTTCGGCGCTCATGATGCCGCCGCCGGGGAAATCGGGGCCCTTGACGTGCTCCATCAGGCCGGCCAGATCGATCCCGGGATTGGCGATGTAGGCCTTGACCGCGCCGATCGACTCGCTCAGGTTGTGGGGCGGGATGTTGGTCGCCATCCCGACCGCGATGCCGGACGAGCCGTTGACCAGGAGGTTGGGAAAGCGTGCCGGCAGGACGAGCGGCTCCTGCTGGGACTCGTCGTAGTTCGGCCCCCACTCGACGGTGTCGGCGTCGATGTCGCGCAGCAGCTCGGTCGAGAGGCGGGCCAGGCGCGCCTCGGTGTACCGCATCGCGGCGGGCGGGTCATCGTCGATCGAGCCGAAGTTGCCCTGGCCGTCGACGAGCATGTAGCGCAGCGAGAAGGGCTGCGCCATCCGCGCCAGCGTGTCGTAGATCGCCGAGTCGCCGTGCGGGTGGTACTTGCCCATCACCTCGCCGACGATGAAGGCGGACTTGCGGTACGGCCGGTTCGGCTGCAGGGCAAGGTCGTGCATCGCGTAGAGCACCCGCCGGTGCACCGGCTTCAGCCCATCGCGGACGTCGGGCAGCGCGCGGCCGACGATCACGCTCATCGCGTAGTCGAGATACGACGAGCGCATCTCGGTGGTCAGCTCGCGCTCCTCAATCCGCCCTCCTGTAAGTGCTTCCGCGCCCTCCATTTAGATCACCCGTCCCTCAAACGACGCCGAAAAAGCAGGTCGGGGGACGCAGGGAGCGGGGCGAAGCGAGCGCACTTCAGTGCGTGAGCGAGACCCGCGACTGAGGACCTCGAGATGCGCCGGTTTGCAGGCGTCGCGCTCAGACATCGAGAAACCTCACCTCCTTCGCGTGCCGTTCTATGAAGGCCTTGCGTGGCTCCACCCTGTCGCCCATCAGGTCGGTGAAGATCTTCTCCGCCATCGCCGCGTCGTCGATCTGGACCCGCTCCAAGGTGCGGCTGGCGGGATCCATCGTCGTCTCGCGCAGCTGTTCGGCGTTCATCTCCCCCAGGCCCTTGAAGCGCTGCATGGTGACTCCGTGGCGGGCCAGGTCCATCACCATCCGTCGCAGCTCGGCGAACGACTCCGCCGCCTTCTCTTTCTGCTCGAGCGAGATCTTGAACGGCGGTCGGCCGACCTGGCTCAGCAGCTCACGGTGTGACTCGACCAGGCGGCGGTAGTCATGCGATTCGAAGAGGCCGGCGGAGAGCTCGAAGGCCTTGGCCAGGCCGTCGCGGCGGTGGACCGCGCGGACGAGGATTTCGTCACCGGATTCGGAGACGATCTCGGTGTCGAACGGCTCGACCTCGCCGGCGTCGCCGTTCAGCACGTCCTTCACCTCGGCCAGCGACGTCACGCCCCGATCGAGAATTTCCGACTCGCCGAGGAAGCGGATCAGCTCGTGGCCGAAGTCGGCCTGCAGCGAGTCGGCCCAGCCCTCGTGCTCCTTCAGCCGTCGGTTGAATCGCTGCCAACGGGTGGCGGTCAGCTTGTGCGTCTCGGCGGTTGCGTCGGTCACCTCCATCTGCTCGAGCTTGTCGCGCAGCAGCAGCTCCTCGAGCTCGGACTCCTTCTCGACGTAGGTTTCCTGCTTGCCGTTTTTCAGCTTGTAGAGCGGCGGCTTGGCGATGTAGACGTAGCCGGCCTCGATCAGCTCCGGCATCTCGCGATAGAGGAAGGTGAGCACCAGGGTGCGGATGTGGGCGCCGTCGACGTCGGCGTCGGTCATCAGCACGACCTTGTGGTAGCGCGCGTCTTTGACGTCGAACTCCTCGCGGATGCCGGTGCCAACGGCGGTGATCAGCGCCTGGATCTCGTTGTTGGAGAGCACCTTGTCGATCCGCGCCTTCTCGACGTTGATGATCTTGCCGCGCAGCGGCAGCACCGCCTGCGTGTTGCGATCGCGGCCCTGCTTCGCCGAGCCGCCGGCGGAATCACCCTCGACGATGAACAGCTCGGCGAGCGCCGGGTCGCGCACCGTGCAGTCGGCGAGCTTGCCCGGCAGGGTCGAGTTCTCCAGCGCCGACTTGCGGCGGGTCAGGTCACGCGCCTTGCGGGCGGCCTGGCGGGCGCGCGCGGCATCCACGGCCTTGCCGATGATCCGTTTCGCCTCGCCCGGGTTCTCCTCGAAGAACTCGCCGAGCTTGCGGTTGACCGACTCCTTGACCAGCCCCTCGATCGGCGGGTTGCCGAGCTTGGTCTTGGTCTGACCCTCGAACTGCGGGTCGGCGAGCTTGACCGAGATCACCGCGGTCAGCCCCTCGCGAACGTCGTCGCCGGTGAGGTTCTCGTCTTTCTCTTTGAGCAGGCCTTTGCCGCGCGCGTAGGCATTGAGCGTGCGGGTCAAGGCCGAGCGAAAGCCGGAGAGGTGGGATCCACCCTCGTGCGTGTTGATGTTGTTGGCGAAGCTGAAGATCGATTCCTGGTAGGACGAGTTCCACTGCATCGCCACCTCGACCTGGCCGTCATCGGTCTCGTTCTCGAAGAAGACCGTCTTGCGGTGCAGGGGGTCCTTGTTCTCGTTGAGGTGGGCGACGAAGTCGACGATGCCGCCCTCGTAGTGGAAGGTGTCCTTCTGGCCCGCGGCGCGCTCGTCGACCAGCTCGATCTTGAGGCCGCGGGTGAGGAAGGCCGTCTCGCGCAGGCGCTCGGCCAGGGTCGCGTAATCGAACTCGAGCTCGTCGAAGATCTCGTCGTCGGGCAGGAAGGTGATCGTGGTGCCGTGTGAATCGCTCGCGTCGCCGCGGTGGAGATCCGCCTGCGGCTTGCCGCGCTCGTAGTCCTGGGTCCAGATCGCGCCGTCGCGGCTGATTTCGAGATGGAGCTTCTCGGAGAGGGCGTTGACGACCGAGATGCCGACGCCGTGCAGGCCGCCGGAGACCTTGTAGCCGTCGCCGCCGAACTTGCCGCCGGCGTGGAGCGTGGTCAGCACCACCTCGGCCGCCGGGCGCTTCTCTTTTTTCAGTTCGTCGACCGGGATGCCGCGGCCGTTGTCGACGACGGTGCAGCTGTTGTCGGGGTGGAGGACGACGCGGACGCTGTCGCAATAGCCGGCGATCGCCTCGTCGACCGAGTTGTCGAGCACCTCGTAGACCAGGTGGTGAAGGCCCCGTGGCCCGGTCGAGCCGATGTACATGCCCGGTCGCTTGCGGACCGCTTCCAGGCCCTCGAGGACGGTGATGTCCTTGGCGCCGTAGGACTCCGAGCCGCCTTTTTTCTGCGCGGCCGTATTCGTCTTCTCAGGCAATTAATCCCTTCCCGCTCTCATAGAAAACCCCGACCGTTTGGGCTTTTGCCGCCCAGGGTCGGGGCAGAAATGCAAGTTGACATAAGGATACCAGTTCGGCCCCCTCGCAAGCCGCCACAAGGGAAATAAAATCCCTGCAAATCGTGGTATTTGAAATTACTTTCAATCATCTCTCACGCGGAAGCGCAAACTCTTCGGAGCACGGTCGCCGAGCCTCTCCTCCAGACGCCCGAGCAGCTGTGCCTGCATCAAATCCAACTCCTGCGCCCAGACGGAATCCGAGCAATCGACCGTCACCTCTCCAGCGCGTTCGGAAACAGGTCGGGCGACGCTGGCGATGCGCTCGCCGACGGCCTCCGCCCAGGCCGACTGCAAGGCCGCCAGGGGCGTCTTCGGCGCCGCCCGATCGAGCGCGTCGCGCAGGGCCGTGCCGGCGGGTCGGGGCGCGCGGCGGCGGCTCATGCGGCGGCCGCCGCATCGGCGCGCGGCGGCATCCGCACGACGCTGTCCCTCGCCTCGGCCGGCAGCGAGTCCTCCGCGGCGGCGCTGATCACCGCCTGACCGCCGGCGGCGAGGCGCTCGGCCAGGCGACGGCGGCGAGCGGTGTCGAGCTCGCTCATCACGTCGTCGAGCAGGAGCAGCGGCGCGACGTGGCGCGCCGCGAGCAGGACGTCGCGCTCGGCGAAGAGGAGGGCCAGCAGGGCGGCGCGCTGTTGGCCCTGTGATCCGTAGCGGCGCAGGGAGCGACCGGCCGCGTTGAACTTGACCTCGTCGAGGTGGGGGCCCCACGAGGTTCGCCCCAGCCGCAGGTCGGCCTCGCGGCGCTCGCCGAGGCCGACGCGGATCTCCTCGGCCGATCCGCAGGCGCGGGGCGCGTACTCGACCTCCCCCCCGCCCTCCAACCCCAACTCGGCGGCGGCGGTGGCGAAGGGGCCGGCGAGCTCGGCCACCGCCTCGCCGCGCGCCGAGATCAGCGCCGCGGCCGACTCGGCCACCGATACATCCCAGGTATCGAGCTGGGCGGAGGCGCCGTGGCCGGCCGCGATGCGGGCGACCAGCGCGTTGCGCTGGGCCAGCGCCTGGCCAAACCGCTGGCGCAACTCGGATCGGCTCGGCCAAAGGGCGGCGATGAATCCATCGAGGTGGGCGCGCCTCTCCGCTGGCGGGCCCTTGACCAGGGAGAGGCGATCGGGCGAGAAGACCGCGATCGCGGGGCGGCTGCGGGCCAGCGTCGCCGGGTCGGCGGCGCTGCCGTCCAACAAATGCCGGCGGCCCTCGGTGCGGCTGACCGAGGCGAGCAGGTGGCGCTCGATCCCATCCTCATCGCTGACCGTCGCTTCGGCCCGGGCGAAGGAGCCGCCAAAGGGGATCAGGTCACGGCGATCGGAGGTTCGAAACGAGCGCCCCGTCAGGGCGAAGTAGAGGGCCTCCAGGAGATTCGTCTTGCCGGCGCCGTTGGGCCCGACGAGGCTGAGGATCCCCGTTCCCAGCTCGATCCGAGCCGCCGCCAAGCTCCGCAACGGACGCGCTTCGACGACGGTGACGAGCACCGGCAGCGCTCACACGTTGAGGCGGATCGGCATCACCAGGTAGCGGAAGTCTTCGTTGTCGACCGGCTGCAAGAGACCGGGCCGCAGTGGTGAGATCAAGCGCAGCAGGACCTCGTCGCCCTCGACGCTTTCGATCCCCTCGCGCAGGAACTCCGGGTTGAAGCCGATCTCCAGGGGCTCGCCCTCGAAGGCCGCCGGCATCGTCTCCTCCGCGTCGCCGACGTCGGGCGTGGAGGCGGCGATCTTGAGCTCGCCCGGCGAGAAGGAGAGGCGCAGAGGCGCGTTGCGCTGAGCCAGCTGGCTGATTCGTCGCGTCACGTCGAGCAGCTCGGGGCGAGGCAATCGCACGTCGTGCTCGTAGGACTCCGGCAGGAGCTGTCGAAAGTTGGGGAATTGGCCCTCGATCAGCCTCGTATTGAGGACGATCGCCCCTGCCTTGAAAATGGCCTGGTTGCGCTGCAAGGTGACCGAGACCGTCTCGACCCCATCGGCAGAGACGATGCGGCCCAGCTCGCGCAGGGCCTTGGCCGGAATGTTGGCCTCGAGCTCACCGCCGATCGCGCTGTCCAGCTCGGTGCGCTTGACCGCGAGCCGGTAGGAGTCGGTGGCGACCATCGTCATCTCCGAGCCACTGGCGCTGACGAGGACGCCGGTCAAGACCGGTCGCATGTCGTCGCGCGAGGCGGCGCGGGCAACCAGGTCCACCGTGGCAGCGAGCGCGGGGGCCGGGATCGAGAGCGGCTCGCCCTCCTCCTCGGGAAAAGCGGGGAAGTCCTCGCTGGGCAGGACGCGCAGGTGGAAGCTCGAGCCGCCGCTGCGGATCTCGACATCGCGCTCGGACTCGCGCAACTCGATCTCCACCGTTGGCTCGCCGAGCGAGCGGCTGACCTCGGCAAGCAGGCGGCCGGGCAGGAGAACGGAGCCGTCGCCGTCGGCCTCGGCCGCGAGCTTCGTCTTCAGGCCCATCTCCAGATCGGTGGCGCTGAGGCTGACCCCGTCGCCGTCGGCGCTGAGCAGGATCCCCGAGAGCGATTGGGTGGCGGCGCGCGTCGATACGGCTCGGGAGACGACCGAGAGCTTGGCGACGAGCTCGTCTCGTTTAGTTGTCAGCTTCAAGTGATTGATGCCTTCTTAGGTTGAGTTAGTGCCTGTGGGAAAGCTTGCAGATAGCCGCTGAGCCGCATTGGCTAGCGGCTGGTCGGCTGTGGAGGGATTTGTGGGAAAGCATTGATTCTTACAGTGGCGTCGGCCGTTAGGGGCGGCCTGTGGAGCTGTTGTGGATTGCGCTGCGCAGCTCCTTCACCTGAGCGGCGAGGACCGCATCTTCGCCGCAACGGGCTTCGGCGCGGCGAATCGAGTTGAGCACGGTGGAGTGATCGCGGCCGCCGTAGAGCCGGCCGATCTGAGGCAGTGAGAGGTCGGTCATCTCGCGAGTGAGGTAGATCGCGACCTGGCGGGCACTGAGTGGTGTCGCGGCGCGCGTGGCGCCAACCAGCTCCGCTCTCGAGATGCCGAAGGCGCTCGAGACGCGCTGCTGGATCTCCTCGACCGGGGTCGTTTCCGGTGTTCGCGAAGTCTCGGGAATCACGGCTTCGACCAGCTCCGTGCTGATCGGCTTGGCGGTCAGCGAGGCGTGGGCGATGAGCCGGGTGAGGGCGCCGTGCAGCTGGCGGACGTTGATGTCGATGCGCCGCGCCAGCTCATTCAGGACATCGCCTTCGGTGTCGACCCCGGCCTCGCGCACGAGGCGCCGCAGGACGGTGAGCCGGGTAGCCAGGTTGGGGGGCTCGACCGCCACGGTCAAGCCCCACTCGAAACGGTCGCGCAACCTCGACTCGAGAGTCGATAGCTCGCTCGGAATGCGGTCGGCCGAGAGGACCAGCTGGCTGCCGCCTTCGTAGAGGGCGTTGAAGGTGTGGAAGAACTCGTCCTCGGTGTGGCGCTTTCCCTCGAGGAACTGGACGTCGTCGACGAGCAGCACGTCGAGGTCGCGGTAGCGGCGCTTGAACCCTTCGGCGCCAGCGGTGCGCAGCGCGGTGACGAACTCGTTGGTGAAGCGCTCGGCGGTCGTGTAGCGAACGTTGAGCGCCGGCGCCGAGGCTTGGAGGTAGTTGGCGATCGCGACCAAGAGGTGCGTCTTGCCAAGCCCGGGTGGGCCGTGGAGGAAAAGCGGGTTGTAGGCCTCTGACGGCGCCTCGCCGACGGCGAGCGCCGCCGCGTGGGCGGCGCGGTTTCCTTCCCCGATGACGAAGCGGTCGAAGGTGTAGTGGACGTTCAGGTCGGTTCCCCCACCACCGCTCTCCACCTCGGCCGTGCCGCCCTCGGCTACGAGGCTGACCTTGCGCAGCTGCGAGCCGACGCCGGCGAGGGCCTCGCGAATCAGCCCCGCGTAGCGGCGCTCGGTCCACGCCCTGATTCCCTCGGGGGCGGAGAGCAGGAGCGTCTCGGCCTGGCTGCCGACGACCTGCAACGGCTCCAGCCAAAGCTGGAAGGTCGAGGGGGGGACGGAGGCCCGCAACCGGCCCTGCACTTCTCCCCAGAGGGAGTCGAGGTCTTGTCTTGCCGCGTCATTTTGCACCGACGGCCGACCATAGCGACGCCTGGATAGGCCGAAATCGGTCCCCCCGCAAATGCCGCCGAAATCATTTTCGCGCTGAGTTTCCCTCGCTCGCCAGCGCGTCCGTATACTGCGACGCCGGATGAAGCGGACTTATCAGCCGAAGAAGCGCAAGCGCGCGAAGACGCACGGATTCCGGGCGCGAATGAGCACGCGTGGGGGTCGGGCGATCCTCAAGCGCCGACGCCGCAAAGGCCGGAAGCGCCTCACCCCCTAGATGGCGGCGAAACGACGCCGCCTTTCGCGCAGCGGCGAGTTTGACCGCGTCTATCGCGACGGATCATCACATGCAACCCGCTACCTCGTTCTCTACAGCTTTCCTCGAAAGGACGAGGAGGACGACGAGGTGAGGCTGGGGGTCTCGGTCAGTCGCAAGGTCGGTGGCGCCGTCGACCGCAACCGGGTCAAGCGCGTGTTGCGCGAGACCTTCTGGGGCCTCTCCGACCAGCTCCCCGATCGCCACGATTTCGTCTTGGTCGCCCGCCCGGAGATCGGTGATCTGATCGAGCGGGATGGCTCATCCGGCGTTCGCGCCAGTATCGAGGAGGCGCTTGCGGGCTCGCCAGGAAAGAAGCGTTCCACGTGAAACGGGCCCTGCTGGCGATGATTCGCGGCTACCAGCGCCGGATCTCCCCCGCCTTTCCCCGCCGTTGCCGGTATGAGCCAACCTGCTCGGCCTACGCGGCTGAGTCGATACGCCGATTCGGCCCTGCCCGTGGGACCCTGCTCGCGGCTTGGCGCGTGTTGCGCTGCAACCCCTTCAGTCACGGCGGCTTCGACCCCGTTCCAGAGCGCTTCACGCTCAAAGTCGGCCCGGTCGATCCCGCTGTTCACCACGGTGAGGCGCACACGTGATCCCCGCGGCGAACATCCTGCAGCCGCTGATCGACGTCGCCAACTCGGTCCTGCAGTTCTTCCACGACAGCGCCGGGCTGAGCTGGGGGATGTCGATCATCGCCCTGACGATCGTCACCCGTGCGCTGCTGATCCCGCTCACGTACAGGCAGCTCAAGGGAATGCGCGCCCTACAAGCCCTGCAGCCCCAGATCAAAGAGATCCAGGCGAAATACAAAAACGATCGCCAGCGCATGCAGCAGGAGATGATGCGCTTTTACCAGGAGAACAAAGTCAATCCCTTTGCCTCCTGCATCCCGCTGATCGCCCAGCTGCCGGTCTTCATCACCCTCTTCTACGTCCTCCGTCACGAGCTGCCGAGCGATATCGGCTGCGAGGCGGGCCATTGCGGCTCGGAAGCGTCCTTCCTCTTCATCAACGACCTGACGGCGAAGGCGCACGGGACCGAACTGATCGTGCTGCTGGTCCTCTACGTCGGCACCCAGCTGTTCTCGGGAATGGTGATGTCGGTGACCGCCGACAAAAGCCAGCGGATGATGATGATGGTCCTGCCCTTCATCTTCGTCCCCTTCGTGATCAGCTTCCCGGCCGGCCTGGTCCTCTACTGGATCACCACCAACTTCTGGACGATCGGCCAGCAATACGTGATCCAGCGCGTGATCCCAGCGCCGGTAGCGCCCACTCCCGAGATGGCGGCGGCAGCGAAGCCACCTCCTCCACCGCCGAAAAAGAAGAAGAAGCGGCGCTGAGGTAGCTCGAGCAGGGCGCCTCGCTCCCCGGTCTCCTCAGCCTCGACTGAGGTTTCTGGGATTCGAAAAGACAGAAGCTTTCATCTGGTGGCTTTCGCGCATAGACTGCCGGCGCTATGGGTGAGACTGCGGACTGGCCGACGGAGCCGGCTGAGCGTGTGAGGGAGCTCATCGAGGAGGTTCTCGATGAGCTTGATCTCGAGGGCGAGGTCGACGTCGTCGAGGATGACGACCGGATCACTGCTTCGGTCGAGGGCGACGAGGATTACGGGCTGCTGATCGGCAAGCGCGGGCAGACGATCGATGCGCTGCAGCTGATCGCCTACCAGGCGGCGTTCCGGGGGATGCGGGAGCGCAAGCGGGTCGTCGTCGATGCGGCCGGGTATCGGGATCGGCGCAAGGAGACCTTGACGGCGCGTGCCGATCGCGCGGCGGAGCAGGCGCTGACCGGTAACCAGTCGGTCGAGCTGGACCCGATGAGCGCCCAGGAGCGACGCGTCGTGCACGAGCACCTCAAGGAGCGCTCCGGTGTCGAGACTTACAGTGAAGGGGATGAGCCGCGTCGTTGCGTGGTCGTCGCCCCTCTTGTCTCCGAGTAGGGCGAGTACTCCGGTAGGGGTTTCGCTTAACTGTTTCGAGGGACGCTCGCAGCGGTAGACGATGGCTGATCGCGAAAAAGTGCAAGACGCTTCACCCCTACCGGAGTACTCGCTCAGCGAAGCGCAGAGGGCGGCGATCACTTGCGTCCTGGAGCTTCTGGAGACGGAGCGGGCGTCGGTTAGCTCCGTCACCGATCCGGGGCGGGCCTGGCGGGTCCATGTTGCAGACAGCCTTACCGGCATGGAGTTCGAGCAACTGTGCGAGGCCTCTCGGATCGCGGATATTGGCTCTGGGGCTGGGTTTCCCGGGCTTGTGCTGGCGATTGCCCTGCCCGACGCGCGGGTCGACCTGATCGAGTCGGTGGGGCGCAAGTGCGACTTCATCCAGCGCGCGATCGATGCGGCCGGCATCGCCAACGCCCGCGTCATCAACGCTCGCTCGGAGGAGCTTGCTGCCGGCGAGGGGCGCGAGGCCTACGCGGCGGTGACCGCCCGCGCCGTCGGTCGCCTCTCGACGCTCGCCGAGCTGGCGTCGCCGTTGCTCGAGGCCGGCGGGGTCCTGGTTGCCTGGAAGGGAAAGCGCGACCCCGATGAGGAGGCCCAGCTCCGTCGAGCTGCCGAGAAGCTGGCGATGCGGCCAGAGGAGATCCGCCACGTCGGCCCGTTCGCCGGCAGCGAGCATCGCCACCTGCACCTGGTTCGCAAGGTGGGCCCCACCCCGGATGACTTGCCGCGTCGTCCGGGAATGGCCAAGAAGCGACCGCGCGGCGACCACTAGTCTGCGGCCCCATGGGCGCCGTCTACGCGATCTCGAACCAAAAGGGCGGCGTCGGCAAGACGACGACCGCGGTCAACGTCGCCGCCTGCGTCGCCGCCACCGGCGCTCAGACGCTCCTCGTCGACCTCGATCCGCAGTGCAATGCCACGGTCGCCCTGGGCGGCGAGCGCGACATGCATCCCTCTTCCTACGACTGCTTGATCGGCGACGTCTCGGTCGCCGAGGCGGCCCGTCCGGCGGGGCCCGACAACCTCTGGCTGGTGCCGGCCAACCGCGATCTCGCCGGCGCCGCGGTCGAGCTGCCGCGGATCGAGGGCTCCGAGACGCGGCTGCGCGAACGGCTGGGGCCGGTGCGCGAGCGCTTTGCCTACACCCTGCTCGACTGCCCTCCCTCGCTGGGGCCGGTCAGCGTCAACGCCCTCACAGCCGCCGACCGCGTCGTCGTGCCGGTCCAGGCCGAGTACCTGGCCCTGGAGGGACTGGTCCAGTTCCTCGACACCCTGGCGATGATCCGCCGCGAGCTCAACCCGGCGCTGGAGGTGTCGGGCCTGCTGGTCACCATGCACGATGAGCGCACCCGCTTGGCGCAGGACGTCGAGCGGGAACTGCGCCAGCATTTTCCCGAGATGGTCTTCGAGACGGTCATACCGCGCAGCGTCCGGGTCGCCGAGGCGCCAAGCTACGGCCTGCCCGTGATCGACCACTCACCCAAGTCGCGCGGCTCCGTGGCCTACCGCGCTCTCGCCCGGGAGCTGGCTGAGCGTGGCTAGCGCGACCAAGCGCGGCAAGCGGGGCCTCGGCAGCGGTCTCTCCGCGATCCTGCCCGAGGCGAGCCCCGAGCAGGCGGGTGAGCTGCGCGAGCTGCCGGTCGAGCTGATCAAGCCGAACCCCAACCAGCCGCGGACCAAGATCGATCCCGAGGCGCTGGCCGGCCTCGCCTCCTCGATCGAGGCCAACGGGGTCGTGCAGCCGCTGCTGGTCCGCCCGCTCGCCGACGGCAGCTACGAGCTAATCGCCGGCGAGCGCCGCTGGCGCGCGGCGCAAGCGGCGGGCCTGACAAAAGTGCCGGCGGTGGTGCGCGATCAGGAGCTGGCCGAGCGCCTGCAGGTGGCGCTGATCGAGAACATGGTCCGCGAGGACCTCAACCCGGTCGACGAGGCTCGAGCCTGCGCCGCCCTGGTCGACGAACTCGGCCTATCCAAGGAGGAGCTGGCGCGACGCGTCGGCCGCAGTCGCCCCGCCGTCTCCAACTTGATCCGCCTGCTCGACCTCCCCGACGAGGCGATCGAGCTGCTCGAGTCGGGCGAGCTGAGCGAGGGCCATGGCCGCGCTCTGCTCGCCGCCGACGGCAACGACGTCCGCCGCCGCCTCGCCCGCGACGCCGTGCGCGGCGGCTGGTCGGTGCGCGAGACCGAGAACCGGGCTAAGCTGGCTGGCCAGCCAAAGACGGGCGGCGGCTCGCGAACGTCTCTGGCACCGGAGCAGGCGGCGGCGCTGCGCGAGGCCGCCGACAAACTCGAGTCGGCCCTTGGCCACGAAGTCAAGTTGCGCCCAAAGGGAGGGGAGATCGCGGCCGAGATCCGCTTCGACGATCTCGATCAGGCGCTCGACCTGGCCCGCAGCCTCAGCCGCCAGCGGCGCTGAACGGGACGCCCGGCGGGCGCGATTCCCCCGCTATCCTTTCCGCTTGGCTCCGGGCGATTAGCTCAGTTGGTTAGAGCGCGTCTCTGATAAGGACGAGGTCCCTGGTTCGAATCCAGGATCGCCCATTCGTGCAACAGATGCAGATCTACGGCGTCAGCTTTGACATGGTCGGCAAGCAGCCGATCGTCTTGCTGAAGACTGTTGACAGCAACAAGTTCCTGCCGATCTGGATCGGGCACCCGGAGGCGGCGGCGATCCTGATGAAGCTGCAGGGTGCCTCGACGCCGCGGCCGATGACCCACGACCTGCTCTCCGACGTGCTCGAGCAGCTCGACGCCAAATGCGAGCGCGTCTCGGTGACCGAGCTGCGCGACAACACCTTCTACGCCTCGATCACGGTCTCGATCAACGGC
>Ga0164298_10000344_pt1 | contig 12962 bp, 24 predicted proteins | sample Whisoiple_216_MG_FD_109713 | JGI IMG/M metagenome (GOLD analysis project Ga0164298, IMG submission 109713) | Unamended control soil microbial communities from upstate New York, USA - Whitman soil sample_216_MG | ecosystem: Environmental > Terrestrial > Soil > Agricultural land ... | reverse complement strand
TGCGGCGGCTGCGGCACTTCTCGCGGCAAGCGCCGGCAGGCGTGGTATCCGCATTCGAAATGTCGGCGCAAGTGCTGTAGCAATCGGCGGGGCCGGTGTCACGTTCGCAAACGCGGCGGTAGTTATCCAGCCGGGCGAAACGTGGAACGAAAACGAAGCGGCGCCGGCAGCGTGGTATTGCATATGCGACGCGACCCTGTCGTCAACCCTCAACGTTCAAACGATTGCATAAAATGCTGAAAAAGTTCACTAAAACGTGGTTCATTTCTCTGGCCTTTGCGGTCCTGGCGCTGGGCTCTATCGAAGCAGGCGCTGCAAACTCGGGCATCGTCCAAAAGGTATTCGTGCCGACCGGCGCGGGGGCCGTAACGCGTTCTATCGATTCGAAACTCGCGGACGTTCGGAAAAGCGTGTTCGATTACGGCGCGAAGTGCGACGGTACCACGAACGACACGGCGGCGTTTACGAAGGCCCGAACAGTCACGGGTGGGCGCTATCACATTCCATCGGGAACGTGCGTAGTTGATGCCTCGCCCAACGTCTTCGGCGATACCTTCACTGCTGGTGATAATGCAAGCGTCAAGGTTGCCGGCGTAACGTACAGCGTCGCAAACGCTTTCGCCGGACCGTGGCGCTACAGCGTCGCATCGCCGACAAAACTGAACATGCTGCACGCGGTGTCGGGGAATACCGTCATGTATCTGCAGGACGGCGGCGCAGGAACGGCGACGGGATTCTATCGTGGCCTTGCATTCACGACGGATAGCCATTTCTTGCAGGCGCAACCGGCGACGAACGGTGGCGCAACAGACCTTTTGTTCCAGCGATCGACACTCAATGCGGACGCGGCAGGCAATCGGTTTAACTTCACGTTTGAAGAAAACACAGACCGTCTGCTGTTCAACTATGCGACAAGCGCCAGTGGATCGCCAGTGTTTGACTCGGCCATGCAAATTTACGCGGGCGTGTCGCCGTCGCTGATTTTCCCGGCGCTGAGGCCGCAGTTTCAACAGGGGTGGACTGTTCAAACGAGGGCAGGGGGCGCGCTCAAATTGTCGATGGCGCCAGGTGCAACCAAGCACACATTGGTGGACGACACGACCGCAAACGAGATTGCGAGTTATACGCGTTCGGCGATGAAAATCGGCGGGATTACCTTCACTTCTGCATACGATGCGGCGACTTACTCAGAGGGGCCCCAGCGTTGGGGCGGCACGTTCGGCGACCTGGCGACAGCGCTGCCAGTTGCCAAAACGTTGTTTGTGGCGACCGGGGCAACAAACTACGCGGTTATCGGGACGCTTCGGGTGGCCGCCGTGAGTAGCGGTAGCACGCGAGCATGGCGGGAATCGCGGTTCACATATGACGGGACGACACTGACCGTAACGGATTTGGTGAACACGCTTCCGGCGCAGATCGTAGCGACGATGGCAATGTCGGGCACCAGCATGCAATTCCAGGCCAGCTATGCGGGCGGTCTCGGCGGCGGCGTCGCGGTGACGGCGTCCGTCGAGTGGTCGCAGGCCGGCCGATGAAGCAGCCGCTTTTGCTGGTGGCGATGGCGTCGGCAGCTGTGCTGTTGCTGCTGCCAAAGGCGGTTCCGCCAGAAGATGCGGAAGACGAACCAGATTACGAGGCGCCGAACCTGTTGGATGAAGCAACGGGCTACGCCCAGGAAGTGATTGACATGACGAACTACCAAAGCGAGGACGTACAGGACCAGAACGTAAAGGCGTTCCTGTGGATGCTGCGCGTGAGCGAGGGGACCGCAGGCCAGGACGGTTACAGCACCATCGTTGGCGGATCGCAGTTCCAGGGCTTTGCGGACCATCCGCGCGTGCTGATCGCACTGCCGAACCTGGGCATCAAGTCGAGCGCGGCAGGCGCGTACCAGATCATCCGGCGCACCTGGGATGGCGTCCGCGACAAGCTGGGCCTGCCGGACTTCTCGCCAGAATCGCAAGACGCGGCGGCAATCGAATTGATCCGCCAGCGGGGCGCGCTGGCCGATGTGAAAGCAGGGCGGTTCGCTGACGCGGTCGAGAAGTGCAAGAAAGAGTGGGCCAGCCTGCCGGGTGCGGGATACGGTCAAAGGGAAAACACATTGGCGCGTCTGCAAGGCGCGTACGAAACCGCAGGGGGTTACATCGCATGAACAAGGACAAAGTACAGGAGCTGTTGATTGGCGCGGTCGTGGTCGTGCTGGGGTATGCGCTGTACAAGCATTTCCAGCCGGCGCCGGTAGCGACACAGCCGCGCGCCAGCACGACCCCACAGACGGGGCCTGGCGTGGGCGGGTTCAACACAATTCCGCGATACGAGGCGCCGCAGCAACAGCAGTGGCAACCGTTTGACGACAAGTCGCCATACACGACGATCTACGACCCATATCAAGGAACTGTCGATACCGGGGCGTTCGAGGGTCACAATTACCTGGCGAGTCTCGAAGCGGCGCAATCGCCGTATCTCAACATGGGGCCAAATGTCGGCGCGCCTGCGCGTACTGGCGGGTTTGTCTACTAATGGAAGATTCCCGCAAATTCCTCTACATCGGGGCGGCCGTCGCCGGCCTGGCCGTCGCGTACATGGTCTACCGCAGTTCGAAGGCGGTAGCCGGCGTCGTGGCGGACGCGGCGGAGGCAATCAACCCGCTCAACAATCAGAACATCATCAACCGCGGATTCACGAACATATATCAGGGCGTCACCGGCAGCGAGGGGACGCTCGGCACGGATATCTATGACGGCTTCCACGGTGGGGCGCTCGATGCGACCAGCACGAACAACGCGATCTACAACGCGGCGAACTCGGGTTGGCAGGCAGTCGGAATCCTCGACAAAGACGAAACAATCGGCACCAAAGCCTATGACATCGTCGACACCATCAAAAGCTGGTTTTAAGGAGGGGCGGCAAAGTGGTCGACTTCAAGAAAATGATTCCAACGCCTGAGCGGCTCGGGCTGGAAGTGCTGATTGTGCTGGGCGGCGTGCTGGGCGCGGCGTTCATCATCAGTCGTTTTCCGAACCTGCAAAAGCTGGTTCAGGACAACAGCGTAACGGTCAAAGATAAGACCGGGAACGTGCTTTTTTAACGCAACAAAACCGAATGGGGAATGTATGAAAAAACTGTTTAACCGTCTGAAAGAGCCATCGTCCTGGGCTGCGCTGGCCGCGCTGTCGATTCTGTTCGGCGTGCCGCCTGAGACCGCGCACGCGGTAGTGGCCGGCCTGGGTGTGGTGGTCGATGCCGCCGGCGCCCTGGGCCTCACGCCTGGCGATGTGCAAGCCGCCGTGGTGGCCGTGCCGACCGTCGTGGCCGGCGCGGCAGCGTTCCTGCTGCCCGAAAAAGCGCGCGAGTAAGTCATGGGCCAAATTGACCAGCTCTTGCAGGTTCTACCGTTGCTGAACGTGCTGATCGTGCCGGCGCTGGTCTTCGTGGTCAAAATCGATAAGCGGCTCGGTCAGATCGATGTTCTGACCGACGTCAATATCCGGCGCGTTGACGCTCTTGAGCGCGAAGTGCGAGACCTGACCAGTCAGGTTATGCACATGGCGAACGGGCGCCGGCACGTCTGACCGTGGGCGCAAGCGGGGGCCGGCGTCTATGACGGAGCCGCTGGCCGCGACAAGTCCTAGGCGCGCGCCGACCTGGCGCCCGGTAATCTGGCGTGCCGTGTCGTTGTGTTCCATCTGCTGCAGGCGCATGATTTCCGGAACCCACCAGGGCACGCGGGCGCGCCCGGACAGCCAATCCCGAACCGATTTTTCCGAACGCTTGAGGGCGCGCGCAAGCTCCTTGGTGCTGCCGTACCACATGGCGTAGTGACGCATGGCGGCGGGATTGCCGTAGCGCCGATTCGGGTATTGCACAACGTTCTCCAATATGAAAAAGGCCGCGTTACAGTAACGCGGCCTGGGCAGTTTCAAACGCCGGAACAGGCGTATTTATTTGATGTTTTGTGTGCAACTTACAATCTTGGTCAGCAGTACAGTTTTTCGCATAATTTATAAACTGTACTGCTGACGTTTAATACCTGTTAGCGGGGTGAAAAACGACGCTCACGCCCCGGCCAGCTTCCCAACAGGATGGCATTAAAAGATGCGGAAAATTTTTCCATGACGCCCGACCAGCGCTCACGCTGTTCGGGCGTTTTTGCGCGCTCGGCGTTCGCGTTGGCGATGACAACAAACGGGTGGATATCGAGGGCGCCGGCAATCACAAGCGCGGCGTCGTCATCTAAAACGCGGCGTCCGGTGCGGTAGTTGCTGACGGTGGACAGCGAAAAGCCAAGGCGTTTCGCAAGGGCATAATCAGAATCAATGCCAAGTTTTTCCTTGACGGAGTCAAGGAATTCAATCGTGGTTTTCATTTAGCTCTCCTAGGGCTTGGTACGGCTCGAACGCGGGGTCAAGGCGTTGATAGGCGAACCTTACACCGTTGTCCAACAGGCGACAAGCTACACACTTGTGACATAAAACAGTTGACACATGTTTCGCATGAAGCATATATTTCGGCTTGTCGGGAGGAAATCTCTTCACCCTCTCCCAGGCAATCGGCCCCGCGCTGACCTCCCGACCCTTACGCCTGAGAGAGTTAAAAACAACGCCTGGGAGGGCATATGTCAGTTACACAAGATTACAAAATACTCAACCGTGCGACGAGCGCGGCCACGGTGGCGAATCTGCTGGCTGCCGTGGCCGGGTCCTTGATGATCGCCGCGCCGTTCGCTGCCTACATGCTCGGCGGTATCTCGTGAGCGCCTTTGACGGGCTGTTCATCATCGCGTGCGTGGGGGGCGCCGGTATCTGCCTCTTGGGCCTGTGCCTGGTCGTCGTGGAACATGTCGCCGCTGACCTGGGCGTGAGCGCCGATGACGACGAGGAGGAGGGCGATCAAACTCCGATTCCGGCATACCCTGGCGAACCGCAACCGTATTCGCACGTTCCTTGCTGCGCAAGGGGTTGGTGCTCAGACTGCCCAGCACGGGAGGGCGCGTAATGTCCGCCGACACCAGAACCCCGCAACTGTTCGCCGCCGACCTGGCCGGCGAAGTACCATCGAAGCCGACAAAAAAGGAACTCGCCGCCGCGCGCGTGGCGCGCTTCCGCGAGCGCCACGGCCTGCGCGCCGTTACCGTGAATCTCCCCGCCTCGGCTGTCGCTGAATTGGACGCAATGCTCGCCGTTACTGGCGAAACGCGGAGTCAGTTGATAGAGCGCACAGTCCTCAATCAGGGCATGGTCATGAAGCTCGAATCGCAGGGCCTGGCCGTCGTCCTGCCGGTTGAGGTGCGCGACGAGTTCGCTGCATGGGTCGCTGCAAAAGGCAAGGGCAGGACCGCGAGCCAGGTAATCGAAAAGCTGATCCGCACCCAACTCCTGAGGCCGCGCTAATCATGGGTCACTCGTGCTCAACGATCACATACTCGAACATGGCGCAGGAACAAAAGCGAGAGCGCGAAGCGCTGATCGCGACATGTGCATTCTGCAAGGCGGCGCCGGGTGACGGCTCCACCTGCAAGCAATGCGGCGCACCGAGATTCGTCACAACCGTCAAGGTGAAGAAATGAAAGCCGAGCGTATCGAACTGGCCGCGCTGGCCGCCGTCGCTGGTCCACAGCGCACGCAACAGGAATTGCAAACGTCGGTCTACCTGGCCGAATTCGCGGCTGCCTGCCGCGCCGTCGATGACACGCCGCTTGATGTGCGCCAGGAGCGCATACAGGCCGTCAAAGACTTGCTGGTGACGCCATCCGACGCGGAGGCTGTGCGCGCCGCGTATTGGCTCCGGGCGCCGCTGCCGGCCCGCATGGTCGCCGTCATGTCCGCGAAGCTCCCGAAAGAGCGCGCCAACGATGCGCTGATGAAGTTCGATGCATTCGAGCGCGGAACCATTTGGAACGCGTTAAAAAAACTGGTGGGCGAACTCGGCATTATCCAAAAATGCATGAACGGCGGGCAGATGCCGAAGACGAAGCCGGGGAGTGTGCATTGATGCAGGCTTTGCGGCACGCGATACCGTCGCGCATGGCGCGCGCGGTCCAGAACCTGTTTGCCCGTGAGGGCGTCGCTCAGCACGCGCGCAAGGTGGAACTGCTCGATACCCTGCACGCCGACGATGCCCGCGTGCCGCTGGCGCAGCAGAGCGACGGCGCAATGACGGCGGCCGGCGCGATCTGGTGCGCGGCCGACGAAGCGGCCCGTGAGTGCATGCGCATGTGCGCCAGCCTGCACACGATGGATGCCGTGATGATCGCGCTCGACTACTTCTGTCAGCGCAAGGGCGTGCCGTTCCCGGCTGGCAAAACCCCGCTGGAAATCCTGAAGCGCGCGCTGGATAAGGGCTGGTGGCGACGGATGCTGCGCAAGGAATTTATGCGCCGCTTCGAACATACCGCGATCACGCTCGGCCTCACGGGCCTGCGCACCGATCCATACATCACGCGAGAAACCGCGCTGATGCAGGAGACCCAAAACCGCGAGAACGAAAAGATGCTGGCCGCGCGGACGGCGACGAATGAGAACGGCCAGGCGTACACCGTGGCCGAACTGGCGGCGCTTGGCATGGGTAACAAGGCGTTGCGCAAAGGCGAACTTATGACCCGCATCAATGGGTTCGAAGTGGTGGCGAAAGAAATGGGGCACGTTGCCATATTCGGCACGATTACATGTCCTGGCGAATTCCACTCAGTCGGCGGCACGAACGCGAAATACAACGGCGCCACGCCGCGCGACGGACAGGCGCACCTGGGCGCAGTATGGGCGCGCTATCGCTCTTGGCTCGACCGGGCCGGCATCAAGGTCTACGGATTCCGCATTGCGGAGCCGCACACGGACGGCTGTCCGCATTGGCATACGCTTCTTTTCATTGACGACAAGATGCCAGGCACGCCGGGCCGCTCGGCGTACGCGCGCGCCTCGGCCATGATGCGCCGCTACGCGCTGGGCCAGGGCGAGCGCCAGGCGCCGAAGCGCGCCGACATCGTGCGCCGCGTCCGGGCGCAAGGCCGCCTGATGGACGGGCCGGTGACCGTGGCAGAAGCGAAAGCGATGGCAGACCGCGAACTGCACGAATGGCGCGTTGCCGAGCGCGCGCGCCAGAACGCCGCGCCAGGCGCGAAGAAAAACCGCGTCAAGATCGTGCGAATCGACCCTGCGCGCGGCTCGGCAGCCGGCTACATCGTCAAGTATGTATCAAAGAATATCGACGGGGAGGGCGTCGGCGCCCACTCCGTAACGGAGCAGGGCCAAACGACCTACATGGCGACTAGCGACTTGTTCGGAGACGTTCAAATAACGCCGTCCCAGCGCGTCACGTACTGGTCCCAGGTATGGGGCATCCGCCAGTTCCAACAGATCGGCGGCGCGCCTGTCGGCGTGTGGCGCGAACTGCGCCGGGTCACCGCGGAAACCGTCATGAATGCGCACCCGGTTATCAAGGCCGCGCACCTGGCCGTCCAGAAGATCGAATCGGCGGAGGCGCATGTCGCCAAACAGGCCAGTTGGGCAGATTACCTGCGTGCGCAAGGCGGGCCCACAGTGGGCCGCCAGGCAGCGATAAAGATCGCATGCAAGGAAGTGACCATCGAAGGCCGGTATGCGACCTATCAGGCCATGCGGCCGGTGGGCGTCTACCTGGCGTCGCAGGAGAACGCCGTTTATGAGTCGGTCCGCTACCAGTGGACGATTCAGGGGCAGGAGGGCACGCCGACCCCGGCTGGGCTCGCGGCCTGGGCGGCCTTTGACCTTCCTCGGACTGGTGTAAATAACTGTACGGGGCCAAAAGGCAACAGCATGTGGATCAGCGGCCAGGCGGCGGCCAAAACTGAAAAAAAATTCGTTCGCGATCCGTGGGCCGCGAACGAAAACGACGGCGATGGAGAGCCGGACCGCATCACCGGGCGCGTCGGGTGGTCGAAGCGCACAGAAGCGGAGCGCGCCGCCGTCTGGAAAGAACGTAGCGGCAAGGCCGAAACGCACCTTGAGAAATTACAACGAAAGTACCCGCAATGAATGAATCGGAAGAATTGGAGCGCCAGGCCGTCGCGCTCGTGAAGCAGTACGGCACGTTCTTGATGATGGCGCCGCCCGTCAAGGCGTTTTTTAAACGGTTGGCGGCGCATCTGAACTGGAAAACATTGGAGAAATCACTATGAATCGACTGCCTTACATCGCGCCGGAACAGCGCGACAGCTACAACGCGCCGACCGTGGACGTAAACGGCGGAGAACCGGCCGGCGAGCCGGAAACCGCCGTGCCAGTCGTGAAGAAGCCGACCGCGAAGAAAGCGACCGCAAAGCCGGTAGCGAAGAAGGCGCCCACGCGCAAAAAGTAACCCCTGTTGTCAACCGCTGGCGAAGGCTCACAAGGCCGAATGCTGGCACCGAAGCGCGCCGCCTTACCGGGCGGCGCGCAAGAGGATTCAGAAATGACGAAAAAGACTGCAATCGGGCACGTTGTGTGTGCCATCTGCGGCTTCCATGACGCCGAAGTGAAGGAAGACCGTAACGGGCATGCGTACATACACTGTACGGACTGCAATGCTCAGACATTCACCCGTAACGACTACCGTAACAGCCATCTGCGCAAGCGGATGCGGGCCGTAACGGTAACGGTAACGGTAGCGGATACAGAAGATGCGGAGGCGGCGCCAGCGCCGGAAGCCCCGCCAAAGGCCGCAAAGGCACCGCCACGGGCCGAACAGGCGCCGGCTGCACCTGCGGCCCCAAAACCGGCCAAACGCCCCTGGTTCCAGCCTTTGATGGCCGCAGGGGGTGAAAATGCCTGACCTCGAAGACCACAAGGGCGACGACGCCGGCCAGGCCGCGCCAGTAGAGCCAAAGGCGCTCGACCCTAATGATCCGCTCGACCGGATCGCGATGGAAGCGGCAGGCGACGAAAAAGCCGCCGATCAAGCCGCCGAAGACTTCATCAACCCGCCAGAAGAAAACCCAATCGACCCGGCGCAAACATGGGCACAAATTCCGTTCATGCTCGGCAAGCTCGCCGCGATGGCAATGCCAGAACTCGGCCCGGTGTACAACGAAGCGGCGTGCTTGCAGTGGGGTATCGGCATGGCCGCAGTGTCGGAGAAGTACGGATGGGATGCCGGCGAAACGATTTCGAAGTGGGGGCCGGAAGTGGCCTTGATCGTGGCGACCGTGCCGCTGGCCGTGCCGACCTATCACGCAGTAAAAAAACGCATTGACGAACAGAAGAAGGTGAAGGCGGAAGCGCGGTTCAACGCGAACGTGAAGGACCTGAACGACCCGCCAGCGCCGCAGCAATCGACCAATCCAATGCACCAGCCGCCGGGGAATTTCAGTGAGCCAATCTAAGGGCGCGACCACGCGCAACAAGGCCGACATCATCGCGGTTATCGGCGCCTCGGGGACGGGCAAGAGTTCGTACATCAAAGGCGAACTGCTAAAGCGTTACAAACGCCTCCTGATTTGGTCGCCGCTTGAGAAAACCGACCGCTATGCGGACTTCTGCGGCGGGGTGGTGGTCGAGGGGCGAATTTCGGAACTCGTCGCCCAGGTGAAGGCCGGGACGCGGGAAATCGTGTTTGTGCCGAAGGGCAGCGACGTCGAAATAAAAACGCAATTCGACCGCTTCTGCCGCGTCGTGTGGGAACTCGAAGGCGCGACGGTACTGGTCGAGGAACTGAGCCGCGTCACGATGGCTTCTTGGTCCCCGCCAGCCTGGAAAAATCTCTCGACCGCAGGCCGGCACCAAGGGCTGACGATCATCGGCACTTCCCAGCGTCCGGCCACCATCGATAAAGACTTCCTGGGCAACTGCACAGAGGTCCGGTGCTACCGCGTGAACTACGATAACGACGCGAAAGTGATGGCCGACACACTGAGCCTTGAAAAGCGATGGGAGACGGGGCCAGGTGGGCGCGCGGTATCGGTGCACCCGATGAAAGCGCTTCGTTCGTTGCCGAATTTCCACTACTTCCACAAAAATCCTGACCTTTCGGTGCGGCAGGGCGTCAACAAAATGCTGTAACGGTAACGGGTACGGATACAGCCTATTTACGAGCCAGCGCCGGGGCGTCAGGCTCGGGGCTGTTGAAAGAAACACAGATCAATCCCCGAAACCAATTGAAGGAAAAAGCCATGAACAAAGCAGTTGTGCAGACCGCACTGATCGCCCTGGGCGCTTTCGCTATCGCCTCCCTGATCCAGAAAAAGATGATGCCGATTCCGGTCATCGGCCAATACCTGCCAGGCGGCACCACGCCAGCGGCCTAAGCCGACTGATGCGAAGCGAAACGGCCCCGTGTAAACCGGGCCGTTTCAGGTAAACCAGAACAACAGACGAAAGAAAAAAAGACATGAACTACGATCAAATGATTGACCTGCAAAACGTCCGTCCGGGCGTAACCGCAGTTCTGAAACTGTCGTATGCCGCGACGTTCGATAAGGTGCATCTGAACCTGGGCGGCGGTCTGACCAAAGCGAACGTGGGCCGCATCGAAGGCAAGGCGAACGGCGTGACGTTCTTCGTGGACGACGCAACCCTGATCGCTACCCGCGATGCATATCAAGGCGTCTTTACCGACCCGAACGTTATCACGCTCGACTTCACCGAACCGAATACCCGTGGCGGCGCCGCCGCTCAGTACCTGGCCTCGGTCCCGCGCAACCTGCTCAACAGCTTGACTTTCGAAATCGAAATCAAGGCCGGCGCGAACGTCGCGTCCACCATGACGGCGGAAGCGGAATACCGCGAGCCGACCCCGAACCCGTTCATCCTGCGCCGCAAGGATTTCAACGTGCCGCTGTCGCTCGTGGGCGAAAACGACATCATGCTGCCTACCGCAATGTCCGGTGGCCTGATCAAGCGCATCTGGTTGCACCATACCGGCAACGTGACCAAAGCCGAACTGCGCGCGAACGGTACGCCGAAAATCCGCGCAACGACCGGGTCGCTGACCTACTCGCAGAAGCGTAACCGCCTGGTCCCGCAAGCGAACCTGCTGGTACTCGACTTCGTCGCTGACGGCAACCTGATGGGCATGCTGAACACCTCGTCGATCAAGGAATGCCTGCTGCGCATCACGACCAGCGCTGCCGACAGCGTCAAGGTGTACGTCGATTACGTGGACGACCTGAAACGCCTGGCGTAATCCGGTCTTCACCATAACCAAGGGGGAAGATATGGATTTCTTCGGCAGTAACAATTTCCGGCTCGATTCGATTTTGGGCGGCGCGGATGAAACGGTTCCGCTGCCCGATGTGTCGATGGGTGGCGAGGACATGCAGCCTTCCACGCCGACCGGCAACGGCTCGGGCGTGTTTGTCGATAGCACCATGCAGCAGAACATTTTCGGGGGGCTGAGCAAGGTTCTCGACTATGCGCTGCAGCGTGACGCGTACAAGATGAACATGCAGCGCAACCTTCAATACCAGCCGGCAGTGCAGCAGCAGGTACAGGTGCAAGGTCGCCAGACCAATTTCCTGTTCCTCGCGGCCTGCGCCGTGGGCGTTTACCTGCTGGTGCGGGAATGATGCCCAACATGTCGCTGTCGGCCAGTTCTTCGGCAAGTTCGAAGGGCGGCGACGGCGCGTTTGGCGGATCGTCAAGCGCGATCCAGCAAGGCGACTGGAACGTCAGCACGGGCAAGGGAACGGTCACGGCGGCGCCGTCGTGGATGGTCATGGCGGCAATCGGCGTGGGGGTGCTGTGGCTCATGAAGAAGCGAACCTAGCCCGGATCGTGCCGGGTCTGCTCGACGATAGCGCCAGGGCCGCGTATGCGCGCGCCTTTGATGAACGGCGCGACACGACGGGCGGACTCGGTTCGATGGACAGCGCGCTCGAAGGGGCGATGCTGTTTGATGTGGTCGTGTGCGGCGCTACGGTCGCGCGCTACGCGCTAAAGCAGGTGGACAGGCCAGGGGGAACCGAAGTGTTCGTCGTGGCCGCTGCCGGCGGCGCAAAGGGCGTGGACCTGATCGCCAGTATCGAGCCTTACATCCTCTCCCAATGCCAACAGGCCGACCGGCTGACCGTCAACACGCGGCGCCGGGGGCTGGTCAAGAAATTACAGCGCCAGGGGTGGACCCTTGACAGCTTCGTCATGAGGAAAAAAATCAAATGAGTTCCAGTCAAAGCGATTCCAGTCAACAACAGGTACAGGAAACACAAGACAACCGCATCAGCGCGGCGGAGGGCGCCTCTACGCTCGTCGCCAGCCGGTCGAGCGTCGGCGGCAACGTCAATGTGACCTCCACCGATTACGGAAGCGTTACAAAAGCGATTGACCTGACGCGCGACCTGATGCGCGGCGCCGCGAGCATGTCGGCGGCAAATAACGCGACCATCAGCGATACCGTCCAGTCCGCGATGCACTCAGTGCAGGAAGCCTACGCCGGCAGCACGGACAAAGTCGCTGACGCGTGGGCGGAATCGAAGGCAGGCGAAAACAAGGTTATGGTCATGGTTGGACTGGCCGTCGTCGCCCTGGTGGCAATCAAGATTGTGGGGAAATAATGGCCTATCAAACAATTCTGCTTCAAGCCGGCATTCCTCACCGGCTCGATATCCAGTGCTCGCTGATCCTGATCGACTCGGTCAGCGGAACGGCCGGCGTGGACCTCCAAACAATCGACCGGGGCGGGGCCGCTAGCGTTGTCATGCCAGCCCGTAAAGCCGCATTCCGATACACCGGGCAGTTCGAGGGGGTCATTCTCTCGGCGGCAGTGGCGACGACAGTCAGCCTGTTCCTGTCGCGCACCGATGTGCAACTCGGCGTCGTGGACGGATCGGCGGTCTCGATTCCGAACGGTGTGCGCGTTACAAACAACGACGCGCAACCGGTTCCGGTGAAGACGCCGGCAGGCGTTCCATTGGAAGTGCTGTTCGCCGGAACGGTGGCGCCAGTGCTGGGCAATGTGACTGTAAACCAAGCGGCGGCGGTTACGAACGTCGCACCGGTGGCCGTAACTGCGGC
>Ga0164298_10000341_pt1 | contig 13020 bp, 20 predicted proteins | sample Whisoiple_216_MG_FD_109713 | JGI IMG/M metagenome (GOLD analysis project Ga0164298, IMG submission 109713) | Unamended control soil microbial communities from upstate New York, USA - Whitman soil sample_216_MG | ecosystem: Environmental > Terrestrial > Soil > Agricultural land ... | reverse complement strand
GCCGGCATCCGGTCACTCTTGCGTGGACTCACAACATCAGATGTCATCACTCACAGTGCCCATCCCGCCGGACCTTCGGCCCGGCGTGTCGGGCCGAACACACCGATCTTGAAACAGTCCCGCGTACGAAGCCCACGTATTCTGTGAGTGTGTCGTTCGGCGGTTGTGGTCTGGGCCGCTGTCAGGATCGGTGCTGGTGATCGAGGATGACTCCCACGTGTTCTGGCCACTTCCAGGCGGAAGGGTGCCTTTGTCATGACTTGTCTTCTCGGTCACCGGCGCCGTCCTGGGCCACCGGTTGGCTTGATCAGAAGCCTGTCCGCGAGCGTGCTCGCGTGACTCATCACAGAAGTGCCGCTCGGTGGCCCGTTCCCAGGCCGGTGTCGATCCCCCGTGTCGATCCTGTGTTGGAAGGAGCTTGGCAACCGTATGACGACGCTGGCTGATGTCGTGGACGCCGTGGTGGGCGCGGATACCCACCGCGACACCCACACCCTGGAAATCACCACGCCGACCGGGGCGCCGGTAGCAACGCTGACCGTGGCCAACACCGACGACGGCGCGGCGAGAGCACTCGCCTGGATCGCCGAACAATCCCCCGGTCCACGGGTGGTCGCAGCGGTGGAAGGCAGCCGCAGTTACGGCATCGGCCTGGCCCGCGCGCTCACCGCCGCGGGTATGCCGGTGTTGGAGATCGAACAACCACGCCGCAACGAACGTCGCCGCGGCAAAACCGACGCGATCGACGCGCACCTGGCCGCGATCCACGCACTGCGCCTGGATACCGACCGGCTGCCCACACCCCGTGTGGACGGAGACCGCGAGGCGCTGCGGATCCTGCTCTCCGCCCGCCAAGAGCTGACCGTGACCAAAAGGCGGGCGATCAACCAACTCCGCGCACTGCTGATCACCGGCAACGACACCGACCGAGAACTCAACCAGCCCAAGCAATTCAGCGGCAAACACCTCGAACAAATCATCCAACGCGACCCGGTCGGCGGTGAAACCCGTGAACAAGCCATCCGCCGAGCCGAAGCCCGACGCTTGGCGATACGCATCCGTGACACCACAACCGATCTGACCACCAACACCACGCAGCTGACCCTGATCATCACCGACCTCGCACCCGACCTGCTCACCAAACTCGGTGTCGGGCCAGTGTCGGCCGCACAGGCCATCACGTCCTGGTCCCACCACGGACGCTGCCGCAACGAGGCCGCCTTCGCCGCACTCGCCGGCGCCAGCCCACTCCCAGCCAGCAGCGGACGCACCACCCGCCATCGACTCAACCGCGGCGGGGACCGCGCACTCAACTGCGCCCTGCACACCATCGTGCTCACCCGCTGGCGCAGCTGCCCCCGCACCCGCGACTACATCACCCGACGCCGCACCGAAGGACGTTCCGACCGCGAGATCCGACGCATGCTCAAACGCTACGTCGCCCGCGAACTGTTCCGTGCCCTCAACGCCACCACAACGCTGCCCTGACACTCGCGCATGGGCGGGCCCGGGTGGACACTCGGGGGCGTCTACAAATCCAGCGCGGCCAGCCTTGCACCCCAGCAACCAGCTCTTCGGATCAGTCACTACCCGAGCCCGCCACCACACCCTACAAGTCCTTGACAAACATAGAAGCGTCATGACGTACGTAGCGGTCAACGTCAGCCACTTGGCCCGCCGCACCCAAGCCCCGGTCCGCACCCGGTACCGCGCCGTGACCTGTTCAGCCCGCAAGATCGCGATCAAGATCAACGACACCGTTGGGTCCAGCACCCATGCGGCCAACCAGGCCAGCGACCACACAGGACTACCGGCCGAGGCGAACCCCTGAACGTTAGTCATCGTGAACGCGAGACCGAGCGCAACGCCGGTCCAACACATCCGGTCGACCTGAGTCCGAACACGCTCGATCCGCAACGCCACCACGTCGGGATGAGTCAGATAGGCACGCACCTCGGCGGCCTCGGCCGCGTCCTGGGCGAGCTTCTGGGCGTTGGTCAGCGGCACGTGCCGCGCATCCTGGGCAGTCATCGGCGATCACCCCGGTCCCAAGTGGTCACCGTCAGCGCCCGAGTCAGCGCGTGCGACGCGAACAGCGCCGGCACGCCGAGCACCGCGAACACGAGCCATCCGTTCGCCGACGGCTGGCTGATCACGATCCACTGAACGCCCACGATCAGCCCGGCCGTGACCAGCACCCGCCCGCCGAGCGACAGCAGTCGAGCACTCGAGCGCGCGGCCTTGGCAGCCTCCTTGACCCGACGAACGCCGGCCCGCCAGACCATGAACAGCGACACCAGCACGCCAACGCCGGCGAGCAGCTCCGTAGGTCCAAGGTCGAGCGTCATGGCCGCTCACCGCCTCGGCGCCGAGCAAGCCACACGGGGTGAAGCGCCCGGATGTCCTCGGCAGGCAGGGCTCCCCACACGCCAAGCGACTGGCCACCGTGAGTACGAAGCTCCAGCTCCAAGCAGGCCAACCGCACAGTGCAACCAGCGCAGATCCGTGCGGCCAGCTCCCGGTCGGTCAGGTCGTCGTTGGTCCAGTCCGGTTCGAGGTCATTCGCGTAGAGCCACGTGCAGGTGCCCTCACGATTGACGATGTCCAGCAGGACGTCGTCAGGCACGTGCTCATACCGGTCGAGCCGAGCAGCCAGCTCCTCGAAGTAGGTCACGGCCGCTCACCTCCCGCCGACTCGTCGAGCAGCCCTTCCAGCACGTGAGCTGGGACAACGAGCCGCGACCGACGCCGGACAGCGGGCATGGCGCCGGTCCGGACGGCCTTACTGATGGTCGAGAGGGGTACGCCGAGGAGCCAGGCAGCCTCGGCAAGGCTGTAGTACTTCCGTCGCCCGGAATTGGGCATAGGTGTGTTCATCGAAGAAGTCCTTAAAGTCAGAATGATGATTTCATCAATCAGTTGTTGATTTCAGCGCACATGAATACGCGTTTCGCCGCCCGCGACGCGAAACGCGCGGGTATTGCACGAAGGAATGAGCGAAGGCCGCTAATCTCAGCGCTGAGGCGGAGCGCGGAGGAATGGGTGTCGGAAGACTGGGCTGCGGTCGCGAAGGCGATCAACGAGCGCGTGAACGAGCTGGGCTGGCGTCAACGCGAGCTGGCGGAACGCTCCCGCGTGTCGCAGGCCATCGTCCGCGAGCTGCAGCACCACACGGTCGAGCGGCGTCGAAGCACACGCACGCTCGCTTCGCTTTCCATCACTCTCGGTTGGCACCCGGAGCACCTGGACGCTGTCCTGCACGCACGCCAGCCACCAAATGTGGACGACCAGGTGTCCGACCGCACGGACACCCTCTGGTCCCGCCTCGACTCCCTCGAACAGCGCCTGGACGAGATCAACGAGCGTCTCGACGACCTGAAAACCGACCTCTCGACGGTCATCAAAACCGTGAAATCCGATAGGTAGAACGGTGCGATTTAGGCTGCTGATCCACGTGCTTTCCATGCCCTCAATTCCACGGCGAAATCACCGGGGAACCGATGGGGAAACAGTGCGGAAGCAGTGCAGAACCAACGCATAACGCGACGACTGGGGCGATAAGGTGGCATCAGCCGACGGGTGGACCGGCGAATCAGCGTGCGCCCTGCAGAAAGCAATGGGTCTCAGCAACGAGGCGTTCGCGAAGCGCCTAGGCATCGGCCTCCGCACGGTCGCCGACTGGCACCAGAAGCCGACCACCCGGCCGCAGTCGGGCATGCAAGAGACCCTGGACACGGCGCTCGAACAGGCATCGCCAGCGGTCAAGGCACGCTTCACGGCGCTCACAAGCAACGCGTCCGACCAGGACAACACGCCGGCCGAAGCCGAGCACCGACTCAGCGCGGACCCAAACATCACTGCAGCGCTCGACTGGCTCGACCAGCACGCGAGCTGGGAGCCAGGCACCGCCCGCCGCAACGTCGCAGCACGGCTGTCCCAAGTCGACCTGCACCAGCTCCAGGACAGAGGAACCCGGCGCGGCCAGGTTGGCCAGCGACAGGTAGCCGAGGTACTCCGCTCGTACTACCTCGACCGGACCAGCGCGCACGGCCAGTACTCCACCAACGGCGCCCTGACCAGCATCCTCACGCAAGCTGACTGGCTTGACCTCGCATGCCCGCTGATGCCGCCGGACGACCACCTGACGGTCACGAACACCAACCCCGACCTCGACGTTTCACTCGACGCCGACATGGCCGGCCGAGCAGCACAGCGGCTCGCCGAGACGCTGGCGCTGAACATCCGGCTCGTCGACAGCCCCTTGTTCCGACTTGTCGACATCCACCCAGGCAAGGGCTCGATCAGGGGAACGACTGAGGTAACCCGGTTCGTGCGCTACGCCCTAACAACGGACCTGCTGGAAGGCGAGCTGGTAGACGCCATCGCGACCAATGCGCCGGTCTCCCCCGGTTCGCTGCCGCTACGAGACGCCTACCTCCCAGACGTCGCGTCCGTGCTCGACCTACCCGGCCGACTCTGCTCCGGCGGCACACTCGCCCTGTGCGCGATCGCCCGCCCAGCCGATCCGTTCCGCGGCCCAGCCGACTACGTCCTCTTGGTGCAGGAACGCTCCGGCCACGTCGTCAACGCCGCCCGCCGGCTGGCAGTGATTCCCAAGGGCTTCCACCAGCCGATCACGGACTACCGAGCAGACGCACACCTGGCCGCCACGCTGCGCCGAGAAATGGAAGAGGAGCTGTTCGGCCGCGACGACATCGACAGCACAGTCGGGCAGCAGCTCCGCGCCGACCCAATGCACCCCAGCCGCCTCTCCGAACCGATGCGCTGGCTGATGGACCACCCAGACCGACTCCGCATGGAATGCACCGGTTTCGGCCTGAACCTGGTGAGCGGAAACTTCGAGTTCCCCGGCCTCATCGTCATCGACGACGAAGATTTCTTCACCCGCTTCGGTGGCCAGATCGAGGCAAATTGGGAAGCAACATCCCTGCGTCAATATTCGAGCCGCGACCGTGATCTACTGAGCGAGCTAGCCGCGGACGAAACCTGGAGCAACGAGGGCTTGTTCGCGCTACTGCAGGGCCTCCGACGCCTAGCCGAAGTCGGCGGAGACCGAGTGAACGCGCCAACCATCGAATGGGAGATCACGTAGTGGCCGCGAACTGGTGCTACGGCAACGCCGCCGACGACACGAGAGACAACCGCGGCTGGCTCCTGGGCCACTTCATCGACCCGACAGAGGGTGTCCGCCACAGCAAAGACGTCGAGGTCAAGTGGGGCATCCACCCAGCTGGCGAGTGCCGACACGAGTGGACAGCCGACGACCAGCGCACCACCCTCCTAGTGCTGATCCAGGGCGAGTTCCGGGTAGACCTGACCGAGGGCAGCAAGCTGCTGACGAAGCAGGGTGACTACATGCTGTGGGGGCCAGGCATCGACCACTCCTGGGAAGCCCTGACCGATGCCGTGGTGATGGCCGTCCGCTGGCCGTCAGCCACCTGAGGCAAACTCGACGGCCGGCAGGTGCACACGACGTCCACCGATCTCGCGAAGGCGCCGAATCCCCTGCAGGAAGGCGAAAAGCCCCTCGTTGGTCCAAGACTCGTCCATGACCAGCTTGCTGATCAGATCGCCGTCCAAACTGGAGTACAGCCGCAGCCCCGACGACTCCCAGTTGGCCTCGATATGTCCGCCGAAGCGCGTCCAGAACTCCTCATCCTCGATCACAATCAGCCCGGCGAACTCATAGTTGCCGCTGACCAGGTTCAGTCCGAACCCCGTGCACTCCGTACTCAGACGTTCCGGTGCATCCAGCAACCACCGCATCGGAACGGACAACCGGTCCGGATGCATCGGCAGAGCCGCCCGACTGCCACCAGCCGTACTGTCGACCTCGACGCGCCCGAACAGCTCCTCTTCCATCTCTCGCCGGACAGTCGAGCCGATCCGCGCGTCGGCCCGGACGTCACTCAGAGGCTCATGAAAGCCCTTCGGGATCACCGCCAACCGGCCGGCAGCGTTCACAACCTGCCCAGAGCGCTCCTGCACCAGCAGCGCGTAGTCCGCAGGTCCGCGGTACGCGTCAGCCGGCCGAGCAATCGCGCAAAGACTGGCGACTCCCCCGGCACACAACCGGCCCTGAAGATCGAGCACAGCGGTCAAGTCCGGCAGCAGCCGGTCCCGCAACGGAAAGCGCCCGGACCGGCTGGCTGACAGTTCCTCGGCAAACTCGCTTTCGAGTAGATCCATGGTCAGGGCATAGACACCGAAGTGCGCGAGCCCGACGCGTCCCGAGATGACTCCGTCTCGGATGTCGACGTGGAGCAGCCGATACAACGGCTTGTTCGTAATCCGCACGCCCAAGGCAGCAGCCTCGGCAAGGCGGTCAACCGCAGGGTGGTCGTTGAGGTTACCGATCTGCCCGAGGCCATCCAGCTCAACGTCGACCAACGCGATCCGGTCAGTATCGACGGTCAACGGCACCGCCAACTTGGACCACTCAGGTCGGCTAAGGACAGACGTAAGCACGATCCGCCCGTCGACCTCCACTCTGTACGGCTGGTACTCCGCACTGCCATCGGCGTAGTAGTCCGCCAGCGCACGCGCGAGCTGGCTCCGTCCGACACCCCGCAGTCGAGCCCTACGGTCCCGCACACGACCAAGATCGAGGTTCTCAAGCCGCACGGCTACCTTTCGGCGAGTCGAGTCCGGGAGCCAACCGGCAAGTTCCCGTATCCCGTCCGTGCCTGCTCCGTCGAGCAACTCCACCGACTCGTCGTCGAGGTCCTGAGTGACCTCTTCGGACCGAGCCGGAGGTGACAGCAGCTCGTCCACGCTCACGCCAAAGATGCGTTCAAGCAACCGAGCAGTGGCCGGCCGAACCGGCCCAAGCGGCCGTCCACCAGGCCCCCGCCCGCCGGCGAGCCGCTGAACATGCCGCGCACTGACCGAGCCCGGCTCGCCATGCTCACGAGCGAAGACCTCAGCGAACTCGGCGAACTCCTCGAAAGTCTGCCGCCGCTCCCAGATCTTCTGCTCCAGCAGCGTCCGGAACACCCGCATCCTGACGTCCTCCCCACCCCGCACGAGGTGTCGCCACAAGTCGTGCCCATGTCGCCTCAAGATCATTGAGCTGACCCCGCGCTGATGACACGGTGATTTCAAGTTTCGCACACCCATCGCCGCTGGTCACAGCCACGGCCTGCGCAAGACAGGACACGCCCACTCATGCCGAATGATCTACAGGCGAGCAGCCAAACACCCGGCCCGCACGACACTGACCGCGAAGACGACCTGCTCATGCACGACCTGACCGTGGTGAACGCGATGCTCGGCCGGTATGTGCTGCGCTACCTCGACGAAGGTGCCCGACGCGCAGGCCCGATCGCAACCGCTGACGAGCACGCCCTGGCCGACCGCCTGACAGCTGCGGCGGATCGCATCCGAGCCCGAGCCGACCGCCGCACCCAGCAAGACCGGCCGTAGCCGATGTCCGGCCTGTGGGTCGCCGTTCTGGCGCCCCTGCCGTTCCACGCCTTCGTCTTCTGGGCCATCGGCTGGCTTGTAGTCGACGCTCTCCGAGAACGCCGCATCGCACGAGCCGCGGCCAACATTTCAGCCCGCAAGTCATCTCCGCCCACCAACGGCGGACGCCCAGCGCAGAATCGGAAAGAACCCAACCAGTGGACCAATCAACCCAGCCACCTGAACAGACCGATGCACGATCGAACCACAAGGACGTGACTGAGAAAGCGATCTCACGAGCCATCGGCGAAGAAATCCGCCGAACACGAGAGGCAAAGGGATGGTCGCAAGCGGAACTGGCTGCTCGCCTTCCGTCTGGGATCGGCCAACGGACTCTATTGTCGTACGAGCACGGCGCGCGTCATCTAACGGTGCTCCGGTTCCTAGAGCTATGCATCGCACTCGAAGTTCCTGTGCCGACGCTGCTGACCCACGCGCTCCAACGGGCTCGCCTCTTCCTGGCTAACCTTGCACTCCAGGTCGACCTTCGAGCGTTACTAAACGACCAAAACGACAAATTCCGACCGATGGTCCAGTGGGCCCGGAACAAGTTGAACAAGCATCCCAGTGGCGTCGTAAGCGTGGCGTCGTCCTCCGTGGAAGAACTCGCGGACTTCGCCGGCTACAGCACACCAGATCTGGCGGACTACCTAGCCAAGTTCATACCAGACAACGGCCGCATTCACGGCACCGACGTAACCATGACCAGCGCTGCTCCAGGGGGCGAGTGATGCCGAAAACGCTCCCTACATCCCCCGAACCACCTCAAACAGGTCGACAAATCGTCGTGCCATACATCACCGCGTGGACCGAAGAGAAGGACCCACCGGTCGTGCTGGTAGAACGCCCCGGAGGCGGAATCGCCTACCGAGACGAAACCCTGGCAGATCGCGATCACAACGGAGTCCTGTGGTTCCGCACGCCATTCCGCCCGGGACAGGGCCGCCCAGACTTCGGTAGGGTCCACCCAGTCCGCCAGCGACGAGCAATGCAACGTCTGCTTTGCCAGGTATGCGCCGGCCCAGCAAACACCACCGAAGACGGCGTCCTGTGGCTACTCAAAGACCACCGCGAAGACTGGCCAATGTGGCCCAACGGCATGGGAGTAACCGAACCACCGATCTGCTTGCCATGCGTTCGATTGTCGATGCGGCTATGTCCGGCTCTACGGAAACGAGCCGTCGTCGTCCGGGCAGGCACCTTCATAGTGGCCGGCGTGTACGGGACATTGTACCGAGCCGATCGCAGCCTCTCGGCTATCGGCCCCGCCAATGTATCGTTCGACGATCCGGCCATCGGATGGATACGTGCGGTAAGCCTTGTTCGAGAGCTACACGACTGTGCGATCGGCTCAATCACCGAAATTTTCTCGCTCCAATGAGCAGCTACCCTCGCAGGCCGGGCACATCGCTATCAACGGAAGCAGGCTGCGGAGCCATGCAACTCAGCGCGGCCCCACCTTGTCTTCAGAAGCATCGCCAACAGCCCACGTACCCGGACGTGACGGGAGCTATTCACTGAGTGTAGATTCTCGCCATGCATGCTGCAGCACCATTACTCGGCGATAGTAACGCCTGGATTACACCAAGCGTCGCCATCGCTACATTCGCATTACTGTTCACCGCTGGGTCATTTTGGTGGATCCAGGTCCGACGCGGTCGCCTCCGTTGCTATACATCTCATGTGTATACGGGTTCCTTTTCATCATCAAAATTGGTATTCGTCGTACCATTGGTGCTCCACAACCCGGCGCCAGCGCCATTGATAGTGATTGACCTTCAACTTTGCGTCAGTGAGCAGAAGAACAGGAAGAGCCGAGACGCTGATGTACTTCCAATTTCTCTTCGATGGATTGCATCACACACCGCCGTATACCCCCAGAACGAGACTCGGAGCTACGCCGCACCGTTCGCTGTAGATGGACGTAAGGCGGTAGAAAAGTTCGTTGAGTTTCAGTATGATAACCCACCTTCCACACTTGAAGATGGACCATTTTATGCAACAATCGAAGCCATCGTCGCACCGAGGCACTGGTCAAGTCCCGCCAGGTGGCGCAAGCTTACTGCGTACCAATTTAATACCCAGTTGGCGACCGGTTCGCGTGCGAACCTGATTCCACGGTCCAATGATCCCAACATCGCTGGACAGCAGTAGCGATCAGAATGCGTTTTCAACCATTTGCAGGCATCTTGCAGCTGAAAGAGCAGAGATCTATCAGCCAGAGAGGTACTTGAGCCATTCGAGATCAACTATGTTCGACCCCTACAACGTCGCACTTGCACACCGGCGGTAGATCATCTAGAATTCGGCGCGACAACACACGCAACGAAACGACCTCCGCACGGGGTGTTTGCACGTGGGCAGACGATACTCCATTTTTCGGTCAGATCGGGTGCGGACACCACCGGTGTCCGCACCAACAGTACACGATTATCCTTTAACGCTCTACATGGACGAGTCTGGAAATGGAAATCGTGATCTTCCGCTCCTCGTAGGGGCAATAGCAACTGATGTCGACACTGAAGACATTGAGGCCGAAATCCGAGGTCTTTATGAAGAGCTTTCGGCTCGCAGAGCATTAAGCGGCCTGCCTTCTTTTGAGGAGTTCCGCAGGAACGGGTTTCACGCAAAGAATGACCCACCTGAAGTAAGAACGCCTTTTCTTGAGTTCATTCAGAAGACTGTTGGGTTCAAGGCATACGTGTATTTCACGGATCGCACAAGCTCACCAAACTTATCCGAACCTCAGCAAATTGAACAGCTTTACGCAATTCTAGTCGCTGACAACCTTATCCGGTATCGAACCCATCCTAAAATCTCTTGCGTCATAGAAGAGAATAGTGAACTTCGAAGATTGGTTCGAACGCTACCTGAACTTGCTAACAGCAAAGCACTTGAACGTTTGGGACGCGAAGTTCCGTTGCCCGCTCTCCGCGTCAGAATGGTACAAAAGGGCGAATCGATGTCCCTTGCAATAATCGACTACGTGATGATGGCCGTCAGTCGTTGGATTCGAAGCGAATACAGTCGAGACATTTCCAAACGAGAGTATCGCGCCTTTCGCGAGATCTCTCCAACATTATCGCTGCTGTATTCACTCGAAAGTGGCCTGCTATTGAATCGCAAGGACAACACTGTTGACCCCTAGTGGTACACTCTTAGACGCGGCGGAGCCATCGTCAGTTTAGTGTGCGAATACGCACGCGTTGCACCATAGCTCATGCACAGGGACATGGCTCCGCCGTCAACTTGGCTTAGACGCGGGGCGGATATGACAGCGATAACTCTAGAAGATCTGGCTCAGCTTGCGGGAGCATCGGTCAGAGCTCTTGAACTTCTCGCCAATAGGCTTCCCAAAGAAGTCGACTACCTAGTTTATAAGCATCCCACACGTCGCGGTGGAGTTCGTGAAATCTTGGCGCCAGGGGCCACTTTGGATACTGTTACCAAGAACCTCTACCGCAGCTTTTCTCGCGAGTTTTCTTATGAGGCACCTCTTCATGTTCATGGCTTTGTGCGAGGGCGGTCTACTTTGACGAATGCCTCCGCGCATCTCGGCAAGCCTTGCGTCCTCCGCGTCGACCTCGAATCGTTCTTTCCTTCTATCAGCGCCATACGGGTAGAATCATCAGTAATCGAACAAGGGCTTGATCGGGACGCTGCAATACTGTGCCGACGACTGATAACCATAAAAGATCAACTGCCAATCGGCCTCAGCACTTCTCCTCTAATTTCAAACCTCGTATTTCAACGTACGGATTCGCGACTTGCTCGTTATAGTCAGGAGAATGACATTTCATTTACCCGCTACGTTGATGATCTTACATTTTCCGGTTCAGTCAATGACAGTAATCTTAGAGATATCCGTCACATCCTGGAAGAGGAGGGGTGGCGCATTAACGATCGAAAGGTCGTGTTCATGCGACGTGGCGGCCCACAGTATGTGACGGGCTTGTATGTCGGATGCTCCGATTATCCTCGGATTCCACGAAATATTAAGCGTCAGTTGCGCTGGGTTTCGCATGTAATCGAAAGGTTCGGCTACGAAACTTACCTTGACGACTACGGAGGACTCGACGCAGAGATGTTCCCAAAGCGGCTACTAGGCTGGGCGCGATATATTGCGTCAGTGGAGCCTGACATTGGATACCCACTTCTTAGATCATTAAGTGAAAATATTTCAGATGCGTACTTCAGCCAGGAAAGATATTTCGGCAGACAGGAAACTCTCCTTAAATATGGTTATGAATTGTAAACGTCGCGGTAGCGAACACTGGCAGGGTTGGACGTCAGCTACCTACAAGTTGGGTCCCCCGGTGACATCGATAAGACGACAGGCCAAGGTTTATGGCCTGAGAATCAAACCGACGGTCAGGACGAATCCTTGCGCCGACTTGTTGCTGACCTGTTCGACGAAATCTCGATGGCTCGTAAAGATACTAGATAATGCAGGCAAAACTGCGACGCTCCACTTCGGAAGCTGTAGGTATTCCAAATCGGATGCTTCCCATTAACAGTTGTACTTTTCTTGGCCGGCAGACCTCGGCGGCGTCCATCAGGTCCGGCGACGGTGCGTTGTCGACCTCGGCCTGAGCGGCTACTCGCTCTGCGTGTGCAATGTTGATCACATCAACGACCGCCATCGGTTCCTCAAGTCACACACAAGGCAGCACTCGCGCTGCGTGATCAACGCAATACTGAAGGTTATAGGGAGAAGTAGCCCGAAGTGTGACGCACCCGAAGTCCAATGGTGGCAGGTGCACCTCGTCGAGACTGACCTGGACGAAGTCCACGGGATCGACGTCGAGTCAGGAATCTTGGGTGCCCGGTCGTGGCACTGGCTGCGCACCCGCATGGTCGAGTTGCTGTCCTGCGAGTCGTGACTCTCACGATCCCCTGTCCGCGGATGGGCAGCTAACCACTGGTTCCAGTCGACCACACGTCGACGCGTAGGCCCCGTACAGTACAGTTCTTTGAACTCGGGATCACTGCCGGATGACGCATTGGAGCAGCATGACAGACGGCAGAATTGTTCAAGATCTCCAACTGAACGGGGAGAGCATTGCAATCCCAAAGTCTGACCTGTCCAAACACGCAGGCATTGTTGTGGTGGCGCGCGCGAAGCTTGATGGCGCCTACGAGCCCGCCCAGCTTGCATTCGGGCAAGCCGTCCAAAACTATGCGGCAAGATTGGCGATCGAGAGCGCGAATCAAGAAGCATCGGATAGGGCCCCTGGGGTTAGCAGCATTGAGATCACCGAATCCTCTGTTATTCGCGCTCGGGAGGCGCTCGATAAAAAGGTAGCCCTTCAGCTGCGAAAGAGGAGCCCGTTCGAGCCCTATGCACTCGCGGGTAGTCCTATATTTGCGGGTGCGACCGGCGTCATGGGAAGTTATCTTCATAGCTTGGCGGTAACTGGTCAGGCTGTTTGTAGGTCTTGATCGTCTGCGTGGGATGATCATGGTGTGTCAGCTGGTCGTGTTCCGTCCTATGAGGAGCTTGCCGTCTTGGTGGTGCGGCAGGCTGAACGGATT
>Ga0164298_10000340_pt1 | contig 13049 bp, 13 predicted proteins | sample Whisoiple_216_MG_FD_109713 | JGI IMG/M metagenome (GOLD analysis project Ga0164298, IMG submission 109713) | Unamended control soil microbial communities from upstate New York, USA - Whitman soil sample_216_MG | ecosystem: Environmental > Terrestrial > Soil > Agricultural land ... | reverse complement strand
TCGGTGGCCACTACGAGGTGATTCCCAATGGGGTCGACGTCACCGCCGCCCCACGCGACACGAAGCCGCCCGGCGAGGGGCTGCGGATTCTCTTCGTCGGCCGGCCGGAGGAGCGCAAGGGGCTGCCAATCCTGCTTGCCGCCTTCAGCGCCCTGGTCGAGCACGTGCCCAGTCGCCTCACCGTGATCGGCGCCGAGCGCGAGGACGTGCTGCGCTACCTCGCCGACCCGGAGGTGATGAGCTCGATCGATGTGCGCGGTCGCGTCTCCGGCGATGCCCTGCACCGCGCCCTGCACGAGGCCGACGTGCTCTGCGCACCCTCGCTCTCGGGCGAGAGCTTTGGCATGGTCCTGACCGAGGCCTTTGCCGCTGGCACGCCGGCAATCGCTTCCGCCATCGCCGGCTACAGCGACGTCGTCACCGACGGCCTCGATGGCGTGCTCGTCCCTCCCGGAGACCCGCAGCGCCTCGCCGAGGAGCTGCAGCGCGCCTATCACGAGCCGGAGCACCTGGCGGCGATGGGAGAGGCTGCCCGCAAGAGCGCCGAGCGCTACGCCTGGCCCCACGTCGCCGACCGGGTCACCGGCGTCTACGAGCGGGCAATCGAGGCACCCGAGCCAAGCGGCGCCCTGGAGCGTGCGGCACACTGGGCCGGGATACGGCCGGCGGACGGCCTGCCTTACGAGTCGCCGCGGCGCCTTCCCTCGCTCGATCCGGCCCCTGCCCAGCCGGCCAAGCGCAAGCGCAAGATCGCCCGCCGCATCGGTCTGGCGGCCGCCGGAATCACCGGCGTCGGCCTCACCGCCCTGGCGGCCCAGAAGATTGGCGTCGACAAGGTGGTCGAAAGCATCGTCCGCTCCGACCTCACCTGGGTGCTGATCGCCTGCGCGCTGATGGCGCTCTCGCTCTTCTTCCGCGCCGCCTCCTGGTACTGGATCGTGCGGGCGGCACTGCCGTTGGCGCCCGTTCGCCGCCGCGACGTCACCTCGGCGACGATGATCGGCGTGCTGATGTCGGCGACCCTGCCCGCCCGCCTCGGCGAGCCGGCCCGTGCGATGTCGCTGGCCCGCAGGATCGGCCGCATGCGCGAGACCTTCCCGGTGCTGCTCGGCACTCTGGTCTCCCAGACCGTGCTCAACCTCGTCGCCCTGGCCATGCTCGGCGTGATCATCGTCTCGACCACCGACCTCTTCCACTCCGGCACCCAGAAGCTCTTCGTCTTCAGCCTCGTGCCGCTGCTGCTGTTGCTCGTCGTCCTGCTCGGGCCGCCATTGATGCGCCGCAACGGCAACGGCCGCCTCGCCAGGCTCGGCAGTGCCCTGCACTCTGCCCTGCTGCAGGTCCGCGCCGGCTTGCGCATTTTCCGCAACCCACGCCAGGGCGCGGCCGCCGCGGCCGCACAGCTGGGCGCTTGGGCGATCCAGCTCGCCTCCTGCTGGGCGCTGCTCGCCGCCCTCGGCCTCAACGACCAGGCCGGGATCGGCGCCGCCGCCGCGGTCCTCTTCGCCGTAAACGTGACCGCCGTGGTGCCGGCGACACCCTCGAACATCGGCGTCTTCCAGCTTGCCGTGATCAGCGTCCTGCACACGGGCTTCGGTGTCAGCACCGCCGACGCCCTCGCCTACGGGGTGATCCTGCAGGCGGTCGAGATCGCCACCGCCGTGGTGCTGGGCCTGCCAGCGCTGGTCCGCGAAGGGCTCACTTGGAGCGACCTGCGCGTGCAGGCCCTCTCCACCACGCCCGTACGACTCAAGCCACAGCCGGTGCCCCGCGAGTCCGAAACTCGCGAAGGCATTCGCGCTTAGGCGCGCCCAACTAGCTGAGAACGGCTTTCGAGACGCTGCCGACGCCGAGCAGGCCCGGGCCGACGTGGGCGCCGATCACCGGCCCGATCTCGGAGATGAAGGCTGGCTCGCAGCCGAAGATTTCGCGGCAGTCGTCGGCAAGCGCTCCCGCCGTCTCGGGGTCCTGGATGTGCTGCACGACCCAGGCATCGAGGCCCGACTCGTGCCGCTGGCGGGCGTAGTCGCGCAGGCGCTCGATCGAGCGGGCGCGAGTGCGCACGCGCTCGACCGGGGTGATCTCCTCCTCCAGGGTCAGGATCGGCTTGATCTTGAGCGCCGAGCCGATCCAAGCCCGGGCGCCGCCGATTCGGCCGCCGCGGCGCAGGTACTCGAGCGTGTCGATCGCGAACCACATCTTCAGCTCCTCGCGGGCCTGCTCGGCACGGGCGATCGCGCCTGGCGCGTCCGCCCCCGCCGCGGCGGCGGCCGCGGCCGCAACGACGGGAAGACCCATGCCGCCACAGGCCGAGCGCGAGTCGAAGAGGTGGATGCGCTCGCCCCCCTTGCCCTCGGCGACGAGCCGCTCGCGGGCCTGGTTGGCGGCCTCGAAGGTCCCCGAGATCCCCGAGGAGATGTGGATCGAGACGACTTCGCGACCTTCTTCGAGCAACGGCTCGTAGACCTCGGCGAAATCCCCGATCGATGGCTGAGAGGTGGTCGCGCCACCTTCCGAGGCGCGCAGGCGCTCGTAGAAACCGGCGTAGTCGCCTATCTCCGACTCGGGCTCCTGATGGCCGTCGACCGAGACATAGAGGCTGATCGTCTTGATCCCGCGCGCAGCGACCAGCTCGCTCGGCAGATAGGCCGTCGTGTCGCAAACGACCGCGGTTTCGGTTGAAGAACTCAAGCCAAGCGATTCTCGCAGACGCTGCTGGTCAGTTTGACCTGAGCGGCGCCGCTGGGCGAGCTAGGGTCGAACCATGTCGCACGAATGGGAGTACTCCCGCGTCTTCGCCGAAGGAACCTGGCCCGACTACGACGGCGGCCAGGGCCCCGCGGAATCCCAGCGACAAGCCGCTGAAAAGTGGTATGCGCTGCTGAACGAAAGAGGCGCCGAAGGCTGGGAGCTGGTGGTGGAGAGACATGCGAGGGGCGGCGATCACGCCAACCCCTACTGGGCGCAATACGTGGGCACGATGAAGCGCCTGCGTCAGCCTGGATCAAACTGACCCACCGCCGCGCTGAAGGAGCGCTATCCCGAGCGCCGGCAATGGCGACCGGGGTGACCGATCACGTCTGGTCTTTGGAAGGGATCGCGGCGTTGCTGGACTGAGATTTAGCCGCTGCATCCGGACGAGAAACTGCATGCCCGCTGCACAACGTATGTACAATGCATCGGACGGATGGCTACAAAGACCGGGGAGACCCGAGACCGTCGTTGGAACCTTCGCGTCGAGGACTCTGAGGATTCTCTTGTCCGGGCCGCGAGTGATCTGGCCGAAACGAGCTACAGCAGCTTCGTTCGATTTGCTGCCGTTTCTGAGGCGCGGCGCATCCTTGCTGACCGCACCCAATTTGAGCTTGATGATTCTGCTTGGGATGAGTTTTCACAGCTGCTGGACCGCCCTCCCAGCGTGCCCAATGGTCTCCGCGAGCTTTATTCGAAGCCAAGCGTTTTCGAGTAGGTAGTGACCTATTCGCGGCCTGAGCCACTACGTGGCAAGCATGATCTGGCCGGATTTTGCAGCGGAGAAGACTCCCTAGACAACTGGCTCCATCGCTATTCCCGGCATGCCGAGGCAGCCGGGTCGGCGCGCGTTTTCGTCACTTCAGACGGCGACCGAGCAGTTGGCTATTACGCCCTCGCCGTCGGGCAGGTTGAGCCGAGCGCAGCGACTGAGCGGCTGCTCAAGGGGCAGCCCGCCAAACGGCCAGTTCCAGTGGTGATTCTGGCCCGCCTGGCTGTTGATCATGGCCATCAGGGCCACGGGGTTGGGCGATCATTGCTTCAGGACGCTTTGCTGCGCTGTGCAGGCGCGGCTGAATCAGTTGGGATTCGAGCCCTAGTAGCTCACGCCAACGAGGACGCAAGCGGCTTCTATGATCGATTCGGCTTTGAAGCCTCCCCAACCGATCCGCTCCACCGAATCCTGCTCTTGGCGGACTTGAAACGCTTTCTCGATGAGGTTGCTTCTTAGTCTCGGTCCATGCCAAAACCGCTCAATAACCCGATTGCTCAAGCCATGGACAAGCTCATCCGAGACCCCCGGGTCCTGGCCAAGATGAGGGAAGTTCTTGACGACGGCGAAGCGCCGGGCATGTCTCCTCGCAGGAGGCATCGTTGCGGCGGCAGATGATTGACGAGATCGAACGCGAAATGGAGAACGAAGCGGCCTCCGATTCAAACTGACCCACTACCCACCACCACCACTCTCGCTACACTTTGTGAAGTGACTGACGCGACCAGCGACACAACGCAGACAGCGATCGCCTTGACCGACAAGGCGGCCGGCAAGATCGCCGAGCTGCTCGGCTCTCAAGAAGGCTCCGAGGGCCAGGCGCTCCGGGTGGCTGTTCGCGGCGGTGGTTGCTCTGGCTTCCAGTACGCGCTCGCCTTCGACCGCGCCAAGGACGACGACCACGTCTTCGAGGTCGACGGCGTCTCGGTGATCGTCGACAAGGTCAGCATGCAGTTCGTCTTCGGCTCCGAGGTCGACTACGTCGAAGGCCTGCAGGGCGCCGGCTTCCAGGTCAACAACCCCAACGTCGTCGCCGCTTGCGGCTGCGGCTCGTCCTTCCAGGTCAAGGACGACGCCCCGGCTGCCGAAACCGTCGCCGTTTAGCGGCGCGCTATTCGATCTGCAGCGGAGGTGACTGCGCTGGAGGCGCAGCCGCGACCGGCGTGGCCTCGGGCTGCTCGGCGCCGAGCGCCTCGGCCAGCTCGCCGGAGTCGAACATCTCTTCGACGATGTCGGCGCCGCCGAGCAGCTCGCCGTTGACGTAGAGCTGGGGGAAGGTCTGCCAGTCGGAGATCTCGGTGGTGACTTCGCGCAGCGGCTGCAAGGCCGGCAGCACGTCGATCGCCCCGTACTCGACGTCGAGCGAGTCGAGCACCTGCACGACCCTCATCGAGAAACCGCAGCGCGGCATTTCCGGCGTGCCCTTCATGAAGAGCAGCACCGGGTTGGCGGCGATCAACTCTTCGATCTTCTGTTTCAACTCTGGGTCGGCCATTGGCACAGAGTAGCTATCCGGGCAGTCCGGTCTTCAGCGAGAGGGCGTGGATGGTGCCGTCGTCGAAGCGCTCCTTCACCGCCGCCTTGACCAGACGGTGCTGATCGAGACGCGAAAGACCGTCGAACTGAGCGGCCGATACCGTCGCCCGCAGGTGGTCGCCGGTACCGGTCTCGTCGACGACCTCGACCGCGGCGCCGGGCAGCGCCGCCTCGATCATCCCCTGGATCTCCGCCAAGTCAGCAGCCATGGCGCGATTGTATGGGCAGGCGCCGCGTAGGATCGTCGCCGTGGAACGGCAGGACGTCCACTTCGCCTCCGGGAAGGAGCGATGCGCCGCCTGGCTGTACCGGCCGGCGGACGCGGACGCGGACGCGCCCTGCGTCGTCATGGCGTCCGGCTTCTCCTGCGTGCGAGACCAGGGCCTCGACGGCTTCGCCGAGCGTTTCGCGGCAGCAGGGTTCGCGGTGCTCGCCTTCGACTACCGCGGCTTCGCCGACAGCGGCGGCGAGCCACGGCAGCTGGTCCGGGCCAGCCGGCAGTGCGATGACTGGCGGGCGGCCCTGCGCTTCGCGCGCTCGCTCGATTGGGTCGACGAGCGCCGCATCGCGATCTGGGGCTTCTCCGCCGGCGGCGGGCACGTGCAGTTACTGGCCCGGAGCGAGGCCGGAATCGGAGCGGCAGTTTGCGTCGCCCCGCTCGTCGACGGCGCTCGCACGCTGCACCACATCGGCGGCCTCCCCCTGCTCACCCGCCTTGGCCTGGCGGGAATCCGGGACGGGTTGCGCGCTCTGCGCGGCGCCGAGGCCTTCCGCGTTCCGGCGGCCGGGCCGCCCGGCTCGGGTGCCGTCATAAGCAGCCCCGAAGGCCTGAGTGGCTTCGAATCGATCACGCCGCCGGGCTCGAGCTGGCGCAACGAAGCCTGCGCTCGCACCTTCATGGCACCGCCGTACCGGCTGACTCGCAAGACCCGCCGCATCCCGATCCCGATCCTCTACTGCATCGCCGAGGGCGACGATGTCACTCCCCCGGCGCTGGGCAAGCAAGCGGCCGCGCGGGCGCCCTTTGGTGAGCTACGGACCTACCCGGGTGGCCACTTCGACCCCTTCCTCGGCGAGACCCTCGAGCGCATGGCGGCAGACCAACTCGAGTTCCTCGCTCGTCGCTTGACCGCCTCAGCGGAGAGCTGAACCCGCGCCGAGCCGCTAGCGGCGGCGGCGCAGCATCATCAGGCCGCCGAGCGCGAAACCGGCGATGGCCGCGCCCGCGATCAGCTGCGAGCGGTGCTCGTAGGCTTGCCGGCGCCAATCGGTGAGTTCGGTAACGCGGCCGCGCAGGATCTCGACCGAGCTGCCCAGGTCGCGGCGCTGAAGGTCGATGTCGCGGCGGATCTCCGCCGCGGAGCGGCCCGGCATCCCGGCCTTCGGGGGTCGCACCGGCTCGGGCTGGGCGCTCATTCCTTGCCCGCCTTCGCCCCGGATTCCAGCGTTTCCTTGGTCAGCTTCGCCTCTTCGATCGCCTGCTCGGGCATCGGCGGCGCGCCCGCCTGCACGGAGCGGTAGGCGATGAAGCCGGCCGCAGCGGCGATCAGGAGGAAGGCGGCGGCCTCGACGAAGAAGCCGGGCCAGGCGTTGCCGTCGAAGACCTCTTCGGCGAGCAGCCAGGCAATGCCCTCCATGACCAGGATCAGAGCCAGGAAGGCGAAGATGCCGGCGGCGATGCCGACGACCGAGCCGCGCAGGATCTTGCCGACCTTCTCGGAGATCTCGGTCTTGGCCAGCTCGATCTCCTCGCGCACGAGCGAGGAGCTCTTCTCGGCGACGTCGAAGACCAGCTCGCTGACCGAGCGATCATCCTGGGGCTGCGGCGGTATGCCGGGACCGTCGGGCACGCTACTCGGGCGGGTCCTCGTTGTAGATACGGCGGAAGACGAGGGCGGCGAGGCGCGTCGCGACGATGCTGGCAAGCGCGCCGCTGGCGGCGAGCATGCCGCTCCAGACAAGACGTTTGGCGATCTCGTTATCCATCGGCCTCGACCATACCTATCGCGACTCGAGACCGTCGCAGATCGTCGTCACCAGCAAGGTCTTTGCCTGATCGAAGTCGCTGTCGGCAGCCGGGATCACCTCGAAGATCCAGCCGGAGAGCAGCTGCTCGACCGCTCCGTAGAAGGCCATCGAAGCGAAGTTGGCGTCGACGTCGCGGCGGAAGATGCCGGCAGCCTGGCCGTCGGCGACGATCTTGGCGATCGAGTCGTAGGCGCGGCGGATCTCGGCCAGGTGGGTGCGGCCGAAGGAGTTGGCCGCCCGCGTCACCTCGACGATGATCACGGTCATCAGCTCCGGGTCGTGCCGATAGGAGTCGACGATGAAGCCGGCCACCGCTTCCAGCTTGGCGCGCGGCTCGGCCCCCTCGCGGTCGGCCTCCTCGATCGCCGCCAGCAGCAGCGACCAGCGCTCGCTGAAGAGCTCGTTGAGCACCTCGTCCTTGGACTTGAAGTAGTGGTAGACGAGCCCGTAGGCGACGCCGGCCTCGTCGGCGATGTCGGAGACGCGGGTCGAGTGGAACCCCTGGCGGGCAAAGACGCGGACCGCCGCGTCGAGTATCTGGCGGCGCTTGTCCGCGGCCGCTGTAGCTGCCTTCGCCATCAGGCGCGGGCCTCGCTCAGCTGCGGCCAGGCGTAGGCGCGGGGGCGGCGGTTGGCGAGCGAGGGCAGAGCCTCGCGGACCCGGTCCTGGGCGGCGAAATCGAGCTCGGCAACGGCGAAGCACTCCTCGTCGGGCGCGGTTGCCAGCACGACGCCCCAAGGGTCGACGATCGAGGAGCGGCCGTTGGAGCTGAACCGCGGTGGCGCCGCGCCGAACTGGTGGGGGGCGAGGACGAAAGCCTGGTTCTCGATCGCCCGCGCGCGCAACAGCACTTCCCAGTGGTCGCGGCCGGTCGCCAGGGTGAACGCCGATGGGACGGTGAGAACCCGGGCGCCGCGCACCGCGAGGATGCGGAAGAGCTCGGGAAAACGCAGGTCGTAGCAAACGCTGAGACCGACGGTGACGTCTGCAACCGCGGCGGTGACGATCTCCTCTCCCGGCTCCTCGTGCTCGGACTCACGGTAGGTAACGCCGCCGACCTCGACGTCGAACATGTGGATCTTGCGGTAGGTGGCGACGTCCTCGCCACGGGGATCGATCAGGACCGAGGTGTTGAACGCCTTGCCTTCGGGCCCCTGCTCGGAAATGCTGCCGGCGAGCAGGTGGATTCCGAGCTCGCGGCTCCAGCCGCGAGTGGCGCTCAGGCTCGGCCCCTCGAGCGACTCGGCGCCGGCGAGCAGTTCCTCGCCGCCGGCGAGCAGGTTCCACTTCTCCGGCAAGGCAACCAGCTCGGCGCCGTCGGCGGCGGCGGCTCGCACCAGCCGCTCGGCGACTTCGAGGTTCCGTGCCTTCTCGCCGGTGGAGTTGAGCTGTACGACCGCTGCGCGCAAAGAGTTCCTTTTGGCTCCCTGGTTGACTGACCAGTCAATCGGTTTAGTCAGTATAGGTGCAGGCGTAAGCTCTTGAGCCCATGAGTGAAATCGCGCAGTCAGGCGGCGAGCGCAAGCAGGTGACAGTGCTGTTCGCCGACGTTCAGGGCTCGATGGACATGGCCGAGAGCCAGGACCCGGAGCAGTGGCACGCGATCATGCAGCGCTTCTTCTCCACCCTCGCCGAAGCGGTGCACCGCTTCGAGGGAACGGTGGACAAGTTCACCGGCGACGGGATCATGGCCGTCTTCGGCGCGCCGATCGCCCACGAGGACCACGGGCGGCGCGCTTGCTACGCGGCGCTGAAGATGCTCGACGACGTCGGCGAGTACGCCGCCGAACTGCGCCGCAAGCACGGGCTCAACTTCTCGACCCGGATCGGGGTCAACTCCGGCGAGGTCGTCGCCGCCGAGGTCGGCGAGGGCGGCTACACCGCGGTCGGCCACACGGTCGGCCTGGCGCAGCGGATGGAGGCCCTGGCGGAGCCCGGCAAGGCGTACCTGACCGAGAGCACCGCCGAGCTGGCCCACGGCTTCATGGCGCTCGAGGACCTCGGCCGCTTCGAGATCAAGGGGGCGAGCCAACCGGTCGGCGTCTTCGAGCTGGCCGGGGTCGGCGCCGCCCGCTCGCGCCTCGACCTCTCGCGCGAGCGCGGCTTCTCGAGCTTCGTCGGCCGCGACGAGGAGATGGCGGTGCTGGAGCAGGCGCTGGGCCGCGCCGAGCGCGGCGAGGGGGCGGCGGTGGGCATCGTCGCCGAGCCTGGCGTCGGCAAGAGCCGCCTCTGCCACGAGTTCGCCGAACGCTGTCGCGAGCGTGGGATCGAAGTCTTCGAATGCCAGGCCCAGGCGCACGGGCAGGCAATCCCCTTCATGCCGGTGCTGCAGATGCTGCGCTCCTATTTCGGCATCGTCGACGGCGACCCGGAGCGGATCGTGCGCGAGAAAATCGCCGGGCGCACCCTGCTGCTCGATCCCGACTTCGCCGAGGACCTGCCGCTGCTCTTCGACTTCCTCGGGGTCCCGGACCCCGCTCGGCCGCTGCCGCAGTTGAGCGCCGAGGCCCGCCACCGGTCCCTGCGCGGCGCCGTATGCCGCCTCGTGCGGGCGCCCAACCGGCGCCACTCGATCGTCGCCCTGGTCGAGGATCTGCACTGGATGGACGAGGGCAGCGCCACCCTGCTCGGCGAGCTGATCTCCTCGGTCGAAGGCACCAAGACGCTGGCGATCGTCAACTTTCGGCCCGAATACGACGCCCGGAGGTGGGCGGGCGAAAACACCTACCGGAGCATCTCTCTGGAACCGCTGGGCCCGGGCGGGACGCGCGAGCTGCTGCGCGACCTGGCCGGAGAGGACCCCTCGCTCGACGGCCTCGCCGAGCTGATCCACGAGCGCACGGCGGGCAACCCGTTCTTCATCGAGGAGATCGTCCGCGGCCTCGCCGAGGCCGGCAATCTCGAGGGCGAGCGCGGGGCCTACCGGCTGGCGCGCCCGGTCGAGGACACGGGAGTGCCGGCCAGCGTGCAGACGATCCTGGCGGCGCGAATCGACCGGCTCGGCCCCGGCGCCAAGCAGCTGCTGCAGGCCGCCTCGGCGACCAACAAGGAGATCGGCGAGCGGGCGCTGGGGATGGTCTCCGGGCAGAGCGAAGATGAGAACTACCGGGCGGCGCTCTGCGAGCTGACCGACGGCGGCTTCCTCTTCGAGACCGAGGTATACCCGGAACGGGTCTTCTCCTTCCGCCACCCGCTGACCCGCGAGGTCGCCTACAGCACCCAGCTCGCCGAGCAGCGAGCGGCGACCCACGCGGCGACGGCGCTGGCGCTGATCGAGCTCAACCCCGATCGCCACGATGAGCTCGCCGCCCTGATCGCCAGACACATGGAGTCCGGCGGCGAGACGCTGGAGGCGGCGCGCTGGTCGGCTCGCGCGGCCTTCTGGACCGGCAGCAGCAGGCCCGGCGACGCGCTGCGGCTGTGGCGCAAGACGATGGAGCTGGTCGACGAGCTCGGCGAAGACGAAGAGACCGTGGCGATGGCAATGATGTCGCGCCTGATGCAGCTCGACTACGCCTGGCGCCTGGGCATGGACGACGAGGAGGAAGCCGGCTTGGTCGCCGAGGCGGAGGAGATCGCGACCCGCACCGGCGATCGCCGCTCGCTGGCGATGCTGCGCACCGCGACCTCGACCCGTCCCGGCATGCCCCATCACGCCGAGACCTGGCTGGCGGCGGTGGCCGAGACGATCCAGCTCGCCGACGAAAGCGGCGATCTGCACCTGCGCATCTCGATCCGCGCCGCTGGCTCCTACGCCTACCTCTGCACGGGTGACTTCGAGGGCTTCGACCGCGCCCTCGACGAGGTGCTGGAGCTGGCGGGGGACGATCGCCGCGCCGGCGCCGGCAGCATCATCGGCAGCCCGGTCGCCTGGGCAACGATGGCCAAGGGCCTGGTGATGCGCGAGCAGGGTCGGCTCGACGAGGCGGAAGCGCAGTTCAACGCGGCGCTGCAGATCGCCACCGAGGATGGCGATCCGGAGATCGCCAGCTGGACCCGCAGCAACCAGTCGCTGATGCTGGCGATGCGCGGCGAACTCGACGCCGCCGTCGCCCTGGCGCGCCGCAACTGCGAACTGACCGAACGCCTCGGCGACGTCTTCTCGCGCAGCCTGGCGCTGTCCAACCTGGGTGGCGCACAGATTGCCGCGGGTGACTCCGCGGGCGCGCTCGACTCGCTCGAAGAGGCCGAGCGCGTCTACCGCGACGCGATCAGCGGCGGCGATGAGATGGAGGCCTGGCGCGCCGGGCTGCGCTCCGAGGCGCTGACCGGCGTCGGCCGCGCCGAGGAGGGCCTGGAGCTGGCGGCGTGGGCGGCCGAGATCGCCCGCGAGCGCGGCATGCTCTGGTCACTGCCGCTCGCCCTTCAGGCCTTGGCGATCGCACGCGCGGCATTGGGTCGCGAGGGCGTAGGAGAGGCCCTTGACGAGGCGGCTGAAATCGCCAAGGAGACCGGCGCGATGATCAGCCTGGAGGCGGTCGAAACGACGCGCGAGACGCTCGGCGCGCCGCGCTGAGGAGGCGCGTCGTCAGATCCCCATCGCGCGGGCCACGATCCGGTCCATGACCCGGTCGGGGAGGAGACGCGACAGCAGCGCCTGGCCGCGAGCGTCCGCACCGACCAGGTAGCGGGTGCGCGGCCGCCTCGCGCTGAGCGCGTGCTGGATCGCGCCGGCCACCTTCTCGGGTGAGATTCCGCGTTCGGCGGTGCGGCGTACGGCGCCGCGAAAGCTCTCGATCTTCTTGCCGTAGAGCTGCTCCTGGCTCGCATGAGCGCGCCCGGCAACCTCGTCGGCGATGCCCTCGCCGCGCTCCCAGATCGGCGTGTCGATCGAGCCCGGCTCGATCGCGACCACGTCGATCTTCCAGGGACGCAGCTCCTGGCGCAGGCAGTCGACCACCGCCTCGATCCCGTACTTCGAGGCGTGGTAGGGAGCGCCGAACGGCATCGCCATGCGGCCGCCGATCGAGCTGAGGAAGACGACCCGACCGCGCGCCTCGCGGATCATCGGCAGCATCGCCTGCGTCACCGCCACCTGCGAGATCAGGTTGACCTCGAGCTGCTGGCGCAGGTCCTCGAGCGGGATCGTCTCCAGCGGCGACATCACCGCGATGCCGGCGTTGTTGACCAGTCCGTCGAGCCCGCTCTTGCCCACGGCGGCGGTGATCTGCTCCGAGACGGCGGTGATCTGGCCGGCGTCGGTGACGTCGAGCATCAGCGGCACGAGCCGCTCCGAGGCGGCCTTGCGCAAGGCCGCCGCGTCCTCCTCCTTGCGGACGCTGGCGAATACCCGCCAACCCTCGGCGTCCATTCGCAGGGCGCTGGCTCGGCCGATGCCGGTCGAGGCACCGGTGATCAGAACGGTCTTCACTGGGGCCAGGCTAACATCGCTCCCGATGGCCGAGACAGCCTTCGTCACCGGTGGATCGGGCTTCATCGGCGGCAAGCTGGTGCAGCGACTGCGCGGCGAAGGCCGCGCGGTGCGGGCGCTGGCGCGCTCGGACGAGGCCGCTGAGCGTGTTGCCGAGCTCGGCGCCGAGCCGGTGCGTGGCGACCTCGGCGACCCAATCTCGCTCACGGCTGGCGCCGATGGCGCCGACGTCGCCTTTCACCTCGCCGCCCATCTCGGCGAGTGGGGACCATGGGAGGACTTCGAGCGCGGCAACGTAGTCGGCACCCGAAACGTGCTGGCCGCCTGCGAAGAGGCCGGCGTGGGGCGCTTCGTCCACTGCGGCACCGAGGCGGCGCTGATGGCCGGCGAGCCACTGGTCCACATCGACGAGACGGCACCGCTGCGGCCGGACTCGCGGGCCCCGTACCCGGCGACCAAGGCCAAAGCCGAGCAGACGGTGAGACAGGCGGCGCGAGACGGCTTCGAGACCGTGGCCGTGCGACGCCGTTTCGTCTGCGGCAAGGGCGACACCACGCTGCTGCCGGAGATGGTCGCGACGGTGGAAGCGGG
>Ga0164298_10000338_pt1 | contig 13051 bp, 12 predicted proteins | sample Whisoiple_216_MG_FD_109713 | JGI IMG/M metagenome (GOLD analysis project Ga0164298, IMG submission 109713) | Unamended control soil microbial communities from upstate New York, USA - Whitman soil sample_216_MG | ecosystem: Environmental > Terrestrial > Soil > Agricultural land ... | reverse complement strand
TCTCTCGGCGGCCCAGCGAGCACCGGGCCGGCGAGACGGCGTTGCCGATCCGCCCAAGTACGGTCCAGTACGAGGGCGAATCGGCGCCTTGCCAGCGGAAACCTGGATCCACCGATGGACCCACCGACATTGGTGGACACCGCACTAGTTCACGCAGGTCACCCCCGCGGGCGGGCTCGTGTTCGGCAGGTCCGCGACGAACTGCCTGACCTTGGCCGGGTCGACCTCGACGGCCATCACGCCCGTCGGCGCCGGGAAGTCGGGGTTCTCGTAGGGGATCGTGCCGATGTGCAGCGTGTCGCTGTCGGCAAGGGCCTTGGCGAACCCGAGCACGTCCAGGCCGGGATCCGTCTGGACGTGTCCCTTGACGGAGTCGATCAGGGCGGGCAGGCGCTTGCCGTCCAGTTTGCCGAGCAGCGACTCCAGGAAGACCTGCGACCGAACGATCCGGTCGAGGTCGCCGTTCGGCAGTCCGTGCCGCTGGCGGATGAACGCGAGTGCGGAGTCCCCGTCGAGCACCTGGTTGCCGGCGGGGAAGTCCGCGCCGGCGTAAGGGTCCTCGGTGGCCGCGGTCAGGCAGACGGGCACGCCGCCGACCGCGTCGGTGAGCGTGCCCACCGCCGCCATGTCGACGACGGCCCAGTGCTCGACGGCGACACCGGTGAGCTCGCCGACCGCGCTGACCAGCGTGTCCATGCCGGAGTTCACGAACACCTGGTTCAGCCTGGTCATGGCCCCGCCCGCGGACACCCACGAGTCGCGGGGCAGTGAGACCACGCTGGTCGAGCCGTTCGCTGCGGTCCGCACCAGCAGGATCGAGTCGGTGTTCCGCGCCCCGTCGATCCCGACGACCAGCACGCTCGTCGGCTTCGCCGGCGTCCCGGTCCGCTCGCCGGCCGCCGGCACGGTGCTGTGCTCGAACACCTTGGGCACCACGAACGTCGCCACCGCGGCGACGAACACCACGACGGCCGCGGTCGCGAGCACGAGCCCGTACGAGCGGCGCGGCCGCTTCCCCCGCAGGTTGGCGAGCACCTCGCGGGGATCGGCCGCGCGCGCGGCCTCCTCGGCGAACGCGTCCCGGACGAGCTGTTCAGTGCGGTCGATGATCACAGTGCCTCCCTCACGGGGTGCTGGTGGGTGGCCCGCAGCGCGCTGAGCGCGCGGGAGATGTGGCTGCGGACGGTGCCTTCCGAGCAGCCGAGGAGCTCGGCGATCTCCGCGTCGTCGCGGTCGGCGTAGAACCGCAGCATCAGGGCGGCGCGCTGCTTGCGCGGCAGCCGCGCGATGTTCCGCCGCATGGCGTCCCGCTCGGTCACGTACCCGGCGGGGTCGGCGGTTGGCGTGCCCAGCGCGTCGAGCGTGCTGTGCGTGGCGGCGACGGTCCGCGCGGCCTTCCTGCGCCGCCAGGACAGGTACTCGTTGATGATCATCCGGCGGACGTACTGGTCCCGCCCGGGCATCGGCCCGATCCGGGCCCACCTGTGCTGCACCCGCACGAGCACGTCCTGGACCACGTCCTGCGCAAGATGTGGGTCACAGGTCAGCGCCGTGGCGAAGCGCAGAAGCCGATCGATGCGATCGACGGCGAACTGGTCGAAGGTGTCCAGCACCGCGACTCCGTTCCTTCTCGATGACGGTCGAGACTAGAACGCCACCGCTCCCCGGTTTGTTGAGACGAGTTCGGCGCGCGGCGCAAGGCCGTTCCCGGTAGTCGTGAACGCGGGTGGGGCAACCGGGCAACAGCTAGTGACGTATGGATCACTAGCGGCGAACGGCGAGGAGTCGTCGCGGGGTGCCTGGAGGGTTTGATGATCCACAAACGGGCTCGGTCGAGCCTGCTCGCCGCGGCGGTCGCCGCGGGCGTGGTAGCGCCGGCCGTATGGGCCGTGCCGGGTGTCGCGGGGGCTGTCGCGGCGCCTGGCACGGTCGGGTCGACGGTGACCTTGTTGACCGGGGACAAGGTGACTCTCGGGGGCGCGAACGGTGTCAGCGTGCATGCCGCCAAGGGCCGCGGGCACGTCTCGTTCTACACCACCAAGGACGAGCAGGGTGACACGCACGTCATCCCGGAGGACGCGCTTTCCCTTGTGTCGTCCGGAAAGCTGGACCCGCGGCTGTTCGACGTCACCGAGCTGGTGCGGGACGGGTACGACGACGCGTCGCGGCCCGCGCTGCCGCTGATCGTGGACTACCAGGGTCGTACGCCGCGGGCGGCGGGTGCGCGGGTGAGCCGTGAGCTGCCGGTGATGGGTGCGGCGGCGGTGTCGGCGGAGCGGTCGAGCGCGTTCTGGGCCACGGCTCGCGGTGCCGAGCACGTGTGGCTCGACGGGCCGGTGCGGGCGAGCCTGGATCACAGCGTGCCCCAGATCGGCGCGCCCGAGGCGTGGGCGGCGGGGTACACCGGTGCCGGGACCACGGTGGCGGTGCTGGACACGGGTGTCGACGTGACGCATCCGGATCTGGCCGACGCGGTGGTGAACGCGAAGAACTTCACCGACAGCGACACCGACGACGACCGGTTCGGGCACGGTACGCACGTGGCGTCGATCATCACGGGCAGCGGTGCGGCCAGTGGTGGCAGGTACAAAGGTGTCGCGCCGGATGCCAAGCTGCTCAACGGAAAGGTTCTCAACGACTTCGGCGGCGGCCAGGAGTCCTGGATCATCGCGGGCATGGAGTGGGCCGCCGAGAGCGGCGCCGACGTGGTCAACATGAGCCTCGGCAGCTCGGCGCCCAGTGACGGCACGGACCCGATGTCCCAGGCCGTCAACCGGATCACCGCCGACACCGGCACGCTGTTCGTGATCGCGGCCGGCAACTCGGGCGGGTGGATCGGCAGCCCTGGCCGCGCGGACGCCGCGCTGACCGTCGGCGCGGTCGACGGGAACGACCAGCTTGCCGAGTTCTCCAGCCGCGGCACGATCGACGGCGCGCTCAAGCCGGACATCACCGCGCCCGGTGTGAACATCGTCGCCGCGAAGGCGAAGAACGGTGTGATCGGGGAACCGGCCGCGGACGGTTACGTGTCCCTGTCGGGCACCTCGATGGCCACCCCGCACGTGGCGGGCGCCGCGGCGATCCTCGCCGGTGAGCACCCGGACTGGACCGCGGCGCAGCTCAAGCCCGCGCTGATGGGCACCGCCAAGCCGAACGACGCGTTGAGCGTGTACGAGCAGGGCGCTGGCCGGGTGGACGTCGCGAAGGCGGTCGACACCACCGTGTTCTCGACGCCGGCGAGCGTCGACAACGGCACCGTGCAGTGGCCGCACGGCGACGACCAGCCGGTCATCAGGACCGTGACCTACACCAACTCCGGCGCCGAACCGGTCACGCTGGATCTCGCGGCCACCGTCCGGGCGCCGGACGGATCCGCCGCGCCACAAGGGATGTTCACGCTGACGCCGGCGTCGCTGACCATCCCGGCCGGCGGACAGGCCGCCGCGACCGTCACGACGGACACCAAGGTCGACGCGGCGGACGGCGAGTACAGCGGGGTGATCACCGCGACCGGCGGCGGCCAGTCCGTGCGCACGCCCATCGCCGTGAACCGCGAGGTCGAGAGCTACGACGTGACCGTGGAGTACCTCGACCAGAACGGCGCGCCGACCGACCTGTACTTCCACCGGTTCGTGGATGTGCACAAACCCAAGGCGTACCTGCCGTTCGACCCGTCCGGCACGGTCGTCGCCCGGCTGCCGAAGGGGGAGTACTACTTCGAGGCCACCGTCCAGACCGAGATCGCCGAGTTCGACTACCAGAACGCGTTGTTCGCCGAACCGGCGTTCGTGGTCAGCGGCGACTCGACACTGGTCGTCGACGCCCGTAGGACGAAGCCGGTGGGGTTCACCGTCGACAAGCCGAACGCCAGGGCAGGCGTGGCACAGCTGAACTTCCTGCTCGACACCGAATGGGGCCAGACCGGCAGCTACTACTACCTGGGGAGCTTCGACGACTTCACCGTGATGCCGTCCGCCACGTCCAAGAAGGACAGGTTCGACTTCCTCGCGGAGGCGAGGATGGCGGAGTGGAACGGCACGTCGTTCACGGGGCAGTACCTGTACCACGTGCGGCACACCGACAACGGCAGCGTGCCGGCGACCCTGCGGTGGACGGTCCACGACCGGCAGCTCGCGAAGGTGCGTGGCGAGTACGCGGCGGCGACCCCTGGCATGATCGGCGTCCGGGACGGTTTCCTCCCGGTCTCGCTGCCGTCGGCGCTGACCGAGTACTACACGCCGAACGTGCCGTGGACCGCCGACCTCTACGAGATGGCCGACCCGCAGGCGTGGCCGCCGGTGTCGGCACTGAGCCAGATGGCGCCGCGGACCTACCGGCTCGGCCACCCGACGACCGTGCGCTGGAACGCGGGCGTGTTCGGTCCGGCGTTCCCGGACACCGACAACTGGTACTCGGCGGCCAGGCTGGGTGACGAGGTGAACTTCGACCTGCCGCTGACCACCGACCAGGGCCCGGGCCGGGGTGGCCTGCCGATCGGCGACGGCGCCACCACGCTGTCGCGGGACGGCCAGGTCGTCGGCGAGACACCGTATGCCGGCAGCGGGTTGTTCACGGTGGCACCGGAACAGGCCCGCTACACGGTGCGCTCGTCGGTGACCCGCCCGGCCGCCCGACTGTCCACATCGGTCAGCGGGGAGTGGACGTTCAGCTCAGGGCACGTGGACGGCGAGGAGCCGGCACACCTGCCACTGCTGGCCGTGCGGTTCTCGCCGGACGTGGACGACCACAACGCGGCACCGGCCGGAAGGCGGTTCACCATCCCGGTTTCCGTCGAACGCAACCACGCCGCGCTGGGGAACGTGCACACCCCTGCCGTCGAGGTTTCCTACGACGACGGCGCGACGTGGCAGCGGGCCGCGGTGGGCCGCCACCACGGCGAGTGGCAGGCGACCGTCAACCACCCACGCGGCGCGAACTTCGTCTCACTGCGGGCGAGCGTGTCCGACCGGGACGGAAACTCCGAGAAGGTGACGATCATTCGCGCGTACGCGCTGAGGTAACGGGGACGCCGCCCCCATACTGGACGAGTCCTGACCTTGACCGGGAGGGGGCGGCGTTGCCCACCATCGAAGTCAACGGAACCACGCTCGCGTACGAGGACACGGGCGGCGACGGGCAGGCGGTGGTGTTCAGCCACGCGCCGTCCCTCGACCGCACGGTGTTCGCGGCGCAGGTGACGCGGTTCGGCCGGGCGTACCGGGTGGTCACCTACGACCACAGGGCCCGGTCGACCGAAGCGGACGTCGACATCCTGGCCGAGGACCTGGCGGCGCTGATCGAGGCACTGGACCTGGGCCCGTCCCACGTGGTCGGCAACGGTTCCGTCGCACTGCGCCTGATGGCCCGCCGTCCCGAACTGTTCCGCTCGGCGGCGGTCCTCTCCTCGTCGGCCGACGAGGAGAGCGTGCTCGGGGAGCTGGTGGGCGTGACCGTCCCGCTGCTGGTGCTGTCCGGCGCGGAGGATGTCCACGGCCTGCCCCAACGCATCGCGGACACCGCCGCGAACGCCCACCACGTGACCGTGAACGGCGGCGCCGAGGCCGTGAACGCCCAACTGGCCGAGCATTTCGAGGCCACCACATGAGACGAGCGCCCCACCGGCTCCGGTGGGGCGCTCGACGTGCGTGATCAGGCAGGCAGTTTCGCGATCTGGTCCGCGGGCGGCGCGGTGATGTTCACCGGCTTGCCCCAGTCCGTGTAGTCGGCCTGCATCTTGACCTTCGCGGTGCCACCGGTGCCGTTCGGCGCGGCCATCTCCATGGCGAAGCGGGCCGGCAGGCCGTCCTTGTCGATCCACACCTCGACCGGCAGGTTCTTCATGCCGGCGTCGATGGCCTTCTGCATCTCCGCCTTGGTGGCCGGGTCGGCCTGCTGGTCGACCATCTTCTGCACGTCCACGTCGATCGTGTAGTGCGTGACCTTCTTGCCGTCGATCTCCTCCTCCGTGGAGTCGGTGATCTCACCGGCCTTCTCGAACTCCTGCAGCGTCGCGCGCGGGTCGACACTCTTGCTCAGCTGCTCCTGCATGGAGCCGAGCGCCTTCGCGATCTCGCTGTTCGTGCTCGAGTCGATCTTGATCCACGGCTTGCCGGGCTCCAGCTCCTGCGGCAGCTTCATGTACAGCGCGCCGTCCAGCAGCACCATGGCCATCGAGCCCTCGGACGTGTTCAGGTCCATCGAGATCGCGGCGTCCGACGACCCGAACTTCAGGTCGCCCTCGCCGGTCATGTTGAGGCCCGCCGCGTCCGCGGTCATCTTCATGTGCGCGGTGCTCGCCTCGACCGTCTTGTCGCCGAGCGCCTTCGCGAGGTCGACGAGGCTCATCGCCTCGGCGGGCGCCTTGCCGCCCGTGTCGGTCGTGTTCGTGGCCGAGCCACCCTTGTCGCCGCATGCCCCCAGCGTCACCGCCAGGGCGAACGCGGACAGGACGATACCTGCCTTGCGCATAGCCATTTCTCCCTCAGTGAATGTGCGGCACAGAGTAGCCCGGTCGGCGTAACCCCATGCGTGGAACATGCGTTTCGTTATCAGTCGGCGTACTCGTCCAACCGCGCGCGGGACGCGAGGAGCCTCCGCAGCGACTCGAGCCGTCCTGGCGTCGCCTGGCCCTCGGCGGTGACCACGTCCAGCATGCAGTCCGGGTCCTCCGGCGGTCCGAGGTGCCCGCAGTGCGTCGGGCACTCCTCGGCCGGCTCCACGAACTCGGGGAACGCCGCCACGATGTCGTCCGGCTCGATGTGCGCCAGCCCGAACGACCGGATGCCCGGGGTGTCCACCACCCAACCGCCACCCGGCAGCGCCAGCGCGACGGCCGTCGTCGACGTGTGCCGGCCCTTGCCGACCGCGCTCACCGCGCTCACCGCGCGGAAGGCGTCCGGCACCAGCTTGTTCACCAGCGTCGACTTGCCCACGCCGGAGTGCCCGACGAGCGCCGACACCTGGTTGGCCAACCGTTCGCGCACCTCCTCCGGCTCGCGGTCGTCGCGGGTCACCAGCACGGGCAGGTCGAGCTCCGCGTACGCCGCGACGACGGTGTCGGGCGAGGCGAGGTCCGACTTCGTCAGGCACAGCACCGGCTTCAGCCCGCCTGCGAACGCCGCGACCAGGCACCGGTCGATGAAACCCGTGCGGGGCGGGGGATCGGCCAGCGAGCACACGATCAGCAGCTGCTGCGCGTTCGCCACCACCACCCGCTCGTACGGGTCGTTGTCGTCGGCGGTGCGACGCAGGACGCTGGACCGGTCGGCCACCCGCACCACCCGGGCCAGCGTGTCGGGGCGGCCGGACGTGTCACCCACGAGGTCGACCAGGTCGCCGACGACGATCGGGGTGCGGCCCAGCTCACGGGCACGCATCGCGACGACCTCCTGGTCCGGCTTGCCGTCCAGCGCGCACGTCCACCGGCCGCGGTCGACGCCGACGACCATCGCCGCACGCGCGTCGGCGTGCTCCGGCCTGCGCTTGCTGCGTGGCCGGGTTCCCCTGCCCGGTCGCACCCGGACGTCCGACTCGTCCAGGCGCTTCCAGTCCGACTTCCGGTCGCGGCCCGTCACAGTTCCGCCTCTCCGAGAGCAACCCGGTTGGTCCAGAGGGGCAGCGAGCGGCCGGCGTGGTCACGTGAGGTGACGGTTCCGGAGATTGCCAGCGGATGTCTCACGACAGCATCTTCGCCCACATCCCGGGGAAGTCCGGCAGTGTCTTGGACGTGGTGGCGATGTCGTCCACCTCGACCCCCGGCACCCTCAGCCCGACGATCGCGCCCGCGGTCGCCATCCGGTGGTCCTCGTAGGCCCGCCACATGCCAGGACCCAGCCGCCGCGGCCGGATCGCCAGCCCGTCCTCGGTCTCGTTCGCGTCGCCGCCGAGGCCGGTGATCTCGGCGACCAGCGCGGCGAGCCGGTCGGTCTCGTGGCCACGCAGGTGCGCGATCCCCCGGAGCACGCTCGGCCCGTCCGCCAGGACGGCCAGCGCGGCGACGGTCGGCGTCAGCTCGCCCACGTCGTGCAGGTCGACGTCGATGCCCGACAGCCGCTCGGGGCCGGTCACGGTCAGCCCGCGCTCGTCCCGTTCGACCGTGCAGCCCATCCGCGCGGCGATCTCGCCGAAGACATCACCTGGCTGGTTGGTCTTTTCCGGCCATCCGGGGACGGTCACGGAACCACCCGTGACCGCCGCGGCCGCCAGGAACGGGGTCGCGTTCGACAGGTCCGGCTCGACCACCCAGTCGCGTGATTCGATCGGGCCGGGTTCGACACGCCACGTGTTGGGCTCGGAGTCGTCCACGGCCACGCCGGCGGCACGCAGCATCTGCACGGACATGTCGATGTGGGGCAGCGAGGGGACCGGCTTGCCCTCGTGGCGCACCGTCAACCCGTCGTCGTACCGCGCGCCGGCCAGCAACAGACCCGAGACGAACTGCGACGACGCCGATGCGTCGATGGTGACCGTCCCGCCGGCCAGCCCGCCCTTGCCGTGCAGCGTGAACGGCAGCGTGTCGCCGTCGACGGCCGCGCCGAGCGCCCGCAACGCGTCCAGCACCGTGCTCATGGGCCGTTCCCGGGCACGCGGGTCGCCGTCGAAGCGCACCTCCCCGTCCGCGATGGCCGCGGCGGGCGGCACGAACCGCATGACGGTGCCCGCGAGCCCGCAGTCGACCAGCGCCGGACCGTGAAGTCCCTGGTGAGCGCGCACGACGAGCTGGTCGCCGGAGTCGTCGACGGGTACCCCCAGCGCCCGCAGCGCGCCGATCATCAGCAAGCTGTCGCGGCTGCGCAGCGCGCCGGTCAGCGTCCCGCCGCGCGTGCTCAGCGCGGCGAGCAGCAGCGCCCGGTTCGTGATCGACTTCGAGCCGGGCACGGCCACGGTGGCGTGGACGGGTCCGGTGGCCAGCGGCGCGACCCAGGGCAGGTTCATACGACGATGATCCCGCACTCGCGCGCACGCGGTGCAGACTGTCGGTGGGGTCTGCCACGATGCGGGCCAGGAGGTGACTGACATGTGCGGGAGGTATGCCGCCACCAAGGACCCGGCCACGCTGGCCGCGGAGTTCGACGCGCTCGACGCCACCGAGGACCACGCGCCGGCCGTCGACTACAACGTCGCGCCGACCAAGTCCGTCGTGGCGGTCGTGGCGCGGCACCCGCGCGACGACGACGGCGAGCCGGACCCGGACAGGACCGTGCGCAGCCTGCGGGTGATGCGCTGGGGCCTGATCCCGGCCTGGGCGAAGGACATGTCCGTCGGCGCCCGGATGATCAACGCGCGGTCCGAGAAGGCCGCCACGACCCCGGCGTTCCGGACCTCGGTGGCCAAGCGCCGCTGCCTGGTCCCGGCCGACGGCTGGTACGAGTGGAAGCGGGACGGCAAGGCCAAGCAGCCGTTCTTCATGACCGGTCCGGACGGCCACAGCCTGGCGATGGCCGGCCTGTGGACGGTGTGGCGCGACCCGGCCAAGGGCGACGACGCGCCGCCGGTCGTGAGCGTCGCGGTGCTGACCACGGAGGCGATCGGGCAGCTCGGTGACATCCACGACCGGATGCCGAAACTGCTGACCCCGGACCGGTGGGCGTCGTGGCTCGACCCGGACGCCGACGACGTCACCGAGTTACTCGAGACGCCGCCGTCGCTCGAGCTGGTGGAGTCACTCGAGCTGCGCCCGGTGTCCACCAGGGTCAACAATGTCCGGAACAACGGTCCTGAGCTGCTGGAACGTGACGAGGAGAAGGCGGACCTCACGTTGTTCGACGAACGATGACCGGATGACGAGGCTGACGATCGACACCCTGCACGGGCCGGCCCGCGCGGAGCTGCACTGTGCCCCGGAGGGCCGGGCCGGGCTGCTGCTCGGGCACGGCGCCGGCGGCGGGGTGGGCGCGCCGGACCTGGTCGCGACGGCCCGCGCCGCGGCGGCGGCCGGCGTGCACGTCGCGCTGGTCGAGCAGCCGTACCGGGTCGCGGGCCGCCGCGCGCCCGCACCGGCCAAGCAGCTCGACACGGCGTGGCTGGCGGTCGTGGAGGAGCTGTCGGCGGAGTGGTTCCGCGACCTGCCGCTGGTGTTCGGCGGCCGGTCGTCGGGGGCTCGCGTGGCCTGCCGGACCTCGGCGGACGGGCAGGCCGTGGCCGTCCTGTGCCTGGCCTTCCCGGTGCACCCGCCGGGCCGGCCGGAAAAGACCCGCATGCCGGAGCTGGACGCCGTGACGGTCCCCACTCTGGTGGTCCAGGGCGAGTCCGACCCGTTCGGCATGCCGGGGCCGGCGCACCACCGTGAGATCGTCGTAATGCCTGGTGACCACTCGTTGAGAAAGGACGTGACGGCCGTCTTCCGGGCCGTGGAGGACTGGCTGGACCGGATCTTGCGGCCCCTCGGTTGAGGGAATGACCTGGGGGAACCCAGCGTTCGCACCTACGTGCTGACCCAGACTCGCCGCGTATCCTCACAGGGATCCCATGGGATCCCGACGATGGGACAGTTCCTAGTGGAAGGGAGCACGGTGCCGAGCACCGAGACCCAGCCAAACCCACAGGCTGAGACCGAGCAGGAGCGGGCCGAGCGCTTCGAGCGTGACGCCATGCCGCTGCTGGACCAGCTGTACTCCGCCGCCCTGCGGATGACGCGCAACCCGGCCGACGCCGAGGACCTGGTCCAGGAGACCTTCCTCAAGGCGTACGCCGCGTTCTCGTCGTTCTCGGCGGGCACCAACCTGAAGGCCTGGCTCTACCGCATCCTCACGAACACCTACATCAACGGGTACCGCAAGCGGCAGCGGCAGCCGCAGCAGTCCCCGACCGAGGAGATCACCGACTGGCAGCTAGCGCAGGCCGAGTCGCACACGTCGTCCGGCCTCCGGTCGGCCGAGATCGAGGCGATGGACCGGCTGCCGGACAATGACGTGAAAGAGGCCCTGCAGCAGCTGCCGGAGGAGTTCCGCCTCGCGGTCTACCTGGCTGACGTGGAGGGCTTCGCTTACAAGGAGATCGCGGAGATAATGCACACGCCGATCGGGACGGTGATGTCTCGACTTCACCGTGGCCGGCGGCAGCTTCGCGACCTGCTGGCAGGGGTCGCTCGTGACCGTGGTTTTCTGCGGTCGGCAGACCGTGAGGTGACCGGATCATGAGCTGCGGCGAACCACATGACACCGACTGCACGGAGGTGCTGTCCGAAGTGTGGCTGTTTCTCGACCACGAATGCGACGAGAAACGTCGCCTACTTCTGGAGCAGCACCTCGACGAGTGCAGCCCCTGCCTCGAGCAGTACGGCATCGAGGAGCACCTGAAGGTGCTGCTGGCACGCAAGTGCGGTGGTGAGCACGCCCCGGAGGAGTTCAAGCAGCGGCTCCGGGACCAGATCAGGAAGACTGTCGCCGAGCAGGGCGGCGTGCCGGTGCACGACCGGCTCGACTGAGCCTTGTCGACGCTCTCGGATCTGCTCGCGGAGCACACCAAGCTGTCCGGTGGCGAGGTCGACCACCTGCAGATGGTCGTCGCGGAGTGGCAGCTGCTGTCGGATCTGTCGTTCGCCGACCTGATCATGTGGGTCCCGGTCGGCGAAGGCCCGGCGCTGGATGAGTTCCTCTGTGTGGCGCAGGCCCGCGCGACGACCGCGCCGACCGCCCACCCGGAGGACGTCGTCGGTACTCGTGTGGGTGTCGACGACCACCCGCAGCTACGCAGGGCCATCCTCGACGGCCGGGTGTGCCGCGAGGAGGACCCGTCCTGGTACCTGGGCGTCCCGGTTCGCCGCGAGACGATCCCGGTGACGTACGACGACCGGGTCATCGGCGTGCTGTCGCGGGAGACGGACCTGGCGGTGCCACGCGTGCCGTCGTCGCTGGAGATCGCGTACCTGGGGATCGCGGCCGACCTGTGCCAGATGATCGCGGACGGTAGTTTCCCGACCTCCGAGCCAGCCCCGGACGTGCACACCTCGCCCCGCGTGGGTGACGGTCTGATCCGACTTGATCCCACGGGCACCGTGGTTTTCGCGTCCCCGAACGCCCAGTCGGCGTACCACCGCATGGGTCACGCCGCGGAGATGATCGGTGTGCGCCTGGCGCCATTGACCCGCGGCCTGATCGCGGACCCGTTCGACGCGACGGAGATAGCGCAGCGCATCCTGGCGGCACTGGACGGTCAACCGTCGATGCGCGCGGAGGCGGAGTCCGGGCGCGGCGCGGCGGTGCTGTTCCGCGCGCTGCCGTTGCGGCCGGCTGGAAAGGCGGCCGGCGCGCTGGTGCTCGTTCGTGACGTGACGGAGGTCCGCCGCCGCGACCGGGCGTTGATGTCGAAGGACGCGACGATCCGCGAGATCCACCACCGGGTGAAGAACAACCTCCAAACGGTGGCGGCACTGCTGCGCTTGCAGTCCCGCCGCACGGCGAGCGAGGAAGCCCGCGCCGCACTGGGCGAGTCGGTCCGGCGGGTGGCCGCGATCGCGGCGGTGCATGAGGCCCTGTCGACGTCGGTGGACGAGCGGGTGGACCTGAACTCGTTGGTGGACAAGGTCATCCCGGTAGTGGGCGACGTCGCGGTCGCGGAGAACCACGTCCGCGTCCGGCGCACCGGACAGTTCGGCGTGGTGGCCGCCGAAGTGGCGACCCCACTGGTGATGGTGCTGACCGAACTGGTGCAGAACGCGGTCGAACACGCCTACCCCCCAGGCGCGAGCGGCGAGGTGGTGGTGTCGGCCGAACGCTCGGCCCGCTGGCTGGACGTCTCGGTCACCGACGACGGCCGAGGCCTCCCACGCGGCTTCTCCCTGGAACGCTCGAACGGCCTGGGCCTCCAGATCGTCCGCACCCTGGTGGAGTCCGAACTACGCGGCTCCCTCTCGCTACGCCGCAGACAAAGAAGCGGCACCGAAGCCCAACTCCGCGTCCCCCTCTCCCACCGCCGCTAACCCCCACCCCAGCACAAAGGCCCGGGGCCTTGGTGGCTCCCGGGCCTTGCGGCTTTGTTGCGTGGGTCAGATGTTGCTGCGTGTGCGGACGCGCGCGTTGCGGCGCTTGAGCGCGCGGCGCTCGTCCTCACT
>Ga0164298_10000337_pt1 | contig 13069 bp, 8 predicted proteins | sample Whisoiple_216_MG_FD_109713 | JGI IMG/M metagenome (GOLD analysis project Ga0164298, IMG submission 109713) | Unamended control soil microbial communities from upstate New York, USA - Whitman soil sample_216_MG | ecosystem: Environmental > Terrestrial > Soil > Agricultural land ... | reverse complement strand
GAAGGCTGCGACCTTCGGCAAGGGTGGCCGCCATCCCATGATGCATCGCACCGAGTCGATCGATTATGCACTGATCCTGTCGGGTGAGATCACCATGCTGCTCGACGACGAGGAGGTGCTGAAGGCAGGCGATGTTGTCGTGCAGTGCGGCACCAATTATGCCTGGAGCAATCGCTCCAATGCGCCCTGCCTCGTCGCCTTCATCCTGATCGACGGCGAATTCGACCCTCAACTCGAAACCAAGTTCGAAACCTCCACCTGAGACGAAACGGGCTTGCTGCGCCATCATCGCCATTCCAGGGAGTAGGCGAAGGAATAGCGCTCCATGATCTCCGCGATCCGCGCGGTCTGTTCCGGGCGCGCGGATGCATCAAGACCTCTGACGGCAATGGACACCATCACGCCGCGTGTTGGATGGGGCTCGACCGCGACATCGAGCTCGCCGTCGTCGCATGAGAGCCCCGTAGTCTCGGCGAGAACATCTCGAAATGTGCGCTCGGCGATGTCCTGACGCAGCGCGCTCTTTAGCGGTTTGCCGACGTTAGTCAACGGCAGGCTCTCTATGATGATGATCTCCTTCGGCATCGCCGCCCGCTCCACAATTCGCGGCGCGAGAAACGCCGCGATTTCCTCCGATGTCGCCTTTGAGCCGGGCACAAGCTGAACGTAGGCCACCGGTAGTTCGCCGGCATGACCGTCCGGTTTTCCGACGGCCGCTGCGTGCACGACGTCCGGAAACTGCAGCAACGGCTCTTCGATAAGAGCTGGGTCGATATTGTGGCCGCCGCGGATAATGAGGTCCTTGGCGCGGCCGGTGACAAAGATGAACCCATCCTGGTCGACGCGACCGAGATCGCCGCTGATCAGCCAGCCGTCCTCGGTGCGGGCATCCTTCTCGTGCGCGTGATTGAGGTAGCCTGCCGCCTGTCCCGGCCCCTTGATCTGCAGCATGCCGATCTCGTCGGGACCGCACAGCCGGCGCCCCACACCGGCGCCGCTGATGGAGACGGCACAGACTTGTGTGTAGGGCACGCGGAGACCCGACGCGCCTTCCTTGCGCGAACCGTCGCGCGGGTCGATGGCGATGCTCGCCGTGTTCTCGGTCATGCCATACGAGTTGAGTACGCGCACCCCGGAAATCTCCTCAAAGCGGCGCTGGACCGAAACCGGCAGCGAGGTCGAGCCGGTGATGAAATTCGGCAGCAGCGACGAGAGATCGGTATCGACCGGCGGCGACTTGGCCAGCACCGCAAGCGTCGTCGGCACCGCCGAGAGTCGTGTTACGCGATACTTCCCCACGAATTTCCAGTAGTTGGCGATGTAGCGTTTGTCGCGCGCGCCGAGCACCGTCGGGATCAGAACGCCAGCGCCGCTGGCAAACGGCGGAAGGATGCGGCCGATCAGGCCACCAACATGGAACATCGGCGTGTCTTGCAGGATGACCTCGCCGAACACCAGTTGTAGCGCAAGCTGCAGCGTCCAATGCCGGTACGACATGTTCCGGTGCGACAGCTTGACGATCTTCGGCAGGCCGGTCGTGCCGCCGGAATGGACCAATGCGGCGATATTGTCGCCAGCGACGGCATCCGACCAGATCGCTTTCTCCGGATTCCCATCGAGCGCCGCCTCAAGGTCGCTGTCGGGCAGGAGCGTCCCGCCCGGACCGGGGACCGACCAGATTTTCACGCCGCTGGGAAGATCGGCGGCGACCTGCGCCAACGCCTCCCAGATCTGGAATCCCGGCGTTGGTCCGAGCGCGATCACGGCTTTTACGTTCGCCTCTTTGATCAGGCGCAGAACGTATTTTGGCTCGAGCATCCAGTTGACCGGGAACACAATGGCGGCGGCCATGGCGCCTAGGATCGACCAGTAGATTGCCGGCACCGCCGGCAGCAGCACCGCCACCGCGTCATTCCTGCCGATGCCGTGGCTGCACAACAACGATGCCGTTCTGCCGATGTTTCGCTTCAATTCGCCAAACGAGACGCGCTCCGCCGCGCGATCAATGTCGCCATCCGGCACATAGTGGATGGCCGTGTCTTGGGGGTCTCTCGCTTCGATGGCAAGCGCGACGCGATGGCAAAAATTATCGATCCGCAGCCGCTCGGCGAGCGGTACGCTCTCGATAGCCTCGATGTCTGCCAACGAGCGCAACGGCCGGCTCAGGAGGGTCGCGTCCGCAGTCTCTGCAATAACAGCCGCATCGGCTTGCGGGCACTCAATGCGCATCAACGCCATCGTCGTTTCGCCCGTCATGCTCCCGCGTCGTGCGGCCATCCTTACGAAACTGTGGGCCGAGAGAGCCGCTAATGCCAGCAACTATGGACCGCCGCTTCCCGACCTGCATTTTTTCAGGATACGCGTCCGCCTTGACCTCGTTCTAGAGCAGGCTAGCAAGGCGGCCTTTCCATTGAAGCCACGCGGCCCTGGTGATCTCTTACTGGAAGGCGATCAGGTCCGTGCGGCTCAGCGTTACGGATTTTGGCTTCAAAGGCTCGTTCGTCAGATTGGCATTGCCTGAATTGAGTACATTGTAAAAGCCGATGGCTGTTTCGTAGTCGCTGCTGGCGGTGGTCGTATCCACCGGGATAACAACGGTGTAATCGCGTATCATTGCTCCGACCGACGTGTAGGTCACCGACCCGCTGACCTTCCAGCCGACCATGATCATCGTCGTGATGCCCTGCGCCTTCAGCAGCTTGTCGAGATCGGTATTGTAGAATCTATCTTGGGCCGTGTTCACGATCTTGATGTCGCCCTCAGCCGGCGCGACCTGCGGCAGCCAGTGGGCCATGTTCTGTGCGCGGGTGCCGTATGCCACGACGAGGCCGGCCTTGCGGACCCGCTCCATGAACGGAGTCATGGCCGGGAGCATCTGGCTCTTGCATTTCGGCTGCGTGGCGCAGATGTCCTCGACGTAGTCGAGCACCATCAAGGCGGTGGTCTTGGAATTCAGGGTGATGCGAGCCGGGTCCGGCATGGCCGGCATTTGCAGGGTCTGTATCGGCTTGTTCGATTGAGCCTGAGCCACTCCACCGCAGAGCGCGAGCAGGAGGCTGCTTGACAGGAGGACAGTACGAAGCTGCGTCATGTTGGAATCTCCTCAAGGGGTGTCGGATTCGATTTTCGCGAGATCTGCCAGCACGCTGCGTTATGTTATCACGCCGTCTTTGAGCCCTGCGATTCAGATGGCCGCGGGCTGTGGACCTCGAGCGGCGATCGCACGCCGTGGCTGCAGGAAGGCGGCAAGGGCATGCGGCTGATGGCGGTGCAGTCCAGGTCCATCCCGATCCGCTCGCCAAGTAACGGGTCACCGGATCGTGACGGTCTGCGACCGCAGACAGCACGGCTGATTTGGTGCATAACAGCGCGATCCGCCGCAGGCGGGTTCCGTTTTCATTGCCCACCTACACATCAGCAATGAATAACCCCGAGGAGGCACCTCATGAAAATCGCAAGGGCATGGTATCTCGGCGCGGCCGTGTTTGGCGTCGCCGGAGTGCTGGCGGCAGGACCGCTGACCGCCCAGGTCACGGTCACCATCGACGCCGACGACATCGGCGGCGTGGTCACCGGACCAGGCGGGCCGGAGGCCGGCGTCTGGGTGATCGCCGAGACCACCGACCTCGGCACCAAGTTCGCCAAGATGGTCGTCACTGACGATCAGGGCCGCTACGTGCTGCCGGACCTGCCTAAGGCCAAGTACAAGGTCTGGGTGCGCGGCTATGGCCTCGTCGATTCCGCCAAGGTCGACAGCGAGCCGGGCAAAACCCTCAACCTGCGTGCGACGCCGGCGCCGAACGCCGCGGCCGCCGCCGAGTACTACCCGGCGATCTACTGGTATTCGATGATCAAGGTCCCGGAGAAGGGCGAGTTTCCCGGCACGGCAGCGAACGGCTTCAACCCGGCGATGAAGTCGCAGGGCGAGTTCCTCAATCTCGTCAAGACCAACGGCTGCGTCACTTGCCACCAGCTCGGCAACAAGGCGACGCGCACGATCCCCAAGGCGCTCGGCGAGTTCAAGAATGGCCACGAGGCCTGGACCCGCCGCATCCAGTCCGGGCAGGCGGGCCTCAACATGGTCAACACCATGGACCGCATGGGTACGCAGGGCACCTTGAAGATGTTCGGCGATTGGACCGACCGCGTCGCCAAGGGCGAGCTGCCGGCGACGAAGCCGCAGCGGCCGCAGGGCGTCGAGCGCAACGCCGTGGTCACGGTGTGGGACTGGTCGAACCCGAAGGCCTACCGGCATGACGCGACCGCGGCCGACAAGCGCAATCCGACGCTGAACGCCAACGGTCTGGTCTTCGGCGCGACCGAGAACTCAACCGACATGGTGCCGGTGCTCGATCCGGTGAAGAACATCGCCTATGAGGTGAAGCTCCCGGTGCGCGATCCGAAGACCCCGTCCGACGGTCCGGTGCTGGCGCCGTCGGCGTATTTCGGCGACGAGGCGATCTGGAACGCCCAGACCAGTCCCCACAGCCTGTATTACGACGAGAAAGGCCGCGTCTGGTTCGCCGCTAGAAACCGGCCTCCGGCCAACCCCGACTTCTGCAAGAAGGGCTCCGACCATCCGTCCGCGAAGGTGTATCCGATCGATCAGGCGAACCGTCAGGTCACGATGTACGACCCGAAGTCGCAGAAGTTCCTGATGGTCAACACCTGCTTCCCGACCCACCATGTGCAGTTCGGCTTCGACGCCAACAATACCCTATGGGCGAGCGCGGGCGGCCCGCAGAGCGGCGCGGCCGGCTGGATCAACGTGAAGATGCTCGAGGAGACCGGCGACGAGGCGAAGTCGCAGGGCTGGACGCCGTTCATTCTCGACACCAACGGCAACGGCAAGCGCGACGAGTACACCGAGCCGAACCAGCCGCTCGATCCCGCCAAAGACCGTCGCATCAACGTGGCGTTCTACGGCGTGTCGCCGAGCCGCGACGGCACCGTCTGGGGCACGTCGCTCGGTTACCCGGGCTATGTGGTCCGGCTCGATCCGACCAAGCCCAATCCGTCCGAGACCGCGCTCGCGGAAGTCTACGAAGTGCCGGCGCCGGCCTATGGCCCCCGCGGCATGGACATCGACACCAACAACGTAGTGTGGGTGCCGATGGCGAGCGGCCACCTCGCCGCGTTCGACCGCCGAAAATGCAAGGTCACCAGCGGTCCGACCATCGCGACCGGCCGCCATTGCCCCGAGGGCTGGACGTTCTATCCGTTCCCGGGCCCCGCGCTCACCGGCGACACCGGCGGCGGATCGGCCGAGGCGAGCTACTACACCTGGGTAGACCAGCACGACACGCTCGGCCTCGGCAAGGACGTGCCGTTGGCCACCGGCAATCAGAACGAGTCGATAATCGCCCTCAAGGACGGCAAGATGGTCAATCTGGTGGTACCGTACCCGATGGGCTTCTACGCCAAGACCATGGACGGCCGCATCGACGACGCCAACGCCGGCTGGAAAGGCCGCGGCATCTGGGCGACGACCGGCAACCGCACGCCGTTCCACGACGAAGGCATCGGTAAGGGCAATGTGCCCAAGCTGGTGAAGTTCCAGCTGCGCCCCGACCCGCTCGCGAAGTAAGCGAGGGCGCGGCGCACGCGATACGCTGAGCTGAGACCGACGCGTTGAAAATGACCCGCCCGGCTCTGATCAGAGCCGGGCGGGTTTCTTATTTGCACCGCTCTATCTGCTATCGTCCCGTCGAAGGCTCAACAACTCCGACACATGTTCGGATTGATACCTCAGAAATAACAATGACCGCAAACCAGCTGCCTTCGGAGCACTATCAGGATTTCTCAGTAATATTCCATTGAACTCTCAAGCACTGGAGCCCTCTCTCGACGAGACCCCGCCAGAGCGGGGTCCTTCGCCTGGTCTTGGATGAGCGCTCGAACTGAGCGCGGACCGTCTCGGGCTCCAACCAGACGGATGGGGAGAGCCTCAGTTCTGCTACCGCCCGACGGAGTACTTCGTGAATGCGCCGCCCGCTTGGGCAATCGAATTCGGCCCTTCGGCGGCGTAGACGTTGCCGTCGGCATCGACGGCCACGCCCTCGCCCGCTGTGCCCTGATACACCCGATCGTCGCGTTCGAACGGTGGGATGAACCCGGTGACGCGGTCCTCGTCGACCGGGCCGATCCGGACGCCGTCACGCCAGTTTGGTTTGTTGTATGGGCGCGACTCCGAGTCGATCACGTAGACCGTGTCGCCCCTGATGAAGAGGCCACTGGGACGGCCGAACATATAGCGCGACTCAAGGTACGTTCCGTTCTGATCAAAGATCTCGATGCGGTGGTTGCCGCGATCGGCCACCCACAGGCGGCCTCGCGCGTCAAACGCCAGCGCGTGCGGCGTGCGGAACTCGCCGTGACGCACGCCGATTCCACCCCACGACTTGATGAACTTCCCGTCGGGAGAGAACTTGCTAATGCGCGACGTGGCGCCGCGCTTGATGCCCTCGGCGACGGCGTTCGCGGTGATCATGCCCTGTGCTTCGTGTCCATCGGCCACGTAGATGCTGCCGTCGGGGCCGATGACGACGTCGTTCGGCTGGTTGAACTCACCGTCGGCGTTGCTGGCCTTGCCCGCGACGCCCAGGCTCAGCAGCTTCTCACCCTTCGGGCTGAACTTGTGGACTTGATGCCCCTTGGTGCCGGCCTTGTTGCCCGCGAAATCGGCAATCCACACGTTGCCCTGCATGTCCACGGCGATGCCGTGCGGCGTAACCATGACGCCCTTGCCGAAATTCGCGAGCACCGCACCGGTCTTGCGATCAAACTTGAAGATGGGATCGAGCGGCGTGTTGTCGCAGTCGACGGGACCACCGCCGGCAGTTGCCGCGCCGCAGCGCTCGTAGGCCCAGATGTTGCCGTCGATGGGATCGACGTCAATGCCGGCCGTGGTGCCCCACTTGCGGCCCGCCGGCAGCTCACCCCAGTTCCGGGTCACGACCGGAGCCGGGTTCGGCAGTCCCTCTCCGGTGATCGGATCGCCCGTCGTCGTGCGCTGAGTGTTCGATGCTGCAATCTGCGCCTGGGCGCGGGTGTCGATGTTCTGCGTCGCCAGGAGCACCGCAGCGCCGAGGCCGAGAATGGACACCTGGAGTCGTGATAGTGCCATGGCGGGCTTCCTTCGTTAGGGCCGACTAGACATCGCAGGATGTTCCACGATGGGTGCTTGTCTCAACCTTGTTGACCGCCGCATCTTGAACCTCGCCATCAACGCGCGCAACGCCATGCCGAAAGGGGGACGCAAGAGGCTCGTCGTCTTGGAAATACGAGAGTTCAAGGTATGGTCGCCGATCTGTCGCATACCGAGATGTCAGAAGGCAACGTCATGGCCTCACCTAACGGGTCGCGAGATCGAGCGGCTCCGGCAGGCACGTTGTCTGGTACGCCGGATGGCAACCCTCCGGGTTCTTTGGATGCAGTTCAACTTGCACCGCAGCGATGAATCTAACTGGGAACGGAGCGTGGCGGTAATCACGCAGGTGATCGGGCCCGCTGAGTAGGCACGCCGCCGGGTGAGCTACCGATCTTGCAGCCGACCAGTTCAATCTCATGATCAACCTAAAGACTTCTCGGGCTCTCGGCCTCGACGTGCCGCCAGAGTATCCTGGCCCGCGCCGACGAGGTGATCGAGTAGCACGCCTGATTGTCCGCTTTCGGGCAAACCGGACATTGGAGGCGACATGGCGCCAGGGCGGCTTTTGACCGACCCTATGTAAAAACTCATACATCCGCAAAATGTAGAAAACACAATTCTCCAGCAAGTCATCGAACCTCGCGTGTGCAGTATGATTTGACTCTCAGGGATGCAATTGCCCGGAGATATTTCTACGTGTGGCGCGACCGCTGGAGTTTTCGCACAGCCAAGACCCGAAGCAGACGGAGGTCCGTTGGAAATTCCGGAGTGCAAGCTCAATCCGCCTTGATGTTTGCCTCCCGGATAACGCGGCCGAACTCGTCATATTGTTTGCTTAAGAGAGCAGCGAAATCAGCGCCGCACATCCAGGCGGGATAGAGGCTCTGGGCGACCAGCTTCGCCTTGACGTCGGGGATCTGCATTGCCGCCGCAAACCAGCCAGCGAGCTCGGAAACTGTTTCGTACGGCGTCTTCGCCGGCGCGAACAAGCCGTTCCAATTGTCGGCCTCATAGCCCTTGAAGCCAGACTCAGCAATGGTCGGCACGCTTGGCAGCGATTCGCTCCTTGTTCGCGAGGCGCTAGCGAGTGCGCGCAACGTGCCCGCCTTCAACTGGGCCGCAACCCCTGAGTAGGGCAAGAAGACCGCGGTCACATGCCCGCCGAGCAGCGCGTTAACGGCAGGAGCATCGCCGGCATAGGGTATGAACGCAATGTCGACGTTGGCAGCGCGCTTGAGCATTTCGAATGCGATGCGCGAAAGGCCCCCCGGAATACTCGCCAGCGTCAGTGAACCGGGCTTGGCCCGCGCCGCGGTGAGCCAATCGGCGAGGGTACCGTACGGCGATCCACTGTTGACGATGACGACTATCGGCGTGCTTACGAGTTGGCAAATTGGTTCGAAGCTGGTCAGCGGATCGTAGTTCAGCTTTGTCAGGTGCGGGGCAATAAGAAATGCGGTTGAAGTGATCAGCAAGGTGCTGCCGTCGGGCGCAGCGCGGGATACAGCTTCGGTTCCGATGATTGCACTCGCACCAGGGCGGTTCTCAGTCAATAAGGTGACGCCCTCGGTACGGCTGATCTGCTCACCCAGAATACGAGCAAGGATGTCGGCGGTGCCGCCAGCCGGGTAGGGAACGACAATCTTGATAGTTCTCGCGGGTTCCGACCACGCACCGGTCAGTCCGAAAAGGATAGAAAGAACGCCGGCGGCAACCAGATAGGGAGATCGACGGCTGGAGAGTTTCATGATGATGCCCCCTAAAAGCGTTGTGCGCACAGCCTACCAGTGTCCCGGGCACGCTTGGAGAGTGGAAGTCCTGCGCGGTGTTATTTTTCGGCGATCAGTCTAGCGGCGCGATGCCGGCTTCGTCGATCTGAGGGATTACTGTATCTCATCGGTCTTCCTCGCGCGTAATAGCGATCAGAGCTTCAATGCATTCGCATGGTCGCAGATCCCCCGATATCTTGACCGCGTATTCCTCATATTCGGGCATGAGCAAACGCGGCCCGCTTCCCCCGCATTTCTTTTTGAGTAAGGATAGGTATTTTCGGTATCATGAGGCTGAAAACGCGGGACAAATCACAACGATGCGCGCGGGAGGTTGCAGATGATCCATGGAATGATTTCTGTTCTCGTGGCCGCGGTTTTGGCGGCCCTGCTCGCCACCCAAGGCGCGGCCGCGCAAGCCATCCTCCTCGAAGGTGCCCGCGTCGTTGCAGGCGACGGCAGTCCCCCGATCGAGAATGCAGCGCTGTTGGTCGAAGGCGGCATCATCTCGCGGATCGGCCGCAAAGGCGACATCGCGCTGCCGGCCGGAGGCACCCGGATAGGCCTCGACGGCAAGACCATGATGCCGGCGATCATCAGCACGCATGTGCATCCCGGCTTCCAGAAGGGCCTGACCTACCTGGCGGAGAATTTCGCGCGCGAGACCATCATGGATGATCTCAACCGCGAGCGTTATTTCGGCATCTCCACCGCGATGTCGCTCGGCATCGAGCGCGGCGACGTGATGTTCCAAATCCGGGCCGATCAGGCGGAGGGGCGCGCCGGCGGTGCGCAGCTGCTGCTCGCTGGACGCGGCATCGGTGCACCCGGCGCCGGTCCGGGCAACCCGATCTATGCAAACTTCGCCTATGCGGTGACGACCGAAGAGCAGATCCGGCGCGCCGTGCAGGAGCAGGCGGCCAGGAAGGTCGACATCATCAAGATCTGGGTGGACGACCGCGGCGGCCGGGCGCCGCGTCTTCCGATCGCGTTGGCGCGCGCGGCCATCGACGAAGCGCACAAGCACGGGCTCAAGACCGCGGCGCACATCTTCTACCACGACGACGCCGTCGCGCTGGCGGAAGCCGGCATCGACGCGTTCGCGCATCTGGTTCGCGACCGGGAGATGAGCGACGCGCTGATCGCCCTGATGCTCAGGAACAAGGTCTATGTCATGCCCAACCTCAATGCGCCCGAACGCGGCACCCACAATTCGCCGCCGGCCTGGGTCGATGAGCCCTACCTAGCGGGCCTGCTGCGCGACGTCGTGGCATCGGAGGTCGTCGGGCGCATCCGCAATTCGTTTTCCGGTCGTGACCCGGCGGAGCTGGCGCGTCGCCAGCAGGGCTACGCCATCCTCCAGCGCAGCGTCGCCAAGCTGAGCGCAGCGGGCGCCGCCATCATTCTGGGCGGCGATACCGGGCTCGAAGACAACATTTTCGGCTATGCCGAGCACAAGGAGCTTGAGCTGATGGTGGGGGCCGGCATGACTTCGTCCGGAGCGATCGTGGCGGCCACCAGCCGCGCCGCTGAGTTCGTCGGGCTCACCGATCGGGGCACGCTGGCGCCAGGCAAGCGCGCCGACCTGCTGGTGCTCGATGCGAATCCCCTCGACGACATCCGCAACACCCGCCGCATTGCGAAGTTCTATCTCGCTGGCGTCGAGGTCGACCGCGCGGCCTTGAAGGCGTCATTGACAGGGTCGGCGCGCCAGTAAGGACGTACCCGAGATCGGGACTTGTCATCACTTCCTCGCCCGTCCGGCGTCCGGCGCAAATTCTAAGACGGGCATCGCACCCTCGGCGTTCCTCTACAAATCGGTCAGGCCAAGCGTGAAAAAGGATGGCGGCCGTGTCCCGTAGGTCAAGATTTTACCCTTCCGGGCGTGGCAGGCGGCTTATCCCCGCTTCAGCAGCGTCCACAGCTCTGCTAACGAAGGTTCCCCTTCGAACTGGTTCAGGAACGAGAAGATTTTCGTCGCCGCGGTGTTGTCCACGGCACGCTCGGCACAAAGGAAGAACTTCTCCTCGACCTGCTCCTTAGTGAGCGGCGCCTGCGGAGTGCCGCTGGCGTAATAGCGCATGCGCTGCACGGTGTGGCCGTCGGCGAGCGTCACGGTCACGCGTGACGGGCTCTCGTCGAGGATGTCGGCGAATTCCGGATCAATCGCGACCGAGACTTTGCGGGCCAGCGTCTTGATCCTCTCGTCGGCGATCGACTCCTCCGTGAAGGCCTTGAGCATGGGCGCCCCGTAGAGTGCCGTATAGGCCGCCACATAGGGCATGCTGAACTTGGCGCTTTCGATCGAGGTCGGATATTTGTCGCCTATGCGCGAGGCCGCGTATTTGGTGATGCTGGTCTTGATGGTGGTGATGTCGTCGACCTTGATCTCGTTGCGCAGCTCGAGCGTGGCGTCAATTGCGGTGTGGCCGAGGCCGCCGCAGGGATAGCGCTTGGGCTTGAAGCCGCGCTCGACGATGTCGTAGCGGCGGCCAAGCTCGGCGAACGGATCGAACGAGACCTTGATGCCTCGGTCGAAAGCGCGGAAATAGCCGGACACCGGATTTTCGAGCGCCGTCGCACTCGCCGTGAAGCCACCGCGGCCCAGCGTGGCGGCGAGGATCGCGTTGCGGGCGCTGGTGCCGGAGTGCAGCGGCTTGGTCATGGTGCCGAAATTGGCCGACAGCCCGCCGGACAGCGATGCGGCGATGCCAAGAACGTTGGCAATGTGCTCGCGCGGGACCCGAAGGATACGCGCGCAGGCCATGGCGGCCCCCATGGTGCCGATGCTGCTCACCGCGTGCCAGCCGCCGGCCAAGGATTGTTCGGGCGCCGATCGCGCGAACTTCAGGCACACTTCGAAGCCGACAATGAAGGCCGCCGTTACTTCGGCGGGCGTCGCCCCGGTGCTCTCCGCGAGCGGCAACAGCGCCGGAATGATCGGCGAAGTCGGCTGGCCCAACAAGGAGGACATGTCGTAGTCCATAATGTGGGCGGCAACGCCGTTCGCGAGCGCAGCGAGCTGCGGCGAGGTGCGGAACGACTGGCCGACCACCGAAACCTTCGGGCCGGCGCCTTCCTGCCTGACCATCTCGCAGACAATCTCGGACCCTTCCTCGCGGCTTCCGGCTAGCATCACGGCGAGGGTATCGATGAAGGCAAGTCGCGCCCGCTCTATGGCGAGCGGCGGCAGCGATGTCGCGTCGAAGCCGACCACAAAGTCCGCGATGGTGTCGCTAAGGCGCTTTACGATAGCGTCTGCTTTGGCGTCCGGCTTCGCCTCGCTTTTCGCATCCTGTGCGAGCACTGGCTGTCCCAACAGGATCAGTGCCCCAGGACCGCCGAGAAACAGGCGGCGATCGATCGAGCTTTCGCGCTGTGGGATCATCGTCATTGGGCGTCTCTATCCAGTTCGACAGGGCCAAGGACTCAAGCTCAAAATTCAACGAACGCAACCAAGTTAGTAAGTCTGCACGTAGCACAAAGATTATCGCATCCGCCTGTGTGTTGCCAGTCCATCGGAGTGTGGCGTCGATGATCGTGCTAGTCGAATTCGCGATTAGCTAGTTCACTAGAGAGCACCAGTTGGTGCGTGCATTATTTGGCAGACAGCAGTAAAAGAGAAATAGAAGACGGGAACGGATAGGAAATCATGATAACGGGCGCACACATCATCATTTGCTCCAAGGAAGCCGAAGCCGATCGCGCGTTCTTCCGCGAGATTCTGAATTTTCCGCATGTGGATGTGGGTCATGGCTGGCTGATATTTCGACTTCCGCCGGCCGAGCTCCGCCGAGGAAGCACGAATCTGGCATGATCAAATCGACGCCCAGCAAGATCAGCTCGCAGGGCACCGACTGGCGTTTCTTCAACGAGCTCAAGCGAGAGCTGAAGAGTTGATCGCGGCGCTCGCGGCCTTCAGCCCCACGCTGCTCGCCCGCGCCGACGAAGTAATTGAATAGGACTACTCTTTGCTGCATCTGCTCTCGGCCGTTGTTGGCACTTCTCAGACCAACGGCGATGACGCACGAACGTCCGCTTACAGGGGGCAATCCGGACATCGCGGGGGCATCGCCCAACGACCGACTTTGACCGACCCTGTGTGAAAACGCCTCTTTTGATGTGATTCTCGCGATATGATTCGCGGGAG
>Ga0164298_10000335_pt1 | contig 13185 bp, 10 predicted proteins | sample Whisoiple_216_MG_FD_109713 | JGI IMG/M metagenome (GOLD analysis project Ga0164298, IMG submission 109713) | Unamended control soil microbial communities from upstate New York, USA - Whitman soil sample_216_MG | ecosystem: Environmental > Terrestrial > Soil > Agricultural land ... | reverse complement strand
GCCCCCAACCGGCGGCGGATGCGCGCCACGTGATGCTCGACGGTCTTGGCCGAGATGAACAATTGACTGCCGATGTCGCGATACGGCATGCCGAGAAGCAACAGCTCGGCGACCTCGCGCTCACGGTCGGACAGCCGCGACGACTGCTGACGGGTCGATCCCGTCGGCGTCGTGGTCGCGGGCGCCGACTCGACGCCAGGACCGTCATCGGCAGCGGTCGCCAACTTCAGGTCGCGAGCTAACTGCAACATGGCGCCCGACACCCGCCCGTCGGGGGTCTGCAACGCAGCCTGGCCCGCCAGCCGGGTGGCGTCCGAGGTGAGCCCGAATTGAGACAGCGACCGAGCAGCAGCTGTCACCTCGTCGACGTCGACGTGATTGGCCAGCACCCGCAGCCACGTCCGGCCCGCGCCCGAGAGTGCCCTGGCGAACGCGCTGCTGCCCGCGGCAGCCGTCAGCGCATGGCCGTGGGGCGCGACGGCCTCTGGCGAGTTGGCCAGGATGCCCGCATGGACGCCGGCCCAGTGCAGCGGCACCGACCACAGCACCGGATTGCTGAGCGCGGTGAGCAGAGCGAACGCCTCGTCAAGGGCGTGCTGGAGCCGGTCCACCTGGCGCAGTCGCGCCGCGGCTACCCACAGTTCGCCGAGCGGAAGCAACGAGAAGAGGTCGACCGAGTACTCGGCCAGCACTTCGATGGCGGCATACCAGTGCTTCTGGACTGCACCGCCGTCACCGCTGCGCCGGGCGATGGCCGTGTTGAGGGCCGCCGCCCACAGGGCGTCGCGGCGATGCAGTGTCGCGTCGGCGACGGAGGCGGCGTCGGCCGTCGCCGTGCCCAACTGACCGTCCTGCATACGCACCCAGCCGAGCAGAAGCCGGTGTCGATGAACCGAGAAGGCGTCGTCCTCTCCGCCGGAGCGCACCGCACGCCCGATGACGCTGCGGGCACGGATCGGGTCGCCCCCATGCAGCGCGGCCAGTGTGACAAGCGCAGCCGCGCTGTCCGGTGCAACACCGGGCTGTTGTTGTTCGGTCGTGATGGCCTACCCGAGGCGGGCGACGGCAACGGGGAACGGTTCGTCAAGCGATAACAGCAACCCCTCGGCAAGGCTGTGCGCTGCGCGAGCGGTTGACGTTGGCGGACCGGCACTTTCGGTGCTCAGCGCCTGCCGCGCGGTCTTCGCATCACCGGCTGCGACCGACACGACGGTGTTCGCCGCGCTGACGAAGGCGTCGGGATAGGGGCCCAGCCAGCGGAACAGGTCGGCCGCCTGGGCGGCACTGCCGTCATGCATCGCGATGCTCGCCGCGATGCGTACGGCGGCGGCTCGCTCGGCAGCATCGTCGGAAGCGAGCATCTCGTCGGTCAGCCGGCCCGCGGTCGCGCAGTCACCCGTCATCGCCAGCGCGTCGGCGAGTCGGGTACTGACCTCGGTTGCGCCCGCTTCGGCGGCCGCCCGATAGAGCGGGGCCGCCTTGGCCGGTTGGCTGCGGTGGTGGGAAGCCAGGTCTGCCAACGCATGGGCAAGGCGATCGTCCCGCAGCCCGTGGTCGGCCATTCTCAACGCGAGATCCGTTGACAGCGTATCCAATTGAATCTGTGACGCCAGCAGGGCGAGCTCGATGTCGTGATGCCGTGCGGCGCCGATGATCGCGGCAACGGCAAGATGGACCGACCGCAGAAACACCTGGCTGTGCGACGGCTCGATCAGCCCACTTGCGCGGGCACGGTCGACGAGTCGTTGTGCCTCATCGGAGTGCAGGCGTAGCGCCGCGGCAACGTCGTCGGGACCCAGACCTGGGCTCAGGGACGACACCAGCAGGGTGTCGAGGACCGGCTCGTCGACTCGGCGCAACCTCTCGATGAGCGCGAATCTGGCCGCCTCCACAATGGCGTTCACCACAGGCTCGCCGTTGGGTGACACCGCGGCGGCGATCGCAGGCCGGAGCAGGAACGGCAAACCGGCGGTCGAAAGCGTGAGTGCCCGAACGAATTCCGTCGCGGGAAGACCGGCGGCAGCCGATCCGGCCGCTTCGCCGACGTCGGCTGGGGCCAATGCGCCAAGCGTTATGACGGGGTTCTCGCGTTCCAGCGCGATGGCCAGCTTCCGCAGGGCCTGCCGCTGGATGAGCGGTTCGGCGGCGACAACCATCGTCGAGGCCGGGTCGGACACCCGCTCAGCGAGCTGTTCGAGATCCTCGTCGGCGAGCAGGTGCGCGTCATCGATGACGATTGCCGCCTGCGGATCGTCACCCGCACGCGGCGCCCGTGTCATGACCTGGACAGCGGCAGCGCGCAACACATTTCGCATCATCGCGAGCACAGAGCTCTTGCCTGTACCGATGCCGCCCGACACGAGGACCTTGATCGGCTCCGTGGGCGCCGCGACCAGCGCCGAGACGGCATGTCGGGCCGCAGGCGGTATGTCGTTCAGTGCTTCAGGCGAAGGCCCGGCCATCGCACATTCTCCGCTAAGCCCCGCCGGCGGGTGTGTTGGGCTCCGGCGGCGGTTCCGGCTTGGGCTGTGGTTTGGGTGCCGGAGGAGACGTTGTCGTGGTGGTCGTTGTCATCGTGGTGGTGGTGGTGGTTGTGGTGGTCGTCGTCGTCGTGGTGGTTGTCGTCGTGCTCGACGTGGTGGTCGGCGACGTGGTTGTTGTGGTGGTGCTCGACGACGGCGGAGGTGGCGGCGGCGTGACGATGGTGGTGGTCGGCTGGCCGTCAGAGCCTGTCACCGTGACGGTCGTCGGCTCGGCGGGCGGCGGCTGTCCCGATGTCGGTTCGAGGGAGAACGTTGTGCTTGTTTCGGTTACTGGACCGAGCACACCGCTGTTGCCCGTCAGCGTGATCGCAAGACCGCCGATGGCCAGCAGGGCGGCCGCTGCAGCCGCTCCGAACAGGATTGGTGGCCGTTTGTACCACGGCAGTGGTGGCGGCTCGGTCTCGTACTGCGGTTCATCGCCGGGGGCGAACGCCATGGGGGGCCGGGCATCGGTCGGTCCGGTGTAGACATCGGTGCTGTAATCCGCGCCGGTGTAGGGCACCGGCTCACCCCCGGCGGGGTCGTCCTGCGACCACGCCAGGGCGCGGTACGTCGCCGAAGGGGCACCGTCGGCCGCGGACTCGCTTGCGGCCAGACCGGCGGCGCCGGCAGCCCATGCCGCGGGCGCGATACCCGTCGGCACATCGGCGGCCGGTGACAACCCCGTCGGCGCATCGGCCGCCAGGTCCCCGTCGGCGAGCAGCGCGGCGCCCGCGGCCACGTTCAATTGCGAGTGGGGCGTGGTGATGACCGGGACGCGGAATTGTTCGGAGAGCCGCTGGGTGACCAGCGGGATGCCCGCGCCGCCGCCGACCGTTGCCAGCGCGGCGAGACTGGCGGGCGCGATGTTGTTGCGCTGCAACGTCTCTTGGATCGCGGCGAGCAGGCCCGCAAGCGACCCGGCGATGAGGTCGTCGAGCTCGGTGCGGGTCAGCCGGACATCGGAACGGAACCCGGGCAGGTCGACGGGCACCGCGGTTGCGGTCTCCGCCGACAGGCGTTCCTTGGCCTGCCTGCTCTCGTCACGCAGTCGGGTCAACGAGCCGACCGCCGCGGTGCCTGCCGGGTCGGCGTTGTTGGCATCGGCGACACCGGCGAGAACGTGATTGAGGATCGCCTGGTCGATCCCGTCGCCGGAAAACTCGCCGTACCGTACCGTTTCGCCGACCGGCGCGAGGTTCGCGGTCGCGTCGGCAAGCGTGATGCTGGTTCCGCTGCCGCCCAGGTCGACAAGCGCGACGACACCGGCGGGCAGGCCCGGTGCGGTCTGCAGCGCGGCGAGCGCGGCCAGCGAGTCGGGTATCAGCGCCGCAGGCACCCCGCCCGGTGACAGGTTCGGCTTGTCCCGCAGCGCCCCGCGTAATGCGCCGACCGTCGCGGGTCCCCAGTGCGCGGGCACCGCAATGGCGACGGGCTGGCCGCCACCCACGACGTTCGCAAGCGCGTCCAGGGCTTCGGCGAGCACGCGTTCGCCGATGTGGGAGCTGCCGTCCTCGGCGACCAGCGGGACCGGATCGCCAACCCGCTCGACGAAGCCGGTCAGCACAAGGCCGGGCTGGTTGCGCGCCGGGTTCTCGGCGGCGACGCCGACCTCGGGGGCGCGGTCGGGGAACAGCGTCAGCACGGCGCGGCGCGTCACGGGCGGCCTGCCGACGCGCGCGGCGACCAGGTTGGTCGCCCCGATGGACAACCCGAGAGCTGTGCTGCTCATGCAGACTCCTCTGCTCGGCCGCCCATCACGATAGCGGCCGACGACGTGCCGAACACGCAGATCCCCCTAACGGCGCAAAACCCCTAACGCTGTGTCCCCTAACGTTGCGGCGGCAGGGCAGGGTTTCGCACCGATCACGCCAGGGCAGGCCCTGGATAGCATCGTGTCTAACGAACGGGCGTTCGCCCGAAGTATTCCAATAGGAGAGAAGGTGTGTCATGGCAAACCCGCTACTCGACTTTGTCATGTCGTTGGTGCGGGACCCTGACGCTGCCGCCCAGTATGCCGCTGACCCGGCGCAAGCCATTCACGCCGCCAACCTGCCCGATGTGACCAGCGCGGACGTCAATGCGCTGATCCCGGTTGTCTCGGAATCGCTGTCGTCGGCGGTGCCGAGTACAGGCGCGGATCTACTCGGCGGAGATGCCGGGGGCAACGTATGGAGCAGCGGGGCAGCTACCGCGGCTTTCGACGCATTCGATGACCATTCCTCGGTCCCGGTGATCGACGACGGACACGCCTTCGCGACGAACGTCATCGAGCAGCCCGACGACTCGTTGCACGCGGGTCTGGACGCTCTTCACGATGCCGATGTTCCGGCCGTCGCGACCTTCGACGATCCGTCCGCGCAGCTCACAGATGGGATCATCGACGACGCACCGCTCGTCGGCGACGGCGCCGACACCGACTGGCAGTCAGTCGTCGACGACGCCCAGCACCACCTGGACGTCGGCGACACCGGATTCGACGTCTTCGACTAGTGCGCATCAGCACGTCCACAACGGCGCGGCCACTCACGGCCGCGCCGTTTTGGCGTGCTGTGCCGTCGCTGACCTGGCCTGATGCCGTCATCCCCGGCTATCCCCTAATCCCCTAATAGGGGACCCCCAAGGATCCCTGCATGGGGTCCTGCGGGGATAGGTGTGGACCCCGTTTCCCAGGGGTTGCCGGGTCCATAACGTAGTCCCCAGATCGCCGGACAGCCGGTGACGACCACAACAGACCCACCACACCGAAAGGCACTTCGATGACGAACCCCATCTCCTTCCTGTTCGACTGGCTCCTCGGTCTGACCCGCCCCGGCGCCGATCCCAGCGATGTCCGCGCGTTCGTCGCCAATCCGACTCAGGCGGCTTCGCAGGCGATGGGCACCGCGGTGACCCAGGCCCAGCTGACCCAGGCCGCGTCGGCGATCGTCGCGCCTGCCGCCGTCTATGGCGCCGACCCGATCCAGGCACTGCAGCACACGGTCGCCGACAACAGCGGCCTGACCTTCGCGCCGCAGCGGACGTTCGCCCCGGAGACGGACTTCGCCAGCCACAACGACACCGCGCTCGCCAGCGGCAACGACATCGGCAGCCCGCGGGCAGGCGAGGACGTGCAGCAGGGCGTCGGCAACTTCGACCTGGACTTCGACTTCAGCCGTGACATCAACGCCAGCGACGGCAGCACCGTCAACACCGGCACGATCAACGGCGATGTCGACAGCACCAGCGTCAAGGGCCACGGCAACGTGGTCGGCGACGACAACGACGGCAACAACACCGGTTCCGTGCACGCGGGGCAGGGCTCCAACGTCAACGCGGGCGGCATCGACAACGACATCGATGACCACAGCCACGACGTGAACACCCAGGCGGGTGGCGACGTCGCCACCAACACGGGTAGCGGACAGAACACCCAGGTCGGTGACATCGACTCCAGCGGCGGCGGTGCGGCCGGTGGTAGCGCTGGCCATGGCGGCGGCGGCCTCATCAATGTCGGCAGCGACGGCGGCCACGGTGGCGGTGCGGCCGGTGGCTCCGGCGGCGGCGTGATCATCGCCCCGACGCAGAGCAGCCACAGCAACAACCAGGCCGCGGGCGACGATCTCAGCAACGTCGACGCTTCGCATTCTCACGCCCCGGTGTCTGTCGGCAACGAGGATGACCACTCGGCCAGCTCGTTCGGCGGTGACGCGACCCAGTTGGACCACACGCAGGGGACCGTCGATGCCAGCCACGACGACAACTCCTCGCACCACCAGGTCGACACGCACGTCGACACCCACGTCGACAACCACGTGTTCTGATCGACAACCTCAACCGCACAACGCAACTGGCGGGGATCGTTCTTCGATCCCCGCCAGTTGGCGCGTCTACCGTAGGGGCACCATGACGCAACCGAATGACCCTCGCAAGGTGAACGTCATCCTCGAGCTGATCGACCACACCCGCAAGATCGCGGAGTCCAACGAGCGCGGGGATCTGGCCGAGCGGCTCGACAAGGCGCGGGTGCGCATCTCCGATCCCCAGATCCGCGTTGTCATCGCCGGCCAACTGAAGCAGGGCAAAAGCCAGCTGCTCAACTCGTTGCTGAACGTGCCGGTGGCCCGGGTCGGCGACGACGAGACGACAGTGGTCGCCACGGTGGTGTCGTATTCGGAGCAGGTGTCGGCACGGCTGATCGTGGCCTCACCCGACGGTGCCGAGCCCTCGGTGATCCCGATTCCACCCGCCGCGCTCCGCAACGATCTGCGGCGCGCGCCGGAAGCCGGTGGGCGCGAGGTGCTGCGGGTTGAGGTCACCGCCAGCAGCCCCCTGCTCATGAAGGGCCTGGCGTTCATCGACACCCCCGGCGTCGGCGGCCACGGACAGCCGCACCTGTCGGCCACCCTTGGCCTGCTGCCCGATGCGGACGCGATGCTGATGATCAGCGACACCAGCCAGGAGTTCACCGAGCCTGAGATGCGGTTCATCCGCCAGGCCCAGGAGATCTGCCCGGTGGCGGCGATCGTCGCGACGAAGACCGACCTCTATCCGTATTGGCGCGAGATCGTGGCGGCCAACCAGGCTCATCTGCAACGGGCGGGTTTGTCGCTGCCGGTGATCCCCGCATCGGCGCTGCTGCGCAGCCATGCCATTCAGCACAGCGACAAAGAGCTCAACGAGGAATCCAACTTCCCCGCCATCATCAAGTTTCTCAGCGACAAGGTGCTGTCCAGGGAGGACGACCGGATACGCGATCAGGTGCTCGCCGAGGTTCGTTCGGCTGCAGAGCATTTGACGCTGAGGGTGGAGTCCGAGTTGTCCGCGTTCAACGATCCCGAGGCACAGGGCCGATTGAAGGACGAGCTGGAGCGTCGCAAGGAGGAAGCCCAAGATGCGCTGCAGCAGACGGCGCTTTGGCAGCAGGTGCTCAACGACGGGATCGCCGACCTGACATCAGATGTCGACCATGACCTGCGCGCCCGGTTCCGCGCGATCACCCAGCACACGGAGAAGGTCATCGACGACTGTGACCCGACCAATCACTGGGCGGAGATCGGCACGGAACTGGAGGATGCAATCGCGACGGCCGTCGGCGACAACTTCGTCTGGGCTTATCAGCGCGCCGAGGCGCTCGCCGAAGAAGTGGGCCGCACATTCGTCGAGGCCGGTCTGGACGCGGTCAAGATGCCACAGATCGATGCCAGGGAGATGGGCGCCGGTTTCGGCGAACTCAAGTCGCTCGGCCGGTTGGAGGCCAAGCCGATCAAGGCAGGCCACAAGGTGGTCACCGGCATGCGCGGCTCGTACGGCGGCGTGCTGATGTTCGGCATGCTGACGTCGTTCGCCGGGCTCGGCATGTTCAACCCGCTGTCGCTGGGCGCTGGACTCCTGTTGGGCCGCAAGGCATACAAGGAGGACATGGAGAACCGGATGCTGCGGGTCCGCAACGAGGCGAAGATGAACATGCGTCGGTTCGTCGATGACGTCGCCTTCGTCGTCGGCAAGGAGTCGCGCGACCGGCTCAAGGGAGTTCAGCGCCAGATCCGTGATCACTACCGGGGCATCGCGAACCAGGCCACCCGCTCGCTCAACGAATCACTGCAGGCGACGCTCACGGCAGCCAAGCTCGAGGAGAACGAGCGCAACAACCGGGTCGCCGAGCTGGAACGGCAGCTCAACATCCTGGGGCAGGTGACCGACCACGCGAACAGGCTGGCGGTTGCCGCACCACAGTCGTCGCCGCAGCCCGCGGGCAGGTCGTAGCCCGACCAACCCCGTCAGCGGTGCTGCGGCCGGATGCATAAGCTGATTGACCGGATATGAGCACGAGTGATCAGGTGCGCGCCATCCTGGGCGGCACCGTTGGGGCCTACAGGGCCGATCCGGCGTACCGTCAGCGTCCCGACGTGCACAACGAGCTGGATCGGATCGGCCGCCGGCTCAACCAGCCGATCCGGATCGCGCTGGCCGGGACGCTGAAGGCCGGTAAATCGACTCTGGTGAATGCGCTTGTCGGCGAAGACATTGCACCCACCGACGCCACCGAGGCCACCCGCATCGTGACGTGGTTTCGCAATGGCCCGACACCGAAGGTCACCGCGAATCACCGTGGCGGCAGACGGTCCAACGTGCCGATTGCCCGAAACGGCGGTCTCACCTTCGACTTCGCCACCCTCGACCCGGAAGACGTCCTCGACCTGGACGTCGAATGGCCCGCCGCCGAACTGATCGACACCACGATCATCGACACCCCCGGCACCTCGTCGTTGTCGCGCGACGTCTCGCAGCGCACGTTGCAACTACTGGTCCCCGAGGACGGCGTTCCGCGCGTCGATGCAGTGGTGTTCTTGCTGCGCACCCTCAACGCCGCCGATATTGCGCTGCTGAAGCAGATCGGCGAACTCGTCGGCGGTTCGGCAGGGGCGCTCGGCGTCATCGGGGTGGCGTCCCGTGCCGACGAGATCGGCGCCGGCCGCATCGACGCGATGCTGTCGGCGAGGGACGTCGCCAAGCGGTTCACCTCGGAGATGGACAAGACCGGCATCTGCCAGGCCGTCGTCCCGGTGTCAGGGCTGCTCGCGCTGACCGCGCGCACCTTGCGTCAGAGCGAGTTCGTGGCGCTGGAGAAGCTCGCCGCGGTCGACGCCGCCGAACTGGCCAAGGCGATGCTCTCGGTCGACCGCTTCGTTCGCGAGGACAGCGGGCTGCCGGTCGACGCGGCAACCCGTACGGCGCTGCTGCACCGGTTCGGCATGTTCGGCCTGCGGATCTCCATCGCGGTATTGCGCACCGGCGTCACCGACTCGGTCGGGCTGGCCGACGAGCTGCTCGAGCGCAGCGGCCTCGTCGCCCTGCGCGATGTCATCGACCAGCAGTTCGCTCAGCGCTCCGATCTACTCAAGGCGCACACGGCCCTGCTGTCGCTGCGCCAGTTCGTCCAGAGCAACCCCATCTACGCAACGCCATACATTCTCGCCGACATCGATCCGTTGCTCGCCGACACCCATGCCTTCGAGGAGTTGCGTCTGTTGAGCCAACTACGTTCGCGCGCAACAACATTGAACGAAGACGAGATAGTGTCGCTGCGCCGCATCATCGGCGGCTCCGGTACCGACGCCGCAAGCAGGCTCGGCCTGCAACCCGGTGATCCCTACGACGGGCCGCGGGCGGCATTCGCCGCTGCCCAGCGGTGGCGGCGTCGTGCAGACCACCCGCTCAACGACCCGTTCACCACCCGCGCATGTCGGGCCGCGGTGCGCAGCGCCGAGGCGATGGTCGCCGAATACGCTGCCAGGGGCCGTTAGCCGCCTGCGCCGGGAATCGGGATCTGCGGGATCTGTGGAATCTGGGGGACCTGCGGATTGCTCGCCGGCGGCGAGACCGTGACGGTGCTCGTGCTGGTGCTGATCGAGGTGCTGATGCTCGGTTCGGTCGTCGTCGTTGTCTCGCTCGACGGGGCTGTCGTCTCCGTGCTGGTGGACGGCGCCGTCGTCTCGGTGGCGGTCTCGGTCGGCGCGACACCCGGCGCGGAGGACGTCGACGTGGTCGTGGTGGTGGTCGTCGACTCCGTGCCGTCCGACGAGTCATCCGACAGCAGGCTCACCGCAAGCCACACGATGAGCGCGACCAGCAGCGCGATCAGCGCGCCGAAGCCGACAAGCGCCGCGGGCTTGCGGTACCAGGGCGTCGGCGGCTCGGGTGGTTGGCCCGGCTGCTGCTGATAAGCGCCGTAGTCGCCGTAGTTGGCGGCGTAGGCGGTGGGCTCACTGTCCGAGTAGTAGTTCGGGTCATCAGGTCCATTTCCAGCCACGGGCACCGATAGTAGGCGCTCAGCCCAATGGTCCCGGACCCAGTGTGCGGGTGATGTTGAAGCGCGGCCGTCGGGAAGTGGGGTTACCGGGGTTTTCGTCGAATTCGCGCGGGCGCGGCCGTGTGAACGTCGGGCTGCTGCTGCTTTCGCTACTGCTGCTGCTGCTGGTGTCCGATGATCCCGAGGTTGTCGACGGTCCCGGCGGTCCGTTGATCTCGGTGGTGGAGACCTGCGGGGTGCTGGTGATGGTCGGAGTCGTAGTGGTAGCCGAGGATGCCGACTCCGCTGCCGTCTCGGAGAAGGACGGGTCGACGAAGTTCAGCGGCGCGTCGGCGGGCTGGTCGCCGCCGCTCATGAACATCACCGCGCCGACGAGAACACCGATGACGGCGATGCCTGCCGCGCTGGCCCCCACCACGGCAAGCGTCGAGTTGTGCCATGGCGTGGACGGCTCGTCGCCGCCGAACTCATCGACGAGTTCGGCCCCGTCGAATTCGTCGTCGAGGTCGGCGCGTGCCACGGCCTCCGATGTTAATCCGCCGACCTGCGGTAACGCCCGGTCAACTCAGTTGAGGAACCACCTCGGAGGCGAACAGGTCCAGGTGATCGAGGTCCGACATATCCAGAAGTTGCAGGTAGACCCGTTGCACACCGATCTCGGCAAACGCGCCGAGCTTGTCGACGATCTCGTTGGGCGTCCCCGCCAGCGGGGAATTGCCGCGCAGCTCGTCCACCTCGCGTCCGATCGCCGCCGCCCGCGTGGCCACCTGGCTGTCGTCGCGTCCCGCGCAGACCACGAACGCCGCCGAATATGTCAGTGAGTCCGCGGGGCGCCCGGCGTCGGCGACCGCGGCGCGTACCCGGTCGTAGGTGGCTCTGAGCGTGTCCGCGGGCATGAACGGAGCGTTGAACTCGGCTGCGAACTTCGCAGCGAGCGCGGGTGTGCGCTTGGGACCACCACCGCCGATGATGATCGGCGGATGGGGCCGCTGAACCGGCTTGGGCAGCGCAGGCGAATCAACCACCGACTGGTGCTTGCCGGTGTAGGTGAACGTCTCGTTCTGCGGGGTTGTCCACAGCCCCGTGATGATGTCCAGCTGCTCCCGCAATCGCTCGAACCGTTCGCCGAGCGGCGGGAAAGGAATCGCGTACGCCTTGTGTTCGGCCTCGAACCAGCCTGCGCCGAGACCCAACTCGACGCGGCCTGCGCTCATTTCGTCGACCTGCGCCACGGAGATGGCCAACGGGCCGGGGTAGCGGAAAGTGGCCGACGTGACCATGGTGCCGAGCCGGATCGACGTGGTCTCGCGCGCTATGCCGGCCAGCGTGACCCACGAATCGGTGGGTCCGGGCAGGCCGTCGCCGCTCATCGCCACGTAGTGGTCGGATCGGAAAAACGCCGAGTAGCCAAGCGCCTCAGCGGCTTTGGCGACGGCAAGCTGGTCGGCGTAGGTGGCGCCCTGTTGGGGTTCGACGAATGCGCGAAAGTCCACGGGTGCCAGCCTAGAGGGCCTGGCCGGCTAGAAGGTTTCGACTTTCTCGATGCTGACGAACCCGCCGTGCTTGGTCTGCTGATTGGTGAACCGGGTGCCGTCGGCGGCGGCCACGATCGTCCAGCCGACCGCGCTGTACGTGCGGTAGTCGATGGTGACGACGGGGATGTCGCCGAGATTGCCGACGATCCACGACACGCTCCCATCTGCGGACAGGTTCACCCCGTTGGCCCGCACACCGTCCTGCAGCGGCGCGTTGGTGAACAGCGCCTCGCACGCCACCGAATGCTCGTCGATTTGGCAGCGGGTCTTGCCCGATTTCGTCTCGATGAAGACATAACCGGACTCCTGCGGTCGGAGCACCTCTGCTGCGGGCGGCGACACCGGCGACACCGGCGAGGACGGCGAGGACGGCGGGCTTTTCGTCGGTGCCGCGGCGGTCGGCCTGCTCATGCTGGGTCGCGAGGTGGGGAAACTCGGCTCGGTAGGCGACCCCGAGCTCGTGACCGGCGTGCCCTGAGTCCCAACATGGCACCCCGCCAGCAGCGCACCCGCCGCGAGCGCGCATGCAAAGACCTCACTCCGCCGCATGTCAAAAGGCTACTTAGCGCAGGTCGGGGGCCCGCCTGTGACGCGCCGGAGGCCGCTGGGAACAAACTTCGAACACCCGCCGTTGTCCATCTCGACAAGTTGAGTCGCCCAAGCTCAAGTCTGGCTTGACACGGAAGCGTGGCAGTAGCAGTCTTGAGCGCGGTCCACTCAGACCCCAACAAAGCTATTTCAGGAGGAACACCATGGCTCGTGCGGTCGGAATCGACCTCGGGACCACCAACTCCGTCGTCGCGGTACTGGAAGGTGGCGACCCTGTCGTCGTCGCCAACTCCGAGGGCTCCCGTACCACCCCGTCCGTCGTCGCGTTCGCGCGCAACGGCGAGGTACTCGTCGGCCAGCCCGCCAAGAACCAGGCGGTGACCAACGTCGACCGGACCATCCGTTCGGTCAAGCGTGAGATCGGCACCGACTGGTCGGTGGAGATCGATGACAAGAAGTACACCCCGCAGGAAATCAGCGCCCGCATTCTTCAGAAGCTGAAGAGGGACGCGGAGGGCTACCTCGGCGAGGACATCACCGACGCGGTGATCACCGTCCCCGCCTACTTCAACGACGCCCAGCGTCAGGCCACCAAGGAGGCCGGCCAGATCGCCGGTCTGAACGTGCTGCGCATCGTCAACGAACCGACCGCGGCCGCGCTGGCCTACGGTCTGGACAAGGGCCAGAAGGAACAGACCATCCTGGTCTTCGACCTCGGCGGCGGCACCTTCGACGTCTCACTGCTGGAAATCGGCGAAGGTGTCGTGGAAGTCCGCGCCACCTCAGG
>Ga0164298_10000334_pt1 | contig 13186 bp, 6 predicted proteins | sample Whisoiple_216_MG_FD_109713 | JGI IMG/M metagenome (GOLD analysis project Ga0164298, IMG submission 109713) | Unamended control soil microbial communities from upstate New York, USA - Whitman soil sample_216_MG | ecosystem: Environmental > Terrestrial > Soil > Agricultural land ... | reverse complement strand
TAAAACATGGTCTCTAAAAATAATGGAAAATAACGTTTTCGATTATGAACTCAACCGTCTGATTCCTCCTGAAATTAAAAACGATGATTTTTACAGAGCCATCCAAAATCTTGCCAAAGAAGAAGATATTCAAACAGTTTTAGAAATAGGCTCATCTTCAGGACAAGGTAGCACAGAAGCATTTGTAACCGGGCTGCGTAAAAATCCCAATCAGCCAACATTATTCTGCCTAGAAATTTCAAAACCTCGGTTTGCAGAACTCCAAAATACTTACAAGGACGATGGTTTTGTAAAGTGCTACAACGTCTCGTCTGTTTCACTAGAACAGTTTGCTGATGAAGAGGAAGTCATTAAATTTTACAAAAGCAATCAGACAAATCTGAACTACTATCCACTTGAAAAGGTTATAAACTGGCTGTATCAAGATATTGAATATATAAAGCACTCAGGGGTATCAGGGAGGGGTATCACTCAAATTAAAGAACAAAACAATATAGATTTTTTTGACGTTGCACTAATAGATGGCTCTGAATTTACGGGAAGTTCAGAACTAGACGAGGTTTATGGAGCAAAATATATTATTTTAGATGATATTAATACCTTTAAAAATTATTATAATTTCCAGCGGCTGTATCAGGATTCCGATTATACTGTGATCACCAAAAACAATAGTGTACGCAATGGGTTTGCGATTTTCAAGAAAAGGGCAGTTCAACCAATCAGTTATACAACCATTCAGTCTGCTGTTGAAGCCATTGAAGGTTTCATGGTTCCAGGGCAAGAAGAGTACCTTTTCAATAAAGTAAAGTCCCTCCCCAATGATGCTGTAATCGTTGAAATAGGATCGTACAAAGGACGCTCCACCGTTGCCATGTCCTATGCCTGCATAGGCACTAATCGAAAAATTTATTGTATTGATACCTGGGACGGAAATGATACGGACTTTTCGGACAGAAACTTTTTTGATCTATGGCAAGAAAATATAGAAAAAAATGGATTATCTCAATATGTAGTACCATTGCGGGGTTATTCGCATCAAATATTAAGCCAGTGGGAAGGAGTAACAGTAGACAAAGCTATTGATTTTATTTTTATTGATGGTTCTCATCAGTTTTTAGACGTTTTGAAAGACTATGAGCAGTCACTCCCCCTTGTCAAAGATGGCGGATGGATAGCGTTTCACGACGTTGTACCTACTTGGCCGGGTTCTGAACGTGTATGGCACAATATTGCCAAACATCGCTTGCTCAATCATGAGTATTCATCCACTCTCGCCTGCGGTCAAAAAATTTCTACTGCTTTTTCCTCTACTTCATCCCCCGAATTACCGATTCACTTCTTTACTATTGTCCTCAATGGTGAGCCATTCATCAAGTATCACATAGAAGTATTCAAACAACTCCCCTATAAATGGCATTGGCATATAGTCGAGGGTGTAGCGGACTTGAAGCATGATACAGCGTGGTCTTTGCGAAATGGCGGACGTATTACCGACGAAATCCACTCCAAGGGACGCAGCAATGACGGCACAGCAGAATACCTAGACGAACTGGCACAGTTATATCCAGAAAATGTCACTGTTTATCGTAAACCGGAGGGTATTTTCTGGGAAGGCAAACGTGAAATGGTGAATGCACCACTACTTAATATTCGCGAGGAGTGTGTGCTGTGGCAAGTGGATGTGGATGAATTGTGGACTGTTGAGCAATTGTGTACTGCCAGATATCTGTTCATCAATAATCCTGAAAAAACGGCTGCTTTTTATTGGTGTTGGTATTTTGTCGGAGAGAATCTGGTTATTAGCACTCGCAACTGTTACGCTCAGAATCCCGCACAAGAATGGTTACGAACCTGGAGGTTTAAACCAGGATGTGTCTGGACTGCCCACGAACCTCCAGTATTAACTGAACCTTTACCTAATGCTCAGTGGAGGGATGTTGCAGCAGTAAACCCTTTTGTCCATGAGGAGACAGAAAAGCGGGGTTTGGTGTTTCAACACTTTGCCTACGCGATGGCCAAACAATTAGAATTTAAAGAACAATACTATGGCTATTCAAACGCAGTTTCTGAATGGAAGATATTGCAATCTCAGACTAGATTCCCAGTTCGCCTGAGCCAGTATTTTTCGTGGGTTCAAGATGGCACGATGGTTGATACTGCTAATTCCTGTGGTGTAACACCAATGGCGAAAAGAGAAAAAGATACTAATATCTGGGAGTTTTGCTCCCCAGACGAATTACCAAGGAAAACAGTAATAACTATTCCAAAAGCAAATCGAACGATTATTATTGATGGTGTGTTTTTTCAGCTTTATAGAACTGGAATAGCGCGTGTTTGGACATCCCTTCTGGAAGAATGGTTAGAAAATGGGTTTGCCGATCACATTATTCTTTTGGATAGAATTGATACGGCTCCCAAAATTCCCGGTATCGGCTATATCCAACTGCCAGCTTACGATGTCAACAACATTTTAGCTGACCGCCAAATGCTACAGCAAATCTGCGATGATGAGGGTGCTGATGTATTTATCTCCACTTACTACACAACACCTCTATCTACTCCCTCTGTATTCATGGCTTATGACATGATTCCAGAGGTATTGAGAGCTGATTTGAATGAGCCTATGTGGAGGGAAAAACATTATGCTATCCGCCATGCTTCTGCCTATATTTCGATTTCCGAAAGTACGGCCCGCGATTTAACTAAGTTTTTCCCAGAAATTGCACAGGAGTCTGTAACAGTAGCTCATTGTGGAATTGACAAATTCTTCTCAACTGCTAGCACAGAAGAGGTTAATCATTTTAAAAATAAGTATGGAATTACCAAGCCTTATTTTCTGTCTGTTGGGAGTGGAGCCGATTATAAAAATAATAATTTGTTCTTCCAAGCTTTTGCTCAATTGCCTAGCAAACAAGGCTTTGAAATTGTCTCTACAGGCAGCGGAATTGTATTAGAAGGAGAGTTGAGAACTTATACTTCAGGTTGTGTTGTTCATAAGCTTGTACTCAGTGATGAGGAATTGAGAGTAGCTTATTCTGGGGCTGTAGCACTGGTGTTTCCGTCAAAGTATGAAGGTTTTGGGATGCCTGTGTTGGAGGCGATAGCTTGCGGATGTCCCGTCATTACTTGTCCCAATGGGTCTATACCTGAAGTGGCGAAGGAAGCAGCTTTGTATGTCAATGATGACGATGTTGAGGGATTAACCGATGCACTGTGTGAGGTACAAAAGCCGAAAATTCGCAGATCATTAATTGCTGCTGGGTTAGAACAAGCTAAAAAATTCTCTTGGTCTAAAATGGCGGAAATAGTTAGTTTGGCTTTGATTGATGCTACTCTCTTGCGTTTAAACTTAAAAGAGATTAATTTAATTATATTCCCAGATTGGTCACCGCGGGAAGAGTCTTTGAGTCTAGAATTGGAAGGAGTAATAAGATTGGTCGCAACTCACCCCGACCAAAATAAGATGACTGTCCTTATAGACAGCAGCAACATTTCTGAGGAAGATGCACATCTAACTTTATCTAGTGTAGCGATGAACCTTTTAATGGAAGAAGATTTAGATGTTTCCGATGGGCCGCAAATTTCCCTGATTGGACAGTTGAGTAAAATTCAGTGGGAAGCGCTCATGCGTCGCATTCATGGTAGAGTTGTATTGGAAAATGAAAATAAAGATTTGATCGCACAATTAGGCGCTGAAGAAATCCCATTTTACTCGCTAGATAATTTGGTCGATACGCAATCTGGGAAGTCAGAATCAGCATAAATTGTATAGTTGCAACTATGATGAACATCGATATATCAACAACAAAATCAACTCTAGGGTTGATTTTAGACAAACCAATATTTTTTTATTGTAATGAAAATTCATTTTCCCATTTGAGTATATGTTTAGCTGAAGGCTTCAAGGAACTGGGAATACCATTTTATTCAAATATAAACCATTGGCAGATATCACCCGATAGAGAAGAATATCTTTTCTGTTATGACCCAATGGTGACTTATAATGACTGCTCTGTTGTCATACTGGACTTTAGAGTGGTGTTCAACTCGAACCCCGTACCACTGCCTGAAAATCTATTTCACTCAGCACGAAAGTATATCATTGTCTATCTAGATGATATGGATGGTTTTACAGTTTGGAATCCCCAATTAAATAACTTTGACTTCAGGTTGAGAACTCATTGCAATACAAAGTCTGAATATCCTTCAAACTGTATACCGTGGGTTTTTGGGCTTTCTAACCGCATTCTCCAAGAGACCAAAGAAATCCCCAAAAATCGGCAAGAAAAAATACGCTTACTCGTCAATTTCCGAGTTAACCAAGATGAGTTGATATATTCTAACGGTTGGTTGAGAGTTCCCCAGGGATATATCAGAATTGACAATGGGTCAATGATACTTGACCGCCCTCTGAGGAAGATTGTTTGGGAACATTTTTTGCCACGAATTCAAAATATTTTACCCCTGGATGATACGGTTGATAATTTTGATCAAACTCCCTCAGATAGCTACCATTACTTGCAGTGGAAGCAAACAGGTAAACGCCACTATCCGAGTTACTACCAGCGTTTGAAGGAATCAGCGGCTTGTGCGTGCTTTGGGGGTGCTGTTACCTCCAGCTATTTCACAGGAGAACCGATTGTAGAATGGTGGGACAGTTGGCGCTTTTGGGAGTCATTGGCGGCTGGGTGCGTAACGTTTCACGTAGATTTCGATAAGTATGGAGTTAAACTGCCAGTAATGCCCGAAAACTGGCGGCACTATATAGGAATCGATCTAGACAATATGCAGGATACTGTCGATCGCATTGCTGATGACCCAGGAATTTTAGAGAAAATCTCTATGGAAGGTCGGCAGTGGGCTATTGAAAATTACGCTCCTGTTCCTACAGCTTTGCGTTTTCTGGAAATGCTCGGTTTCTACACTCCGCAAATGGGCCAATGCCAGGAAAATGAAGGCGGGTCAGCAGCCTTGTCACTGTCGATGAAATTGAGAGGGATTAACCTAATTGTTTTTCCAGATTGGACGAAACCAGAAGAGTCTTGGGGCGCAGATATAGAACGAGTCGTGAGGGCGATCGCAACTCACCCAGACAAAAGCAAGATGACTCTCTTAGTAGACAGCAGCAATATTTCTGAGGAAGATGCTAATCTCGCTTTGTCTGGTGTAGTGATGAACCTTTTGATGGAAGAAGATTTAGATGTTTCCGATGGGCCGCAAATTTCCCTGATTGGACAGTTGAGTAAAATTCAGTGGGAAGCGCTCATGCCTCGCATTCACGGTAGAGTGGTATTGGAGAATGAGAATAGAGATGCGATCGCAGCAGCAGGATATGAAGAAATCCCATCTTATCTACTAGACTGTTTTACGAATATGTAATCTTCAAAGAAAGGCTCAGCAATTATTGTATAACTATTATCGTTAGGGATTTAGAGGATCTTTGTACCATGAGTTTTACTATCAAAAGAACAGAAGTAAACAAACTTTAGCCTTATTCAATGTAACTAAAAATGAAATTAGTTCTCCTTCTTAACGGTATCCTGCTGTTGGCTGGTTCCAAAAAGCCTTATCCCCACTTGCTCATATAATTCTCTAGAAAGTGGGTGCAAAAGATTATATTCTAAAACATTTTTAACGACTAGCAGCAATAAGCCAGAATCTACCTCCGACGATTGATCCGACTTCAGAAGCTCGATTACGCCCAAAGAATCAAGATCGGCTTCTGTATACCTCCCAATGATAATAGACAGGTTAATCAAATGCAAAAGGTTATTGATGTCTGTGGGATTGATTTCCTGTAGATGATGCCGGATTGTCCAAGCCATTAAATACTCACCAAGTTTTCCCCGTCGCTGCGCTTCGGTTTGCAAGACTTGGATTAAATCCTTTGTCCAGACATCGACTTGTTCCCTATCTCCTCCTGTCATCCCCACCAGCCATGTCGCTTGAGCTTCTATCTCTTGTTCATCTAATAGCAACCCCAATCCCAAATACCAATAGTGAAACTTATTATCGGGTTCAGCTTGAATAGCCTGTTCGTAGAGATTGGCAGCTTGACTGTAATCTCCTTGAATTAAATTTTGATAGGCTTGCTGCTGGATAGTTTCTGCTTGGGTCAATCCCGTTTTTTGTAAAACTTCAAATGGCATCAAATTTTCGACGTGTGCCGTTAAGTCTTGTCGATACGCTTTAAAATGCGCCCTCAGTCTTTCTTCCTGCTCCTTTCCTACTAGATAACGGGATTCTTTTGTAAACTGACCTGATTCTTTGACAAAAACCATATCAACTTGAAATAAAGCTGAGTCTGAAAGTCGATACCCCAGATCCACAATATCGTAGGCTACAAAACCTTGCTGTTTCATAAAGTCTATCGTAGCGCACATCTTATCAAATCTAGCTGTTACATACAAAGTAACTTCTACAATTACCAACTCTGTATTTTGAAGAGTTTGAGTTGCACCTGCTAGGACATCTAGTTCTCTACCATCTACATCAACTTTGATTAAATACGGCCCTTCTAACTGGCGAGTTTTACAAATTTCATCCAGAGTAACGGCCGGGATTGTCCTTAGCTCAAAAGTTTCTGAGCTAGCCTCACCCTCCTCTGAGATGTAAGAATGGATAAAGTTGCTCAAATTCACTTGAAGAGGCACAAGCCCTTCTTCTTTGGAAGCAGCAGCAATTATATAGTCTCCTCTTTCAAGATGTTGACAAATCTTTATGAGATATGGTTCATTCTCTGCTATGGGTTCGATTAGGAGATATCTTGATTTTGGAAAAGCTTCATAAATTTCAAATGTCCCTAACCCAGCACCTACGTCAATAACTGTTTCTGGTTCCAAGCCCAACTGCTTGGCATTCCATAAAGACCCAAACATTGAACTTCTAGGAATTTCGTTGTTCGTCATAGTAATTTTTTCCCTCTACTATTCCTAATGGATCAATTTCCAGCTTCAACGTAAATTTGCCACATTTGCTCGTATGCTTTCTCAATCTCTCGCGTAAACTGCTTAGCATTCCACAGAGGCGCAGTTTGCCGTGACTGTCGCAATTTCCACGATATTTGCTGCCGCAAAACGGGATCTGTTCCTAAACGAATTCCCCACTCCACGTACTCTTCATCAGTCCAAGCAATCCCTTCCGAAATACCAGCATTCATCATCATCGTGTAGCTGTTGCGGGCAGAAAACTGCTCCCCCACTCTTGTCACCATTGGAATGCCCATCCAGAGAGTTTCTAGAGTAGTCGTAGCTCCGTTATAAGGATAAGTATCTAGAACAATATCAGCAATGCCTAAGTTAGCTCGGTGAACCTCCTCTGAAGGCGCACTTGGTAAAAATCGCAGGCGATCGCGACTCACACCCTCTGCTTCAGCAGTTTCTATAAAGAAATTATCGAGAAATTCTCGCTCTCCATAAGCTTTCATCAAGAAATAGCTATTCGGCACTTCTTTAAGAATTTTCATTTGCAGCATCGCCGTGTGGGGATGATACTTGACACCCCTCTGAACGCCGAAATATACCACTGCATCGCTCGGCAGATCCAGATGATCGCGGCGCAGCGCAGGTACGCCAACTTCAAAACCATCTACAGCTATATAGGTTTGAGGCAATCGCCAGATTTTTTCTGCATAGTAATCCTGAGCCGATTCCGGTAAAACATAGGGATCGGCAATGTAGTAATCGATCGTTGGCATTGCCGATGCGTCCCATCCCAACCACGTCACCTGAATTGGTGCAGGCTTTGTCGATAAAATCCCGCAGGCGGTACTGAGGGTGATACTGTCAAGATCGATCAAAATGTCAATTTCATCCAGAGAAATGTGTTCAGCTATTTCCATCCCCCCAAGCCCCGTCTTATACGCTTTATCAACATGATTAACGTACCATTCCTGCAAGGAGTCAACTACCTCGGTACAGCCGAGCAAATAGGCATAAATTTCAAATCGCTCGCGATCGTGATGTTGAAAAATCCATCGCGCCAGCCAACCTACTGAATGCCGCCTTAAACAATGAGACAAGTATCCTATTTTCAAACGTTTATTTGAGGTCTTAAACCTAGGATGCGAAGATAGTCTGTGGCGGTAGCGATCTATTACCTCCTTAGCATCTACTTCAATATTAGCTTGGCAAACCTGAGCTAGCTGAGTGCGATATTTGTTATTAGTTTGCGGATCATCCCGAAAGTAGTTTAAGAAAAAGGTTGTGTTGTATAAGCCTACAACATCACGGTTAGAACCTAAGTCTGTTGGCTGCTCTTTGTAAAGCGACTCTAGCAGATCTTCCTGTATTTGGATGTGCGAAGTGATTTCATCCCAATATCCACAGATTCCTGCATTCATTGTCGCGCGCAGAATTAGGTGATTGTCATAAATTTTATCTATTAATTGCCGATCAGGGAGAAAATAGCACAATTTAGCAGCTTCTATAGCTTTAGTATGTTCGCCCAAATCCGTATAAAATGTGGCTAAACACCTGAGCAGCTCTGGATGCTGGGGAACCGCGCGCAAACCCAAATTAGTAAAGCATATTGACAATTTCTGTCGCCTGTGCGTGTAAGTAATTTCATAAATTATCGGTATCACAAAATCAACAAAAGCCGAAGAGTCAGGTATATAGGACAAACAAGTTTCTGTCAATTCCAATGATGAGGGAAGCAAAGGCGAATAATTTAACACCTTTTCCAGAATGTCTACTAATAGAGCTGAATCTAGTTCTACAGGTGGCTGGGCCTGTAGCAAATCTATAACTCCCCACTCAGTCAGCTCTTGTCCTGTATAAGTCTTAATCTGAATATATAGTTCTATGAGATGGAGTAGATTATTAATATCGGTTGGGCTAATTTCCCGTATGTGTTGCCGAATCGCCCAAGCCACAGAGTAGTCTTCTAGAGTCTTCCTCCGCTCTGCTTCCGTTTGTAGCACTTCGATTAATTCGGCTGTCCACTGCTCAACTTGTTCTTCATCCCCTTGGGCCATTGCCAGCAGCCAAGTTGTCTGTGCTTCTGCCTCTTGTTCCTGCAACAATAACATCAGCCCTAAATGCCAGTAGTGCGAGTAGATGTGGGGTTCAGCGACGATCGCCTGTTCGTACAACCTCACAGCTTGAGTGTAGTTTCCTTTGCTCATACATTGAACGGCTTGCTCGTGCCAATTCACTGCATCAATCGGTAAAGACTCTGAAATCATAAGCTAATTAAAACAACTATCTATATTATATTATCTTATTCATAACTGAAGAGAGAGAATAATCTAGCCAAAGCTATGGCCCCAGTTATCAAATGACATTCTTCTGCCAGAAGCCTAACTGCACTAAAAGAGGTAGCGCTTGTGCGCTACCTCTTTTTCAACACTTAACCTAGACTGACAAGCTACAATTCCTGCCACAATCTCTCTGTTATTACTTGGTAACGGCACTCCAGGAACCGCCGCAGTCTGTCGCGGCGAATTTTGCTGTGCCACCAACAGCTTCGCAAATGGATGTCTGAGTAGTCTTTGCCTCGCCACTTTGAACTAGAACTACAACGCCTCCATATGCTCTCAGAGAGGTAGTATTAGTAGGAACGGCATTAGAATTTGCCTGATCGGCCGCAGTAGATGCGACGTCATACGTGTAGTTAGTGGTTTGAGTTTTGAGACCTAAACCCAAGTCCGGAATCACTGTTGTAAACTTGCCGTTCTCAGCATAGTAAGCTTGCTGACCCTTGTTAATCGAGGCGATATACTGCTTGGCTTCAGATTGCTTGGCTTTGTTTGCTTGGTTTAGGAATGCCGGCAAAGCAATAGCCGAAAGAATACCGATAATGATGATAACAACCAGCAGTTCAATCAGGGTGAAACCTTGATCCTGTCTTCTTTTGTTGATGTGTTGCAGGAACTTGGCTTTAAATTCAGTCTTCATAAGTCTTTTCTCCTTGAGGGATGGGATGCTTGATTTCTAACTCCTGAATGTAACTTACCCAGTTTCGTTCCTTCTCATATCACCCTGTGCTAAAAAAATTTAGCTAGGGCGGGGTGAACGCTCCAAAAGCAAGTAAAGAAACGCTTCCAGCGTACTCAAGACTTCTGTAACTTCCTCCCAAGCTGCCTGTTCGCTGACAGGCTCTAGAGTAACCGGATGCAGGGGTTTGAGCTTTAACCAGCGTTCCACAAGGGACTTCGCAGGACAAGCGCCCTCCCAAAGCGGTAGCAAGCAAGCAGCCATATAACTTTCTAGGAGAATAGGTACTAAAGCGGGCAAAGTGACATAACGGCTAATCTCGAAGGGTTGTTGGCTAGTGATGCACTGGATCAAGTCTGCTCTCGCCTGGGGAGTTTTTAGCTGAGGATGCAGGTGTACCCGCGCATCCTGCCAGTCAGATAAAGTCCATTCAGCAACCGGCACAAATGGCTGTGCCCGATCGGGATGAGCGCACCAAAAGTCAATTAAACGGTTGACGGGATGTAACAATTCACATAAATGCAGCCGCTCTTCTGTAGAAATTTCTGGCAGGCTCATGGCTACAAAAGCAGGTAAATTGTCTTGCTCTTTGAATAGATCGAGCAAGTCCCATTGCCGCCAATTCACCATACTGACCAACTCTAAATCAGCGGCTTGCAGTGCCGAAAACATTTCAGGGATAGTGTAGCCTTTATCGCCTTGAAATAAATAATTCATTAGCATCCACTCTTCACTCTGGGCGGCATCGGGATTCCAGGTTTGTCTCTTGAGAATGACATCATCTTTCAAAGCGGTCATAATTTCTCGGGCTAATTCCATTTCTAACTCTCGGGGATTTTCGTCCATCAATCCCATCATTTTGAAAACTTCCTGAACCCGAAAATAGGCAAACCTCTGTAGCGAACTATGGAAATTAGCACGAATTATTCCCCGCTCTTTTAGCACAGACTTAAGTGTTTTCAATCCCGCCTTTATATCTGGCAATAAATAAAGAACTTCGTCACTATTAATATAGTCATACTCTAATCCTAATTTAGGTAAATCTTCAATTGAAAGCACATGAAACTCTGCATTTTCAAACCCATAATATTCGAGACGGTGACGGGCCAACTTAACCGATTCTTCTGATAAGTCAATGCCAACTATTTTAGCGCCGGGATTGGCTTCTGCTAAAGTCAAGGATTTATAGCCGGTGCCACAGCCTGCATCTAAAATAATTTTTCCTTCAGTTTCAATAACTGTTTGATTTCTTAAATAGTAAGGTGTTATAAGGTTATGAATATAGAGAAGCTGGTAGTTATTTTTAGGAGAGTTTTCAAGTGGGGTGCTCGGGTAAGGAGCGCTGTTAAATTGCTGGCGAATTTTTTCTACGATCTCAGATTTTGGGTTGTTCATTCTACATTGCTCCCGCTACTAACAAATTGCGCTGTGACATACGTTAATTTTAGGATGAGAAGGTATTTTAATCTACGTGGCGCCCGAAAGGTAGTTGCGATCGCACTTTTCCGCAAACCCCACCCGGCTGGGCGGCAAGGACTGGGCATAATAGTGAGGGTAAATCTTTCCAGCCACCGCGCAAAAACATATTATACAACCAACTACCACCTCCATGAACACCAACATCAGCCCCATCCTCAAAGTATTCACCCTTTCCGCCGCACTTTCTCTGGCCATCAAGTACGCAGGGCCTAGCTTATCCATACCCTCAACGGACCTCAACGCCCTCATCGCCGTCTTTACGCCCAGTATCATCTTAGCTGCGATCCTCGGCTGGCGATCGCGCCAACAGCAGCAGTAGAGACGCATCAAAAAGTGCGAGCGCTACTTGGTCTAAAGACTGTGTTTTTGCCAAAATCTTAATTCCCCGTACAGCTTATCAAAACCAAAGTTGAGGCACTCACCATGATTCAAATCATACCTGAATTAGTAACATTCGATGAATTCATTGACTGGTATCCTGAAAATTCAGAACACCACTACGAACTGCACAATGGAGAAATTGTTGAGATGCCAAAAGCAACAGGTAAACATTCTAAAGTGGCCGGTTTTACGGCACTGCAAGTCGGAATAGAGATTGAGCGTCTCAACTTGCCCTACTTCATCCCCAAAGAATGCGTCATCAAACCTATGCGCGAGGAATCGGGGTATGAACCAGATATTATTGTACTTAACGAACAAACCATTGGAAACGAGCCGCGATGGGAGAAATCATCAATTATCACAATGGGTTCATCAGTCCTCCTAATCGTCGAGGTAACTAGCACTAATTGGGGTGATGATTATGCCCTAAAGCTTGAGGCATATGAGTCAATGGGTATTCAAGAATATTGGATTATAGACTATCTAGGATTGGGCGGCAGACGGTTTATTGGCAACCCCAAACAACCAACTTTTTCGATTTACCAACTAATTGACGGGGAATACCAAGTCAAACTGTTCAGAGGCGGGGAAGGTATTGAGTCCCCAACTTTCCCAGAATTGAAGCTGACAGCGCAGCAGGTGTTCGCCAAAGGGAATTGAGGAGGCTGCTTATGCTGATGTCCGAGTAGGGGTATCTGATTAAAGATGCGATCGCCCGCATCTGCTGTATCTTGATATAAAGGCGATTCATCGCTTCTGGGCGGCAGAACAATTAGCCAGCAGCAATTCCCAATACCTTATTCCTCAATCTAAAATCTAAAATCTAATGAAGCTAGGACAGTGGATGGGCTTATTAGCCCTCATCGCATCTTGTTACATCCTGTGGCAAATCAGGCAGGCTCTACTGCTGCTGTTTGCTGCCGTCGTCTTAGCCACAGCCTTAAACAGACTAGCACGCTACTTGCAAAAATTCGGACTCAAAAGATCGATCGCCGTACTTTTATCAGTTAGCTTCCTAGTCCTCATCTTTGTAGGATTATTCCTCATCATTGTACCACCATTTGCCCAACAGTTTCAACAACTTACCCAAAGAGCCCCTCAAGGAATAGCAAAATTAAATGAGTGGATCGATCAGATTGAAGCTCGCTTTTCTGGACAAATGGGTCAGCGACTACCGAATCTTGATATTAACGACATTATCCAACAACTGCAACCTTTATTCAACCAACTCGTCGTCGGTGCCGGAGCCTTTGTCGGTAACACATTAGGCGTTATTCTTAGCTTTTTGCTGGTCATAGTTTTGATCTTGATGACATTAGCAGAACCTCTATCTTACCGCAAAGCATTCATCCAACTATTTCCCTCTTTCTATCGGCGACGAGTCGATG
>Ga0164298_10000333_pt1 | contig 13197 bp, 17 predicted proteins | sample Whisoiple_216_MG_FD_109713 | JGI IMG/M metagenome (GOLD analysis project Ga0164298, IMG submission 109713) | Unamended control soil microbial communities from upstate New York, USA - Whitman soil sample_216_MG | ecosystem: Environmental > Terrestrial > Soil > Agricultural land ... | reverse complement strand
ATTGGGTAAGGCAATGTCAGACAAAATCATGTTGAATTTTCGCTGTCCAACGGAAGTTTTGGAAGTGATCGACGATCTAGGGAAAGAGCGTTATCCGGCTAATACTAAGCATGGATGCGATCGCTCTAAGACTTTGATGGACATAGTGCGCGCCGGCATCGAGGCGCTATCTAATGGCTCTGTTGTCTTACCCGCACCCGCAGAAGTCAGACAATCGGCAAATGATGTAAGACGTTTTTTGTCAGACAACTGGGAAGAGCGTATTACAGAAATTATTGAGAGTAAGACCGAGCCACTCCGGGCAGAACTAGAGGAGATCAAAACATGGCAGGCAGGCGCGATCGAGCAGGCAAAGGCAGAATTGAGGGTAGAGCTGGGGGAGTTGGCCGCCTGACCGATCACAACGGAGAGGAATTGCTCAGGCAGCAGCTTCAACAAACTCAAGAAGAACTCAAACAAACTCAAGAAGAATTCAAACAAGCTCAAGAGCAACTAGCAATTGCTAGCCAGGAATTAGACACCACCAACCTGCAACTCACAGCCGCCGAACAGCAGCTAGCAGAATTACGATCGCAACTTGACACAGAACGCGCCTCACGAACGCAAGTCGAGGCCCAACTCTCCGAACTTCAACAGACTCCAGCACCAGCGATCGACTTATCGGGCAAGGCAGGCGAGGTCGTAAATTTCTTTAGGACGCTCCTGCCAAAAGACACGAAGCTACCCAAAAATACTATGACCAAGCTTAGGGAAATTTTGGAAGCAACAGAAGATTAGAAGGTCGATCACCCGATCGCCCCAAAAAAAAGCCCCAGCGGAAATGTCAGAGGGCTTTTTTACACGATGGGTAATTTGCAATTGGTAATTGGCAATGAGTCTTTGCCCCAATTACCAACACTATAAACGGCTTCAGGAGTTTTGGCGATCGGCTAATTCGAGTCGCACTTTTTTGTTTTTTTCTCGTGCTGAAATTTTTCCGCTTCATAGCCGGCACGAGAAGCGGAAGATTGCAAATCTTCCTTTTTTCCACCACTTTGATAATGATGTTGGCCCTTGATAAATTCAAAATGAAATTCGTGATTTGTCATTCTCTCTCCCGTCGCTAGTTCGTTTGTTTCTGTCAAATCGCCTCTAACACAGTCGCGCTCGGTTAGCTTAGTGGGCGATGTTCAGTGTCGGATGTTCAGTGCTGCCATCTGATCGTCGGTTAATTGCTGAATCTGCTGTGGGGGTTGCCAGCGATGGCCCCAGTTCTGCCGAAGTCGGGGGAGGGCGATCGGACTGGGCAAGAGTTGGACAGCGCCAACCCAAACACCAACACCGGACTCTTGACTCGCATAGTAAGCATTGAATTGCGCTTCTGATACCCTTGCCAGTTTGCCATGTTGGGATTGCTCCCAGAGCCGATCAATCGACAATAATTCACGCTTCAAAACCCGGACAATTCCTAGCAGTTTAGCAGTCGGCAAAGTGGCGTAAATCACTATACGATCGCCCGGTTTCAGAGATGCTCCAAAGCTGCCTTTTCGGAGTTCGATTGTTTTGGGATTGCGGTTGAGAAAGAAACTAGAAGCCCATCTGGGATGCACTGAGATTAAGTAAGTGCTAGTCATCTCAGTTACTCCTTTTCACTTTGTAAGAATTCTTGAATCTGTGGTAACTGTGCAATCTCGCTATCATCGTAATTCTCAATCAGCCACACGAGCAGCGTTTTCCCGTGCTGTGAATAACTGCGAGTTGCATGACCTTTTTTCTCGCCACATTTCAGGATTGACCTAATAATATCTCTAGGTTTTTGCCCTTGTTTCGCAGCCTCTGACACTGACAGAAATAATTGCTCAGGAGGCAGGTTAGGGTACATTTGCCCGAACCGTCGGACAGTCCACGTAAACCGGGCTGTTTCGCCTGACTCCTTATCCGACAAAGCTTCCAGCTCTCCTGACAAGGCTTCCAGCTCTCCTGACTGACCCTCATTTCCTGACAACTCGCTGTCATCGTCCTGACTGTCAGACGGCTTTTTATCGCCCAAATTGAACTCCAAATCGTAAATCCGCTCCCAGTATTCAGCGTCAGGTAGTTGTGGTTTTTGGGAGCTTTTGTGCGCCTCAGATGACCTGTCAAAAGCATTATCAATCCATGATTCGCTCAATTCAATTTTGGGCATCAGACCTAATACTGGATTGCCAACTGTGGAAAAGATAATTGGAGTTTGCTCGGTCATTGAGTCAGGGATTAACAAGCTCAATTCCGCTGTTAGTCTCTCCCGTGTTTCCTTGCTGGCAATTACATTTGAGTTGTTGAGCATTTGCTCAATTACACCATAAGACCCTTGTTCCTCGCCGTCGCTTGTAGTGCGTACCAAACCTTGCGCCAATAACGCCAAGTTAAGGCGAATATTTGAGTCAGCAACCCCACTAGATGTAATGTTGAAAGTTTGGGTACAGATAAAGTAGCCTACGTTATACTGACCGCCAACAGTCGCGATACTTCCTAATTTAGAAGCCTTGTCTTCCCACAGTTGTGCGTTCCGCTTCTGGACTAAGCACTGGTGAGTAGCAAACCAGTCTTCGAGGACTAATTTGATAGGACGGTTGCGGTAGGTTTCCTCGGTTGCTGCTCGGGATTTCCGGCTCTGCAACTTCTCGTAAACCTCATCCAAAAACTTCATTGATTCCTCTGGAAGTAGCGGGTCGAATATCATAATTCGACTGCGAGGAACGCCGGGAAAATCTTCGTATTTTTGGGTAATAACGTAGATTTCAGCCTCTGGAAAGCGCATCGTCAAATCTCGCAGCCACTTGTGTAGAGTGCGAGTTTTGCCAGTGCGAGTAGGGCCCGCCAGAAAAATTGATGTGTTGATAGCTGCCAGGGAATTCAAGACTTTGGCTGCGACTTGACGGGCTATCTGAAGATTTGGGTTTGGCTCAATTGCTGACGCTGTTGAATCAGCCACTTTGTCGCTAGGGTCATTGATGCCGTCGAATGTTTGGGTTCCGGTCAGCCGAAGTTGAAAGGGATTCTTTTGGTTCCGCAAAAACTCAACATATTCGCGCTTTTTGTCCTCTGGTAGCCCCGCAGTTTCTGCCTCAAAAATGGCTTCCTCAGCTTCCATTTGAGCAATTCTGATATCGGCTTCACCCAAAACTTCACACTGTTTTAAAACCACCGCACAGTCATTCGCGACCGCCTCCACATCGCCCTCGGCCTGTACTTCTTTAATCCTCATTGCCCGGTAATCTTCCAGCAGCTCAGTACGAGCCGCCAGTTGACATGAGGCTAGGTCGCGCTTCTCTGCAAGAATCTCATAGTTTGCAAGCTGTCGCTCAGAGTTTTGTAGGCTTCTCAAGCCAGCACCCGCAGCCCAAAAACTGCATCCAGCAAGCGCCATCCACAATGCTTTGTGCGGATTTGTGGCGGGTATTTTCTTATGGAAAACCACGTTGGGATTAGCCTTCCACTTCTCTGCGTGGTACTCGGTCATTATGTACGGTTTGCCTGCTTTATCAACGCATTGCAAGGCTTGTTTATTGCGGATGCAGAGCTGCACCCTATTGCTTGCCGTCCCCTGGATTGCGGTTATTCCGCTATACACTCCCAGTATCAGTGCCAAGGCAACTGCCGACAGCTTGCCAGCAATCGGGAGTCTTTCAAAGGTCAACAACAGAGCGCGGTTTGACTTAAGCAATTGAGCGTGTTTTTCGGTCAAGGGTGTCATTACTTGCTGACTCCTTTGGCTTTGAAGACTAAGCAAAAAACGATGAGGACAAGCGCAATTGAAGGCAAGTAATCAAAGTTACTGGAAACAGGTTTTTTTACCGTCTGAATTTCTTTTATACCTGTCTCTAGACGTAGCTCTGCATCCCCTACTTGCTGCGATTCAGATAACGGTTCGGCAAGGCTAGCAATCATGCCAAGCGTCACGCCACCGCCAACAATCGCAGTAGGCAAGCGATGCTTTGACTGCCCGGTAATCTTGGCTGCTAAGTAAATCTGGTAGATACCAATTGCCACTATTGAACCACCTGCAACCTGCATTGAATGGAACACAAAAACCACTGCCGAACCTAAGACTGTGGGTGCTACTACTTCGCAGAGATTGGCAGCGTCCCGGTATTGGCGCTCGGCGTTGGTTTCTTCCGGCTGCGGTTGGTCAATGGTCGGTGCGGTAACTTGCTGATACTGCTGCTGTTGCTGTTGCTGGTGCTGGTGCTGTCCCCCTCCCGAAAAGGAAAGGGGACTGGCCCCGATAAATTCGTGCATAAGTCCCCTCTTGCTTAACGGTTGTTGAAGTTCATTACGTTCGCAAACCAGCCCCCAAACCCTCTAGCCGTACCTGTTGCCGAGACGCTGTTGCTGTTGTTGCTGGCTGATCCAATCGTCACTGGCACTTTCTCCTGAATCCCTTTGTCCGAGCCAACTGTTGCGCGACTGAGCAGCTTCTGTCGCCTGTCTCGGAGTGATTCTTGAATTGTCTGGCGCTTCTCTGCTACCTCACCCCGATTTGCGATAGCCTCCATCTTGTTCTCGTGTCGCCACAATTCCGCTTGTAAGTCACCTGTAAGTTCGGAAGCAATCTCGGCTAGTCCGTGCTGTCGCTTGGTTTCAATCTTCAGCATCGCTGCTCGGTCTTTGGCATCTAGTTGCTCCATCTCAGACCCAAATTCCGCATTGAGCTTGCGGATTTTAGCGATGGCATTTCCGACTTTAGAGCCGAATTTCTTCCGAATTTCCGTCCAAGTAACTTGTCCGTCGGCAATTTTTCCCAGCGCTTCCAGATAGGTTTCAGCATTATCAAGGAAGGGTTCTAAAACTAAGGCAAGCTGTTCGGCGTTGGCTGCTTTATCTGCCATCGCTTCAAGCTTCGTAACATCGCTCAAGTATGAAAGAATGTCAGCCTCTGTGTCAGCCCAATCTCCCGCTTTTTCGTCAACATAGGGGCTGTGTCCGGCTGCGGGATTGCGTATCGCTATGCTACTGCTGTCGTTGCGTCCAAAATCCATAGTACAATCTCCTTAGATAGAACTCTCCCAGCGCAAGCTAGGAGAGGTTTACAAAGCCAGCCGCCTACTTTTCGACGGGTGACGGCTGGCTGAAATTGTTGCTGTTGTTGTTAATCGTGACGTTGCCGTGAATGATTGTCGGCTCCGGGACTCGTTTTGCTCCAGACTGATAGCCTGTGTCGTAGCCGACCGCAAAGACAAGAGCGTTGGTCAATAACGCACCGCCAATCATCAGCCGTGTCACGTTTTTGTCGAAGTCTTTGTCATCATCAAGCATCGCCTAAACCTCCTCAGATTTCACGTCAATTGCATCGCCATCTTTAGATAAGTCCTGGCGTGTTGGAGTCGGCTTGTGATTGATAACCGTGCCAGCGATAAAATCACCCTCGATTTTCTCAACGTAATTTCCGCCGTTAGTATTGATAACCCGTTTTCCCGGTTTGCCGTCTTCAAACACTACGCCATTGATGATTCGTACCATATTAATCAATCCCTTAAACTGTTGACTTGACCGATGACTTCGATACCTTTCGCGTCTGTTATCCCTTCCTCTCGAAGGCTTTGGGCTGCCACTAGAACAGCGTCCTGAGACTTTTTGGCACTGACATTAAAAACTCGCGGGGTATTGCTTTCGCGTTTCACTTGGACTTTGTAAAAGCTCATGATTCGGCTCCTAACTTCATTGCCCGCAGTTGGGCCAGCACTTCGGCCTGTGCTTTTTGCTCTGCTTGGAAAACGGCCAGAGCTCGTGCAGCCCCACGGTTTTGAGCAGCATTTATTTCAGCAGTGTCCAAGTCTGAGTCGCGCTGTTGGGCTGCCTTGTTTTCAAGAGAAATTTGTCCTAAAAGTTGCAACACATTTTGATTCAAAGAGGCGGAATTAGAAGTTGCATTTTGGTTCAGTTCAGCAATCCGACGGTCAAGGGCGGGCGTATATTCCGAGATTGTCAGTGTTGAAACTTGGGGAGCAGGGGACGCGGTTGGGGTAGCTTCTACCAGTTTCCGCAGTTCACTCAGTTTTCCAGCATTCAGTAGTTTGCAAGCTTTAAGAGCAAGCTCGGAGTATTGGGTTGCTCGTGCAGCGCCCCGGCGTAAGGTTTTGATGTCGAGCCTGTAGATACTCTGAAGTTTAGAAATCGATTGTTGCAGTCCTGCTTTGCTCAGTCGGAGAAGCCCTTGGATTTGTTGGGCGGAGTACCATTCCTCAGCATCCTCTGGCTCAGAGTCAATCGATAATTCTGCTTCAACGTCAATTACAGCATGGTTTTCGGATTCCATCGTTCAGCCTGTTTTAAAAACGACATTTATCGATAAAAACGATTTCTATCGATGTGTGTTAATCTAGCAGATAGCTTCAGAAGCTGTCAAATATCTTCTGAAGTTATCCGAAAATCCCCATTGAGAACAGCTTCTGAGGTTTACTGAAGATATCTGATATCTTCGGAGCTTATGGGAGTTACTAAAAAAGCGAAAATTACATTTACTTGTGAGCCAAGTCTTAAGGACGGTTTAGAGGTATGGGCACAATCAGAAAGTCGCACTCTCTCAAATTTGATAGAGATGATTGTTCGACAGGCTTATCAAGAACGCTCTACTCCTGATCGCCCCACCGAACCGCAGCCCGACGACCCACAGCCAACGGAAACAAAGCCAGCAACAGTAGGAACAACCAAGCGGGGCAAGGCAAGTAAAGGTGCTAGTTAATGTCTAGTAACCGTCTAGCATTAAATTTTCACAATTCAACCCAAACCATACCGACCGCCATTCCTTGACCTTTATTACAAAGAAGTAAATGAACAGTTCCGATCGGCTAGACCGAATAGAAGCAATCCTCGCAGCCACCGCAGTGCAGCAGCAGGCAAACACGGCCGCCATTGACCGACTGACCGATCGCATAGATCGGATTGCGGTGCAGCAGGAGGCGAACAGTGATGCGATCGGGCGGCTGTCCGTTCAAACCAGCGCCAACACCGCAGCCATTGACCGACTGACCGATCGCGTTGACAATATTGCGGTGCAGCAACAGGCAAGCACCGAACTACTCGATCGTTTAGTAGATCGGGTAGATCGCATGGTTTCAGCAATTGGGAGCCATCAAGAAGCGCTGAGGCTGATCTCCCAGCAGAACAACGAATGGCGAGAGCAAATGCGAATCATTCAGACAGAAATTCGAGACATCTGGCAGTACCTCAACAACCAACTCCGCAATCGGGGCAACGGCGGCGGGCAAAACTGAAGCGGCTGCCGATCGAGCGTGGGTGTGGGAAAGTTGCGGGCGCTCGGCTTCTTAACTTGTTTGTTATAAAAATTTACTAAACTTGAGAACTTACCGAAAGCAAACAATCCTTTAACTGCCTATATGTGTGCTTTCGAGCGAACTTTCTCACGGGCTAAAGTTACTTCATAGAAGATAGTGAGCTACGAGAAGTTTTTTTGAAAAATACCCCAAAAAACTTATAAAGGTAAAGGGTTTCAATTGCAATCCGGTATTTTGAAAGACCCTAGTTGATCGAAATATTTCCCTCTCGCTCCCACTAGCAAAAGATTACACCTTATAATTTGAAGTAGTTGAAAATTGAAAAAGCTGTTATGCTACCTTCGGTTCGGAAATTACGTTGTTCTCTTGCTCTCTCGCCAGAGGTAATTCAAAGGCTGAACGAATATTCTGCATCTCTTGAAGTATCTCGATCGGTGTTTGTTGAGGAGGCTTTATGGATTTACCTCGGTCATCTCGACGGACACCTGGAATCAGACGCCCAAAAGCAATTTCAACACCAAGAAGCGCTAGCAGCATAAAGCTCCCAGCGCTTCTTTTTATTGTACAATCTATGTAACTTTTGTCGTGTGTTCCGCCAAGATTACACGACAACGTTCGTTGGAGCTACCACAACTAATCCGCCTCCTATGGAGAGGCCAACTACCCCTATGATGACACACGTTGAAATAAAAATAAAGCGCCTTTTTGGCGTCCTGTTGCCGATTAATGCTGTCGGTAACGGTACGATCGCAGGTTCCCCGAATTCTGACACCATCCATAGCTTTCATAGCTTCCAAAAGTCTTCAAACAACGGCTGTAACTCAATTTCACCATATTCCCCGCCAAATACGACAACTAACCGGGAATTTTCTGCTGTTGGTTTTGAAACGGAGATCGGGGGTGCGGTTTAATGAGTACCACACAATCTACACAAGAAAGCCAAGGACTTGATACCGCGCAATCCACACCGGATTTAGAGGGATTAGGAACGCTATGCAGCATTGACAAAAAATCCCTCACCGCCGACCACGAAGCCCACATCTCAGGTAGAGGCTTACTCAATGATTGGGCCCGCGCCTGCTGCCACAGTGCCAGCATTGCCCAAGCTTCACTTTATTTGGGATATTCAGTAAAATCGGCGGGCATCCTATTCATGGGGGAAAATGGGCAAGTACAATACCGACCCGATATCCGGGAGCCGAAGCGAGGCAAAAAGGAACCCCCGAAATACCTTTCCCCAAAGGGAGAATTTGACGCTCTCCTCCCCCCATCTCCCGACAACCCGCTCTACTGGGAGATTGAAGCCCTAAAGCGAGAAGCTTTTTATATAAACGATGTACCCTACATCCTCATTACTGAGGGAGTGTTTAAAGCCCTTGCCGGGTGCTACAATAGCATCCCTACAGTTTCCTTACTAGGAGTAGAGCAAGGACTCACTGGCAAAGCTCGCGATCGCGAAAATCTGCGGCATTTGGTGCCGACACTGAGAAGGCTTGCAGAGGCTGGATTTGGCTTTATTATTGCCTTTGATGCTGATGCGCTCACAAATTCCAATATCTGTGCGGCTGAGCGGAAACTGGCTAAGCAATTGGGTAAATTCGGTGTGCCAGTGCGATCAATCACTGGAGCTTGGCCCGCTGCCTCAGCAATTGAGGGAGGCGAGGTGAAAAATACCAAAGGTATGGATGATTTTATTCAGCATAAAGGGATTGAAGAATTCCGAGCAATCCTCACCAAAGCCAAGTTATTTGGCGAGAAAGAGGGTAACGCCGAAGGGAAGGAAAAAAGCAAATTCCCTAGCTCGGATGCAATGGCGCGGCAGATTGCAGAGGATTATCGAAATAAGCTGGCCTTCAATAATGAAGTGTCGTGCTGGTATCGATATGAGGCGGAATCACCGGGAATATGGGCCCCAGAAACCGCTGAATATATCGAATCGATCATCTACCAGATCATCAAATCTAAAGGGATTATTGATATCCCCCCCTCCTACATCAGCGCAACTGTGCGCTTCCTGCGGTGTGAATTGATAGAGCGAAAATGGAAATCGCGCGCCGATCTACTTCCTTTCCAAAATGGAGCTCTAGAAATTGCCACGGGTAAGCTGTACCCGCACTCACCGGGCTACAAATTCACATGGGCATTCCCGCGCCCGCACTCGATCGTGGCTACCGATTGGGGAAAAATCAGAGAATGGCTAAAATTTGCCACACACAACAACACCCATGTAGAAAATCTCTTACTAGCCTTCGCCGCCGCTACTCTCAAAGGCCGCGCTGATATCCAGAAATTTCTCCATCTAATCGGCATCGGCGGCAGTGGCAAGGGCACATTCTGCCGCCTTTTGATAGCACTGATCGGGATTGAAAATACTCACAGCAGCACCCTAGAGGATTGGTGCAGCAATCGTTTTGAAGCGGCGCAAGCCTACGGCAAGCGGCTGCTTATCTTCCCGGATGAAGATAAGGGCGCGCGGTCGCTAGGAAAATTCAAGCAGCTAACCGGCGGCGATTGGTTGCGAGCTGAGGAAAAAGGCAAGAAGCCGTTTAAGTTCAAATTCGAGGGTATGGTCGCGGTGGCCTCGAACTTCCCTATTTTTGGGGCGGATAACTCCAGCGGTATGTCGCGTCGCACCATCGCTGTGCCCTTTGATGCGATGGTAGCTCGCAATACCCGCCGGAATCTTGATAATGATTTTGCGCCAGAATTGGCAGCATTCACAAATTATCTGCTTTCCCTTGATGATGCTTGGGTAGAGGGCATTTTGCGGGGAGTGATGGATGTTCCCGAAGTGGGGGCCCAATTCTGGGAAAGTAAGATTCGGGAGGATAGTATCGCGGGATTCCTGAATGACAAACTGATTCTCGATCCACTTGCTCAAGTATCGATCGGTGATTCCCCTAATGCTGAAGGCTCCCTATACCAGGCATACCATCAATATTGCTCTGATCAGGGTCATAAACCGCAGGCGGTAAAGAATTTTAGCCCCAACTTGATTGAGTGCGCGAGCGTGATTCTCGGCTGGCAAGTGGAAAAAGCCCACACGAAAATCGGGAAAATAATCAAGGGAATCCGCCTTCGCAGTAAAGGCGATGAGCATATCCCTACCTATGACTACGAGCTTCGATCACGCTGCGAAAAACCCGGTGACGGATTGGGTGACGGGTCGGTGACGGATACGGTGACGGGTCAGAACCTAGAGCCAGAGCCAATTATAGCTCCGGTGACGGATTCCTCCTATACTCAGGTGGAAAAAAATATCAAAGCACAAACAGAAATTAAGCAAGGCTCTAATGGATTTAGCAATGAGGAACTCAATAATACTCAGAGTGATATAGCTCTCAATCCGTCACCGCAGCCGGAACCTTTACCAGTAGCGAATCCTGGCCCGTCACCGCATCCGTCACCGCATCCGTCACCGCATCCGTCACCGCAGCCAGAAACAGAACCATCAACGCCGATCGCCTTGTTAGTCGAAAGAGTAAAAGCAGCGCAAACTTGGGCTGAGGTCGAAGCTGTGTGGGGTGCCAACTTACAACTCAAAGCTCAAATCAAGGCCCAGCTCCCAGAGGCAGAGTTCAAAAGAGTCGGCAAGTTATACAAGCAAGTTGAAACCGCGCAAAAGGCTATCACCCTTGGCTCAAAACAACAGGCTGTACCAGAACCGATCGTGCCTCCTTCAGAACCTATGGCACAACAACAACCAGGGGAACCGGAACCGATCGCCCTTATTGATTTGGAATCCGAACCCGAGCCCGAAACCATCACCCCAGAGGATGCCGAGAAAATGCGGGAAATTGCGACCGTGTGGTGGGATGAGTTTTACTCGGAACAATTGCAGAACTTGCTTACCCAGATGTTTGGCTGGGATGCACCGGGGACTAAATACTGTCGCGAGGCGATCACGCGGTGGCTTGAAGGGGAGGATTCTCTTGTGGGCGATCGGCTTGATGAGTTGTGGCAGATAAAGCACGGGGAGGGTTTAGTAGAGTCCCCCGATTGCGGTTTTTAGGCGGACTATCCGTACCCCTGGTCTTCATTCCAAAATACTGGAGTTATTCCCATGAAAACTTTTCTAGGGTTCCATCAGACTTATCTGTTCGTGAGTCGCACTTTAAGCGAAGCCACCACCAAAAAATTAGCTAATTTTTGTGTGCCCTCAAGTCAGGCCAGTGCCGTATAAAATCAGGCGGAAGCTGTACAAAATCAGTGAGATACAGGTTTTTGCAAGGGCTGCACTCTACCTGTATTTACCCGAAAATATTCTGCTTGCCGCCTGCAATTTTATGCCCAATTACTGCTTTTTTGTGCAGGGACTGCCTTTGTTTGTTGAGGCTGGTTACGGCGGTTCTCTCTCGGTAGCAAGCAATGCTTTTGTCCGTACAAACCTGACTTTTACGCGCAAAAACAATGCACCCTTATGAATGGGGAAGCCTAGGTGTCAAATAGCTTGATTTTTACCCGCTCTTCGACTGTGCCGATTGCCCACAGTGCTCCTACTGTTGTGACAACGTTGTAGCAGCACTGGCATCAATTGCTGCCGTCACACCTGGGTAGCGAGTGATCGGCTTGAGCGACAGCTCGATCGCCCACAACGGAGTTCATAGAATCAAACAGGCGATGGGCTACCCATCTCGCGTCGTAGCTTCAGCTATTGAGGAGGATTTTGTGGCGACAATCGACGCGGGTTTTTCTTGTATTGGTCAATATTGTGGCGATAGTTGGCGAGACGCAATTTGAAGAGTTTAAGCAGCTACAAGGTGATGGGCGATCTCATAAAAACGCATAAAAACGCATATTGCCGAAAGTTTTCCTAGGTCTGCCGCTTTTTGATTTTTCCTTGCTGACCACGGAGAAACCAGGAGCGATCGGCTTGTTAGGCAGCCCGATCGCCCCTAGTTGATTCCCCGGTAAATAAATAGGGAATAAGGCAGCTACCATTTCTATAAACGGATAGGCGGGGAAACTGCAATAGCCCGATGAAGTTGTAGCGATTTCCACCCCTAGGCTGGAAAATATACAAAGCTGACTTTCGTACCAGAAAAACAACGCATTAAACCAACGAAACTACCTATGACAATTGGCAAGCTTGAACTCATCATCAAAATTAACGAACTACCAAACAACGTAGAGACTAACAAAGACAACTGGAAAACCTTTGAGCTTGACTGCGACGGTCGGGTAGTGTCCGTTACTGTTAAGCCAAAAATATGGAAGAAGCTTGAGGACGCTGCTGCCAACTATCCCATGTGGGTAGCTGCTATCGGTGGCAAGATGGGTGAATCAACCTCTAACGGCTTTGTGCTATCAGACCCAAATATCCAAGTCTTTGAGAAAAAACCCAAGGAACCTAAACCTGAAGCAGAGCAGTGAGAGAGGTTTGAGTAGCAATTGTGCATAAACTTGCGAACAGAGCTGAAAGTCTCGCTTAGCAAGAATTTAAGCTAAATCAGCCAGCAAGCCAATTTGGGGTAAATGGCTTGCTAGCCGATCTAACTGGCTGGTTTGTTGTAATCCATTGACAGCCGTTTATGGCAATAGTACAGAAGTTACTGTCACAGTTCCGCAATCCCAAAAATTCCCTATCCTGATGAAGCTGTAGCAGTTCCAAGCCAAGGGTCAGAAAATACCATTTATCTGATTGGCAATAGCTTACGCTGATCGCGTGTTACGCCGCTGCACCGATGGAGCCACAATTGTTACAGGCGACGCATCCAGCCGCGATATTTCCTGCGACTAGAAGGGATTGCTAAGTATTTAGAACAAAATAGAGTGAGATGGGAGAATTTGCTGACAAGTTAATAGCCAAACCACTTTTCTATCAACGTGCTTATCTCGGTAGCTTACTGCCAAATCATGTCAAGTCAGGGAATTTAGAAAAGTATTATCAAAGACTAACAGATTTTAACTTTCTGATGGCAAAGATTCAGCATCCTGAGTT
>Ga0164298_10000331_pt1 | contig 13209 bp, 7 predicted proteins | sample Whisoiple_216_MG_FD_109713 | JGI IMG/M metagenome (GOLD analysis project Ga0164298, IMG submission 109713) | Unamended control soil microbial communities from upstate New York, USA - Whitman soil sample_216_MG | ecosystem: Environmental > Terrestrial > Soil > Agricultural land ... | reverse complement strand
CTCGATGCGCACCCAGACGGTCAACCTAGTGGTCATCTCCGATGGCAACACCAATCATTCAGACCCCGCGCAACTCGTGACCCACCTGCCCGATTTCACCCCGTCGCGCGTCGTGATCCTCACATCGCAGGTGGGGTGGGCGCAGACGCTCAAGGTCGGCGTCGACGTCGAGGAGCGCCCCAACAAACCGCCGCACGCCCCGACCCGGATCGAGGTGATCTCCGTGCGGGGACGCGGCGAGCGTCTCGCCAGCGTCGCGACTCCCCTGCTCGTGCCCGAGTTGCCCGATTTCGTCTGGTGCACGACGCCCGAGTTCGCCCAGGATCCAGTGCTGGACGAGCTGTCCGAGCAGGTAGACCGGATCATGGTCGACTCGTCGGCCAGCCCCAACCCGGCCACCGCCCTGAACTACCTGGTTCACCTGGTCAAAGCAGGCGGCACCGAGCTCAAGATCAGCGACATGGCCTGGACGCGGCTCCGGTCGTGGCGCCAGATGGTGGCGCAGTTCTTCGACAACCCGTCGCATCTGACATGTCTCTATGAAACTGAGGAAGTCATCATCGAGTGCGCCAAGCGCGATGGAACCGGTAAATCTGGCATCACCGGCGCCCTGCTGGCCGCGGCCTGGCTCTCCTATTGCATGGGATGGCGCGCGCCCGGCGAAGAGCTCGTTCGCTCGCGTGACGGCTGGAAGCTGACGTTGCGCGCAGGGCAGAAAGGTCAAAGTCGCGAAGTCGTGGTCGTGATCAAGGAAGTCGTTGACGCGGCCTCGGCCGGCGGCCTCTCCGCGATCCGGCTGAACAGCGGAACAACGGCCTCGGGCACGTTCCTTGTCCGCCGGACTGGCCCCGATACGATGACCACGGTCTCGGAGACACCCCACGCCGGCATTTCCGAGCGCACCATTTACTCGGCCAACCCCGACCAGGCTGATCTCCTCAGCCGGGAACTGCGCGAGTTCGACTCCGACCCCGTCTTCGAGCAATCGCTGCAGATCGCCGCGAATATGTGGCCGACAGAGGCGACTGTGCAATGACAGACGGGACGATCGATTACGGCGAGCGCGGTCGCGTTATCGTCGTCGCAGATGCCGGAGCTTTGGCGCAGCACGCTGCCGAACTGGTTCGCGATACAACCCGGGAAGTCGTCTCCGATCGGGCAAATGCCTATGTCGCACTCTCCGGCGGATCGACGCCGAAGGCCATGGGCGCCATCCTCGGCGCGGAACCTGTTCGTGACGAAGTGCCGTGGGGCTCGGTCCATTTCTTCTGGGGTGACGAGCGGTGGGTGCCGATCGAAAGCCCTGAGAGCAACGCGGGCGAGGCGATCCGCGGCTTCCTGGACCACGTGCCGGTTCCGCGCGACCAGGTGCATCCGTTTGACACCTCCGGAAATCCAGCCGAGTCCGCTGCAAAGTACGAGCGCTTGATCCGAACGGTCGTGCCCGGTGCGCCGCTCCCTATGTTCGACCTGATCCTGCTCGGTATGGGCGACGACGGTCACACGGCGTCCCTCTTTCCCGGTACAGCCGCTCTCTCGATCACCGATCGGCTTGTCACTGAGAACTGGGTCGAGAAGCTGGACGCAACCCGCCTCACCTTCACCGCACCGCTCATCAACGCCGCCCGCCATGTCGCGTTCCTGATCGCAGGAGCCGGCAAGGCAGAGCGCCTGGCCGAAGTTCTCGACGGTGAACACGATCCGGTTCGGCTGCCATCACAGTTGATTCGACCGAAACATGGTCAGTTGACCTGGTTGGTCGACGAAACCGCTGCCGCGCGACTGGCTCGCGCGCCCAAATGATGACCGTCGAAGAGCGTGTCGCCCGGTTGGCAAAACGCGTAGCTCAGGAATTGCCGAGCGTCGGAGTGATCGGTCTCGGCTCAGGGTCGACGGCCGAAGCGGTCGTGCGGGCACTCGGTACGCGGATTGCCGCCGAGCCAGATTTCAGCGCGATCGGCGTCGCGACATCGATGCGGACTGCCCAGCTAGCGGAATCTGTTGGCATCACGGTTTGCGACTTGTCGGAGGCGTACTCAATCGATTTCGGCTTCGACGGCGCCGATGAGATCGACCCTGAGCTGAATCTGGTCAAGGGCCGGGGCGGGGCTCTGCTGTACGAAAAGCTGGTGGCCGAGATCTGCCGCGATTATATGGTCGTGTCGACCGACGAGAAGCTCGTCGCCCGGCTCGGCACGCGCTTGCCCCTGCCAGTCGAGGTTGTGCCCTACGGCTGGGTCCACACCCGGCGGAGGCTGGCGGACCTTGGTCTGACTCCCGAGCTGCGCGGCGGTAAGGCCGAGCCGTTCCGCACCGACGCCGGTAACGTGATTCTCGACTGTACGCCGGGCGACAGCCTTGACCTGCTCGCGCTGGCGCCACAGATCAAGGCCGTCACCGGTGTCGTCGAGCACGGCATCTTCCCCGAATTGGCGCGCCGCGCCGCCATTGTCGATGCCGGCGGCCACGTCGAGTTCCTGGTAAAGGCTTAGGGCGCTGTTCTGAAGTTGTGCCGCCCTGCGATGCAGTTTCAGGCGGCCTCGCCCGGCCGGGAGCGCGCATTCAGCTCAGGAATATCCACCGAGTAGCGCCAAATATCTCGGCAGTGGCGGCCCTGCACTGGGCGCGCTGGTTGGCGAGCGGGCAGGTAGCGGTCTGCCTCATTTTGCTCCGCGATCACGGTGGAGCTCACCTCCGCCGCTATGGACTGGTCGATCCAAACGGGGCAACATCGACCTGATCGCGAAACGGTCCGCCTTACACCACGCATCGCGCCCGTGTGTCACGTCCGGCTACCCCGATGACGGGTCTTGCTATACCGCCCTAACCACGATTGAAGACCCGGTTCCACTCCCGGATCGTGAGGCTCCCGAGGCAGCCCTCGTTCTGCGTGTAGGGATCCTGATCGACGATCTCCTGCAGCGCCTCTTCAGACTCGGCCTCAAAGAGCAACAATGCGCCGGAATCGTCGGCGAACGGGCCTCCGCTGATCAGTGCGCCACGATCGAGTTGCTCCTGCAGGAACGCGCGGTGACTTGGCCGCACCCGATCCCGCTCCTCCCGGTTGTCGTACGTGGTCAGCACCGCGAAGATCGCCATCTGTGACAACTCCCCTTTCCCATTGTCCCGAAGCCCGGGTAGCCGTTAGTCTACCGACATGGCACGAATCAGATCCGCGATACGCGAGAGCGATGAGCCCCGCGTCGTACCGCTGCGACGTCAATACCTGGATATCAAGGCTCGGTTTCCGGACACGATCCTGCTCTTTCGGCTCGGCGATTTCTACGAGACGTTCGAGGAGGACGCCCAGATCGCCGCCGAGGTGCTCGACATCGTCCTGACCAGCCGCGAGATGGGCAAGGGGCAACGCGTGCCACTGGCCGGCATCCCGTACCACGCGGCTGAGGGCTACATCGCCCGCCTGATCGCCGCTGGCCACAAGGTCGCGATTTGCGAACAGGTCGGTGAAGTCACCAGGGGAAAGGGATTGGTCGAGCGCGACGTGACCAGGGTCGTCACGCCCGGGACGGTCGACGAGCCCGCCATGCTCGATGCCCGCCGCAATAACTACATCGCAGGCATCATCGTCGAGGGCAACAGGATTGGGCTGGCCGCGGCCGACATCACGACCGGTGAATTCATCGCGACCGAGATTGGCGGGCAGACCATCGCCGCCGCACTGATGACTGCCGGCCGCGAGCTGCTCAGGTTGCAGCCGGCGGAAATAGTCCGGCCGGCCGGCGCCGGCGGCGATCATTTGCCTGTTCCCGAAGCTGCCTGGCTCCCCGACGCGGCGACCCGTTCCGAGTCGGACGGTTGGCGGTGGCGGCAGGACCGCGCGGAGGAAGTTCTGCAGCGTCACTTCGGGGTCGGTTCATTGGGCGGATTCGGCCTCGGCGACAAGCCACTCGCAACCCGCGCGGCCGGAGGTCTGCTCCATTACCTGCTTGACATGCAGCTGACCGGACTCAAGCAGATCACGTCCCTGCGCACGTACTCCACCGATGCGTACATGACGCTCGACCTGCAGACGCGCCGCAACCTGGAGCTGCTCGAAAGCGCGCGCGGCGAAAAGAAACACAGCCTGATCGCCGTCCTCGATCTGACCCGGACGCCGATGGGCGCCCGCATGCTCCGGCAGTGGCTCAACCAACCTTTGCTCCAGCTCGACGAGCTCAAGCTGCGCCAGCGGGACGTGCGCACATTTCACCAGTCCGCACTGCCCCGAACCGACCTGCGCACGCGACTCGGCACGGTCGGCGACATCCAGCGGATGGCAAACCGGGCGATCACCGGGACCATGTCGCCGCGCGAGCTCATTCAGCTGCGGCAGTCACTTGCTGCTATTCCTGGACTAGCCGGGCCGGCCAATATCCTCGAAGCGGCTCCGGTAATCCCGGATGTCTCCGACATCGAGTCGTTGCTTCGCGCGGCTGTTGTCGACGAGCCACCGGCCGTCCTCGGTCGCGGCCAGACTATCCGGAGCGGCTTCTCGGCCGAGCTGGATGAGCACCAGCGCCGTGCCCGCGAAGCCCGCGAGTGGATCGCCGGGCTCGAGCGGACCGAGCGGGATCGGACCGGCATTCGGTCGCTCAAGGTCGGCTACAACAAGGTCTTCGGCTACTACATCGAAATCACGACTGCCGCCCTGGCGACGGCCGAGCGGGAGCGCGGTGAGGTGCTCCCCCCGGACTACATCCCGAAACAGTCGCTGACCAACGCGACCCGCTACTTCACGCCGCAGCTCAAGGAATACGAAACGGTCGTCCTGAATGCCGAGGACACGCTCAACCAACTCGAAGGCGACATCTATCGCCGGGTCGTCGGCCAGATCGCTGCCGCGGCCGGCCGGTTGCTGGCCGCAGCCGAAGCGATCGCATACCTCGACGTCGTCGCAACCCTTGCCGAGGTCGCCGTCCAGCGCAACTATGTCGAGCCGAAGCTGACCCACGACGACATCATCGAGATCGAGGCCGGACGTCATCCGACCCTCGAAGCAGTCATCCCGCGCGGCGAGTACGTGCCGAACGACGCCTGCCTGACCGATCGACAGCGGATCGTGATCCTGACTGGGCCGAATATGGCCGGCAAGAGCAGCTGGCTGAGACAAGTCGCATTGATCGTGCTCATGGCCCAGATCGGATCGTTCGTGCCCGCTGATCGGGCCCGAATCGGCCTGGTCGACCGCATCTTCACGCGGATCGGCGCGCAGGACGATATCGCCGGCGGCCAGAGCACGTTCATGGTGGAAATGGTTGAGACCGCCACCATCCTGAACCACGCGACATCCCGGAGCCTGGTTGTCCTCGACGAGATTGGTCGCGGAACCAGCACCTATGACGGCCTCGCGATCGCGCAGGCGATTATCGAGTACATCCACAACGCGCCGGAGCTGCGCTGCAAGACGCTCTTCGCCACGCATTACCATGAGCTGACGCGACTCGAGGCGGTCTTGCCGCAGGTCCACTGCTCGCGGATGGACGTACTTGAGGAAGGAGACCGGATCGTCTTCCTGCACCGGGTCGTGCCGGGCGGCGCCGATCGATCCTATGGCATCCACGTGGCCGATTTGGCCGGCATTCCGAAAGCGGTCGTCAGCCGCGCGCGGGCGCTTCTGAGCGAGCTGGAATCCAATGGGTCGAATGCGCGACCGAAGGCAAAAGAGCCGGCAGCGCAACTCCGCTTCATCGAGCAGCCGAGTCCGGCGCTGGAGAGACTGGAAACGCTCGACATCGACAACTTGACGCCGGTTGAGGCAATCACCCGTTTGTATGAGCTGAAGAGTTTGCTTGATTCCTAGGCCGATCTCATTCGCAAGTTATTCACACTGCGACTTGATTCGTCGGCTACACTGGCAGACGGCCGGGCCCCGCGCGTGTGCCCTTGTGCCGTTTTCACTGATTCCCCGAACGCTGAAGTCAAGGAGAGCGCTGCACCGTGCGCACGAATAGCACCAATAATCGTGTCGGAACCGACGGTTCGAACGGCTTCCAGCACATGATCGAGTGCCGGGACATCGTCAAGACCTACGACACCGGGACTGCCAAGATCCAGGCCCTCAAGGGCATCGATTTCGCCGTCAACGAGGGTGAAATGGTGGCCGTGATGGGGCCGTCCGGTTGCTGCAAGACGACCCTGCTGAACTGCCTTTCGGGCCTCGACAAGGTCGACACCGGCACGATCTTCCTCGAGGGGCAGGATCTGGCCCGGATGAGCGACCGCAAGCGGACCGATTACCGGGCGCGGCGGATGGGCTTCGTCTTTCAGGTCTTCAACTTGCTCCCGGTCCTGAACGCAGTCGAGAACGTCGAGCTCCCGCTGCTGGTCTCCGGCGTCAAGCCGAAGATCGCGCGTGAGAAGGCGATGAACGCGCTCTCCAAGGTCAGCCTCGAGAAGTGGGCGACGCACCGGCCGGCCGAGCTCTCCGGTGGTCAGCGACAGCGCGTCACCGTGGCCCGCTCGATCGTCAATGACCCAGCCATTATCTGGGCCGACGAGCCGACCGGCGCGCTCGACTCATCGACCGCACAGGAGATCATCGACCTGATGATCGACCTCAACAAGCGCAGCAACCTGACCTTCGTGATCGTGACCCACGACCCCGGCGTCGGCGCCCAGTGCGACCGGATCGTGCGCATGATCGACGGCGAGATCGTCGGCCAGGAGATTCTGGTTCATGAGCCGCTGGTTGGCGTAGTAACCCCCTAGTTCGTCCAATAGCGCGACGCGGAGACTGAACGAAAGCCCATGAAAGAACTCTTTGGGATTCCGATGTCGACCTTTGCGACCATCCTGGTCGTGATGCTCGCCATCTGCCTGCTAATCGTCGCCTACATTGCCCTGCGCAAGCCGATCGTCTTCAAGATGGGGCTGCGCAGCATCCCGCGCCGCCCGGCCCAGACGATCCTGATCGTGATCGGCCTGATGCTGAGCACGCTGATCGTGGCGTCCGCGCTCGGCGTCGGCGATACCCTCGACACCTCGGTGCGCGGATTCGCCTTCGACCAGCTCGGCGAAATCGACCAAATCATCGTCACCAGCGACCGCGGCGAGGCGGATACCTTTACCGGCAACTACTTCCCCGAAGCGAAATTCGCCGATGTCGAGACTCGACTCTCGGGAATGTCAGACATCGACGGCCTCTTGCCGACCATCTATTCATCGGTCGCCACGATCAATGACAAGACACAACTCGCGAACTCCCAGGTCTTCATCACGGGTCTCGACCCGTCCCGGCTTGGCCCATTCGGTGGCATCAAATCAACTGATGGCAAGCAGATCGACCTCAATGCCTTCCCCCAGGGCACAGTGGTCGTCAGCGAGGCGCTTTCGGAGGATCTCGGTCTCAAGGTTGGCGACACATTTACCGCCTACGTGAGTGGCCGGTCGACCGACCTGACCGTCGGCGCGATTGCCCGCAACAGTGCCCTCCTCGGATTCGGCAACAATCCCGACGGCACGACGAACAGCTCGGCATTTGCCATGGCGCTACCGCAGGCCCAGGCAATGCTTGGCCATCCCGGCGAGCTGAACAGCATCTTCGTTACCATGACCGGCGGCGTCGATCAGCCGAAGGACCGGATCAAGGCCGTAAATGCCCAGGCCGCAAGTCGACTATCCGGATCCGGGCTCGGCATCTACCAGGGCAAGGCCGATTTCCTCGACGCCGCCGAAGGCATCAGCACCGGATTCACCAGCATCTTCATCGTCCTCGGTCTCTTCTCGATTGCGGCCGGTATCCTGCTGATCGTGCTGATCTTCACGATGCTCGCCGCCGAGCGGCGTCCCGAGATGGGCATGGCCCGCGCGGTCGGCCAGCGTCGCCTCCAGTTGATTCAGCAGTTCATCGCAGAGGGCAGCGGATACGCGCTCGCCGCCGGCGTGGTGGGCGCGGCCATGGGCATCGCCGCCACCTTCCTCATGGGCGCGGTGCTGAATTCCCTGCTTGGGGACGCATTCCCGATCCACGCCAGGATCACGTCGACGTCGCTCATTTCCGCCTATGCGCTCGGTGTCGTCATCACCTTCGTCACCGTCGTGGCAGCGTCATGGAAAGTCAGCCGGCTCAATATCGTCGCCGCGGTGCGGGACATTCCCGATATCACAGTGTCGAAGCGCCGCAAGCGCACGTTGGTCTGGGGCGGCCTGCTGATCCTGGCCGGCGTTGCCCTGACGCTTGGCGGTACCAGTTCCGGGAAAGCGTTCCCGTTCTACGCCGGCATTAGCCTGCTGCCCTTCGGCATTGCCATGTTCGCCCAGTTCTTCGGCGTGCCGGGTCGACTGGCCTTCTCGCTCGTCGGACTCTGGCTGGTCGTCGTTTGGCTGCTGCCGGATAGCGTCTTCGAGAAGGTCTTCGGCAAGTACGACGGCGGCATCGAGATGTTCTTCCTCTCGGGCATCTTCCTGGTGATCGGGTCGACGATCCTGATTGTTCAGAACACAACGACCTTGCTCCGCGGCGTCACCGCGCTTGGCGGGTTATTCAAGTCGAAACTCGCCGCTGTCAAGCTGGCAGTGGCCTACCCTGGTCAGGCGCGCGGCCGCACCGGCATGGCGATCGCCATGTTCAGCCTGATCATCTTCTCGCTCGTGATGATCGCCACGATCTCCGAGAACCTGACCGCCGCGTTCCTCAACAAGGACGCACTTGCCGGGTGGAACGTCCAGGCCGACACCAATGCCGGGCAACCGGTCCCCGATTTCCAGAACAAGGTCGCGCAGGCGCCAATTGACCAGAGCGAGATCAAGGCGATCGGCAAGCTAACACGCAGTAACAGCGGAATGGTGCCGATGCAGGAAACCGGGCCTACGACTGGCCCCCAGGGCAGCTTCACCCTGTTCGAGATGGATCCGACGTTCCTCGATACCACCAAGTGGAAATTCTCGTACCGCGCCAATGGCTACGACTCCGACCAGGCGATCGTCGATGCGATGAAGTCCGATTCGACGCTCGTCGTCGTCGACGAGTCCGCGGTCTTCGGCAACGATTTTGGACCGCCGTCGACACTCGAGCTGCCCGGCTTCAAACGGGACGGCAAGTCGTTCGCGCCGGTTCAGATCGCGTTGACGAATGCCGATGGCACCACCAAGACCAATGTGACGGTGATCGGCATCATCGACTCGTCAGTCTCGACGCTTTTCGGGATGTATGGCTCCGGACCGACCCTCGATCCGGTTATTGGCCCGTCGCCGACCGAGCGATACTTCATCCAGACGACCGACAGCGCCGATACGGTGGCGATCGCCCGGGCGATCGAGGGCGCGGTCATCAAGGATGGCGTGCGGGTGACGTCGATCCAGAAGGCGCTCGAGGATGCGCAACGGATCTCCAGCGGCTTCCTGTACATGATCCAGGGTTTCATGGGGCTCGGCCTGATCGTTGGACTGGCGGCAGTCGGCGTGATTGCCTTCCGCTCGGTCGTCGAACGCCGGCAGCAAATCGGCATGCTTCGCGCAATTGGCTTCCAGAAGCAGATGGTCTCCTTCGCCTTCCTGCTCGAGACAGCTTATGTGGTCGTTCTCGGCATCATCGCCGGAACAGTGATGGGGCTGATCCTGGCGCGGAACCTCTTGACATCGGACAACGAAAACGTGAAGGTCCAGTTCCACGCGCCGTACCCGTTGATCGCGATCATCCTGTTCGGCACGGTGCTCGTCGCGCTGTTGATGGCCTACGTCCCATCGCGCCAGGCCTCAAACATCGCACCGGCCGATGCCTTGCGGTACGAGTAGCCGTTAATCCAGGAACGCTGCGCAGACATCGTTTGCGAGCATCAATCCACGACGCGTCAAGCGGACTCCTGGGTCGTCACGATCGAGGAGTCCCTGTTCCTGGAACCGGTCAATAGTCGGCCCGAATGCGTCGGTCAACGTGATCCCGTGCCGGCGCTCGAACTCAGCCTCATTGACACCTTCGCGCAGAAGACGAAGGCCGAGCATCATCGTCTCGCCGCGCTGCGTCTGCTCGGAGAGCTCCTCGCTGTTCGACTCGGGCGATGTCCCGGCTTCGAGCGCGCCGATGTAGGTCGCCGGCAGGAGATGCCGCATCGTGCGCTGGTTCCCGACCCGCCCATGCGCGCCGGCGCCGATTCCCAGGTATTCGCCGTTGCGCCAGTAGATTCCGTTGTGGGTCGACGCTTGGTCACTTGTCCGTGCCCAGTTGGCGACCTCGTAATGCACCCACCCGCCGTCGCCGAGCACGTCCATCGCCAGCTCATACAAATCGGCCGCGGCGTCGTCATCCGGCACCGTCACGATGCCGCGACTGACCGCGTCCGCGAGCGGCGTGCCCGGTTCGACGATCAGCGAATAGAGCGAGAGGTGCGAGACCGCGCCTCCGGCCCACGCGCTGACTGTTTCCAGGTCATTCCGCCACGACTCCGTCGTCTGCCCGGGCCAGCCGAAGATCAAATCGAGGCTGATCCGCTCGAATCCCGCCTCAACCGCCGCTTCCACGGCGCGCTCGGCATCGACCGCTTCGTGCATCCTGCCGAGACGCCGCAACCCGCGCCGATCGGTCGTCTGGAGGCCGATGCTGAGCCGGTTTACGCCGGCGGCGCGCAGCTCAGTCAGGTATCCGCGAGTCAGCCCGTTCGGATTCGCCTCGAGCGTGACTTCCGCGCCCGGCTGCAGGTCGAACCGCTCAGCGACCCCATCGACGAGCGAACCAACCTGATCGGCTGAGAGCAAGGAGGGCGTCCCACCGCCGAAAAAGATGGAAGCAGCCGGCCGCCGGCCGAGGCGATCCGCCTGGGTGTCCAGATCCCGACGCATAGCCGTGACGTAACGGGGAATACGCTCCGACTGCCCGGCATACGTGTTGAAATCGCAATACGGGCAGATGTGCGTGCAAAAGGGAACGTGCAAATAGATGCCGAGAGGGGCAAGTTCGGGAAGCGGGGCCAAAGTGCGATCCTGATCAATGCGACGCGTTATGTCGCTGATCAGTCTAGGCGGAATCGCGGTGATCGTCTGCCGAGTCGTGTTTTTCTTGACGTTGTCGCAGGTAATCGGTCAGTCCGACCACCTCGGTCGACAGCTCGCCGCTTACCTCGCGCGCGCTCCAGCGCCGCCGTCGGTCTTCATCGCGCAGGATCGCGGTGTCGGTCGAGATCGCCGAAATGAACGATTCGACCAGATCCGGATCGAACTGCGTGCCGGCCCCATTGCGAAGTTCGGCGATCGCGTCCTCCCGGGTTCGTCCCTTGCGATAGGGTCGATCCATGGTCATTGCGGCCAAGGCGTCGGCCATTGTCAGGATTCGCCCCAGCAGCGGAATTTCCAGGGCTTGCTTTTCATGCGGGTAGCCGGCGCCGTCCCAGCGCTCGTGATGATGCGCGACGGCGGCGTGTACCAGTTCGAGGTTGGGAATGCCCTGGATGATCATCTCGCTGAAGACGACATGTTGCCGGATCATCGCCTGCTCTTCCGGGGTGAGCTTGCCGGGCTTGCGCAGGACGGAGTCCGGCACGGCGATCTTGCCGATGTCGTGCAGCTGACCAGCAACGTCCAGCGCATCGATCTCCTCCGGCGACAACCGCAGAAATCGCCCAAGGCGAACGGCATACTCCGAGACCAGGTCCGAGTGGTCCTTGGTGTAGCGATCCTTCCGGTCGACTGCCCGCACCAGGCCACTCAGCGCGCCGAAGACGGTCACCTCGAGCGAGCGGGTCCGCTTCTCGATCTTGCCGAGCTGACCGCCGCCACATTCCTTGGCGGAGTACATAGCCGCGTCGCCGTAGGCGATCAGCTCCTGCCGGGTATGCGCATCATGTGGGAACGTCGCGACACCAATCGAGATCCGGATCGGGAGCTCGAGGGTGCCGACCATAACGTATGACCCCTCCATTTTGCGCAAAATACGATCAGCCACCTGGGCGACCTGCTCCCGGCCCGTGCCCGGCAAGATCAACAGGAACTCGTCGCCACCGAACCTGGCCACGTAATCGCGCGCGCGGGACGACTCATTCAGCGTCGCGGCAACCTCGATCAAGACCTTGTCGCCGACCAGGTGGCCGTGCGTGTCATTGAACAGCTTGAAGTCATCGAGGTCGACGATGATGATCGAAAGTGGCTCATCGAGCTTGCGCGCCGCCGCCAGTTCCCGGTCAAGGGTCTCGAATGCCGCGCGGTGATTGAGCAAGCCAGTCAGGCCGTCGGTCTCGGCCCGGCGCTGCAACTGACCAAAGAGCCTGGCGCGATCGATCGCATGAGCCGCCTGCGCCGCCAGCTCCTGACCAATCCGCACCGTGTTTGGGCTAAATCGCCGCCCGGACCGACTGAGGAACGAGAGGATGCCGACTGTCTCCTCCCCGATCACGATCGGAAAGCGATGCAGGCTCTGGATCTGATCAGCGACGTGGTTCGCCCGCTCCCGCGCGGTCAGCTCCGGATCAGTTACCAGGTAGCCGCGCGCAACCTTGTCCTTGAGCACGACCCGGCATGATGGCCAGTCGGCCGATGGGTAGGTGTCCGAGATCTGGTAGTACATGGTCCAGTCCCGCACGCTCTGCATTGCGCCGATCTCGAATCGATCCTGCTCCTTGTTCCAGAGAAAGATCCGACACCCCTCGACACCGTTGAAACCGAGACTCACTCGGGAAATCTCGGCCAGGACGGCATAGAGATCCTGCCCGGATATGACCGCCTTCGACACCCGCAGCAGCGCCGCTTGTTCGACGGCTTGCTGGCGCGCCTGGACCATGTACTGGTTGTGCTGGATGGCCAACGCCGCATTCGCACCGATCTCCTGGACGATTCCAAGGCCATGGGCATCAAGCGCACGCCCTTCCCGCGAATACAAAAGAGTGACCCCCGTTGCCTCACCGCCAAGCGCGAAGGGGATTGCCAGGAGAGAGCCGATACCGAACTCCGCCAGGTGGCCGCGCTCATGGTTTGTCAGGGCATCCGGGAGCTCCAGCGACAGTTGATATGGCGCGCAGTTGTCGAGCGCGAAGCGCAGGCTATGCCAGTCGGCCAGCCAAAGGCGATCACCGGTTTGGGGAACGCCGGGGACCGCGTTCGCATCCTGATCGACCGCATCGATGGAAAGCCAGTCCCACTCCCAGGAATACGACGCGACGGCGACGGCGTCCCAGCCGCTGACGACCCGAACGGCCGCAGCCACCTCGGCCAGGACCTGCGAGAGATCCTGCATGCCGACGATCGACTCCGTCAGGCTCGATATCAGTCGCCGTTCGGCCGTACGCT
>Ga0164298_10000330_pt1 | contig 13219 bp, 13 predicted proteins | sample Whisoiple_216_MG_FD_109713 | JGI IMG/M metagenome (GOLD analysis project Ga0164298, IMG submission 109713) | Unamended control soil microbial communities from upstate New York, USA - Whitman soil sample_216_MG | ecosystem: Environmental > Terrestrial > Soil > Agricultural land ... | reverse complement strand
TTCCGGGAAGACCCCCACACCCCGAACACGCATGTCGTAAGCTCAGCTACCGAGCGTTCCGGCACACCCGGAGTCAGGGGGAGGACGATGAGCAACGGGCAGGCACACCGCGCCAATATCCAGACCCAGCTCGGCGGCATGTTCACCACCCACACCACCGACGGCACGATCACCGGCGGCACCTTCACCTACAACGAGTCCGACATGCGCACCATCATCAACAACTGGCGCGACCTCGCAGACAGCTACCAGAAGTCGATGAGCAGCGCCGACATCATGTCCAGGATCGATCCACCGGCCGAAGACTTCGCCAGCCGGACGCACGCTGCCGCCGCCAATCGCTCCGGGGATTCCTACAAACAATATCTCGAGCACAACCGACGCTACTGCAAAGAGCAGGCGGAGCTGTTTCAGCGAACGCTTGACGAATACCTTGACATCGAACACGCGACCATCACCGAAATGAACCAGACGGCCCCAGAGGGCCCTCAGTCCGGGATTTGAGGCATGCTTCTCCGACATTTACTGCTGCTGGCGAGCCTGCTCGGACTCACGCTTGTCTCCGCGTGTACGAGCACAAGCAAAGGCGACCCACTGCCGGCCGACACCACCGGCGCCACGCCTTCCAGTTCGACGCCTCGGACGCCAGGCAAGGGGGACGGGAAGTTGCCATTCGCGGGTGCCCCCAAGGTAGACAATCCACTCGACACGTCCAAGTATGAGCAGGACCCCTGCAAGTCCCTCAGTGCGGAGCAAGCTCAATATCTAAACATTCCGCTAACGGGCAAATTTGACGACGGAGTGGCACTCAGCACGGCTTGCGAATGGAAGAACCAAACCACGCGTGGCTTGGTTCGCATTTTTTTTCTCGTCGACGACCCGCGCGGCCTAAGTCCCGAGTACAAAAAAAACCAAAAAGGAGAATGGGCATACTTCGAAGTCCTACCAGATATCGAAGGATACCCGGCGATAGCGCGTGGCGGCAGTGACCAGCGTGACAGTGGCTATTGCGACGTCATGGTTGGAGTCGCGGACGATATGGCCTTCGGAGTATCTCTGCAGTTGTCACTGGCCAACGTCGGCCGCAAGGACCCGTGTCCCAAGGCCGCCGAGGTTGCGGGGTTGGCGTTGAAGACGATGAAGCAGGGGGCATAGTCGTGGATCAGATCTTCAAGATGACCCCTCATTAGATCTACGAGTACTTCGCGACCGGGCTCGGGACCAAACGGCTGGACGATGCGCAGCACGCCACCCGCCAGGAGTGGTACCTGGAGGAGGACCGCGCCAATCTCATTCGCAAGCAAGGGGAGCTGATTCGGGGTGGGTGGCAGGGTGCGGGTGCGTTCGGGGTGACCTAACCCTCGCCGACTCCGCGCTGCAACGGGGCCGGGCCTCGGCGCGACGTTCAACGAGGTAGCGGGGCTCGCGGATACGCGGCACAGGAGCGCACGAACCAGAGCGAACCCACCACTACTACTACCGACCACAGCCCATCACGGAAAGTCACCACACCCGCCGACTCACCCGTTCCGGGAAGACCCCACACACCGAACACGCATGTCGTATGCTCAGCTACCGAGAGTCCCGGCACGCCCGGAATCAGGGGGAGGACGATGAGCAACGGGCAAGCACACCGCGCCAATATCCAGACCCAACTGGGCGGCATGTTCACCACCGACGGCACGATCACCGACGGCACCTTCACCTACGACGAGTCCGACATGTACGCCATCATCACGAACTGGCGAGCCCTCGCCAGAAGCTACGATCGTTCGTTGGCGCACTCCGCTCGAATGACGAGGATCGAGCCTCCTGCCGAAGACTTCGCCAGCCGTGCACATGCCGCGACGGCCAACCGATCAGGCCTATCGTACATGCGCTATCTCGAGCACAATCGAAACTATTGCTCACAACAGGCGGACCTGTGCCAACAGACCTCGACGACTACCTCAACGTCGAGCACGCAAATGCCACCGAAATACACAAGACGGCCCCAGACGGCCCTCAAGCTGGAATTTGACGAATGCTCATCCGACGTTCACTACTGCTGGCAAGCCTGTTCGGCCTCGCGATTGCCTCCGCCTGCACGACAACGAGTAAGGGCGACCCACTACCAGCGAATTCCATCGGAGTCGCCACGTCCAAATCAACACCAAGGACGTCCGGCGGCGGAGAAGAAGAGCTACCGTTCGCCGGCGCGCCCAAAGTGACTAATCCGCTGAACACCTCTCGTTACGAGCAGGACCCCTGCTTATCGCTCAGTTCAGAACAGGCGCGGGAACTCAATCTTCCAGCGGTTGGCAAAGCCACCGAAAACGAGGTGCTCGGCGTCGGCTGCGAGTGGTACAACGAGGAAACACGCGGCAACGTAACGATCGTATTCATCGTCGACGACCCACGTGGACTAAGTCCCGAGTACGACACCAACAACAGAAAGGAATGGGCATACTTCGAGGTACTGCCCGCCATCGAAGGATACCCTGCCGTGACGCGATCTCTTGTCGACGACCGCGACATCGGCCATTGCACCGTGGTCGTGGGAGCGGCGGACGACATGGCTTTCGAGACGATTTTGCAGCTGTCACAGGCCAACGTTGGACAGAAGGATCCATGTGCCACGGCCGCCGAGGTAGCGGGGTTGGCGTTGAAGACGATGAAGCAGGGGGCGTAGTCGTGAACCAGATCTTCAAGATGACGCCCCATCAGATCTACGAGTACTTCGCGACCGCCCGGGGAACCGAACGGCTGGACGATGCGCAGAACGCCACCCGCCAGGAATGGGACGCGGAGGAGGACCGCGCCACTCTCATTCGCAAGCAAGGGGAGCTGATTCGGGGTGGGTGGCAGGGTGCGGCGAGTGAGGGTGCGTTCGGGGCGGCTCAACCCCTCGCCGACTCGGCGCTGCACGGGGCCGGGCTCCTGAGCCGGGCCGAGGATCTCCTGGATCGGCAGAGTGGGTCCTTCCATCGCACCGCCAACAGTGTCAAGCCGGTGCCGGAGAGGCCGCCCGCGATGGATATCGGGCACCCCCTGTTCCCGTTCACGGACTACGAGAAGGACGTCACCTCCTACCAGTCCGCCGCGCAGCACAACATCGACGCCTACCGCGTCTACGACGGTGCCAGCGAGTACAACGAGACGAACATGCCGGCGGAGTACAAGACCGCCAACCACTCCGGTGGCACCGTCAGCGTCGCCTCCACCGACACCCCGCCCGGTGACTACATCGAGGTCCCGGACAAGGGGCAGCCTCAGGATGGAGGCGACTCCGGACCGTACGGTGGACGTCGCGATCCCGGCAGTGGGCCGGGTGGCGGGCCGCCCGTTGGGAACCCCCCGTTCGGTGGGCCGCCCAACACAGGCCCGGATGGTCGGCAACCCCAGCAGCAGACCAGCCCCAGCGACTTCGTCCCGCGGCCGCCCGGCGGCCCGCAGGGACCACTGCCGCCCAGCCAACCCGTGCCCACCGGCCAGCCGCCGAACACACCGGTCCCGGGCGGGTTCGCACCCGTCGGCGGGTTCACCGGCGGCCCCGGCAGCACCGGCGGTCCGCGCGGCGGCACGTACGGCGGCGGCAACGGTCCGGGTCCCGCCGGCCGAGGACCAGCGGGAATGCGCGGCCCCTTCGGCCCAGGTGCCGGTGTGGGCGCCCTCGCCGCCGAAGAGGCGGCCGCACAGCGGGCTGCCGCCGCGGCGGCGGCCCGCGGCACCGGCTCGGGCGCCATGGGGGCCGCTCCCGTCGGCGCGGGGCGCGGCAAGGGCAACGAAGACGAGAAACACCAGCGCAAGTACCTCATCGAGGCCGACGCCGAGGGGGTCTTCGGCAGCGACGTGCTCACCGCGCCGCAGGTGATCGGCGACGACGAGTACGAGGACGACTAGCCCGTGCAGACCCTCGAGCTGTCCGTGCACCCGCTGGTCAGCCTCATACACAAGGAGAACCTGGGCGACCCGCATCCCGTCTTCGCCGGCGGCGAGTCGTACGTCTCGCACCGGTTCGTCGCCGAGGCCGAGCGGGAGCTGCGTGCGGAGCTCGCCGGCGCCGGGCTCGCCGACCGGGACCGCCTCGCCGACTTCACGGGCATGCTCTCGGTCATCCAGCGCGCCCACACCGAGTTCTACGGCTGGGTCGACAACAACCAGGGCGCCTACGCCATCCTCGCCGCCGCGCACGGTCGCAGTGCCTTCGCCCTCACCCGGCGCGGCGACCATCTCACGTTCCGCCGGGTCGGCGCCGACCGGCTGGTCGAGGCGCTCCTCGAACAGCTCCCGGACATCCCACCGGCCCGCGGCGAGTCGTTCTCGGTCCGGGAGGCCGAGCTGAACGACTCGGGACCGCGGCCGGTGCTGCGCAGGTCCAGTGGCCCCGTCCGGTCCGAACAGGCCAAACGCCTCGACGCTCTGCTCCGCGCCCCCCGTTCCGGCGGCGCCAAGCTGTACGCCGCCCGCCGCGACGAGGCCGGCAACCGCATCCGCTCACGTGCGTGGCTCGACCTCATCGACCTGCCGGACGGCCGCTGGGCGGTCCACCTCACGACCCGCGGCGAACGAACCGTCAACGCCGCGCCCGCCACCGCGCCGTTCGTGGCCGCGAAGCTCGCCGACCTCCTGCGCACGGCGAACTGAACGTGGCGACGCCGGGCTGAGGCGAGCGCCCCGCCGCCCGTTGGACCGGCGCACCTCGTGGGCTTCCCGGCTCTCCGCCACCGAGCGGAGGCCCTGTCCGATGTCGATCCGGACTCGGAGAGCGCGACTTCCGCAAACTCGAGCAGGAGCTGGTGGGCCGCCTCCCGTCGCCGGGAGGCGGCCCGACGCACTAGATGGAGAGGGTCCAGCTGTCGATGTAGCCGGTGTCCTGCGACGCGGCGTCTCGGACGCGGAGGTTCCACGTGCCGTTGGCCGTCTCGCTGGACAGGTTCACGGTGAACGTCTGGTTCACGTTGTCCGCCGAGCCGCCGGAGCGGTTGAGGAGGTTGTAGACCGAGCCGTCCGGGGCGACCAGGTCGACGACGAGGTCACCGCGGTAGGTGTGCACGATGTGCACCTCGACGGTCGAGCTCGACGAGGCGGCGCCGGTCACGCCCGACGCGGTGATCGGGCTCGACACGGTGCTGTTGTCGTTGATCGTGTAGTTGTCGGTGTTCGAGAAGGTGTGGCCGGGTGGTGGCGTGGTGCCGCCGCCCAGGGTCGCCGCCGCGGCCGCGATGTCCGCAGCGAAGGTGCTCACCTGCGAGTAGACGCCCGGGTTCTGGGGCCGTGCACAGCCGATGCCCCAGCTCACGATGCCGACCTGGATCCAGGCGTTGTCGTTGTCCCGCCGGAACATCGGGCCACCGGAGTCGCCCTGGCAGGTGTCCACGCCGCCGCTGCTCCAGTTGCCGGCGCAGATCTCCTCGCTCGGCACCAGGTCGCTGTAGGCCTGCTGGCACTGGGCGTCGGTGACGAACGGGACGGTGGCCTTCAGCAGGTAGCGCTGCTGCCCGCCGCCCTCGGTCGCGGCACCCCAGCCGGCGACGGTGAACGTACCGCTGTCGAAGGCCGTGGTGGTGGCGATCGGCAGGAGGGCCTGGTTGGTGATCGGGGAGTTGAGCTTGATCAGCGCCCAGTCGTCACCGCTCGGGTTGTTGTAGCCCGGGGCCTGGTAGACGTAGGTGGACGTGCGGGTGATGCGGTTCGCGTCCTGGAGGTCCACGGCCCCGGCGGTGACGCCGATGCTCGTGTTGTTGCCGGTCCCGCTGACGCAGTGCGCCGCGGTGAGCACGATGCTCTGGGTGTAGAGCGCGCCGCCGCAGCCCATCGACAGGCGGACCATGAACGGGAACTCGCCCTGGTCGGCACGGGTGCCGCCGACGACCTGGGGTTGCACGTCGTCGTCCGGCGCGGATGGTGCGGCCACCGCCTGACCGGCGACCGCACCGAGCGCGGCGGCCGCACTGATGGTGACCAGGGCGGCTCTGCGCAGGGCGGATCTGAGTGTTGTCACGGGTAGGTCCTTTCGACAGTCCGGATCACGGACAGCAGGGGTGTCGAAAGAAGGCAGATTGACCACTGGCTGTGGCCGGTCAGCGATCTTCCGTGTCTGATTCCACCCGGTCGTGATGCCGGCCACAAGACTGCAATCTGGTCAACTAACGTTCACCCGAGCGGGGACAAACGGGGAAAGGAACGCCGATGGCACGCGTGGTGGTGACGGGCGGGAGCGGCAAGCTGGGCCGGGCAGTGGTGTCTGACCTGCTGGAACACGGCTGGGAAGTACACAACCTCGACCGAGTTCCCGCCGACGCCTGCCCCTACACACGGGTCGACCTGACCGACTACGGACAGGTCGTGGAGGCATTGACCGGAATCGACGATCGTTACCAAGATGTCGACGCGGTGGTACATCTGGCCGCGATCCCGGCCCCGGGCATGACGGCGAACGCGACGACTTTCGCGAACAACGTGCCGTCGACATACAACGTCTTCGCCGCGGCGAGGCTGGCCGGCATCAGGAACGTGGTGTGGGCGTCAAGCGAAACGGTGCTGGGCCTACCGTTCGAGACCCCACCCCCGTACGTGCCGGTGGACGAGGAGTACGCGGGCAGGCCGGAGTCGACGTACTCGCTGGGCAAGCTACTGGACGAGACGATGGCCGCCCAGTTCTGCCGCTGGGACCCGGAACTGAAGATCATCGGCCTACGGTTCTCCAACGTGATGGAACCAGCCGAGTACGCCAACTTCCCGGCCTTCGACTCCGACGCGAGGACACGTCACTGGAACCTGTGGTCCTACATCGACGCCCGAGACGGCGCCCAGGCAGTGCGACGAGCACTGGAGTACGACCACCCGGGCTTCGAGGTGTTCATCATCGCGAACGCGGACACGGTCATGACAAGGCCGAACCAGGAACTACTGGCCGAGATATACCCGAACGTGCCACACAAACGCGAATTCGGCCCGAACGAGACCCTGCTGTCCATAGAAAAGGCGCGGAGAATCCTGGGCTACGACCCGCAACACTCCTGGCGACACCAGACCAACAAGGAATCCTGACCACAAACCACGGGTTCGCGCGACGCGGCTCGCCCAGGCCAACCCGCTCGGCACGATCGAGGCCGCGCTGACGCGGGCCAGGCCCACACGGCCTGGCCAAGACAGCGAGCGGCAAGCCAAGCCCACCACCATCCAACCCGCGCCCCTCCTTCAGGAAGCCCACCGCCAGAAGGCCCACCACCGTCCAACCCGCCCCACCCAAACACACCACACAACCAACCCGCGCCCCTCCCCAAGAAGCCAACCCCCGAGAGACCCACCACCGTCCAACCCGCGCCCTCCCCAGGAAAGCCCACCCCGAGAGACCCACCAGCGTTCAACCCGCCCCACCCAACGCACACCACATGACCAACCCGCGCCCCTCCCCCGGGAGGCCCCCGGAGGCCCACCCCGGCCCCGCAACCAGCCCAGCGACTACCCAACCGCAGAACGCAACGGCAACCGAACCTGAAAATGCGTGTCGCCCGGCTGCGAAACCACCTTCAGATCCCCACCATGCCGGTTGACGACGACCCGCCACGACACGTCCAGGCCGAGCCCCGTCCCCTGCCCAACCCCCTTCGTGGTGAAGAACGGCTCGAACACCCGCCGCCGAAGCTCCTCCGGTACCCCGGGACCGGTGTCGATCACCTCGACGAGCACGAAGTCACCGTCCAAAGCGGTGCGGATCGTGATCGTCCCGTCCCCGGCCACCGCGTCGATCGCGTTCTCGATCAGGTTCGTCCACACCTGGTTGAGCTCGGCCGCGTACGCCGGCACGTGCGGCAGCGACCGGTCGAACTCCTTCACGATCCGGACGCCCTCCGGCTTCTTGCCGGCCAGCATGACCAGGGTCGCGATCAGGCCCTCGTGCAGGTCCACCTCCTGGTGCGGTGTCCGGTCCAGCTGCGAGTACTGCTTGGCCGCGCCCACCAGCGCGGAGATCCGCTTGGTGCTCTCCTTGACCTCGATCAGCAGGTTCTCCGTCTCGACGGTGTAGGAGAGCCACCGCAGCGCCGGCTCCAGGAAGCCCGGGTCGACCACATTGGACACCTCGTCCAGGTCGGACGCCGTGATCCCCGCCGCCACGAAGACCGGGGCCAGGTCCCAGCCGCCCGGCACCTTGCGCTCGTCGAGCCACTCCCCCAGCTCGTCCTCGCGGTCCGCCACCTGCATCGGTGTCAGGTCCTCGGCCGCGGCCATCCGCTGGATGAACTTGTCCTGGATCTTCGTGAGCTGGTGCAGCTGGAGTCCGTCGAAATGGCCGTCGGCCAGCATCGCCAGCTTGTGCCGCATGCCGGCGAACCGCTCCCGCAGCGTCTCGGTCGCGCGCACGGCGGCCGCCGCCGGGTTGTTCAGCTCGTGCGTGAGCCCGGCGGTCAGCTTGCCGAGCGCCAGCAGCCGCTCCCGCTGCGCCACCAGCACGTTGGCGTTCTGCAGGCCGACGAACATGCCCTGCAGCAGGTGCACGGCCATCGGGAACCACTGGCCGAACTTGGCCGCGAAGTCCGTCGCGGGGAGCGCGAGGAACGTGGCGTCGGTGACCGCGCGGATGGTCGCCCCGTAGACCTGGTCGACCTGCTCACCGAGGTAGAACTGGGTCGCGCCCGAGTACGCCCCCGGCTGGTCGCTCCGCGTGATCTCGACCTCGTCGCCGCGGACCTTGCGGACCATGCTCAGCGTGCCGGAGAGCAGCACGTAGAAGCACTCGGCCGGCTCGCCCTCGACGGACACGGTCTGGCCGGCCTTGTACGAGACGACGTCGCCGTGCGCCGTCACCCACTCGAGCTGGTCGTCGGTCAGGTCCGCGAACAGGAACAGCTCGCGTAGCTGCGCTGGGGTGGTCACTGCTCCTCCAGGTACCGGTGCACGAGCGTCACCGCCATGGCACCCTCACCGACCGCCGACGCGACCCGCTTGACCGACTGGGCACGCACGTCACCGGCGACGAAGACGCCAGGAACACTCGATTCAAGGTAGAACGGATCGCGGTCCATTGGCCACCCGCTGGGCCGCTCGCCGTCCACCAGCAGGTCCGGCCCGGTCCAGATGAACCCTCGCTCGTCCCGCTCCACCACGCCGTCGAGCCAGTCGGTCTGGGGCTGCGCGCCGATGAAGATGAACAGGTGGCTCGTCTCCACGACCTCCGACGAGCCGTCGATGTGGTCCAGCCGGAGCTTCTCGAGGTGCTCGTCGCCGGTCGCCTCGCCGACGGTCGTGCAGGTGCGCACCCGCACGTTCTCGATGGCCTCCAGCTGCTGGATCAGGTAGTGCGACATCGACGAGTGCAGCGACTCACCCCGTACCACCAACGTGACCGACCGCGCGTGCCGTGAGAAGAACACCGCCGCCTGACCAGCGGAGTTGGCGCCGCCCACGATGTAGACGTCGTTGCCGGCGCACTCGGGGGCCTCGGTGTTGGCCGAGCCGTAGAACACGCCGCGTCCGGTCAGGTCGTCGCAGCCGGGCGCGGTCAGGTTGCGGTAGTCCACGCCCGTGGCGAGGATCACCGCGTGCGCGGAGATGGTGCTGCCGTCGCCGAACCGGACCACCCGCGCGGAGCCCTGGACCTCCAGCGCGACGACGTCCCGCGCGGTCAGCATCTCCGCGCCGAACTTCACCGCCTGGCGCCGCGCCCGGTCGGTCAGCTGCGCACCGGACACGCCGTCGGGGAAGCCGAGGTAGTTCTCGATGCGGGAGCTCTGCCCGGCCTGCCCGCCCGCGGCCTGCCGCTCGACGAGGACCGTGCGCAACCCCTCCGACGCGCCGTAGACGGCCGAGCCGAGACCGGCCGGTCCGCCGCCGACCACGATGAGGTCGTAGAAGTCGGTCGCCGGGTCCACGGTCAGGCCGACGGCCGCCGCGATCTCGGCATCGGTCGGGGCCAGCAACGCCTGCCCGTCGGTGGTGATCACCACCGGGATCTCGGTCGGGTCGGCTCCCGCCGCCTCGAGCAGCCGGCGACCCTCCGGCTCGTCGATCGTGTAGTACCGGTACGGCACCGCGTTGCGGGCGAGGAAGTCACGCGCCCCGTAGGTCGGCGCCGACCACCGGTGCCCGACGATCTTGATGTCCTCGACCGCGGTGGCCCCGGAGCTGCGCCACGTCTCGATCAGCGCGTCCACCACCGGGTAGAGCTTCTCCTCCGGCGGGTCCCACGGCTTGAGCAGGTAGTGGTCGACGTCGACGAGGTTGATGGCCTGGATGGCGGCGTCGGTGTCGGCGTACGCGGTGAGCAGCGCGCGGCGGGCCCGCGGGAACAGGTCCATGGCCTGCTCGAGGAACTCGATGCCGTTCATCTCGGGCATGCGGTAGTCGGCGAGCATGGCGGCCACCTGCTCACCCCGCAGCTTGAGCTCCTTGAGCGCGTCGAGCGCCTCCTGCCCGGACGACGCCCGCACCACGCGGTGCCCCTCGCCGTAGCGGCGGCGCAGGTCGCGCGCCACCGCCCGGGACACCCCGGGGTCGTCGTCGACGGTCAGCAGTACGGGTTTGTTCACGGCGCTATTCACTCACACGGCCACTTGGTCGACGTAGCACCAGCGCCAGTCCTCACCGGGCTCGAAGGACTGGATCACCGGGTGGTTTGTGCTGTTGTAGTGGGCGGTCGCGTGCTTGGCCGGGGACGAGTCGCAGCAGCCGATGTGGCCACAGGTCAGGCACTCGCGCAGGTGGACCCAGCGACCGCCGACCGCGAGGCAGTCCTCGCAGCCCTCGGTGGTGCTGGGTGTGACGTCGCGTATCTCGGCGACGTGCGTGCATTCGGGCATGGCCCCATCCTGGCACCACCGGCCCGAGGAGCGCCGCGTCGCAAGGCTCCATTCACTCTGCGCGAACATGCGCGCCGCGAAAGTGCCCATTCGCGACGACGGTCCGTGTCAACTGGACACTCGCTCTCCCGGAGCGCTGGGCCTCGCGGCCGGCGCTCGCCGACTGTGTGTGTTAACGCTCACATTCGGATGGTCACCGAGCGTGGCAAGGCGTGGGACTGGGCGGCGATCCGTCCGTCGGTGGTCGCAGAGGGTGGGAGAGGGGAAGAAAGCCCTGGTGGCGGGCATGAACGCGGTGTCGACGGCGTCCGTTCGGCGAGCTGGCCGTTCCGGCGAGGAAGGGTCCCGCGAGGTCGATTCCGGCCCGCGCGGCGGGGTAGTCGCACACCGCACGTGATTGTCGGCGCCGCACATGACAAAGTTTCCATATGCGCGGTGACGTACGCGAGGTGTTGACACACTGGCTGGGGGCCGACGTGCGAGTCGTGGAGGGTCTGTCGGACGAGGCCCTGGAGGAGCTGCGCGACGTGCTGGTGGCCGCGCGGGAGCGGCAGGCGACGGCGATCAGGGCGGCGTCGGCCGAGGCGCTGCGGCAGATGCCACCGGTGCTACGGGGCACGGTCAGCAAGATCCTGGGGCGCTGATGGGCCACGACCTCGCGACGAAAGCCGAGCTGGTGAAGCTGGCCAGGGCGTTGGGCACCACGGCGGAGGAGATCGCGTTCGCCGCCGAGCTGCCGCACAGCGCGATCCGGCGCCTGCGGGAGAACGCCGTCGCCACCCTGTACGACGAGCACAAGGCCGCGTTCCAGCGGGTGGCCATGATCACCCGCGTCCTGCCGACGGCGGTGAACGTGCGGATCACGTTGCGAGCGTTCACACCGCTGCTGGCCGCGCGGGTGGCCGGCGAGTTGCCCCCCGACCGTGCTGCGGAGCTGGCGAACCGGATGCCGGTGGAGTTCCTGGCCGAGGCGTGCGTGCATCTGGACCCGAGGCGTGCGGGGGCGCTGGTTCATCGCGTGCGCCCGGACCGCGTGGTGGCCGTGGTCGTGGAACTGGTCGAGAGAGGCGACTTCATCACGCTGGGGAGGTTGTTGGACACCGCGACGGAGCAGATAGTCCGCGACGTGACCGCGACGGTGGCGACCGAAGCGTTGCTGCAGATAGGTTTCTACGCGGAGTCGGACGAGCAGCTGACGAGGGCCGTGGCACTCCTGCCGCCGGAACGCCTGCACGCCACGGTGCGCGACGCGCTGACCGGCCCACCCGAGCTGCGGTCGGCGGGTCTGGCCCTGGTCGGCCGTGTGAACGACGAGGCCCTCCGCGGCCGCCTGGCCGAGTACGCGGCCGAGGAGGACGACGAGACCCTGACGAAGCTGCTCCACACGGCCATCGACGACGGCGCGCTGGAGGAGCTGCTGTTGGCGGTGTCCGTGATGAGCGAGCAGGCCCAGCGACGCGTCCTGACGCTCCCCGCCCTGACCGAGCCACACATCCTGGGCCACCTGGTGCGCGCGGTGGAGAAGCACGACCTGTTCTCCCGCCTGGCCCCGGTGGTGGCCCTGATGGACCCCGACCTCCGCCGCCGCGTCGCGGTAGCCGCCGAACGCGGCCCCAACCTCAGGTAGATCCCCCGCTCGTCACGCGTAGTCCCTCCGCACGGACACGCCATCCACCCGAAACATGCCTGACCAGGCAAAACGATTTTTGATTTTCCAGCCCCAGAATGGAGAGTAGGCAGCCCCCACCCGTCAGCCACTTGATCAAGACCGATCACCGACTCACTGCTCGCGCTACCCACCGGGGCCAGTCGATCAAACGCAGCAGGGATCAGGCAGGATTCCACCACGGGCACGGCTCTCCAACGATCATGGGACATCAGCAATCACATGATCAACAAGACCGTGCCCGCCCCACAAACCAGGTGATCGACTTTGCCGACCCCCTGACCCGATCCCGGGGGCACCCCGCCACGCCAGTCTACCGGCTGGCACTGACAAAACCCCTGGTCGGCGCGGGCTGTGGACAACTTTCACCCGGTCAGTGCGAGCGAATGGGACATTCACGCAGGCAGCGCAGGCAACGCAGGCAACATAGACGCCACGGCGATCGTCATAACTTCGTCGATATATATTACGATTGCACAATTTCAATTGGAATGTAATATCGACGGCCACCACGAAGTTGTCTTTCATATAAAGACTCAACACACCGCGCCTTGTCTTTGAACGACAACCCGAGGAAATCGTCGTCGACGAAGCCGAGCTCATGTAGCGCAATAGAGATGATATCGTAGCAGTGCTGCTGAGATGCGTTTAAGTCCGTAGACTGCCGGAATAAGAACCGATAAAGCAGCTCAGCATGGTCAGGATACGTGTACGGCCTCTTAGAGATCTCGAGCAACTTGCGATTCTCTTCTGTAGACAGCTCGCGGCTGAT
>Ga0164298_10000328_pt1 | contig 13293 bp, 7 predicted proteins | sample Whisoiple_216_MG_FD_109713 | JGI IMG/M metagenome (GOLD analysis project Ga0164298, IMG submission 109713) | Unamended control soil microbial communities from upstate New York, USA - Whitman soil sample_216_MG | ecosystem: Environmental > Terrestrial > Soil > Agricultural land ... | reverse complement strand
GCCTGCGCGGCAGCGATCGCCTCGCATACCAGGTACACCGTCGCGCCGGCCAGCCAGACGACAGCTGCCGCGCGCACCCGCTTCATACGAACAGTCAACATGGCCGGCGGTCACCGGAATATGCAGCAAACATCCACCGGATTGCCGATATACGGATAAGCCCCTCTGCCGTCGCGCCGCTGAGAGAAGTCGGGCCGCCTGCGAGAGGCCTGCGCCGAACATCCGTGGCAGCGACGCCGCTACACCCGTTCCCGACCTGTTTGCCGACTGTGGCGCTGCGCGAGCAAATATCTTGTTCGCCGCTCGCAGGAAAGCTGCTCACACCAGCAAAAATAGCGAAGTGCCATCACCGTCAAAGAAATGCCTACGAGGCGTTGCGGAGTCTGCTAGCGTACCCCCAAGCAAACAGATTTGACTGGGCCGTCAATGCCCTGCGCATACAGCTAGCTCAGCGATCAAGGGTCTGCCGGATCGGGGGTGGCGCCGTGACAGCGACAATCGCCCAGTTTCTGCACGCCAGCGAACGAATCGACACCGCAGATCAGGCGACCTTCAACGGTTTCAACGGTCTGCACGGAGGACTGGCGGTTGCGATGCTGGTCCGCGAGATGCGCGTGGTGGTTGCCCCGGACAAAGAACTGGTCAGCGTCACTGCGCGCTTCATCCGGCCACTGGTCTGGCCGATCGTGTTGGACGCTGAGGTCGTCAGGAATGGCCAGACGCTCACGGTCGCTCGTGCAGCCGCGTCGTCTCACTCCGGCAAGAGCGTCGAAGCCACCGCGACCTTCGGCAACGGCATGTTGCGCGATGGCCCCACATTCGCACCCGAGATGCCGTCCGGAATCGCGGCGCTGTCGGAAGCCGCTCCCTTCACACCTCCGGCTGAATTCATTCCGATCTCGCGGCGGATGAAGATTCGCTCGGCCACCAGCGAACTGCCGTACAGCGGTTCGACCCGCCCGGTGTTGTGCGGATGGGTCCGCCTCACAGACGAGGTGTCCTCGAATGAAGAGCGGATATCGATCCTGATCGACTGTCTCGCTCCTTCCTATACGGCGGTGCTCAGTGAGCTCAAGGCCGTGCCGACGGTTGAAATGTCAGTTCAATTCTCGGCCGGCGCGGCAGAGTCGACATTCGACTGGGTGCTTGTGCTTGCCAGGACGACATCCGCCGACTCACGAGGCTTTGTCCGGGAAGCAATCGACGTGTGGACGGAGGAAGGCCGGCATCTGGCGAGCTGCGCCCAGTTGCGAATCGTCCGCTGATCAACCGACACGAAGAGGGGTCGGGCACCTGAACAATATCGTCTCAGTCCTCTCGGCCAGATCCTCGTCCGAGGACCTGGCGTATGTATTCCTGTCGGACGGCACGCCGGACACCGAGACACGATGGACATTCGCTGACACCGCGGCGAACTCCAGCGCTTACGCTGCTCACCTGAGTGAGCGCGGTATCGGCGCCGGTGACCGTGTTGTCCTCGCGCTGAACCCCGGCCTCGACTACATCGCCGCGCTGTACGGACTCATGGAGCTCGGCGCGATTCCGGTGCCGTGCTTCCCGCCTCTGCGGCCGAAGGACTCGGACCGCTTCCATGCGATCGCGCGAAATTGCTCTCCGCGCGCGATCGTCATCGACGCCGCATACCACCAACAAATTTCGGAGATACGAGACCGTCTGAGACTCGACCGGCTGAGCCCGCACGTCGTTTACCCAGAGGATGTCGCGCCGACGAGTACCGCTACGCCCCGCGCGACCATCTCTCCCACCGACATTGCGCTGATCCAGTACACGTCCGGGTCTACAGGTTCCCCCAAAGGCGTCTGCCTCACCCACGACAACCTCGTCAGCAATTGCCAAGCCCTGAGCCGCAGCATGGACGACGATCCCAGCAGGGTCGGACTCTCATGGCTGCCGCCCTATCACGACATGGGGCTGCTGGGCACCATCATTCTGTCGATGTACCAAGGTTGGCCACTCGTTCTCATGTCGCCGATGCACTTCGTGCAACAACCTCGCCGGTGGTTGGCGGCGATCAGCGAGTACGGCGTGACCACCACGGTGGGCCCGAACTTCTCGCTCGAGTTGTGCGTGGACGCGTTGGGCGAAGACGAGACCGACGATCTCGAGTTGTCCACAATCAGGGAATTGTATTGCGGCGCGGAGCAGGTATCGGCCGGCACACTCGCGCGGTTCGAGCAGAAGTTCGCCGCTCTCGGCTTCGACGGAAGAGCGATGATTCCCTGTTACGGGTTGGCCGAAGCGACGCTGTTCGTCTCCGGAAAGTACGCAGGATCCACGTACCGCACGATGCGCATACGCGCGGCGGACGGACAAGACCGGACCGTCGTCAGCTGCGGCCACGTCGACAGCGAGCACGCGGTTCGAATCGTCGACCCTGACAACCTCGTGAACGTCGATGACGGCTGTGTCGGCGAGATATGGATCTCGGGGCGGAACGTCGCTGCGGGATACCACAACCACCCCGAACTGACCGCCGAAACCTTCCACGCACCGCTCTCCGGCGACGACAAACATTACCTCCGTACGGGTGATCTGGGGTTCATCAACTCGGGTGAACTCTTCGTCACCGGCCGGATCAAGGACCTCGTCATCGTCGGCGGCCGAAACATCTATCCGCAAGATGTCGAGATGCCCGCGGTCGACGCTGACCCAGATGTCTCTGCCGCCGTGGCATTTTCGATCCCCGGCGAGAGTTCGGAGCAGTTGTGTGTCGTCGCAGAGGTTCGTCGCGCGAGTATCTCAGCGGCGATGTACTCGAGAATCGACGAAGCCATTCGATCGAGCGTCACAGCGGAATTCGGCATCAGTCCCCGCATCTGCTTGTGTCCGAAAAGGACCATTCCGACGACAACCAGCGGGAAGGTACGTCGGCAGGAGACCAAACGGCTGCTGCTCGCGAATGTGCTGCCTACTCTGCAGCCCGAACCGGACACGATGCAGGGTGCAGGAGCATGAGCGGCAATCACGTGGTTTCTCAGAAACCCACTGCGGCAATGACAACGCCGCCTGACGACATCGAGCGCGATGTCCTCGCGAGTCGCCTCGCCTACCTCACCGTCGGATTGCCGGCATTGGGAACGGTCGGCGCCGTCGTATACGCGCTCAGCGACGGCCTCTGGGTCTCCGACATCGTGCTGTTCGCCGTCATGTACCTTCTGACCTCGCTGGGCGTCGAGGCGGGCCTACACCGCTACTTCACCCACCGGTCCTTCGAGGCGTCCGAACCGGTGAAGGTGTTCCTCTGTGTCGCCGGTTCGATGGCTGCCCAGGGCCCTGTGATCTTCTGGGTGGCGAACCATCGCATCCACCACGCATTCGCCGACACCGACCGCGATCCCCATTCGCCGCGACCTCAGGGCGCCGGTGTCCTCGGTCGTGCGCGGGGTTTGTGGCACGCGCACGTCGGCTGGTTGTTCGATGTCAAGAGAGTCGACTGGAGCCGACACACCCGCGACTGGCTCGCGGATCGTCGAGTGATGCGCATCAACGCGCACTACTTCTCGCTGGTACTGCTCGGCATCGCCTTGCCCGGAGTCATCGGCGGTCTCGTGACGCAATCCGCGCACGGCGTCATCGGCGGAATCCTTTGGGGCGGTCTCGCACGGATCTTCGCACTCGACAACGCCACGTGGGCGGTGAACTCGCTCGGACACACCATCGGTCACCGCGAGTTCCAGCTACGTGACGACAGCCGCAACATCGGCGTACTCGCGCCGCCGACGTTGGGTGGGTCGTGGCACAACAACCATCACGCACGGCCCAGTCTTGCTCAGAACCGCCGCCACTGGTGGCAGCTCGATCCCGCGGGTGAGTTCATCCGGATGCTGGATTGGGTCGGGCTGGCGCGCAATGTTCGATACGCCAATTCGTCGTCGCAGGACTCAGGGACTGACCGTGAAACTCGAAACTGATAATCCGACAGCCACTTCGACGAGCAAGGAAGAATCGCTTGCCCGGGCGGTAGTCCGACTCAATCCACGGAGCGCGCGGGCGAAGCGCGTGGTTGCCCTTGTGACAGTCGGGATACCGGCGATTGGGTTCGGGGTCGCGGTGTACCTGATGCTCACCGGCCGGGCTACTGTGCTCGACTACACACTTTTCCTGGTGTTCTATGCCGTCCAGATGTTCGGAATCACGATCGGATTCCACCGATATCTCGCGCACAAGTCCTTCAAGACGTCTCGGTTCTTCGAGGGTGTGCTGATGATCACCGGCTCGATGGCTCTCGAGGGCCCTCTGCTCTTCTGGGTGACCACGCACCGTCGCCACCACCGCTTCGCTGACGGACCCGGCGACCCACACTCGCCCAACCTCAGCGGCGACGGCCTCCGCGGCACATTGAAAGGCCTCTGGTACGCCCACATTCCGTGGATGTTCAGCGATCAGGAGTCCAGGGTATCGGTGTTCGCGCCCGATGTGCTGCGTGATCGGCGTCTGTACAGCTACAACCGAACGTATCCGGTCTGGGCTCTGATCAGCCTGCTCCTTCCCGGAATTCTCGGATTCGCCATCGGCGGGAGCCTCGCAGCTGCGTTCTCCGGCTTCATCTTCGGCGGACTGGCGCGCGTTTTCATCGGAAATCAGGCGGCGTGGTGTGTAGGTTCCATCAGCCACATGTTCGGTTCACGTCCATTCGTCAACAAGGACGACAGCGCCAACAACTGGCCGGTGGCGATCTTCACCTTCGGTGAGGGACTGCAGAACAACCACCATGCTTTCCCCAGCGCCTATCGGCACGCAATGCGTTGGTGGGAACCCGATCTGAGCGGATGGGTCCTTGCCGTACTCGCCAGGGCCGGCATCGTATGGGACTTACGCATGCCAGACCGCGAGACCATCGACAGCCGGTTGCGGCGAAACCGCACAAGGTCGGCGTCTCCCGAGACGGACGGGCAGACACGTTGAGTATCTTCAAGAGAACAAGGACACCTGCCGTCGAGGGCCCGCTGACGCAGGGGAAGCTGCGCGCCTGGCTGGTCACCGAACTGGCACGAAGGGTGAAGTGTCCCGAATCGGAGATCGATCCGGCCAAACCGTTCGACGCATACGGCCTGGATTCTCGCGCGGCCGTGCAGGTATCGGGCAAGCTGGAAAAAGTCGTCGAGCGCCGGCTGTCTCCCGCGATCCTCTTCGATCACGGAACGATCGACGACCTTTCCCGGTACCTGAGCCGTGAGCTCCGACTGCAGAGTTGATGTGCATATGGTCCAGTCCATCATCCCCGTGACACCTGATCGGCGCTTCGTCGAGTTCGTCGAGAAGAGCGCAGCGATCGAAGGCCGTAAGCTGCTTGCCGCGATCCCCCGTGAGTACATGAAGCCTTCGGTTGCCCGGGGATTCGCCGGCCTCGCCGTCAGCGCAGCGTTGTATCTCGGAGCCGTCATCGGCATAGGTGTTCTGGACCAGTGGTATCTGACCGTGCCGCTGGTCCTGATCGCCGGACTCGGCGGTTGGGGAATGCATTGCATCGGACATGACTGCGGCCATGGCTCGTTCTCGCGTAGCAGGCGACTGAATTTTCTTGTCGGACACGTGGCACTCCTGCCCCTGCTCTATCCATTCCACGCATGGCGGCACGTGCACAACTGGCACCACACCCACACCAACAGTCTGGAGTTGGACAACGATTGGCGGCCGATCTCCGAGGAGGTCTACCGCCGGATGCCGTTGCGGCATCGCGTTCTCTACGTCGGCATGCGGACGTGGGCGGTATGGGCAGGGTCGATCAACTACTGGATTCAATCGATACGCCCAGGTAATTTTCCGAAGAAGACCACCCGCCGAGAAGTGCGGCGGTCAATCATGTGGGTTGCCACCGCAGGCGGCGCATATCTCACCGCGCTGACTTACCTCGTCGGCTGGCAGGGCCTCCTCCTCTGTTTCGTCGCGCCCTGGTTCGCCATCCACGCGTGGTTCAGTATCACCACACTCATGCATCACAGTTCCGAAGACATCCCATTCCTGCCGGCCCAGTACTGGAACCGCAACGCGAGCAAGCTCCTGGTGACCACTGATTTCATCTATCCGCGGTGGCTTCTTTTCCTCACGCACAACATCTCGCTGCACACAGCTCATCACGTCTCCACCGCCGTGCCGTACTACCACCTCCGCAAGGCACAGGCCGCGTTGACAGAGGCGTATCCGGACATGGTCAGGGTCGAGAAGGCCACCGTGCCCAAACTGTGCACCATCCTGCGCAAGTGCAGGTTCTACGACCCCATCACAGGTCTGTACTCCACCGGTCGGATGCAGAGAGCCGATCCTGCGAAAGCCGGCCGCACGTGAGTGGTACGCACCTGGCGAGGACGCTGGCGCGTGTCCACCGCATCATGCCGGGTATCGCCGGGCGGGTACACACGTCGCTGTTCATCAACACTCGCAGATTCGACACCTTCCCGGATGACCTGTGCCCCTTGGGCGCCCGCAAGTTGGCCGTTCATGGCATACCAAGAGTCGCCGCGGTCTACGCGTGGGGCGAGGGTGAACCGACAGTCCTAGCGCTGCACGGGTGGGGCACCGACATCACCACCATGTCCGGCGTTGTCAACGCATCGCTGGCGCTCGGAGAGTCCGCGCTTTGCTTCGACGCTCCTGGACATGGCGTCTCACCAGGCACCACCGCGACGATTACCGAATATGCCGATGCTACATCCGCAGTCCTGCAACGCTTTCCGAGCATCCGAATCGTCGTTGCCCACTCCCTTGGATGTATCGCGGCAGTAGCAGCCATCGCGGAGTCCGAGAAGACGAGCGTGCGCGACTTGTTGTTGCTTGCCCCGGCGTGCTCCCTTTCGCGCGTACTCGACCGCTGGGCGGCGCAAAGGCGTGTGCCCGAGCCCGTCGTCCTGCGCGTCTACTCCGAACTCGACCGTCGCGACGGAGTGCCGGTGTCCCATTGGGACATCAGGACACTCGGCATTCCGCGCGCGGTTCGAGTTCGCATCCTGCATGACCCCACGGACGCAGCAGTGCCGCTGCGGGACTCGTATCTCATCGCTGAAGCCATCCCTGCGGAAGTCCAGGAGGTCACGACAGGCACGGGTCACGACGGACTCATCGGCAGCGCCGAGATGCGGGCGGCCCTCACGGCCTGCCTGCGACCAGAAGCACGATCATCGAGCGAGTCGCCGAGCAGGAAGGCAACGCGGTGCCGCTAATCGAGTCACCCATACCAACGGTATTGCGCGAACGCGCGGCGCAGCAGCCCGACGTCACCGCGTTCACGTACATGAACTACGACGACGACTGGGTCGGTCGTCCCGAGAGCCTGACCTGGTCACAGCTCTACCGGCGGAGCTCGGGAATCGCGCAGGAGGCGAGTCGCCACGCGGCCGCCGGCGACCGAGCACTGATAGTCGCACCGCACGGGCTCGACTACGTCGCGGCCTTCATCGGCGCAATGCAAGCCGGGCTCATCGCGGTTCCGCTGACCGACCCGCAGTCCGGGCATGACGAACATGTGCAATCGGTGGTCCGTGATTGCACACCGTCGGTCGTTCTGACAACCGGCGCCCTAGCCGGCGATGTCGCCGGATACACCCAATCGCTCGAGAACCGATCGGCCGCCTCTGTGATCGCGGTTGACCAACTGGATCCCGGTACGCCGAACACACTCGACGTCACCGATACCGACATGCCCGGAATCGCTTACCTGCAATACACCTCCGGGTCGACGCGTCTACCCGCTGCTGTCATGGTCTCGCACGGCAACCTTCTGGCCAACTACAGACAGATAGAGTGCGCGTACTTCGAGCAGTACGGGAACACCACACCCGACGACACTACGGTGGTGTCGTGGGTCCCCCTGTATCACAACATGGGTTTGTTTATCGGGGTGTGCGCACCGATTCTGGCGGGACTTCACAGCATCCTGTTGAGTCCGTTGTCGTTCGTCCAACACCCGGCGCGCTGGATGCAATTGCTGGCCAACAATTCTCGTTCGTTCTCACCGATACCGAACTTCGCATTCGATCTGACGGCGCAGGCTACGTCGGACGAGGACATGGCGGGGATGGATCTCGGTGACGTGCTCGCGATCGTCTGCGGCGGTGAGCGCATTCATACCTCGGCGCTCACGCGCTTCACGGAGCGATTCGCCCGCTTCGGTCTGCCGAACAGCGTGGTGCGGCCTTCGTACGGGCTCGCCGAGGCAACCGTGTATGCAGCGACGCGCCGATCGGGGCAGTCACCGAAGACGGTCAGCTTCGACTCGGAGAAACTGGCTGCGGGCCGCGCGGAGCCGTCCGCACGTGGCGGGACGACGCTGCTGAGCTACGGCGTGCCCCGTTCACCCACGATCAGGATCGTCGATCCGGACACCGGCACGGAATGTCCTGGGGGAACGGTCGGTGAGATCTGGGTACACGGCGAAAACGTCGCGATGGGCTATTGGCAGAGACCGGACGATACGCAACGCGTTTTCAGCGCAACGATTGTCGCACCTTCGGCCGGCACACCCGCGGGTCCTTGGCTACGGACGGGAGACCTCGGTGCCCTCTACGACGACGAGCTCTTCATCATGGGGCGTATCAAGGATCTGCTCATCGTCTACGGCCGCAACCACTATCCGGATGACATCGAGGCGACCATCACGCAGATCACTGGAGGGCGGGCGGCAGCGATTGCTGTCCCCGGAGATCGTACGGAACAACTCGTCGCAATCGTCGAACTCGGTAGCCTCGAGCCCGGAGTCGAGACAGTCAAAAGCGATGTGAACGCCGCGATTTCGGACTCCCACGGTCTCGGAGTCGCGGATCTGGTCGTCGTGGCGTCCGGCTCGCTGCCGAGCACCGCAAGCGGCAAGGTTCGACGGTCGGCATGCGTGGATATGTATCAGCGCGGCCAGTTCACCCGCCTGGACGCCTAGGTCGGTGAACACTGTGGGCGCCAAGCGAGTCACCCCCGTTGCCGTGATCGGCATGGCATGTCGACTGCCGGGTGGCATCGACTCGCCCGACCTGCTGTGGGAATCGGTGGCGCGAGGCGACGACCTGATCACCGAGGTACCCGCTGACCGGTGGGACATCGACGAGATCTTTGACCCGGAGCCCGGTGTCCCTGGTCGGTCGGTGTCGCGCTGGGGCGGATTCCTCGACGACATCGGCGGTTTCGACTTCGAGTTCTTCGGCTACGGAGAACGGGAGGCCACCGCTATCGATCCGCAACAGCGGCTGCTGCTCGAAACATCCTGGGAAGCAACCGAGCATGCTGGGATTGCGCCAGCCTCATTGGCCGGCTCACTGACAGGTGTGTTCGTGGGTCTGTGCCACGACGACTACACGCTGCTCACCGCGGACGCCGGAGCTCTCGACAAGACCTACGGCTATCTCGGCACAGCCTTCAGCGTCGCCTCCGGGCGAATCGCACACTCACTGGGACTGCACGGACCGGCCATCACCGTCGATACCGCATGTTCCTCCGGCCTGCTCTCAGTGCACCTCGCCTGCCGGAGCCTCCATGAGGGCGAAAGCGACCTCGCGCTCGCCGGCGGGTGCAGTGTCATGCTGGAACCCCGCATCTTCATCTCGGCATCCGCCCACGGCATGCTGTCCCCCACCGGACGGTGTCACGCGTTCGACGTCGCGGCGGACGGATTCGTCCGGTCAGAGGGCTGCGCCGTCGTGCTGCTTAAGCGCCTAGAGGACGCGCTGGCCGATGGCGACCGAATTCTCGGAGTGCTACGCGGCACGGCCGCGAACCAGGACGGTCACACCGACAGCATCGTGACACCGTCCGCCGAAGCGCAGGTCGCCGTGTATCGCGCCGCATTGACCGCTGCAGGCGTGGACGCAGGCACCATCGACGTCATTGAGGGCCACGGCACCGGAACACCGGTCGGCGACCCCATCGAATTCGCCAGTCTTGCAGAGGTATACGGCCTGCACGAACACCAGTGCCTGCTTGGGTCTGTCAAGAGTAATGTCGGCCACACCGAATCCGCCGCGGGCACCGTCGGGTTGATAAAGGCGATACTCTCGATGCGACACGGGATTGTGCCGCCCGTACTGCACTTCAACCGGCTGCCAGACGCCCTTGCTGGGATGCAATCGAGCTTGACGGTACCGCAACAAGTTACGGCATGGCCAAATAATGACGATGCAAGGCCTCGGCGGGCCGCGGTGTCGTCGTACGGCATGTCCGGCACGAACGTGCACGCCGTGTTGGAGCAAGCTCCCGAAACCGCCGAATACGACGCGCCGACGGCCGTCGCGAAACCAACAGGTGCGCTGCTCTTCACGTTGTCGGCCACGTCATCCGAGGAGCTGCGCCGAACAGCGGGCCGACTGGCGGAGTGGGTCTCCGACCGTGGCCATGAACTGACACCGCGGGACCTGGCCTACACCTTGGCTCGCCGCCGCGCGCACCGGCCGGTCCGCGCCTCGGTGGCAGCGCACGGCCTCGCGGATTTGGGCGCGGGCCTGCGCGGGCTGGCCGAGTCCACCACTGTGCACCTGCCCGCTGTTGCGCAGGACGATCGCGGCCCGGTGTGGGTGTTCTCCGGCCAGGGTTCGCAGTGGACCGCCATGGGCGCCGGCCTCTTGAAAACCGAACCGATCTTCGCCGCGACCGTCGCGGAAGCAGAGCCACTCATCTCCCACGAGGCCGGTTTCTCCGTGACCGACGCCATGTCTGCGCCTGAGGCGATCAATGGCATCGACCGGATTCAGCCGACGATCTTCACGATGCAGGTCGCGATGGCTGCTGCAATGGAGTCCCACGGCGTCCGACCCGGTGCGGTGATCGGGCATTCTCTTGGCGAGATCGCAGCGGCGGTGGTAGCCGGAGCCCTGTCGCTAGCCGACGGTGTGCGCGTCATCTGCCGCCGGTCCAAACTGATGACCCGACTGTCGGGCGCAGGCGCCATGGCCTCCGTCGAACTTCCCGCCGCGCACGTCCGCCAAGAACTCGCGGCCCAAGGCATCACGGACGTCGTCGTGTCTGTGGTCGCATCACCACAATCCACGGTAATCGGTGGCGCGACGCAGACCGTTCGCGAGCTGGTTGCGATGTGGGAGGCGCGCGAAGTGCCCGCCCACGAGGTGGCCGTCGACGTCGCCTCACACTCGCCCCAGGTGGATTCGATACTTGCCGAGCTTGTCGATGCCCTGACCGAACTCGCCCCGACGATCCCAACGATCCCCCTCTACTCCGCGACCCTGGATGACCCCCGCGCCACACCGGCATGCGATGCCCGTTACTGGGCCGACAACCTGCGTCAGTCCGTCGGCTTCTCCGGCGCGGTGCAGGCGTGTATGGAAGACGGGTTCAGGATTTTCGCCGAGCTGGCGCCGCATCCGCTCTTGACCCATGCGGTGGAGCAGAACGCCGAAACCATTGACATGCCGGTGCAAACACTTGCCAGTCTCCGCCGCGATCAGGCAACGCCGTTCGGACTGCTCGACGTCGTCGGTGATCTACATGCCATCGGCGCTGCCGTGGATTTCGCCGCGATGTTCCCGAGCGGCCGGCTCGTCGACGCGCCACTGCCGACATGGACGCGCCGTCCCGTGATGCTGCACCCGGACGACCGAAATCAGAAGGCGGACGGGCACACCAGCATTTCCGTGCACCCGTTGTTGGGATCGCATGTGCACCTGCAGGAGGAGCCTGAACGACACGTATGGCAGAGCGATGTCGGCACTGACGCCCTGCCGTGGCTCGGCGACCACCGAGTACATGACGTGCCCGTGTTACCCGGCGCCGCCTACTGCGAGATGGCGCTGAGCGCCGCTCGCACGCTGCTCGGCGAGGCCTCCGAGGTGCGTGACCTCCGCTTCGAACAGATGCTCATACTGAGCGAGAACACGCCAATCTCGGCGGTGGCCACGCTCGAGAGACCGGACGTCGCCGAATTCGTCGTCACGACACAGCAATCCGGAGAGCGGACGCGCCGCGCAGTCGGCTTACTGAGTAGCGCCGAGGGCGGACAGGGTCCCGCCCAGGTGGATATCGCCGGCTTGCTCGCCGCTCACAGCCACACAATCGACGGAAGCGAGTTACGGGACACCCTGAGCGCCAGAGGGATCCGGTCCGGTGCCGCATTCGCCGGCCTTGTTGCAGCACGCACGGGCGAAAATGACGCGTCCTCCGTGCTCGCCGAGGTCAGCCTCCCCGGCCCGATCCGCTCCCAGCAGGCGGCATACGGCGTGCATCCCGCACTGCTGGACGCGTGTTTTCAAACCATCGCCGCCGCGCCGGCCACGCGCGCTGCGGCCGGTCGCGGTCTCTTGGTGCCGTTGAATGCACGGCTGCTCCGTATCTGTGGTCCCGTCCGGGACGCCAGGTACTGCATCACCAGGGTAGCGCCGAGCAGTACCGGCACGGACGTCATCGCCGACATCGACGTGTTGGACGAGACCGGAACCGTGGTGCTGATCGTTCGCGACCTCAGAATGGGTACCGGCCCGGTCGAGCGAACCGAGCGCGATCGCCTTCTCACGGAGCGGCTGCTCACGGTCGACTGGCAGAAACGAGCCATCCCCGAGCTGCCCGAAGCCGATCCCGGCGTCTGGCTGGTGATCACGGCTGCCGAATCCGGCGAGCTTCTCGCCTCCCGCCTGACTGATGCGCTCAAATCATTTGATGCGCAATGCAAATCGATCACGTGGCCGGCGGACGCGGATCACCGGTCGGTGACAGAACAACTCGACAGCCACATGAGCGCGGGCGGCGTCTCCGGGATAGTAATCCTGAGTCCGTCAACCCCCGCCGAACCGGATGAGCGGACTCTTCGACTGGGACGGGAGCAGGTCCGCCACCTCGTGCGTATCGCCGGCCGGCTCGCGGACTTCGCCGGTGAGCCACCCCGGCTCTATCTCGTGACGACCCGCGCGCAGGCCGTCGTGCCGAATGACCACATCAACCTGGAACAGGCCGGGTTACGGGGCCTCATGCGCGTCATCGGCTCTGAGCAACCACAACTGCGGCCGACTCAGATCGACATCGACAGCGAAGACGAAATCGACCATGTGACACGGGAACTGCTCTGCGCCTCCGATGAGGACGAAACAGCCTGGCGCGACGGGCAGTGGTACACCGCTCGGCTACAACCTGGGCCATTACGTCCTGATGACCGCCGCACAACCACATCGAGTTTCCGGAATGACAAGGTCCGCATGGAGATTCGAAACCCTGGCGATCTGGAAACGATGGAGCTGGCCGCCGTTGGGCGTACGCCACCCCTGCCGGGTCAGATCGAAGTGGCGGTCGAAGCCTCCAGTGTCAACTTCGCCGATGTGCTCAACGCGTATGGCCGCCTGCCGACAGATGCGG
>Ga0164298_10000327_pt1 | contig 13299 bp, 6 predicted proteins | sample Whisoiple_216_MG_FD_109713 | JGI IMG/M metagenome (GOLD analysis project Ga0164298, IMG submission 109713) | Unamended control soil microbial communities from upstate New York, USA - Whitman soil sample_216_MG | ecosystem: Environmental > Terrestrial > Soil > Agricultural land ... | reverse complement strand
TGTTTGAGAAGCTTTATAAAGCAGCAGCTTGTGGAGATGAGCAAGCGGTAAGGCTGTTGATTGAGCGAATTCCCCTGTCGCAGAAGCAAATTGCTCTGGCTCTGACTAAATTAGTTGACAATATGAGCTTAGATATTATCAGCGATTTAACTCAACACTACCTTTGAACGAACCCCACCCAAATCCAAGATTATGAGTAGGGACTGCGCTGAACATCTCTAGTTCAATGATAACTGCGATAGTTCAATGATAACTGCGATAGTTCAATGATAACTGCGATAGTTCAATGATAACTGCGATAGTTCAATGATAACTGCGATCGCAGTTAGTTATCAGACGCGGTTCTCAAAGTTCTTTCAAGGATTAGTTTACAATAAGCCGCAGTCCACTAATATTGTTTAATCAACACGTTGAGTGAGCGTGCTTAAAAATAGATGAGCAAAATTATTGCGCTGTTCAACCAGTCAGGCGGTGTCTCCAAAACCAGTTTGACAATGAATTTAGGCTACCATTTGGCGAAGCGTTCGCAAAAAGTCTTGTTAGTAGATATGGACCCCCAAGCCTCGCTTACCGCCTTCATGGGCTTGGAGCCATCTGAGTTACAGGAGACTGTCTACGAGTCTATTATGAACGGTTCTGACGCGGCGCTCCGCAAAAACCTTCACAACATGGACTTGCTCCCTTCTAATATTAATTTGAGCGGAGCAGAGCTGGAACTGGTGGTGGCTGACATGAGAGATAGTCGGCTAAAAGAAGTCATTGACCCCCTTAGCTCGAACTATGACTTCATATTGATAGACTGCCCTCCTTCGCTAGGCATCCTATCCTATATCAGTCTAGTTGCCTCCACTCACGTCTTAATTCCGATTCAGACTGAATATAAAGCTCTCAAAGGAACCGAATTGCTGTTGCAAACCATTGCTCGCGTCAGGAAACGCGCTAATCGGAAATTGCAGATTGCCGGAGTGATTCCAACACTGTACGATCCCCGTACTGTACAGGCCTTTCAAAGTTTGCAGTCAATTACTACTTCTCTGGAGAAGATTGCTGCGATTTACCCCGCCGTCCCTCGGACTGTCGCTTTCGCCGATGCGTCACAGCAACACGTACCTCTGGCCGCGTACAATCCAAAACATCCAGCCGTCGCTGTACTCGATACTATTGCACAAGGACTCTTAGCTCTGCGATGAATCAAAAGCGCGACAATCAGCCTTATCAAATCAAAGGGGTTGAGGCTCTATTAGGAACCAGCGACAGCGAAGATGCCGCATCCTCCCTAGTCTCCACAGACAAAATTGTCTTGCCCCAGCAGCAGCCACGCCGCTATTTCGATCCGACAGCCATGCAAGAACTGGTGGAGTCAGTCAAGCAGCTAGGAATTCTGCAACCGCTCCTGGTACGCCCAATAGATGGCGACAAGTACGAATTGGTGGCTGGAGAACGCCGCTATCGAGCCGCGTCGTCGTTAGGTTTGACTGAGATTCCTGTTGTGATTCGGGAACTGACAGACACAGAAGCTCTGCAAATTGCACTGCTGGAGAACTTGCAGCGGGAAGATTTGAATGCGATTGAGGAAACCGAAGGGATTCTGCAATTGCTGGCAATGAAATTGAACTCTACCTCCTCGTCAGTTATTGCTTTGCTCGGAGCGGCCGCGCACCCAGAACGCGCCGGTGTGGATAACGTTATCCACAGCTCGGACTGGCAAATAGTAAGCGATATATTTGCACTCGTCGGGAAGTACACTCCAGAGAGTTTCCGAACCAATCGCCTCCCCTTGCTGAACCTGCCAGATGATGTGATTGGAGCGCTGCGGAAAGGACGGATTGAGTATACCAAAGCCAGAGCGATCGCCCGAGTTAAGGATAGCTCAGAGCGCTCCCAATTGTTAGAAGAGGCGATCGCTCTCGACCTCTCTCTGACTCAAATCAAACAGCGCATTGCCGATTTAAAAGCGAAAAGTACAGGGGAGGCGACTGAACCGGATCGCTCGCTTAAAAATCGCGTAGATGCAGCTTATGGCAGAGTGAAAAAGTCTAAGGTTTGGGATGACCCCAAAAAGCAAAAGAAACTAGAGAAGCTGTTAGCTGAACTGGAAGCTTTGGTGGGTGAGGGATTGGAAAAATGAAGCTGATTTTAAAGTAAAGCTACATGAACTACCTACACTGTGCCTTGCGGGTACAATGTAGGCTTCTGTTGTTTTAGGAAAACTCCAAAAACGCTCTAAATTCCTTGGGCTGAACACGCCTTTGAGGCGGTTTTTATGGGTTTAAAGCGAACGACCTCAAAAAAGAGCTTTTCGAGGCGTAAGGTTGCTGCAATCCGATCGGCTGCTGGTGTCCGCTCGCTACAATATGTCAAATGGGTTCTATAGCAGTCGTCATACTGCTATAGACAAGGTAGGGTTCATGAATGACCCCTACCAGACTTTGTGTTCTAACCGACGTTCATCGGTTGCTATATTTGTGAACTGCGAGTGCGGCGAAAGAAATAGGTTAAACAATTTATGCCTGATGAATTTCCCATCATTATTGTCACCCCTCAAGCTTACGAACTCTCCAAGACTGAGGCAATGGGAAGCAAGTATAAGTTTTGGTTTGAACACCCAGAACTCGGCCGCTGCCTGTACAAACAAGCAAGACTTGATTTAGGCGAAGATTGGGCAGAAAAAGTGGCCTCCGAATTGTGCGAATTACTGGGAATTCCTCATGCTAATTATGAACTGGCCGCCACGAGTGAGGGGAATCTCGGTGTAGTCTCTTCTTACTTTTTGCCTAACGGTGGCACCCTCGTTCACGGTAACGAACTTCTTACTCCCATCGTGCCCAATTACCCCACCTTTGCAACCTACAACCTGTCACAACATACAATTGATCTAGTGTTGAGAATTATCTCTGATGAATCTGTGAACTTACCCATTGGTTGGACAGTACCCAGTGGCATCCAAAAAGCTGTAGAAGTGTTTGTCGGCTATCTTCTGTTAGATGCGTGGATTGGCAATGGCGATCGCCACCACGAAAACTGGGGTGTGGTCCGAAATAAGGCAGTGTCTACTACATCTGAAACAGCACACCTAGCGTCGGCTACATCTGAAACAGCACACCTAGCGTCGGCTACATCTGAAACAGCACACCTAGCACCCACTTACGATCACGCTTCTAGCTTAGGCCGTGATCTCTCTGATGAACAAAGGCAAAAACGCCCAGTAGAGGCTTATGCTAACAAATGTTTCTCAGCGTTTTATGGCAGCGTTGATGACAAAAAGCCCCTCAAAACTGTTGATGTATTTGACTGCGCTGCACGTCGATTTCCGAATGCAGCGCATATATGGCTTGAGCGACTTGAAAGTATCTCAAAGGCGAGTATAGTGGATATTTTTCATCGAATTCCTAACACTCGTATCTCACCGATTGCAGCCGAGTTTGCCCAAAAAATTATTGAATTCAATCAACACAGACTGCTTAACTTGAGGAAAACGCTACCGTGAAAACACACTCAACGCTTTTTTTGGCTTGGCAAGATCCAAACAGCCGTTCCTGGTTTCCCATTGGCAGGCTAACATTTGACGGAACCAACTACCAATTTACCTACACGCAAGGCGTTTTAGAAGCTCAACAGAAGTGCGGTTTTGAACCCTTGCCCTCGTTTCCGCGCTTAGGTGAAGTATATACATCAACCTACTTATTTCCCGTATTTGCTAATCGGTTGATGCCGAAAAATCGCCCCGATTACTCAAGTTTTTTTCACTGGCTAAATCTGACTCAACATGAAAGCGATCCAATTGCCATGTTAGCCCGCAGCGGTGGACGGCGAGAAACAGATACTCTAACTGTTTTTCCCATTCCTGAGCCAGATTCAGAAGGGCGGTATCGCCTTCACTTTTTCTTGCACGGACTGCGGTATTTGCCACAGGGTGCAATTGAGCGCATTAACCGCTTAGAGACAGGAGAAAAGTTGTGGTTAGCTCACGAATTTCAAAATCATTATGATTCTAAAGCCTTGACTTTAAATACAGAAGACCACTACATTGTCGGGTATTGTCCGCGATATTTGAAGAGTGAGATTTTTGAACTTCTCTTGAGGAATCCTAGTTTTGTAGAAGTGCGTGTAGAGCGAGTAAATCAACCGCCAACACCGTTTCAGTTTCGCCTGCTGTGTAATATAACTACTCAATGCTATAATGACTTCCGCCCATTTTCAAGTCATGAATATCAGCCGCTCAGCAGCTCTTAGGTACTGGAAAACCCCCGCAACTTCGAGTTAGACTCCTCTTGGCAAAGTTGAGCCAAACATTCATCACCGCAAGTCGCTCAGGAGCCTTTTCGCAATCCGGCTTGCTCGATCGGCGCTTTCTTCCCCAATCCGGTCTCACCGGAGTGCTACTGATGTTGACTCCCGCTCCCACGATCCATTCGTAGCAGGCTTGACCCTCAAAGAGGATAGCTCTTGGGTGCTGAAAAGCCCCTGCAAAGATCGGGATTTACTCAGTTGCAGTTCTTTGTCGCACAATGTCCGACCTCTTTGCTATTATATGAGGGCGTTGGTTGCTGACCCTGCTGCTGCTTGAGATGAGGGTAAAAGGAGAGTCGGATAGCGATTTTGTAAACCAGTTTCGTAGGTGCTTGGGAATAAAGTGTACTCTATTCACCGGCAATCTGCTGTAACTTTAAGCTCGACACCGACCTCCAGAGATGGTTTATTTTTGCGAACATGAAATGATATTTTGAATCATTCTACTTGTATGAGAATAATTTATCCCCTTAACCAGTGAACAATCCGCAACCATTTCTCATAAAAAAAGGAGCTATTCCCTGTGAAAAATGAGTTAAAAGAAGACAGGAATGAACTGGCGAGGCTGGATTATAGCGACTGGCTAGCAAAAACTATTGACGAACTGAATCGAGAAGCCGGATCAGAAATATTTTGCTTAAAAAAAGATATCCCTTCAGGAATATTTAGGTTAATTATAGACATTCATTGTTTGGCTTTTAAACTCGCAAAAAATCAAGAACTAAGACCCCCCTTAGAGCCAGGAACAAAAACCTATAAAGCGACAATAAACATGGTGGAGAAAAGCCGTGTGGCCTTCGGAGAAAAAATTCAGGAAATCAAAACGGCTTTATCAAATAAACTAATCGAGGCGATTAGGAAAGCCCACGGCTCATCGCCCGATGGAGAAAGCTCAGAGCCTGATGGAAAAAGCTCAGAAGTGACAATTGATGAATTAATCGAGTCAATGCTTGTACCCCTGGCATCAATGCAAAAGCAGACCTCCTTGTTTGCTTGGCAATTCCCTTCGATGACTGGGTTGAGTTCGCAGGATTTGACCTTAAGTTCTGAATTAGCGACTCCTACAATCAGGAGCCACCAAGTAACAATAGAGATTAATAGTGCAACTCGCTTCCGCGAATTTGTGGTGACTGGGCTGGAAAATTATGTTCAATTCTTGAAAATACAACAGGATGCAGATTATCCTGATTTTGTAATTAAAAACGTGAGAACGAGCCTCGATTTGCTCAAAACTAATGGTTCTAATGAATTAGGTCAACTTGAAAAATTACTTAATCAGGAAACAATCGGTCGCCTGAAAAGAGAGGCGGAAGTAACTTACTTGGAATCCTTGGCAAATATAATTGGTGAAGATTGCGAACGTACCAGAGAATCGGAGCAAAAAAGTAAGTTAATACATCAGTTTGCCCTTAAAGGGGAACAAAAGCCACGCGAAATATCACTCGACGAAGCCTCGTTTTATTTGAGGGACTACAGCCGCCGTCTTAGATTACTGGAAAAATTCATCAACGACAAAAAGAAACCAGATGGTTATTACGAAGTAACATACCAGGGCGTACTTGTAGACATCCAAGAATTATTCTCTGGGCGGGATGCATTCTCGGAGTTACCTCTTTTAGGCAAAATCGATGGCTGTATTGGAGAAACAGACGATCCACATCAAAGCATTACCTCAATAACTTTTGGACTCAAATTCAAATTAAACGGGCGCGTCAGTAATCCGATTCCTTACGATTCTTCATTTGTGTATGGGCTTGAGATGATTAAGCCGGATTCAAAATTGTATAACTTGGACGAGCTAACGCAGGAGAGGAGCAAGCAACACATTGAGAAAATAGTTAAGTTTTTCGTTCTTTATTACTTTGCATTTGCCTGTCCCAACCCTCTAGCGCCAAATTATTGTTACGAGGATGTTCTAAGTTTTGATGTAATCGGGAGATTTACGGAAGAAGTATTACCTCAGTTGAAAGAAGAAGCTCTTGACAGTGATGAGGCTAAGAAAAATTTAATGAGAAAGTTTGTTGGTGAAATGGGTGAATACTTAGTTGCTGACAAACTGGAAGCTGCGGTAAAGGCTCTTAAAGAATACTTGAAAAAAGAAAAACTTGGGTTTTCTGCCGAAAGAAAGGTAAATATAGGGCTGTCACGGACATTGCTTCTGTCAGACTTGAGGGAAATAAGCAATACGGGTAAATTCTTCGGAAATGAACTGTCGGAGAATCTGAAGAAATGCCTCAAGTATGTTTTCATCTCGGCACAAGTGGCAAATAAAGACGCAATTATCCAGTTTCCTATAACGCTGACATTTGAGACGGATAACTTCTACCGCACGGGTAAGAAGCGCGAGTTCGACATGAACTATCAAATTGGCGACATTCAACTGCTTCCCGTGTTCTATAGTTTTGCAAATCAAGATACAAGCAAGCAATTTGCTCGGGATAAAAAGAACATCGAACGGCTCGCACCATTATTAAGGGAGAAACGTAACTTACCCCAAAATGCTGATGAAGCATCGGAATATATGAGTCGCCTTGTATTTCCTGGCTCACTAATAGAATTTAAAGTGGGTGAAGTTCCTTTAGAAAAAGCCACACAACGGGGACGTTTTATATACGAACTTACTTGGCGGACGGTTGGCTTCATAATATTAGATATTCTGACATCTCAAGCACGAAAAAACCAAAATTTATTTGTAGGTCAGTGGATACTGCACGAAACAGCAGAAGCTCAAACAACGCACCAGGAAACATTGATTCATCAAATAGTGGAGGAATGGAGTCATGTCTTGAGCGACTCCATGTTGATGAATTCTCAAGGAATAGTGATGCCGAATATTAACCCTTATAAAATCCAAAATGCCAAGTGTTCGCTCTACTCAATGTTGCCACAGGAATACAAAATTAAGAACAATAACAATAAAACCATAGAGCCATTGTTAATAGTGATGGTTTCAAGCAACAAATGCGATGCCCGTTCCTCACGTTGGGGAGAAAACTACATTGCCAATTTGACGGGTGAAGTTGTGGCAGTGGAGGCTACAGAAACAGGTCTAAAAGTGAGGATGGTGAAAACTCTGGCTGGAAATTACAGAGGGGATGAACTGCATCGCTGTCCAGCAGTGCTCTGCGACACAATTAGCGATATGTACCGCAAGGGGTTTCGCCACGTTATATACATAGCTAGCACTCCCTTTTCTGAACACCTGCGCGTGACTGACCAACAAAATGAATTGTTCTTCATGTCGCCGGAACTCATCAAATACCTCAAGATTGCTGATGACTTGGTAATATATCCGGTTCTGTACGACAGTTACAGCGCCTTGCGGATTGATGGGGTACTGAACGAAGAGACTTTGTACGTTCAGGACGTGCGCCAGTTGAGTAACGTATTTAATGACCCCAATCGTTCCCAGGTAGTATTTTTCAATTTGTTCACCGGAAAGGCTGTAGAGCGAGATCGTATTTTCTACAACACTGTGACAACTTATTCTACCTTGCTCAACGCCCACCCTGGCGACGTAATTGACGTGAATAAGGTAATGGACGGTCTCATCAAAGAAGGAGAACTAAAAAATAACCTCATGCTTGGGTTAACGCTCTTGCATTATTCAAAATACGAAAAAAGCCAAACTAAGGCCGAGAAATCGTTCCTCAAACTAGACCCCCTAAATGATATTATCGGCGACAAGGCAATTGGCAGGTTATCAGCAAAGAGTCAGCACTGCATCCCCTGGGTGCAAATGAATTCTATTGCATTTCTCACAGAAGTGTACAACGCATTGATGGTTCCAATTTCTGGAGAGAATACGATTAATAACAACATTAATATATCTCACTCCTCTCTCTCACTTCTCGTCGATGAAATTGAGAATTACTTAGTTAATCCTGAAGTAAGCGGTCCCGATGAGCTGCCTCAGCATTATGTTGAATGCTTGGTTGAGTCCTATTCCAATCCGATGCTTAAGGAGCGAATTGAATCGATAATTGATACCAAGGGCTGGGTTATTAGCGACGGCGGCGATATTATCCCGTTTTAAAGGATCTGTAAATGGAAATAAGAGAAGCACAAGGACATCTTTTCGAGCTAGCATTTAACGCGGGCATATTGACGGCGATCCATCAAACAGGGATGAAATACGCCCACATGGGTTTATTCATTGATGATTTGAAAAAACTCAATCATCGAGGAGTCGTCAATAGCCTCGTTCAAATGAAATTGAAAGAGGGATTTATTGACGCAGAGAGTCAGCGAATATGGGCAACATGGGGCAAGTTGTTACTCCTGCGGGGTCATCTTGGCGGTTTGGGTTTATGGCACGAACTGATGGATGCGTTCGGGTACTCCTCTAATACAAGCAGATATTGGGAATTGCTGTACGTGCAGTGCTGTCTTTCGGATGCAACCAGCATGAGAACGCTGGAAAAAAACGAACATGACCGCTATTCTCAAATCCTTTCCCAGTTGGGCATTACCCCAGATAAGGTTTTCCCATACATAAATAAATACGCTACAACGGGGGAATTTTTAAAGGCGGACACATTAATGCTGATGTCGAAAGAGGGGGAGGGAGGCGGAACAAAGGAATATCGCATCGTCTGCGTTGATTTGTCTGCATTCACCGTTGATAGCAATGACAGCAGCGAGTTGAACGAAGGGGAAAATCAGGGTGCAACTGATGAACGAGAACATTGCGATTTGTGGAATTTATCGAGTGCTTTATCAATCCTTGAGTCTCTCGGAGTGGAACTGTACCGCTTAATGTCCAAAAGTGTTTATCATCACTTAAAAATTGACACAAAGGAAGGAAGCAATCGAGAATTAATAATTGGGCATGACATAAAGGATTACCTGACAGCTTTTTCTTATTACGACAAGGACTTTGTTAAGTTGGTGCAGGCGGCATCGTACTCCGCTAGTTTTGTCAAGTTTCTCGAATCAGAGAACAGGATACCAAAGGATGCAACTGTCCAAGTCACGGCGATCGGTTACACGACGCAGGGAATTAGCACTCTGAATGTCGGACGGGAAGATTTCGACATCCTTGATCGTTGCGCCGACGCCTATAAGTCGATGAAGAGACAGGAAAAGTCTGACACAGAGAATTCAATCGATAGTTATAAGCGGACGCTTGTTAAGATGCTCAATTTAATCAAGCGAAGTGTCGCCGATAGTTTATTGTACGCACCCGGTGGAATGGGAGTCAGCGTTGGAAACAGTGCAGCAGGAGAATATGAACTCAAGAGCGATCGCCAAGAGCAAAAAGTAAAAGAATTTGTTGACTCGCTGTGCGATATGAATGCGACTGCGGACAGAACCGTGTCTTTCACTGAAATAATTAGTAATTTTCACAATCCATCGGATTCTCTGGATGATTCGATTACTTCAAAATACAAGCTCCCTCAGAAAATTACGCTAAGGAATGCTCATGCCCAAATAATAAAGGAACAACTGTCATCCGCCTGTCGCTATCTGTTCCTGACCGGAAATCCGGGTATTGGGAAAACAACGACAGTGGTAGATTTTCTTCGCGATCGCGTTGACGAGGGCTTCCTGCTGTTCTACGTCAGTCCGCGGCTATCGGTTAACGAAGACACAATCAATAAATTTAGAACTGAATCGCGGCGCTTGTTTGCTGATGACCTGTACTGCATTTATACCAGCCACGCTATCATTGCCGCCAATAACGGCTTGCCAACAGTCAAATATTATTCTAATGCCGATACTAATACTTCTAATTGGTCAGGGGTAACTTTTATTGGCGTTGGAGATGAGGAAAAACACCTCACAAGAGCGAGAGAGGAAATAAGTCGTCTTTCAGGAAATTGGCTTGGCTACGATAAAAAATCAGGGACGGGAGTGATTAAGAGCCTGTGCGATGCTGGTCATGCTCTCATCAATAAGGGCGTGAGTAAAATTGTGATTACCTGCTCTACTCAGTCCCTCCGTAAAGTGAATAAATACGGAGACTCCTTAGATAACTTTCAGAGACTATTCCGTTCGGTTACAAATCAGGGTGAAGTGATTTCAGAGGAAATGATTAAATTATCTTCACGCCTGAGAAACATCATTGTTATGGTTGACGAAGTAACGGGCGATAACGCTGGGGTTGAGTGGTTTCACGCCATGCAGAAATGGCTGGATAAAAAGCTTGAACTCTTCGATAAATCGCACGGTTTTAATACTAAACTGATTGTTGCTGACGCTTCCCTAATAGGTGTTGAAGTTGTTAAGCCACACCTCGGTACAAGGGAAGCGGAGCCGGCTAAGATTTACTGTTCTCCTGTTGAGAATGAGCGAGAGCCACTAGAGCTTAGTTTTCAGTCGTTTACTGATGAGTCAGCACGGCGAGGAATTATTGATTCCACCATTATTAACGCCAACTCATATCCAGCAAGACTTATTGAACTCACTTACAAAGTTTTCTTCGAGACTTGTAAAATTAATGAGGATGGCTCCCTTAAAAATAAACTGGGTCAGTCAGCGCGGGACGATTCCCTAGTAACCGAAATAATCCACCACGTCTCTGAGCAAAATTCAGACCAATTACTGGTTTATATTCAGGACAAGCAACGTCTGATACAATTAATAGATTTGGTCAAAAAGAGGCGGCCTCGATTCGATAAAAATAAGGCTTATCTGGAAATACATTCCCTTTCAGATCCAGACAAGGAAAGCCGCCTTGAATGTAAAGACCAGGTTAGAGTAGTATTTATGACATCATCAGCTTCTCGCGGCATTTCCTTTCCTCATGCAAAACACATAATCGTCGAGCTACCTAGGTTTCAGATAGAAAACAACCTGATGGAAATTATTCAGACCATCTATCGAGGTCGGGGCGATTTGGCCGAGGGAAAAAATAACGATCGCGAACCTAAGAAAGTGACGGTGTACATTGTTGAAAAAGTATTCACCAATGTACCCAGCAAGCAACAAAGTCAGATCACTCGCGTCGCAAATTTGATAGGTTCTTTGCTCGTCTTGCGAACAGCAATAATGACGAGAATTACGGGTGCAGGATATCTCTGCGGACGCAGCACAGCAATGATTCCCATTGGCGGAAAAGGGATGTATTCGGGTGGCGAGACGTTCAGTACCCGTATCAAGTCTCTCATGCAGCGGCTGCGGAGCCATCAGCGTCTACATCCAGAAGATCGAGATGTTAAACTTGCTCTCGAACATTTGCCTTGTTTTTTTGAATCGGCGAAATTCTTTATACAGAAGTCTACTTGCTCACCCAATTCTGCTGTTTCCTACGAACAGACAAGGAAGAAAATCAGCTTACCGTCTCTATTGGAGTTAGGCGTTGATTTTTTATTTGACCAATGCTCTTGCATGGCTGACTTGTTGGAGATCGAACTCAGCCCGCAGGTTTTTTATGTGGATGGTTCACTGTTGCTCGTCCCAATGAATAATAACACGGTGACATCTCTTTACAGGTTCGACCCTTATTCCCAAGTCAGTAAATACGCGACGCCAGAATTCATAAATGCTTTGGAAAATATCTGGCGCAAAAATTACCCACAAGATATAAAAAATGAAATTTACTTCGCTCTTGATTTCATCCAAAAGCTCAAGCAAAATGAGGAGATTACGCAGCAACTTAGCGACTCTAGCAATTTCAGCGACCAGTATTTCGCTGTTCCCCTACATTTCTTGGTTGCAGATGAAACTCTCCGGCGCTCATTTACAGAAGAGAGTGAAAACTCGCCTGTGAGTCACAGGTTTCGTATGTTACTCGAGCGTTATGTCAAGGCTTTGTACCCCGCTACTGATTTTCTCCCCATCGGCAATGGCTTCGTTGATTTTCCTTGGGTGATTTTTAAAAGTTACGACTTGGCGCAGATTCGTCGGGGTTTGTTCAGAGCAAATTACTTTCTTAACTCTCGCTCCCTGAATCTCCTCAATCTTATTTTGTTCAGGGGGTGACAAGCGCCTCCTGAATTTTAGTCTAACTGCTTTGCTGCATTACCTGCAACCGTCGCTCGTTGACTTGCCCCGCATCCCTTCTATCAGCTTGCCTGCTAATAACGCAGTTATGCACTGCTGTAACTGGTAAAGGTTCAGTCAGTCGCACCCAACTAATCTTAGAGTGTCAGACGAAAGTTAACAGTTTCGATGAGTTTCCCCATTGTCTTGTATTCGATTACCATCCGAACATACAAATCTCAACTTAGCGCACCAAATCAGCCAGCAGCCCCGACGCTTCTCGCTGCAAGCTCTGCCGATTGTCATCGTAGCAATTAAGGACGTTCGAGCTCGTATGGCGGCTCAACTTCTGCGCCATTCGCGTATTGCCGTTGCTTGCATCTAACAGCGTCGTAATTGCAGCGTGGCGTATTCTGTGCGGGCTGATTCTTTTAGGAATTCCCGCAGCGGAGCAAGTTGAGAAAACAAGCTTGTAAATAGCATACCCGCTCAACCTCAACCCGTATTCCCGCTTTGTCAAAGCGATAAATAAAGGCTCTTGGGGCATTGCAGCTCCCCGCACGCTCAGCCAATCAGAAATCGCATCTGCCGTCGCGTTGTGCAAGTCAATTAGCTGCGCTTGAGTTCCCCTACCTTTGCCGTAAATGTTCAGAGTTCGGGCTAGCGGGTCAAAGTCGCCTATATTGGCTCCGCCGAGCTCCCCCCGGCGCAACGCATTGTCCCACAGCAGCCGAAGAACTGCATAGTCGCGCTTTCCCTGGGGTGTACTCCGGTCAGGAATGGACAACACCGACTGCATCGCCACCACATTCTCAGAAGCAACTCGGCCAAACCCTGTAGTATCCCGGTAAGGAACCACCTTCTCTCCTTCAACATCTAGCAAACTCCACTCGCACTCGCCCACCTTCCGAGCAAAATTCACCAAACTTTTGATCGCCGCCAGCAGCCGATTAATCGTCGCTTCCTTGAGTCCCTTGTCGATTAGTTTGGCTTTATACTTGAGAACCACCGCGACAGCGGCGAAGCGGTTCAGCCGTAGGAACTCGCGCACCAATGCCGGGTGCGGTGAGAACCCCGTCATTG
>Ga0164298_10000323_pt1 | contig 13317 bp, 12 predicted proteins | sample Whisoiple_216_MG_FD_109713 | JGI IMG/M metagenome (GOLD analysis project Ga0164298, IMG submission 109713) | Unamended control soil microbial communities from upstate New York, USA - Whitman soil sample_216_MG | ecosystem: Environmental > Terrestrial > Soil > Agricultural land ... | reverse complement strand
ATTACGCCAGTAGCGATCGAAACCATATTTACTGGTGGTAGCACGCGCCCCCATTACTTCAAAAATGCGAGTTGTCACATCTAAACCTATTTTTGTGGCAGCAATTTTTGCAGTTGCGATCGCGATCGCGCATTCTCCACGTTCTTCTGTTGTTAAATCTATGCCTTTTTCCCAAGCTACTTGCAGAATGGCGGCGGCTCGATCAGTCAAACTGCTAACGGCTTGCAGATCGACCCACATTTCTCCGTAGTGTTTCAGAATGTAGGGATCTTGCGTCACACTAGGAGCATTGGAAGTCAACCAGGGTCGTCCTTGGGTGCAAGTATAGTCTTTGGCAGCAGTAAATGCTCCTTCCGCAATACCCAGATAAATATGGGCAAGATTTATTTGCGTCAAGCAAGCTCGTAAAGTACGGAAAGGAATATCAGCACGGGTGCGATCGCCAAACACTTCCGAGTCATAAACGCGCACTTGGTCGAAACTAATACTACCGCTATCGGTTTGACGTTGCCCCATATTATCCCAATCGTCATGGATTTGTATTCCCTCTCTTTGAGTGGGAATTACAATAATTGTGAGTTCGGAAGTATCTTGACGAACCGCAGTGATGGGTAAGATATCAGAATCTTTAGAACCAGAGCAAAAGCTTTTTGTACCGTTCAGTAAAAAGCCTGTACCATCAGGAGTTAAAGTTGCACGGCGATCGAGGGGATTGAGAGCATTGCACCAAAACCAATTGTTTGCCACCGTATCTTTGTAGAACTGCGCCTTGCGCTCCTCCGTGCCAAAAAGATGCGGGATAACAACCCCTAAATGGTGATAGGAGTAAACATGGGCTAGAGAACTATCAGTCTTTGCCAACTCGCGGGAAATTTGGAGTGCAGTAATCCACGTTTCGCCAATACCGCCATATTCTTTAGGAATAATCAAACTGAGCAAACCGCTAGAACGAATGCGATCGCGTTCATACTTTGGCGTACCGCCAAGACGATCTCGTTCGATAGCAGTAGCACCAAATTCTTGAGCCAGCGATCTCGCGATCGCTACATAATCTTGCTTGCTGTCTTGTTGTGCTGTGCTTTTCGAGTCTGCAAGGGATGTTTTCATATTGATGATACAAAATTGAGGGAAGTAATGAGGTACAAATGATTTAGGATTCCTATAGGTTGGTCAGTCCTTAAAACCCAAGTAAACAGAAATCGGTACATCTTCAACAAACTGACCTGAAGGTTCTGCACTGAGAATTGCTGCTTTAATTTCCGCCTCAAATGCGGAAGTATCGCCATTAAAGTAATCGCGACGGCAGTAAGCGGTGGAGTAGAGATAACCAATAAAATTATCAATCGTCCAGTGTTTTTGAAAGTCAATCTTATGGCGCTTAATCCGAACGAATGGCGAGCTGTCCAAAACTTCTAAATCAGACTTGTAGAGCAAAGGAACGCTACTCGATCCCACACGCCGCTCTTCTCCTAGCCACCGTTTGATCGTTGCTAGCACATTTTGTGCCCAAACAGAGTTATTTGACCAAATATCTTTTTCAGTTTGAATAATCGCTATCCCCCTATTAGCGTTACTGGTGCGGTCGAGCACATCGTAGCTACGCTGTAGCACCAATTCTTGATCCATCCAATGAAAAGCACGACCAATGGTGACAAGGGAAAATGTACCAATTGCTGGGGAAATATTTTCTGCTAAATCCCTTACCCAAGTGATATTTGAAGCATGAGCCAGTTTAGCTTCTTCCTTGGCAACTTCGAGCATTTCTCGATCGGGATCGATACCCAAAACAGATTGAAATCGATCGTGTAAGGCGATCGCTACCAAGCCAATCCCACAGCCGAGATCGAGAAGCTTGCCTTGCCCATCTAATTGAAATTCCTGTGAGATTAAATCGTAAAGAGCATTTGGGTAGCGCGGTCGATATTGCAGGTAATAAGAAATGGCTCCTTGAAAGAGGGTTGGATCGTAGCTTGGGAGTATTTTAGTAGTCATGATTGAAGTCAATTTTTGCTGAGTTAGGATTTAGGTTTTGAGATAAGCTGTTGGACATTTGAAAAACGATTGTCTGGTGCGTCATATCAATTCCGGTTGTATCGGAATGATTAAACCGCAGAGGGCACAGAGGACACAGAGAAAGAGAAGAGAGAGAGAATAATTCTGATGTCAACCGATTAGATATCAGCCCTTGGGTTTCGCTCAGGGCGAGAGATCGGAGTGGCGTTTGTCTTGCCTATATTTAGATGTTGATTGCGATCGCAGCCTGGGATTTAAACCTCTAAGGGAACTGTTTGCGTATTGGATAAATCTAAGGTACTCAATAATTTTTCTTTCCAATATTGCAAATCGCGATCGGTACGCCTGCGGGGACGGGGAAGATCGATATCTAGCTCAAGGTGGATGCGTCCAGGGTTGCCACGCATAACGATCGCGCGATCGCTTAAAATCAGTGCTTCTTCAACATCATGGGTGACAAGAATCATGGTCTGGCGATCGGATTCCCAAATTTCTAACAGACGATCTTGTAATTGCATTCTAGTAAAGGAATCGAGAGCACTAAAGGGTTCATCTAGCAATAAAATAGAAGGATTAGTAACAAGGGCACGCGCGATCGCCACCCGTTGAGCCATTCCTCCTGATAGTTGGCGCGGCAGCAAACGAGCAAAATCTTGTAATCCAACCTTAACTAGAGCATCACTTGCCCGTGCCCTGCGTTCATCCTTCGGTAAATGATGCAAACCAAACTGCACATTTTCCCAAACGGTTAACCAAGGCATCAGCCGAGGTTCTTGAAATATTACACCAATTTCTGGATGAGGTTTGTTAATGGGAATATCGTCAATTTGCACCTCTCCATAAGTTGGCAGATCTAATCCGGCAACTATCCGTAAAAGTGTACTTTTGCCGCAACCGCTCGTACCGATTAAACTAACAATCTCGCTGCGATTAACAGTTAAATTAAGAGACTCTAATCCTACAAAACCATTTTTAAATCGCTTATGCAGTCCTTCGATGAGTAGCATATATGTTTCCTCCTTGGCGTTTTGAATTAATGCTTGAAATTAATGCTTTAACTAAGGGTTGGAAGCGTGTACATCCTGCCAATGGAGTAGCCTATGCGATGCAAGACCAATAATTGAGTCAGTCATTTTTCCGAAAATCGCAAACAAAAGAATGCTGGCGAGGGTGATGGCGGGTCTTCCAGTCGCTTGCCCATCGATCAATAAGAAGCCTAAGCCCTGACTGGCTCCCATCAATTCAGCCGCCACGACAAACATCCAGCCCAAACCCAAGCCACTTCGCAAACCGACAATGTAGGCAGGCAATGTTGCGGGCAAGAACACACGACTGATAAGCTGCCAATCATTAAGTCTATAAATTTTGCCAACCTCAACCAATTTGCGATCGACATTCTGAATGCCGCTCATGAGATTTAAGTAAACGGGGAAGAAGACTCCAACGGCGATCAGAGCAATTTTAGAAGGCTCATGAATTCCCATCCAGAGGATGAATAGCGGCACCCATGCGAGGGAAGGAATGTTGCGGAGTGACTGCAAAAGTGGGTCGAGTAAATCGCGAATTAGGCAAGAATAGCCTGTTAATCCTCCTAGAATAGTGGCAAAAAATGTACCAATCAAGAAGCCAACAAAAACCCGATAGAGTGTAATGCTGATGTGCTGCCATAGTTCCCCTGCTGCACCGAGTTTCCAAACTGTTATGACAATATTTGAGGGAGCAGGTAACAAGTTAGGAGGAACAAAGCCAAACCTAGACAGACTTTCCCACAATATTAAGAGAAAGACTGGCAAGAGCAAGCCTTTTGCTCTGCCCAGACGACTGAGAAGTTGCCAAATATTACCTGTTTGTGCGCTTGAGATTGCGATCGCAAGTCTTTGTTCCATAACTTATTGCTAATTGCTAATTGCTAATTGCTAATTGCTAATTGCTAATTGCTAATTGCTAATTGCTACCTGCTAATTGCTAATTGCTAACTGCTGGAAGCGTAAGCTGTTACGCATTTAAAAATCACTAGCGAAGTAAGTAGGTACGTCAGATAGAACACTTACGCTTAAACGGGAAATACTTCGGACTGAGGCACCCTACAATCTGTTTTAAATGTTCAACAGCGTACCTCACTTGTTTAAGAATCACTATGTATCCAAAGCAGATGTTTTTTACTTAGGATTTTGCAATCTTTGCCACATACTGCGGATCGATTAAATTGTTAACTACTGTAATGACATCAACGGAATCCTCGATCACGCCGCTTTTTTTCAAGACATCCCCAGCAGCACTAACAACGGCTTTTTGTTCGTCACCAATCGATGAGTTTGATATATCGGTTCGCTCCTCTAATTGTTTAGTTGCTACCGCTTCTGTCAGCTTCGATGCTTTAATCACCACTTGCTTTAGTTCACTAGGATTTGCGATCGCCCATTTCCGTGCCTTCTCATAGGCGGTTAGCACTTGACTAACTTGTTCAGGATATTGTTTGGCAAATGCCTCGCGGACATTCAAAAAGCCTTGACTAATTAGTTTGGGATCGCGGAAGAAGAGTTTCGAGCCTTTTTCTACTTCTGTCTGTGCCATAAATGGATCGAGACCAGCCCAGGCATCGACATCGCCTTTCTCAAGGGCAGCTTTACCGTCAGCGTGGGGCAAAGGCACAATTTCCACATCTTTGGCAGTCAAACCGACTTGATCCAAGGCACGCAACAAGAAAATAAACGGATCTGTTCCGCGCGTTGCTGCAACTTTCTTGCCTTTTAGATCGGCGACTTTTTGAATGGAAGAATTCGCCGTAGTTACTAATGCTGTCCATTCGGGCTTCGAGTAAACGTAAATAGACTTGATGGGATTGCCATTGGCTTTTGCAATCAGTGCGGAAGCACCAGAAGTCGAGCCAAAATCAATGCTGCTGCCATTGAGAAACTCTAACGCCTTGTTACTACCTTGACTGAGAACCCATTCGACTTTGATATTGGCTTTGGCTAAGTCTTCTTCTAGCCAGCCTTTCTCTTTCAGTACGAGACTGACAGGATTGTAGTAGGCATAATCTAAACGTACTACCGTAGGAACTGCCGTAGGAGATGAGCCTGGGGATGCTGCTGTAGTGTTAGTTCCAGGAGAGGAAGAATTACAGGCATTGAGTAATAGCCCTAGAAACAGCCCAGAAATAAAAAATCGCAGCAACCTACGTCTGGCAATGGCAAACCACTTGCTCATGATTCGTCTCCTCAATTCCTTGCTAAATGTCTCGTTTAATTAGGACTTACGCAGTTTATACTATAAATCGAGCGATTTACCGTAGTATAGCTGAATTTTATCTTACAGCAAGGCACGCTCAAGATCAATGGTTAAAAGACCAACTAGACTGTTGGTGGTGCTATGGGCAACTCTCTTGCCAATATGACGATCGCGCTCAATCAGCTTGATTAGCAAGGAGTGGTTAGCTGTTTTTAACAGGTGAGTCGCTACTATGAATTAGTGCTTTTCACGATCTCACCCTTATTGCAACTATGAGCCATTTAATTGAATACGAAAACGCCACTGATGAAGTACGCGCAGTGTATGACGACATTCGTGCGACACGCAAAACCGAGTACATCAACAACTTTTGGAAAGCGATCGCCAACCATCCGCCTACCCTGCAACGTACCTGGCAGAATGTGAAGGAGGTGATGACGGCTCCGGGAGAACTCGATCCCCTGACCCGCGAGTTAATCTACATTGCTGTCAGCGTTACAAATAATTGCCCATACTGCATTTCATCTCATACAGCCGGAGCGCGAGCCAAGGGAATGGATGATGCCATATTTGGGGAACTGATGGCGATCGTGGCAACCGCAAATGCTACCAATCGACTGGCAAATGGCTATCAAATTCCGGTGGATGAACAATTCAAATTATAAAAGGCTTTCCATCTTAACCACTTATAATCCATCTCTATGGCCACTGAATTAACAGTAGATGTTTCTCAAATTCCGGTTATCAATATTAGTTCGCTGGTATCGGATAATCGCCTAGATACTGTTGCAAACCAAATCCGACAAGCTTGCTGCGGCACAGGTTTTTTTTACATTGTTGAGCATGGTGTAGACCAAGGCTTACAAAACCGTTTGGAGCAACTGAGCCGTCAGTTTTTTGCTCTAGATTTAGAAACCAAAATGCAAATTCGGATGGCGCTGGGAGGTCGGGCATGGCGCGGCTACTTTCCGGTGGGAGGTGAACTGACGAATGGTAAACCAGATTTGAAAGAAGGAATTTATTTCGGATCTCAATTGAATCAAAACCATCCGGCTGTTCAAGCAGGTGTTCCCATGCACGGAGCAAACCTGTTTCCCGATATTCCTCTTTTTCGCGAAACAATACTAGAATATCTGTCGGTGATGACCCAACTGGGTCACGCAGTAATGGCGGGAATTGCCCTGAGTTTGAACTTAGAAGCATCTTACTTCCGCGATCGCTATACGACAGATCCCCTGATTTTATTTCGCATCTTCAACTATCCACTACAAAGCAATCCGCAAGGCAAATCCTGGGGAGTGGGAGAGCATACCGATTATGGTTTGCTCACGATTCTCAAGCAGGATGATTTAGATGGGTTGCAAGTGAAGACAAAATCAGGCTGGATTGATGCTCCCCCGCTCGCCAATTCATTTGTTTGTAACATTGGCGATATGCTCGATCGCCTCACAGGTGGACTTTATCGCTCTACTCCTCATCGAGTCAAGAATGTGTCAGGACGCGATCGCCTCTCATTTCCATTCTTCTTCGATCCCAATTTCAATGCTGAACTCCACCCGATCGAAATCAAGGGAGCGATCGTCGATGACAACAAGAACGAACGTTGGGACAAAGCCAGCGTTCACGAGTTTCGCGGCACTTACGGCGATTATGTCCTCAACAAAGTTGCAAAGGTTTTTCCCCAATTGCGCCAGCAAGTTTTGTAAACAGTCACCCATTGGTGACAAGTTAAGGCTCAAAGCCAGTTGTCAAGGGGATTTTCGGAGGTAGCTCAAAGAAAAAAGGTTCTCCACTGCCGACATTATAACTCTAATGTCAACTGGGGCTTAAATCCCTGCCAGATGAAAGGATAAGAAGCAAGTTCTTATCCTTGGTAGTCAGCGATCGCTTTTTGCCCTATAAGCTGTTTAGCATTTAAACTGGGTGTTTCAGATGCTGAAACCCTTTACTGGTTTAGATAGTCTCGAAAATTTAAATGGTGAACAGCTTAACTACTGCAACTATTACCAGGGGAAGACACTCATCCACTTGGATAAATGATTTTATTTCAATCGCTGCTGGCTGGGCGATCGCGCTTATTCTAAATTCCCTGCTTTCTTAACAGCTTGTTTCAAGTCTTCAAAGGTAATATTACCCTCTTCATCTCGATACGTCGCTAGCAGTTCCGCGGGGCTAGTACCTGTTTCTGCTAAAATGACTGCATTTAACCCAGGACTTAAAAAAAGCTCATTACTCGATATTTTGCCATCTTGATCGCCATCCAAGGCATTAAAAAGAGATTGAAGCTCTTGCTCAGTTGCCATAATTTTCTATTTGAATTAGTTTTTTCAATTCAATATCCCATAATGTTGAAAAAGATGCAAGGAAAGTTACCTTTTACCCTGGCAGATACAAGCTGTTGCTGTCGTTTGGGCGTGTGCGTGTGGATACCTGGAAGTAGTCGCTACCGATTCATGCCCTAACGTCTGCTGCACCAACTGAATCGGCGCGTCCCTGTCTAGTGAATGCGAAGCGTGGGCGTGACGCAACCAATGGGGCTGACCTTTCCTGTAATCCCAGCGCGGTTCCCCAGCATCGTCTTCACCCCCGCTATTTGGAAGGTAGAAGATATCAGGTGTTTTGCTTTATCCAACATTTACCCACAAGCGGGGATTTTTAATTACCTGGTTTCCAAACTACTTCTTCAACTTTGAGCTGCTTGGGAATTAAGCCGAGTTCAAAAAAAGTATCCGCAATTTCCTGTTGCTCGGCAACCATATCAGCTTGGATCGGTTCAAATCCATAACTCCGCCGTCGAGTTACTACATCTAAGATAGAAGCATCAATTTTCAGAATGGGAGCGAGGATCTTAGTTACTTCTGCGGGATTCGCATCGGCCCAAGTCGCTACTGCTTGAGTTTCTTCTCTAATTGCCTCAATGATTTTGGCATTCGACCCAGCAAATGACTTATTAGCTAAGTAAAAATCTCGGTTAGCTGCTAGTCCTTTACTATCTTTAACAACACGAACATCTACTTGCGCTTGAGCTGCTGCATAAAACGGGTCCCAAATTACCCAAGCATCTACGTTACCTTGTTGGAAGGCAGCTCTGGCATCGGCTGGTGTCAGGTTAGCAGGCTTAATCTCAGTCCATTTTATCCCTGCGGATTTCAGTGCTTTTGCTAACAGGTAATTGGCGCTTGAACCTTTTGTAAAAGCTATTTTCTTACCCCGCAAATCTGCAAGGGTTTGAATTGCCGAATTAGCAGGAACTAAAATACCTGAACTGCGGTCTTTGGGGGCGCTACCGCCAATGTAAAGCAGGGGTGCGTTAGCAGCCTGGGCAAAGACTGGAGGAGCGTCCCCGGTGCGGCCGATGTCGATGCTGCCGGCGTTTAGCGCTTCCAACATCGGGGGGCCTGCCTGAAATTCTTTCCACTCAACGGATATGCCTAGAGGCTGCAAGCGTTTCTCTAACCCGCCTCTGGCTTTGACTAGGGTGAATGGATCTAATTTCTGATGGCCGATGCGGACTACCTGAGCTTGAGCTGCTGCGGGGGAAGCGGCGGGGCTTGCAGATCCCGTAGGGGTGGGAGTATTGCAGGAGGCGATCGCCCAATTTAAGCTGATTCCCAATAGAAATAGCGTTGCTAGGGAAAGGTGCGATCGCCATAATTGAGCAAGGAATGAAATCAGTCTTTTGAGCATAAACAATAATATTGTTTGTTAGTAACTTTCCGATCAGAGACTTCCAACTAATTCGGGTTTGCCAGTTTGCAGGGCACCAACAAACTCTTGCAACTGCGATCGCAATCCTTGTTCTGTTTCCTCTTCAAGTTGTACGCTTGTTTCGTCATAACTTTTGATTTGGGTGTCTAAAACATAGACACCAGACAAGATATGACTAGCGCCCAGCTCGGATAACACTGGCTTAAGGGCGTAGTTAATTGCTAATAAGTGACCCAGCGTACCTCCGGTGGCTATGGGGAGAATAACTTTACCAGCTAAACTCTTCTGCGGGAGCAAATCTAAGTAAGCTTTGAGTACGCCTGTGTAGGCTGCTTTGTAAACAGGTGTGGCGATGATTATGCCCTTGGCTTCTACTACTAAATCATTGACTGCTTTTAAGTCTGCGTTCGCGAATTGTCCGTAAATTAATACCTCTGGCGGGAGATCGCGGACGTTGATAGATGCCGTACTCAGTCCCTCTTTCTCGACAGCGCGGCGGGCGTATTCCAGCACCGCAAAAGACCGGGATGGATGAGACGGGCTACCTGCGATCGCAACAACATTAGCCATTTAATAGTCCTCCTATTTTTGACTCATTTAAAAATGAACGATTTACGGTATCGTTACTAAATACGGTAAATCCGTAGATTTACCGTATTTAGTAAATAGTAAGCTAGCACGGTCAATTTTAAAAAGCAAGTAAGTTGAGATGTAAAGTTTGATAACTATTATGAAAATTTGGCGCGATCGCCAATCTCGGCGGGAATCAACTGTCAGGTTTTTTCTCTCAAATACAGCATAATCCCACCGGACTCAAAAACAGAACCTTTACAGGAAGCAGGTTTGCTTGTTCTTAACAATTATTTATCAACGCCGCAGAAGTTGGGCAAAAAATTATCTTGCTTTTTGTAGATACCTATGCAATAATCGTGTTTGATCAAAATCTACTGTAATTTGACTGAGTTACAGTAGATTAAATTTAAAAATGCTAATCTGCTATTCACCAGCACCGGTGAGTAGGAGACGAATTGGCATTTGCTCAACAGCCACCTTTGACAGCGAAAAAGGTTTTGAGCCTGTGGCATAGATCGCGATATGGAGGTTTTTAGAATGGAATCACGACTCTCAGGAATAGGTCTAGAATTAGTAGAACTCCAGAAGTCATTTGGAAATATTAAAATTTTGCGGGATATCAACATAGAAATAAATCCCGGAGAATTTGTAGCAATTGTAGGTCGCAGCGGATGTGGCAAAAGTACCTTACTGCGCTTAATCGCCGGACTAGATGTTCCCACTCAAGGCACTGTATTTCTAGATGGAAAGCCGTCCCGCAAACTCAACTCTAAAGTGACAATGATGTTTCAGGATGCACGGCTACTACCTTGGCAAAAAGTGGTGGCAAATGTGAAATTAGGGCTACTCACGGCCAAAGAAAACACGCACTACAAAGCGATGGAAGTCCTTCACGCGGTAGGGCTTGCCGATCGCGCCAACGATTGGCCGGCGGTACTCTCCGGCGGTCAAAAGCAGAGAGTTTCTTTAGCAAGAGCCCTTGCCTGCGAACCTGATTTACTGCTGCTTGATGAACCCCTCGGCGCGTTGGATGCTTTGACTCGCATTGAGATGCAGCAATTGTTAGAAAATTTATGGCAAGAAAAAGGATTTACCGCGCTACTGATCACTCATGACGTAGAAGAAGCAGTGGTGCTAGCTGACCGAGTTATTTTAATAGAAAATGGTCAGATTGCAATGGACTGTTCTATTGATATGCCGCGACCCAGGCAGAGAGGAAATGCTCTATTTGCGGCGAAAGTAGAGGCGATTTTGCAGCGCGTTATGGGTCAAAAAGAAAGTAGCAAAGATGCAGAGAAAGTTGCAATAGGTAGGTACAAAAAACCCAACAACTATGTAAAGATAAGTAAATACGGATAACGGATCTATCAAGGTAACTCAGATATGGGCGCTCGTTTAAGAACTTTTCTGACTCGCGAGCTCTTCGTCAGCTAATCCGATGCACCCGGATTTGATATCACTCGCAGATCCTAAATTCCGATCGATACTTTACCGTTCCGCTGCAATCCTCCAAAGCTCCACTTTCTAACTCCAACACCATAAAAGCTTCATCGGGTACATCATATTCACATTTCAAGCTCTTTCGGCTAGCAGGAATAAACCCAAAACGCGAATAGAAATCTTGATGACCAAGCACAACCACTGCCTGAAATCCCGATCGCCCGCACTCTTTTAAACCTTCCCGAATCAGCAGCGTTCCTATACCTTGCCGCTGATAGTTGGGTAGAACTGCGACTGGTGCCAACCCCAGAATCGACAAATTTTTAGAACCTTTCCCTTCAACCGCAACTGGACTGAAGAAAATTTGTCCGACAATGCGATCGGATTGTACGGCAACGAATGAAAATGTAGATGCAATTCCCCGCAATCGATCGACTAAGTTTGCCTCATTTTATCGCCCGAAGGCCACAATATTGACGTTGCGAACGGCTTCTAAATCTTCTGGCTTTTCGGTACGGATTTCCATAGCTTAGATTGATTAAGGGAGTAAAAACTTACAACTCTTCAATAGTAACCAGTCCACCTTCTGTAAACTGCACAACCAGTTCATATCCATCCAGCAAAGCAGTTCCAAGTAGCGGTCTTGCTCCTGTTGCAAGTACGCGAACATCTCGCTCCTCTGCATTCCAAAGAATCGTAGCGGTATGTACCGGAAGCACTACGTTGCTATTGTCAGCCAGATTCGCACGCATATTGTACTCAAAAGGCAACCCCAAGATGGATACAACTTCCAGAGGTAAGCAGAGAAAGTCGGTAAATCCTGTGTCTATCACAAATTCAATTGTAACGTCGGGTCGATCCGGCCGACGAAATGGTACAGAAACCGTCGCGTGCCTATCGATTACGATTCCGGAAATCACTCTGAAACCCGCTCCATCACTCCACCGATTGCAGCGGCAACCTTGTACCCAATCCGAATCCCAAATAACCGACAGTTGGGATTCTTTTTCCGCAACTGCCGTGCTGATTCTAAACCCATTTTGTCTACTGCGTAATCGCCTGTTTCGATATCAATGATGACCATTTTGCCGATATTCTCTTCTCGCTCTACTTCTTGACGGATTTGCTCATCGTAGAGCTTCTGGGCACGCCTTGCAACTTCTTCGCTGCCCAGCAGAATGGAGCTTTGCATATTCCACCTTTCGATCGCGATATTAATCAAATTATAGCGCCCCTAAAGCCTTTTTCCTCTTTTTGAGCTATGTACTTTTGGCAACCAATGATGCAACCACTGACAGATTACTGCCAAATCGCTGCCAAAGTCGATCGCTTCCAATCTTCACGGCCGATGCGGAACCGCTTAACTGTCATTATTGCGGTACAAGCCGACCGGAAGACAATCGCTTAACGCCCTCCATCGCTGTAGTTTCTCCGGCTTTGTCACCGCCCTCACGAGCAATTTTTAAAGCTCCCTCGTAGGATTCGAGAGCTTGAGCATTTTGACCGAGACTTTCATGAATTGCGCCCATATTGTTGAGCAAGCGTCCGATACTTGTCTTGTCACCGATTGCTTCTAACATCGGTATTGCTTGCTGAAAATAGATCAGCGCTTGAGTATCTTTGCCGAGTTTGCGAGAGGTAAGTGCCATGTTGTTGAGGAGGCGGCCGACGCCAGCCCTGTCTCCGATTTCCCGGCGAATTGCTAAAGCTTGGTGGTAAAATTCCATTGCTCTATTAAAGTCGCCGATGTTGTAGTAGACGCCACCCATGTTATTGAGGGTACGGCCTAAATCGCGCCGATCGCCCGATGCCGTGCGAATCGTCCGCGCTTGCTGGTAAAATTCGATCGCCTTGGCGTAATTGACCTGTTCTGCGTACACGGCCGCGATGTTGTGGAGAGATTCTCCAATTTCAATTTGGTCGTTAGCAATTTTGGCAAGTTCCAAAGCTTCTTGGTGCAGTTTCATAGCTTCGGAAAAATTGTCCCCAATCCGATTGACGAAACCTAGGAGATTGAGAGTGCGCGCGATACGAGGCCCTTTGCCGATTTCTCGGTGAATGACTAAAGCTTCCCGCAAAACTTCCAAAGCTTTGGGCTGCGAACCCATTTCGGCGTAAACTTCCCCCATATTATTAAGGGTTTCTCCGGTTCCTGGTTTGTCACCTAGTTGCTTGCGAATTGCCAAAACTTGCTCAAAAGTCTCGATTGCTTCTCGAAACAAACCCTCGCGGTGCTGTTTTACTCCTGTTTCAAATAGTTCGTCTGCTTGGGTTTTGGGGTCAGTTGCCTGAGCGCGATCGCTCGCTTGGGTGCGCCTCGCATTTATAATTGGGGCATAAGCCCGAGCGTCT